>ERZ773260.852-NODE-852-length-42602-cov-4.371331_pt1 | contig 42602 bp, 37 predicted proteins | sample MGYA00511387_ERZ773260 | MGnify/ENA primary metagenome ERZ773260 (study PRJEB29015, sample SAMEA2737745) | human gut metagenome | biome: human gut; feature: human-associated habitat; material: faeces | place: China | collected 2012 ...
TATATTTTCAAACTTTTTCATAAAAAAATACTTGAATTTTATATAGTTAGCTCTCAATAATCTTAATTTTGTACTCAATATTATATCACGAAAAAAAAGAAGATTCATTATCGAATCTTCTTACTTAACAGCATCTTTCAAAGCTTTGCTAGCTTTAAATTTAACAGACTTGCTTGCAGCAATTTCAATCTTTTCTTTAGTAGCTGGATTGATACCTGTACGAGCGGCTCTTTCACTAATTGAGAATTTACCAAATCCGAATACATCTACAGTACCATTATCTTTTAAAGTATCAGCTACTGTATCGAATACGAATTGAACATAAGCTGTTGCGTCTTTTTTTGAACAACCAAATTCTTCAGCCAACTTTTCAGCTAAATCTTTTTTATTAATAACATTAGACATTTATATGTTCCTCCTCTAAATTATTACCACGCTATTTTATCATTTCTCTTACTAGAGTGCAACGTCTTTCATCATCGTTTCAACGACATATTTAGGTAAGCCTACCACATTGGTATAATCCCCCTCAATATGATCTACAAAATCGCATTCCTGAATCCCATAAGAGCCTGCTTTATCCATACATTTTCCACTATTTACATAGGATAAAATGTCTTCATCCGCCAACTTCTTAAAATAAACATCTGTTGTTTCGGCATGTAAAAATGTCTGATTTTTATAAATTATACAAACCCCTGTTTTCACTTGATGCTTACGATTCGATAAAGATTTCAACGTCTTTATCGCATCCTTCTTTGATTTAGGTTTTCCCAATATCTTATCATCCAAACACACAATCGTATCTGCCGATATAATAATTGAATCTAAATAAGATTCTTTTACTTCTTTCGCCTTTGATTCAGCCACTTTTTTTAAAGCTTCATCTAAACCTAAGTTTAAATCAAACACTTCATCCTTTTTGGCTGGACAAACTATAAAATCATAGCCCAATGCTTTTAATATCTCTTTTCTTCTAGGAGACTTTGATGCAAGAACAATCATCTTTCAAAACCTATTGGTGCCTTTTTCACCATATAATATATTGCTAAAACACTAGCTAAAGCCATGAAACAAATCACTTTGACTACACAAGCAAGTACTAGCTTATAAAAAATTGTTTCTGGAAGCATACAAATCATAAAATCCGTATTGGGGTCTAATAACCACAATTGATTCGAAAAAAAGATTGTATGAAACCAAGTCCAAAAGCTTGTAAAATCTGTCAAGATCCAGAATCCAAAAAACACAAGCATCAATATGAATGTAAACATGGCCATCAAAAAGCCCTTACTTAAATACGCAAACATCAATGTTTTATCATTTAAGTAAAAATATAAAACTACCAATCCTAAAATAATAAATGCCATTTTAGCTACTTTTAGAGCATTCTGATATAAAGCTTTCACATCCACCATATGACTCGTTTCTTTTTCATTAAACGTTTCTTGAGATACACCATACCACGTAATATGTCCCTTTATATCATCACGCTTATCATCCAAATAATCCAGTAATAAACGTATACTTTGATTTAAATCTTTCTTAGAAACACCAATATCACTAGCCAATTCCATCTCTTCATATTTAGGAATATAAAAATCCGGGTTTAATGCTGTACTCTTGATACTAAAAACAACACATACAATAATAAAGCACCAGCCAAACAAAAAACTTAAAACACGTCTCATTATTCTACAGCTACCAAGTCAGCCTTTTCTACCATAGGCATAGCTTCAATCAAACTCACCAAAGATTGTATACTTATTTCTAAATCACTAATATCTAAAGTAAGTGCCACATTGGCAATTCCATTGATTGGAATTGTTTGGTTAATTGCCAACACATTAACTTGTTTTACCGAAACCAAAGATAAAACTTTAGACAACGTTCCCTTTTCATTTCGTAAAATCATGGAAATAATTGCCTTACGATTGGATTGTTCTGCATTAAATGAAAAAACGGCATCCTTATATTTATAATATGTACCACGTGAAATACCTACCATTTTAACAGCTTCACTAATTCTTTTTGCCTTGCCCGACTGCAATAAAATACGCGCCTGCATGACTTGTTCTAATACATCCGGTAAAATATCACCACTCACGACATAATATTTACTCATACTTTATAAACGCCCCCTTTTTGGCTATTGTTAAACAGCGATGATCCAATCCATTCAAATTTTCATCTAAAAACTTAGATAATTCAATCAAACGATTTTTTTCTAAAGAAACAACCATCATTGTTGAACCACTACCTGAAATCCACATTGGAAGTTGTTTTTGTTCACAATACGTCTTTATCCTATCATATTCTTTAATAAATTGCCTACGATATGGTTCGTGTAATAGATCCATACAAGAACTTGCAAGTAAAGACTCATCCCCCTGTTGCAAAGCCTGAATAAAGACTAGTGCATGCGATACTTGTGAAACACAATCTTTAAATGCCATTTTAGTCGGCAAAACTTTTCTTGCCTGAGAAGTTTTAACTTCATAACAAGGTACAATAGCTAGACAATGGTAATCTGCACACGGAACAAGACTCATTTTCACATCTTCTTTTTCCATAAAACAAGCTGTTGCCTGGCCAAAAATAGCAGGTGCCACATTATCAGGATGTCCCTCAATACTTGTGGCAATCTTTAAAATTTCCAACTGATCCATATTCTTTTTAAACCAAGCATCACAAGCTAAGATACCAGCAACAACACAAGTTGAACTTGAACCCAATCCTCTAGCAAATGGAATATCTGTATCAATTGTGAGTTTAAAAGTAGGATAATCCAAACACAAATAATCACATGCCGTATAAAAAGCTTGTACAACTAAATTGTTACTACCCTTAAATTCTTCTGGACATCCTTCCACAATCAATTCGTCACTTTCCTCAAAAGTAAAATGTGCCCACCAATCCACAGCCATTCCTAAACAGTCAAATCCCACGCAACAATTTGCACTTGTCGCCGGGACATGTACACTAATCATGGAATACCTCTTTCGTACTTTGACATACTACATCTTTCATAGATGCTACATCAATCACTTTATTATGTAAAATTTCTAAATCTTGAAGTTCCTTTAATTGAGTTGGAATGGCATCCTGACAATATTTAGATAATGTATCCATAGCTTTCCATTCATTTTCTTCATCATATCCCAATGCCTTTAAAACATCTTGACTAAATTTATATGGAGAAGCCGTCGCCAAAGAAATAATAGGGCGATTTTTACATTCTTTTGCGACTTTATACGCTATCGCATAATGAGGGACTAATACATAAGAAGTCTTATCATATACCGACTTAATTTCTATGCTTGTATTTTCATCATCTACACTGCCACACGCAAATAGATTTTGAATAGTATTCAATGTATCATCATCAATCTGATAACGACCCTTTTCATTTAATTCCTGCATCCATTTTGATACTTTTTGCGTATCTTTATTTGAAGCATAATATAACAATCTTTCTAAATTTGAACTAATCAAAATATCCATACTTGGTGAAATAGTCTGGATAAAATCACGATTTCGATCATAAATGCCTGTCGTTAAAAAATCCGTTAATACACGATTGGCGTTGCTGGCAACATAGAACTTTTCAACTGGAAGTCCCATTAAATACGCATAATATCCAGCTAAAACATCTCCAAAATTTCCTGTTGGAACACTGAAAGATACTTTATCCCCCAATTGAATATCGCCTTGTAGAACCAATTGTTTATAACTATCAAAATAATAAACAATTTGAGGTACTAAACGTCCCACATTAATGGAATTTGCGCTTGTCAACAAAATGTTTTGTTTCGCACAACATTCATTCAATTCTTCATCTAAGAACAAACGTTTTACTTGGCTTTGCGCATCATCAAAATTCCCTTGAATTCCAAATACATTCACATTTTTACCTTTTTGCGTAACCATTTGACGATATTGAATCGCACTTACCTTTTTATATGGATAGAAAACATTGATGCCAATATTTTCAACATCACAAAATCCAGATAAAGCAGCCTTACCTGTATCTCCACTTGTGGCCGTTAAAATCAAAGCTTTTTGGTTTGTGCTTTTTAATGCACAAGACATCAATTGAGGTAAAAGGGTTAGAGCAACATCTTTAAAAGCACATGTAGGACCGTGGAAAAGTTCTAAAACATAAACATCATCTACTTTTTTTACTGGTGTAATTGCTTGTTTAGAGAATGAATTCGCATATGCATTTTCAACACATGCCTTTAATTCTTCCTTTGTATAGTCTGTAAGAAGATGTGAAAGAATATAAACTGCATTTTCTTTATAGGACATTGTACATATTAAAGATAGATCTAAATGAGTTTGGTCTAAAGTTGGAAGTACATATAAGCCTCCATCTGGGCTCATTCCATTTAGTATAGCTTGCTTGCTTGAAACGCTTTGGTGTGCGTCTCTTGTAGAAATATAATCGTTCATGAGAATCCTCCTTGAAAATCTATATGTCATATGATACAATGTTCACACTTTAAAAACAAGTGTTTTCTAAAAAGATACAGGAGGAACGATATGAACGCAGTTATCTTAGGTTATGGAGTTGTCGGAAAAGGGATTGAAATCCTTGCAAATTCACTCGAAGATATCAATATCAAATACGTATATGTACGTAAAGAAAAGGAAAATTTGCCATATTTTTCAAACAATGAAGATATGGTTATTCAAGATGATGTTGATATTGTTTTTGAATGTTTAAACGGATTGGAACCTGCCAACACATTGATTCAAAAAGCTTTAAAAAAAGGCAAACATGTCATCAGTTCAAACAAAGCGGTTGTGGCGACATACTTAGATACATATTTAGAACTTGAAAAAGAATATGGTGGATCCATTCAAGTCGAAGCTTGTGTGGCCGGTGGCATTCCCTTTATTGATGCCTTATTAAAACTAAAAAGACTTGAACCACTACAAGGATATGAAGGTATTTTTAATGGCACGAGCAACTACATCTTAGATTCTATGCAAAAAAACAATTTAGATTTTGAAGATGTTTTAAAACAAGCTCAAGAAAAAGGTTATGCAGAAAAAGATCCATCCAATGATATTGATGGCGTTGATGTTTACTATAAGACAAAGATTTCTAACAGTTTAGCCTTCAACACTCCAATTGTTGACATTCCTTATTATGCAGGAATTCGTACAATCAAAATGCTAGACATTAAATTCATCAAAATGAACAACAAAGTATTACGCCATCTATCCATTTCAAGACAAATTGGAGATAAGATTATTTCCATTATCGCTCCATGCTGCATGGATGAAAATGATTTTTTAGCCAACGTTCCAAGCAACTACAACGCTCAAAAAATTCTTTCACATAGTTTTGATACATTAGGCTATTATGGACAGGGAGCTGGACAATTACCAACAGCTCAAGCCATGGTACAAAATGCTTTAGATACACTTGAAGATAAAGAAAGAAAAATTGTTTACGCAAAACCAAAAGAATTCGATACGTCTCTATTAAAAGAAACTTGGTTGATTCGAAGTGATGTCGCTTTAGAAAATTATTATCCAATCCAAAAGAAGGAGGCAAATTATTACTGGATTGAAAATCAAGATATGTCAATTATTAAGAAAGTAAAGGAATTAGATAAAAATAGCTTTATCGCATTATGGAGGTAGCTCACATGTTAAAAATCACTAAATTTGGTGGTTCTAGTGTCGCAAACGCAGAACAATTTAAAAAAATCAAAAACATCATTCAACAAGATCCAACACGCCGATACATCGTTGTATCGGCTCCTGGAAAGCGATTTTCAGCCGACAACAAAATCACCGACCTATTATACTTATTAGATGCACACAGAAAATACCACGTGGATGCATCAAGTGTATTTAAACTCATCAAAAATCGTTTCATCGAAATCAAAAATGAATTAGGCCTTAAGCAACCTATTGAAAAAGAATTAGATGCTTTTTATACCAACCTAAATCAGATGTCGCAAGCTGTTATTGTAAGTCGCGGAGAATATTTCTGTGCTAAATTAATGGCTGAATATCTAGGCTATGCTTTTGTGGATGCCAAAGATATTATTCGTTTTAAATTAGATAAATCCATCGACTGGGATGCAACGAGCGCTAAACTACAAGCCAAGTATGCCCAATATGACCACTTTGTTTTCCCAGGCTTCTATGGAACAAGTGCAAATGGACACATTCAAGTCTTCCCACGCGGTGGTGGCGATATTACAGGTGCTATTTTAGCAAAATGTCTTCATGCTGACGTATATGAAAACTGGACCGATGTATCTGGATTTCTAATGGCGGATCCCACAATCGTTCAAAATCCAAAAGGAATTACACATATCACTTATTCAGAATTAAGAGAACTTTCTTACATGGGAGCTAGCGTTTTACATGAAGAAGCTATTTTCCCTGTAAAAGAAGCCAACATTCCAATCCACATTTTAAATACCAATCGCCCTCAAGATGCAGGAACCATCATCCAGGAGCATTCCAAAATAAAGAGTGGCTATCCAATTACGGGTATTGCTGGTAAAAAAGATTTCATGTCGATCTACATCTATAAAAAACACATGTCCAATGAAGTTGGCTTCATTCGTAAAGCTCTATCTATTTTAGAAAAATACCATATTAGTATTGAACATATTCCAAGTGGAATCGACTCATTTAACATTGTCGTAGAAAAGAAAGAAATTGAAGAAAGTCTATATGAAATTTTAGCTCATTTTAAAGAAGAATTAAAACCAGATAAATTAACCGTTCAAGATGACTTAGCTTTAATTTCCACTGTAGGTAAAAACATGTCAGATAAGCCAGGTACAAGTGGTAAATTATTTGGCGCTTTAGGTAAAAATAACATCAACATCGTCATGATTGCCCAAGGTAGTGATGAAATCAATATTACAGTTGGAGTTAAGAAAAAAGATTTCACAAAAACAGTCCAAGTTATATATGATACTTTTGTAGGAGGAAATGAAGAATGACAACAATCGCAATTGCCGGTGCTACAGGCGCTGTAGGACAACAAATGTTAGAATGTTTAAAAGAAAGAAACATTCAAGCGAATATAAAATTATTAGCCAGTGCAAGATCAAAAGGAAAAGAAATCGATGGCCACATCGTTGAAGAACTTACGCAAGAAAGCTTTCAAGGTGTTGATTACGTTTTAGGTGCAACTGGCAATGACATCACAAAAATGTGGATGCCATGGGCCAAAGAAGCAGGATGTATCGTTGTCGATAATTCAAGTGCTTATCGATTAGATGAAGATGTTCCTTTAGTGATTCCTGAAGTGAATAAAGAAGACATTAAAAATCATCATGGCTTGATCGCAAATCCAAATTGTGCCACTATCATTGCCCTTGTAGCCTTACATGCTTTACATAAAAAATATCACATCAAACGAATGATTGTGACTACATTTCAAGCTGTTTCAGGAGCTGGTGTACAAGGAATTGAAGATTTAAAAAATCAAATTGAAGATGAAAACATTCCATCAAAAGCCTTCCCTTATCAAATCGCATTCAATCTTATTCCTCAAATCGGAGATTTTGATGATTTAGGCATCTCTAAAGAAGAATGGAAGATGCAAAATGAAGCAAGAAAAATGTGGCATGATGATGCATTAAAAGTAAACTGTACTTGTGTTCGTGTTCCAATTTGGCGTTCTCATTCTGAAAGTATCACAATCGAATGTGAAAATGAAGTCGACGTCAATGAAGCTAGAGAATTATTAACGCATGCCAAGGGCGTATTACTAAAGGATGATCCAAAGAATCAAATCTATCCAATGCCAAAAGATACAACAAATCAAGACTTAGTCTATGTGGGAAGAATTCGTAAAGATATCACGGATGAAACAAGTCATACATTATCTTTATTCTGTTGTGGCGACCAAATTCGTAAAGGCGCTGCTACAAATGCAGTTCAAATTCTAGAAGAATTATTAAAGGCAAACGATTAATTTCGCTTGCCTCTTTTTTTAATTTACTTCAATATCTCCACTTGTCGTATTTAAAGTTAAAGTCGCACTATTTGTTCCTAAAACACGAGTTACAGAACCCGTTAATTCTTCTTCACCAATCTCAATATCTCCACTCGTTGTACTAGCTGTTACTGAAACATTACTGATATTTTCCACACTTACATCTCCAGAAGTGGTTTCTAATGAATTATCCCCTGTCAATTGCCCATCAAATTCAATATCTCCACTTGTTGTGACAAAGGTACTATTATTTAGATTTGAATTCTCAATTGAAATATCCCCAGATACACTGGTTACTCTTGAATCATTGACTGTTAAATTTTGAATTTCAACATCTCCCGCAACAAGATTACCATTCACACTTAAAGAATCATTTGTCGTATAAATAATCACTTCATTATCATCATGACTTACAAAATGTTTATCTGAAACGATTTCTTTTACAGTTAAGACACCATTCTGAACAGAATATTCTAGCTTTTGTTTCTTTGCATCCTGCAAACGATAAGAAATCGCATTCTCACTCGATTTTTCAACTTTAACATCCATACTAATCAAATCCAAATTCACAGATGTAAAATTCTCTATCCCCTCATGATTCAATGGTTCTTTCGCAATAGATATTTCTTCAGATACTTTGTCAATGTCAATATTCGTATTCGTAATTAAATGAATCGCAAGAAAGCTACCTCCTGCAATACAAACAAGAACAAGAATAATTACTATAATGAATCCTTTTTTCATCAAATCACCTCTTTCACTACTAGTTTATCACCACTACTTTGTTTTGTATAGTAGTATACTCAAAAAAGAATCACCCTTTGATTCTCTTCTTTTCAACATTGGGCATAATAAAATGCTCATACATATACTTCCACAACACTTCACTACCCTCATGTGTCTTTTCATTTCTTTTTAAAATCTGTTCTAAATGCACACCATTTTCAACCCACATTCTTCCATCCGTTGCTGCATTCAACATAACTGGCTGAAAATTATCCAACACCCTGGCAAACTTAGCTTCAGCCGTTTTTCTTTCTTCAAATTCATTCCATAAATCAAACATTTTTTTTGCCTGATCTTCTGGCAATAAATTAAAAATACGATTTGCGGCAAGCTTTTCTCTTTTACTTTGTGTTTTCAAGCCCTGACTATCATAGGCATATGTATCACCCGCATCAATTTCTACAAGGTCATGGATCAACAACATTGAAATTGTCTTTAATACATCAATTTCTTCATTCGCATATTCATTCAAAAGTAATGTCATAATAGCCATATGCCAAGCGTGTTGCGCATCATCTTCAAAATCTTTTCCATTACTCTGTAAAGTTTTTCTTTTGATTTGTTTCTCTTTGTCGATTTCTAAGATGAACTTCAGTTGTTTTTCAATTCGTTCCATACTATCACCAAAACCATTGTAACACACAAAAAGGCCCGGATTCACTCAGGCCTAATCTATTACGTCAAATGCGAAATCATCAGTGAACTTGAGGAAGGAGCAAAATTGATTTCTATTGACGCAAACCTTCTTAAAACTTCCTTTCGAAGCCAATGAAATTATATCACTATTTACAACCATTTACAATATCGTTGTAAAATTTTTACATTTCTATGAAAGCATAAACATATAAAATATTACACAAGATATCACACTTGCTGAAACAACACCAATTACAGGTAACTTTTTTAAAGCTGCAATAACCGCTACAACACTTGCTATAATGCCAATCCATATATTCTCATCTACATATAATATAGCTGGAAAAATCAAGGATGCCATCGCCGTATAAGGTATCAATTGCAAGAATATGCTAACCTTTCCAAATACTTGAATCTTATCCATAAATAATGCTAGCAACATTCTAGGATAACATTGTGACAGCAGCCATTTGTCCAGCCACTGTATACACAAACAAAGAAAAGCTTAAAGTTTTGAAAAATGTTAATCCTGTCGCTTTTGCCATCATTCCATACGCTATACCAACGGGTATATAGCCTAAAATAATAGGTATTGCTGCTTTGATTCCTTCAACAAAATCTTTCTAAATAATCATTCTCCAAAGAAAAAAAGAAACAGTATAAAAAACTATTTCTCTTCTTCCTTCTTATTTTCTTCAATTCCTTTTGTTTCTTCTGCTTCTTTAGGCTCTTTCTTTTCTTCAACAACTACAGGTTCTTCTGGCTTTTTAAAGTTCTCACTAAACACACCTAAGGCATAGAACAGCACACTAAAGCATAATGATTGATAACATGTTGTGATCATATACATCACTAAATTCAACACATCAACATTTGTACTGTAATATGAAGTAAATGTATTATATGCCTGAATAGCCGCATAACATGTATAAGCTAAAGATAGAACGGCAAATACATATAATAGAATCGTTAGTGATTTTGTTTTTTTCATCTAAATTACCCCCTAAACAATGTATTCATTAAACCACTATTTTTAGAATTATACAAACTTAAATTCTTTCAGTTTATTTTAAGCAAACGCATCATATGTATCATCATCTTCACATACAATTTGAATGACACGCTTCCCATCTACTACAGTCGATACAATCTTATCTGGATATTCTAATGCATCTGAACGAATTGTTAATTCAATACCTTGTGATAGTTGAAATTTCTTTGTACGCTTGTTATTTAAGCTTTCAGGAACTACCTTAAATTCCGTATCAAAATTTTTACGTTCAGGAAGCGCTAATAAGCAATCTTTGATAACATCTTTCTCAATTTCTTCTTCACTAAAAAAATACGAATCAATCAATTGATCAATACACTGATTGTAATTTAATTGTTGTGGTGTATTCATCACATTCTGTAATTCACTTGATAACTTCACATAGTCTTTTTTAGAAACTGGCTCTACCGCACTTTTCAATTCATTATCCACAGCCTTAAATGCTGAATACGTATTTTTGGCATCATCCCTAGCTTCATCCAATTCTAAAAAAGAAACCGTCCAATATTTAGCCATCGTATCCGAATATACTTTAATATCCTTGAATACGATATGTGAATTGATTTCATACATCGAAAAAACAGCGGATTTCCATAATGATTTCTTATCCCCTGAAAAGCCATACTTCTTTGATAAATCACTTCCATCATACCACTTGGAATGTTCTACTTTGGCAACCACATATAAAAGTTCATCACTACTATTTTGTATTAAAACCTGAATCAAACTTCCCTTTTTCACACTCGAACCCATATGATAAATTTTCGCCTGTGCTAGACGCTCGCTTGTCAAAAGCTTATCCGCAATACTATCTGTAAGCACTTCGCATTTATCTTGATTTAAAGCCATTTGACGAATACAAGAAACCACTTGTGTTTGTTCATCATGAATGGTATACATTTTATTTTTCTCATTTGAATTTGCGTATTCAATATATTCTTTCACAAAGACTTGAAATTCTTCTGGCATCTCTTTTCTTTGTACCATATCATTATCTAAATCCAATATATGGAAGGATGTATATAAAATTGTCATAAAAAATTTACTCCTTTTTATCGCAAATATTATACAATAAGTAAAGGAGGTTTTGAAAATGAAAAGAAAATCGATACCTATTTTATTACTAACCGGCTATTTAGGAGCTGGTAAAACTACTTTATTAAATCACATTCTAAAAAATCAAGAAGGATATAAAGTTGCGATTATCGTTAATGATATTGGTGAAATCAACGTTGATCAAAAACTCATTGATAAGAATGCACAAATTCAAAAAGAAGATACAGACGTTGTAGGTCTTACTAACGGATGTATTTGTTGCACACTAAAACTAGATCTTTTACAGCAACTTTCTGCACTAGCTTCATCCAACAAATTTGATTATATTATTATTGAAGCCAGTGGTATTTGTGAACCTATCCCTATCGCACAAACCATCACAGCCGCCAATGAAACACTATATTCTAGAGGATTACCTGAATTATTTCACTTAGATAACATTATTTGTGTTGCCGATGCTGCAAGATTATCGAATGAATTCAATTGTGGTAAACACTTATTAGAACCAGTAGAAGATGAAGATTCACTAGACTCTTTATTGATGCAACAACTTGAATTCTGTAATACTGTAATTTTAAACAAAGCAGAAACCGTTAATGAAGATGAGAAAAATGAAATCAAGGCAGTCATTCATAAATTATGCAAAGATGCCGGAATCATTGAAGCTAGCTTTGGCCAAGTTAATTTAGAAGAGCTTTTAAACACACATAACTTTGATTATGAAAAAGCTCAAAATAACATTGGCTGGCTTCATGAAATTGAAGAACACGAACACCAACATGATCATGAACATGTTGGTGAAGCCTTAGAATATGGTATTTCTACTTTTGTATGGCAAACAAGAAAGCCATTGGATTTAAAAAAATTCACAAATCTATTAAACAACTATCCAAACGTCATTCGTACTAAAGGTTATGTATGGTTTGATAATCAACCTGACTCTGCTTACTTATTTGAACAAGCCGGTAAATTAAATTCCCTTACAGAAGACTCATTATGGATCGCATCAGCGCCAAAACAAGATCAAATAGATTTATTAAAGGCCAATCCTCAACTAGCCAAAAACTGGGATGAAGAGTATGGAGATCGAATCAATCAATTGGTCTTTATCGGAAAGAATATGGATGAAGAACAAATAAAAAGACAGTTCAATGACTGTCTTGCATAGGAGAAGAAATTCTCCTATTTTTTTATTAATTTTGAAAAGTTATGATCCAAAATACTTTCAACCTCAGAATACGATTGATTCTTTAACAAAGCCACCATCGTAATTTCATTTTTTAAAGCAGCCAGATAATCGTCACTATCAATAGCCCATTTCACAGCTTCAATACCATCGGATTCCATAAGTAATTTATCCATAGATATTTGTTTTACTAAATGCGTTACTTCCTCTTCTTTTCCGATTGAGGGACCAATCGTGAAATAAGATACCACCTCATCATATTCTTTAACATAATCCATACATCCATACCAATGTACAACATATGTATTTGGGTATTTACGAATCAATTCAAGTATCGTTTTTTCCTGACCCTTTGTATGAAGAATGACGGGTTTATTTAATGCTTGTGCAAGCTGAAGTTGTTTTTCAAATACTTCTTTTTGAATTTTTAAATCTACATCACACCATACACTATCCATGCCAATTTCCCCTATAATGGGTGCCTTTTTTAACAAAGGAAGCATAGATTCAAAAGTATCTAAACTTGCATTCCAAGGATGTACTCCACAAGAATGGAATAAATATTTTTGGTTGACAAGCTCAAACTCTTTTTCGTTTGCGACGTTACAAATACTAGAAATTCCATATTCATTTTGTAGTGCATTTATTTCTTTTGAATAATGATAATGTGCATCATGCATGATTTTCACCTTTTAATAATTCATAGACCTGTTTTTTCAAAACACTTTGAGAAAATAACCAATCTCTTGATTTCTTTTCTTTCGATAAATCAATTTCCTGCAAAATACGACTTGGCTTATTCGATAAAATCAAAATGCGATCCGATAAATATAAAGCTTCATCAATATCATGTGTAACTAATAAAGTAGTACGATTATAATTCTTTCTTAATTGTAACAACCAATCTTGCATATCATTACGAGTAATGACATCTAATGCTCCAAATGGTTCATCTAACAAAAGAATATCCGCCTTACACAAGGAAGTTCTTAGAAAGGCTGCTCTTTGGCGCATCCCTCCTGAAAGACTAGAAGGATATGCGTTTTCATATCCAGAAAGGCCAAATGTTTCAAATTCTTTTAAAGCTCTTTGTTTCATCGATTTATCATGATTGATTTCACCATATAGACATACATTATCTAAAATGGTTCTCCATTCGAGCAACAAATCATTTTGTGGCATATACGCAAAATGACTACTCACGCCATGAATAGATTCATCATCCACAAATAGCTGTCCTGAATAATCTTCAATCAATCCGGCCAATATATTTAAAATGGTAGATTTTCCACAACCACTCGGTCCAAGAATAGAAACGAATTCTCCTTCTTGAATCGAAAAAGAAATATCGTGCAATATTTCTTTTCCCGAAAATTCAAGATTTAGTTTTTCAACCTGTAGCTTCATTATTTTACAAACTCATTTGTATATTGGTCTTTCGCATCGATCTTGTGATCAATCAATCCTGTTTCATACATAAAATCTGTATAATTATCCCATACAGAATCTTTCATAACACCCCATGAATCTGCATCTTTTGCATATTGACTACTTAAATATTTTTGGCTTTCCTTAAGGAATTTCAAATCTGTATCTGTCAGAGCATCATCATGTAAAATTTCAGCTGCTTTACTTGGATGATCAATCGCATATTCATATCCTTTTTTAGTAGCTTCCATAAATTTCTTGATTGTATCTGAATTCTTCTTGATCATTTTATTGTTTGTGATAATAACTGGAGTATAGTAATCTAATCGGCTATCTAAATCAGCTAGAGGCATATAGTTTAAATCATATCCATCTTGCATAGCTTTAATAATAGCCCAACCATAGAATTCCCATCCAAGATTCACTTTATTTTTACCAACTTCATCACTAAGTCCTGCAATACCAGATCCATCAGATCCTACAATGTTTAATTTACTAAAATCAGCACCTGCTTCATTCATAACTGCTTTAATAACAGCTTCTTCACTTGGTGCGCCCCATCCTGCATATGTTTTTCCTTCAAAATCCTTTACAGAATTGATGTTTGCGCTCTTTAAAGAAACAAATCCAGAAGTATTGTGTTGAATAATTGTCGCAATTGTTTTAATTGGAAGTGGATCTTCACTTGTCAAGGCATATGTAACATCTTCCTGATAAGAAACACCAAAATCAGCTTTTCCGGCTGCAACCATAGAAGTTGTCGCATTATCACCTGGTTCAATAATATCTACATCTAAACCAGCTTCTTTATAATACCCCTTGTTTTTTGCCACATAAAAACCAGTGTGGTTTGTGTTTGGTGTATAATCCAACATCAGTGTAACCTTAGTCAATTTGTCATCTGAATTTGATGTTTGAGCACAACCAACTAAGCTTAACGCAACAGCAGCTGCACACATCGCTTTTAAAATTTTCATTTTCTTTCTCCTTTTCGTAAATGTGGAAACAATATCTTTTCCAATAAAGACACCCCTAAATTCAACAGGATGCTCCAAAATATAATCATCAATACACACGCAAAAACTTTATCTAACATATACCCATTTTTTACACGAAGCATATAATAGCCAAGTCCTGCTCTACTTGAAAGCCATTCACCTACGATAGCTCCGCCAACACAATAAGTAGCCGCTACTTTTAATCCTGAAAATAAGCCAATGGCACCAGAAGGAATCTTAACAATTTTATAGATTTGAAATAGATTGGCACCGAAACTTTTTAATAAATTGATTTCTTTTTCACTCACTCGCGACAACGCATCCGTAAAGGATATCGCAATTGGAAAAAAGCACATAAATATAACAATCAAGATTTTAGGCAACAAATCAAATCCAAACCAAATTGAAAACAAAGGTCCTAAAACCATAATAGGAACGGTTTGTGTCACAATCAAATATGGATAAATACTTGTCTTAAATGTTTTGGATAAATCCATGCCAATGGAAATCACAAGCGCAAAGAAAGTACTAACCAATAGACCTAAAACAGATTCTTCCAATGTAACAAGCGAATGTTGCATCAAAATATCCATATTCTCAATAAGTGCACTGATAATCTTTGATGGACTAGGCAAAATATAAAGTGAAATATCAAATGCACGAACATATAATTCCCATCCACCAATCACTAGAATAAACACAAGCAACGGCATGACAATTCTACGATTTTTCTTCATGATTGCCTCCTTTCCAAAATAAAAAAGGCACCCTAGAGTGCCACTATCAATCGATATGACTCCCTACGCTAGAATTAACCAGATCAGGTAATAAGGGTTTTTCTCAGCAATTGCACCCCTGTCATGTATGTTTTTACTTGCCTAAAGATTATACCACAATCTTAGACTAATTTATATTTCTTGCATATCTTCTCTACAATTTCATCTAAACTTTTATCATCCATTGAAATCGAAGCCATTTTTGATGCATACAAAGTATGGAAATAATCAAAATCCGCCTGTATTTCTCACATATAATATGCCTTATGCTTATTTAAATACGATTGTGGGATGTGCAAAAGATTATCATTATCATCCGTGAATACCAAGCGTTTAAAAATATTTTCTGTTCGATCCGTTAAGTCGAAACAAATAATATCTGAATCTTCAAAGAAATCTTCATATGCATCTAAATACGCAATAGGACTTAAGGCAATCACTACATTTTCATTTTCTTGAATCCAAGAAGAAATCATTTCTGCACGCAATTCATCCCGTTCATATTGATCATTATATTCATCTTGAAAACCAAGCATTGTTCCATACTTTTCTTTGATTTTCGTATCCATATCGATAAAATCGTAACCTATTTTCTTTGCCAACAACTCACCAACAGTGCTCTTTCCAATGTTACCCATCCCAAATATTAATATTTTCATTTTGCACCTCTATATACGCCTACTTATCTTATTTTCTACTTCTGCAATTCTTGCCGCAACTTTTTTCACTTCCAACATTTTCCATGCTTCTAAGTAAGGCAGAAATTTTTTTGTTCCATCTTTCTCTATTTTATCAAGCACACGCATGACAACTTGTCTATTCACTTCTTTCATTTCAAAAATGACACGAGCCTTTTTTTCTTCTACATCTAAACAGATTCTCTGATAAAGTTCTTGGGCAAATGTTTCTTTTTCGATTTGCCATCCTTTTTCTGAAAATACCAATAAAGGAAGACGATAATCATATTCAATTCTGAGATAATCTTTCTTAATCATCCAATCAATGCATTTTGTGATATCATCCAACTTCATATCCTGATAATATCCATAAGCAGGACATTCATTTAGTTTATGTTCAAATATCTTTTTATCCTTTGAACCCTTTAATATTTTCGCCAGCATACTTCTTCCACCAGTCGAAATCAATTCATCTGCCCCTCTTAAAATCATTTGTATATCTTCCTGTGGTAAATCTTTAATTTCTCCTGCATCCAGAATAACTGGCACTCTACGTACTTTTTTACTCATCCATTCTTTACCTCTACATCATTACACGAATCAATCCACATAACACTAAATGTCCTACATAGAACCAATTTACTTCTTTCATTTCAAAAATGACACGACCTTCTTTCTTCTTCATCTAAGCACATTCTTTGATAAAGTTCTTGGACAAATATTTCTTTTTCTGAAAACATCTATAAACGAGAATATTCATCAGAATGTACGGGTTGTTTTAACAAGCTTGCATACACCATCACTTAGTAGTTCAATATTTTCTTCATTGAAAATTATATCTCTAGAAGTATGTATTCGATCAAGATAATAGAACCAACCTTTCTTTAAACTGCATACTCCATATGCATATTTAAAGTTGAAGTTGTCGGATGGATAAAATCCAAATCCTTTATTTATGTGTACTCTTTTATAATTTGAAGATGCAAATGCATTTATAATACTTTCATGTTTTGAATAGTCATTTTTTATTTGTTTCGTCGGAAAGAAAAATATATCATTTCCATCGGATACACAATCAAAATTAATTACAAGTTTATTCTTGATCCATTCTTTATACTCTTTCGCAAAAGCAGCAGAACCCAATAGACCCAATTCTTCATTGTCGAATAACACGAAGCATACTTCATCTCTTAAATCTTTTGGTAATTTAATGGCAGATTCGATAATTGTTATGACACCACTTGTATTATCGTTTGCAGTGTGTTTATTTGCTTTTCCAAACAACATCCATATCATAATAATTAACCATGAAATAGTAGAAGCAATATTAAGTTCAATATTCTTGAATAGACCTGTCCAAACAAATAATTTAATAAGTACAATGTTCATAAAGAATATAAGAATCAATACACAAATAATAATCACAAGTTGTGACAAAATCAGTCCGAACAAATTATTAGGCACAATTAAATTTGGAAATGGTAAGACTGCTTGTGTATCATAATGAGCCGTACAAAATATCTTAGCTGTATCCATGTTGCCGATAATAATATTATTGTTTATACCTTTATTTTGAATAATGGGACAATACCCATATTGTTTTAGTTCGTCTACTACAAGTTTACGAAATTCTTCTTTTTGTTTCCTTGTTTTTCGAATCTGATAGTGTTTAAGAACTTTACGGTTTATTTCATTCATTCTTTTTACCCATCCGTTTTTTTACCTCTACATCATTACACGAATCAATCCACATAACACTAAATGTCCTACATAGAACCAGTAGAAGAACCATTTCATAAAAGTACTCTTTCCTCTTGTTCCATCATATAAAGACATAATTGGATAGACTAAAATAATTCCAAACTGCAACAAACCATAAACTACATCTATGCATAGACAATAGACCATTACATACATAGAAATATATAAAGCCATACCTAATACTTGTTTTTTTAGATTGCCTTGATTTTTATAAATATGGTTTGTACAAAGAACTGGAAAGCATGACCAATCACTTGGAAATGCCAATAAACAAAGAATCAGAATACAACCTATTTTCTTTGCATCTTTCCATTCTTGATCTTCCACCCATAAGCCAATCACAGACAAGAATAATGGCCATATAATACTTGTCTGATTTAATAAAGAATCTTTTAAAGGAATCAAAGAAATGCCAAAACAGAAGTTGTACGCGAAATGAGCGATAATTGAAAAAATCAATAATCTTTCTAAATATTTCTTTAAACTATGCGTATGTGTATAGCCTTCAACCACCATAAACCACATAATAGGTGCTGCCACTCGTCCAATCAAATGAATCAATAAAAGCCACCAGAATTTTTCATAATTTGGATACAACGTCGTTGCGAAATGATCCATAAACATCGCAATAATCGCAATCATCTTGATTTGATTTCCATTTAACTTTTTTGTCATCCTGTAACGCCTTCTCCTACATTAGGTTCAAAGTGTGAATAAACAACATCTGCACCAAATAAAAGAAGTAAAACTAAACAGGCAGTAGATAATCTTTTATTTAAATGTTCTTTAACCCAGTTATCAATTAATGGTGCAATCACATAGACAAAAGCCATACCACCAACGCCAAACACCAATAAACCTTCTGCACAAATTCTTCCATCAAGATTTAAGAAGTAACCCGTATAATCCCACCATTTTTGACCATTATGTGTCAATTCTAAAACGAGTCCAGTAAAGTATTCAATACATCCACAAAGAAGTACGGCCATACTAAATTCAACTTTCGGACGCATTCTAAATCGTTTTAATAAAAGCAAAATTAAAACACAGCCAAAACCATAAATAGGAATCCATGGACCATGTAAAACACCGCGATTCACAAAACGTCCATAGCTAATCATAGATAGACTGACTTCCCAGATCCATCCAACAAAACACATAAAGAAGAAACAGACTAAAATAGATGTTACTGTATAATTTCGATTTGGATGTAAAACACGAAGATTTGACTTCTTATACGACTCTTCAATTGGAGATAAACGCACTGGATAACATAATAAATACACTTCGGTAATCATTGTTTCAGCTTCCATTTTATTATAGGTATATCTTTCATATTGTTTTTCTTTAGAACTCAAATGAAAAATAATTCCAAAATTATCACACAAGAACTTTTTAATACCCGTATACGCATTCTCCATTGGATTTTTCGCATTCAATGCCGCAATTACATCCGAATAGGTATTACGCATCAAAGCACTACTTGGTTTTTCAAATAAATACGTATCGTTTAAAATAGCACTTTGAAATTCTTTTCTTCTTAATGTATAAAATTCACACATTACTGACATACGATACATATTCGAATAAAATATAGCACTAATCCCAAATGTACAAACATCCAAAATGTACCATCCAGCCATTGAAAATTGCCATTTAAAACATTCAAACTTATGTCCCTTCATCATATTTCGAGATAAAGAAAGTGCATCTTTTAAAGATATCGTCGGATTTTCGGCTAAGATATAATCCACTAAGAAATATACATAGTAAAAGTAGACGCCTCCTACAACAGTAAAGTTCATAATTGTCAAAATAATAGATTTAACAAGTTTCACAAACGCAACATGCATCTGCTTTCGAATTCGCATTAAATAAACCAATCGATCAAGTGGAAGTTTTGCGTAAACTCTTCCTTCCAAAAAGAGTCTGCGATTAATAACCGGCAATACATTCACAATATATACTCTATAGAACACAGATATGCATAAACCTATTACGACAAAACAAATACTCGCAATATCTTTCGAATGAATAATAGTTGATAAACCTAAAAATAGTGTCTTCACAAAGGATCCTGAAGTAATTCCATTTACCACATGTGCAAATACACCGTTGGTCGTACCAAAGACGCCTTCAGGAAGTAAAGATGTCATCGACTTCACAAAAGAAGAGTGCATTAACAGGCCTGAAACACTCTTGGCATTATCTTGTTTTAAAAGAGATAAAGTCGAACTAAATTCACTTCCCATAAGTACTGCCGCAAGACATAACACTAAATAGGTCGCATAATGTGTTTTTACATTTTTATGTGCATTTTTCTTAATTTCTTTAAGTTTCATACTTAAATAATACCATATCTATAGTAAAATATTTTCAAAAGAAAGAAGGAATTATAATGAATCCAATCATTCAAAGTTTATTTGACCGCAAGTCTTGTCGCATTTTTGAAGATAAAGAAATATCACAAGAAGACAAAACACTGATACTTCAAGCGGCTATGCAAGCCCCTAGTGCAGGAAATCAACAAATGTATACAATTATTGATGTACAAGACAAAAAGCTTCAAGAAACACTATCTAAAACGTGTGACAATCAACCCTTCATCAATCAAGCGAAAATGATTTTAATTTTCTGTGCCGACTTTCAAAAATGGTATGATTTATTTAAATATGAAAACCGCAACCCAAGAAAACCAGGCGTAGGCGATTTATTACTAGCCACAACAGATGCGACCATTGCCGCACAAAATGCGGTTGTAGCTGCCGAAAGTTTAGGGATTGGATCTTGTTACATAGGGGATATTTTAGAGCAGCATGATCTACATAAGGAATTATTAAATCTAAGTGAATATGTAGTGCCTGTATGCATGTTAGTACTTGGATATCCTGCAGAGGATCATTTTAAAAGACAAAAACCCGAGCGTTGTAAATTAGAAGATATTGTTTGTGTCAATCAATATCATAGAAAAGACAAACAAGAATTAAAAAATATGTTTGAACATAAAGCTGGAAATAAAACATTAAATGAATGGGCAACAACTTTCTGTAATCGAAAATACAATTCGGATTTTTCAAAAGAAATGACAAATTCTGTACAAAAATATATTGACCAATTTAAAAGTGAAGCCGATTAAGACTTCACTTATTAATTTCTAATACTGCATGATAAGCATCTTTAAATGCATCTAAGGCAATACCTGCTTTTTTACAGTCACCAATGATGTATGTAGGAATACCTAAATCTGTATAGATACTTGTATCGTTTGCCTTTGATCCTACAGCCATAATGACACTATCATATGGATATTCTTTGCCACTGGCAACAACTGCATGATCATCAATTTTTTCAACAGTTGCACTTGTTTCTATTGTGATTGGCATTTGTGCCATCGCAAATTGAGCCGTAATTTGACGCAATGGTCCTAGATCCTGTAAAGCTTTTTCTTTCATTTCTAAAACAGTGACTTTCTTTTGTCTTGCAGCCAAGAATTCTGCTGTTTCAAAACCAACAAGACCACCACCAATAATGACTACATTTTCGCCTAATACTTCTACTTTTTCACTCAATACATCATGTGCAATAATAGCTTTTTCACTACCTTCAATTGGAAGTACAAATGGACTAGATCCAATCGCAACAATGAGTGCATCTGGCTTAATTTCTTCTAGCATTTCCTTAGTAACAACAGTATTTAAGTGCACCTCAATTCCAGATTCTTGAACATCCAAAATCATTTTATCTACCGCATTCTTAAAGTCTTTTTTAGCTGAAATCGCTCCGGCCAATAAAAATTGTCCACCAAGACTTTCACTCTTTTCAAATAAAATTGGTGTATTACCTGTTTCTTTTAAATCTAGAGCTGCTTCCATACCTGCAATTCCACCACCTAAGATGACAACTTTTTTAGAAGCAGATCCAGGTTTTAAACCTAATGTATCCTCTTCTAATAAGCCAGGATTTCGCATACAAGTAATGTGTTTAATAGCTGGATTATATAAGGATGCACAGAATGAGTCATAACAACCTTGGTTACATCCAATACAATAGCGAATTTGATTGACTTTACCAGCTCTAGCTTTGTTACAGAAGTTGGCATCGGCAAGCTGAGCTCGTGCCATAACAACTAAATCGGCCTTGTCATCTTCTAAGATTTTTTCTGCAAATTCAGGCGTATTGATACGTCCACATGGCATTGTCAACATACCTGTTTCTTTGCGAATGCGCGCAGCATCTTCTACGTTAAATCCATTTTCAATATCAACTGGTGCCACTTCATATAGTGTTGCTGCCGTTAAGATATTTCCACGACTAATATTTAATACATCAACACCGCATTCTTTGGCATCTTTGCAGAATTCAATCACTTCTTCAACCGTTAGTCCACCATCTAACATGTCATCATGACAATCCACACGCATAAATAGTGGCATATCTATTGGCATATTCGCACGAATCGATTTAATACATTCCAATGGGAATTTTTTACGATTTTCAAAAGATCCACCCCACTCATCACTTCGATGATTGATTCCACCTGAAAGCATAGAGTGTGGTAAATAGTTATGTGCACAATGGAATTCTAAACAATCAAATCCAGCTTCTACTGCACGCTTTGCAGCTTGTCCAAACTTATCTATTATATCGAGTAATCTTTCATTTGTGATAGCTGGCACGGTATATTGTGGACTTAATGGTAAGTCATTGGGTACTAAAATCTGAGCTGTTTGATCTGAAGCTACTGCTAATCCTCCTTGCCATAATTGAATGCAAGTTTTTCCTCCAGCTTCATGCACAGCATCATTTAATTTTTTAAATCCTGCAATGTATTTGTCTTCGGCAATCGACAAGAATCCAAAAGGTGCACTCGGGGCATCCACACTTGTAACTTCAATTGTATTTAATCCATTTCCACCTTTAACGCGAGCTACATGATACGCGATCAACTTATCTGTAACACTCTTTCCATCTTCACTTTCCGCACTTTCATGCGTTCCCATCGCAGACATGACAACACGATTTCTTAATTCCATACCACGAATCTGTATGGGTTCAAACAACTTGTCAAACATATGATTCTCCTCCTTTTCGCATGTTTACTTCTTATTTTATTATACTTCAATTGTTAGCGGTTTCACATATACAAAAGAAAAAGAGCTGTCATTCTTTGACAACTCGTACAGTCTCGATACCATAATATTTCATGACTTCTACTGCACTCTTGCTGATAACTTCTCCTGGAATCACTGGAAGAATCGCTGGAGGACAAGATACAGAAACACTGGAGCATACTTGTCCTAATGATTTAGAAGCATCCAATGTCATGCTTGGCGCAAATACAGCTTGGCGTACATTCATTACTTTTCTTGCACGTTCTAGCTTAGGAAATGAATTGAATACAACAGATTTCCGTTCAATTTTACATAAACATGTCTCTAATCGTTTTAAGTCATCCTCCGTATTATATGGAGATGGCATTAATACAATATAGTCTGAATCATAGAATTCAGGATAGATATCACATTCCATTAAAAGATTTGCGATTTCATTTCCAGTATAGCCAAATTCTTTCGTTGAAATCGTAATCTTCATAGGTTCACCAAATAAAATCGTATATCCATGTTGAATCAAAGAATTCTTTAATACATCAACTCTTTGAATACATTCAGACAAGGATTTTTTAAACGTAGTATCCAACACTTCATTTGCCGCATCTAAAGATGCTATAATCAAATAGGATGGACTTGTAGAAGAAAAATATTCCATAAAATGTTTTACATCATTAGCCCATACTTGATTCAAAGAATCACTTAAGTGAAGATAAGCTCCTCCTGTAAGTACAGGTAGTGTTTTATGAGCCGAATCACAACATAGATCAGCTCCCAAATCAATAGGATGTAAAGATGGTTCTAAAAAACGAAGATATGCACCATGGGCATTGTCTATGGCAAGTAATACATCATGCTTTTTACATATCGAAGCTAAAGATTTAATATCCAAAAGGTTTCCTAAATAGTCTGGATTTGTCAGATATACAGCCGTTGGATTGTTTTCAAGAATTTCCTTTTCCAAAGTTTCTGTACTAATTGTACAAGATAAATAATCACTATTTCCATATAGCCATGCAATGTCAAAATCTAAAAGTGCAGCAGCATGAATAAAGCTTCGATGTGCATTTCTTCCTGCAAGAATCTTCGGCTTCTTGCCTTTACTTTTGGCATCTTGGCATAAGATCGTGCACATAGTTTGAATGCATAAAGTAGAGCCTTGCGTTGAATAATAGGTTGGACAGCCAAATAAAGAGGAAGCATTTTGTTCACTTTCCTTAATGATACCCTCTGCCGCAAATAACTCATCGGCTCCATAAATTTCTGTAAGATCCATTCCTTCAAAACCAAGAATGCCAGCACCTTTATGGCCTGGCATATGCATTCTTACAGGTGATTTTTCTTGATACGATTTTAGAAAACTAACAATCGGCGTCTTCATGACTATTTTCTTTCATATCACGAATAATGGCTACGGCAAGTGCGCATTCTAATCGTTTACAGAATAATTCACAACCTTCTTTATATACACCTTTGACAGATCCTGTCGCATGATATGCATTGGCTGCACATCCTCCAGAACAATAAAGTCTTGCCCAGCAATCTGCACATTCTTTACGTGCATATACATTACATGATGCAAATTCATCCTGGATCTTTTTGTTTGTGACACCCGTATAAATGTCTCCTAATTTAAAGGCTTCTTCTCCTACAAACTGGTGACAAGGGTACAAATCTCCCCATGGTGTAACGGCCATATATTCAGTTCCTGAACCACATCCTGAAATACGTTTATAAATACATGGTCCGCCCTTTAAATCAATCATATAGTGATAGAAAGTAAATGGATCTTTCTTATCGTCATAATCAAGCATCAACTTTGCTAAATCTTCATATTGTTTCATAACAATTTCACGATCTGCCTTTGTTAGTGCTGCAGGATCATCTGACTTGGCAACCACAGGTTCCATACTTAATTCTCTAAAACCTAAATCTAACATTTGTTGCACATCTTTTAAGAAATCTGGATTGGCATGAGTAAAAGTACCACGCATATAGTAATTTTTACCTTCACGAGCCTTTACTAACTTTTGGAACTTTGGAACAATTGTATCAAAACTTCCCTTTCCAGAATAATCCACACGATAACGGTCATGCACTTCTTTACGTCCATCTAAACTTAATACAACATTGCTCATTTCTTTATTCGCAAATTCGATTACGTCATCATCAATCAACATACCATTTGTCGTTAATGTAAAGCGGAAATTCTTTCCAGCTTCTTTTTCAATACTGCGAGCATACTCCACCAATTGTTTAACCACATCAAAATTCATTAGTGGTTCTCCACCAAAGAAATCCACTTCTAAGTTTCTGCGTGTTCCTGAATTTTCCACCAAGAAATCAAGAGCGCGTTTTCCTGTTTCAAAACTCATTAATGCGCGATCTCCATGATATTTTCCTTGGCTTGCAAAACAATAAGAACAATTCAAGTTACAAGTATGGGCGATATGTAGACATAAAGCTTTAATAACGCCACTTGTCTTAGCTTTTAATTGGCCTGCCATTGGCTCATATGTATCTTCACTAAATAAACGACCTTGTTCTTTTAATTCTAAGATTTGATCGTAACATTCTTCTAATTCAGATGTTTCAACACTAGGATATTTATCCTTCATTTCTAAAACCAAGGTATTTTTATCTTTATCTAAAAATTCAGCAATCATATCATAAGCAATCTCATCTACCACATGAATGCTTCCTGAACAAATATCCAATACAATATTCTGATCAAACATTTTATATTGATGAATCATGTATTTTTCCTCCCTCATATTTAAAAAATGCTGCCTTAAAGGCGGCATTAAAAATGCCGAATCACTTCGGCATTTCTGAATTACTTACTTTCTTTATTATTTTCGCAAGCTTGGTTGGCAATTCCGCAGCTAGTTTTACAAGCTGATTGGCAAGAAGTTTGGCATTCTCCACATCCACCATTTTTTGCGCTTTCACACAAGTTACGAGTATCTACTGTATTAATATGTTTCATGATTATATACCCCCATATAAATTCCCCTTTATTTTAACACGCCAAACGAATAATATCAAATTAAAAAGGCATTCCGAAGAATACCTTTATAAACTATTTAGAACTTTCTTCCTTAGTACGGAATACGTAACGACTCGTTACTGTAGCACCTTCTGGAGCACCAGAGTAAGAAGCATATTCTTTGTTCATAGCTTTGATTTCATTCATTACGCTTTGTAATGTTTCAAGTTCTCCAACACCTAAATCAACCTTTTCTTTTAATTGATCCAATCCTTCAGACTTGAATTGTTCATTACCTTCGTATAATTGTTGAGCTCCATCATTTAATTGGTCAACGGCATCACTTAATTTAGTTAATCCATTTGTTAATTCGCTCATCTTTGACTTAGATGCACTTAATTGTGCGGTTCCATTATTTAATGCCTTTGCACCATTTCTTAAAGAATCACTGTTATCAGATAATTGACTTGTTGCTTGAGTTATTCCTGTATAAGCCTGAGACATACCTGAATCTAAACCATTTAAGCCTTCACCTAAACTATTTAATTTGTTTGCTAGAGTGGCTACACCATTAGCTAAAGCAGGTGAATTCTTTGCTAATTTTTCAACTCCTGCTTTTAAAGTATTCACTTTTGTCTCAAACTCTTCACTAGTTATACCATTTTCATTTAATTGTTTCATTACGCCATTTAAAACTTTAATTGACTCTTTAGCTTCACCTAATTTTGCACTAAGTTTGTTAATGTCAGTTTTAGAACTATTATAAACATCATTTAATTTTTCTAAAGTTTCCTCTGAATCCGCAACAATTTTATCAATACCCGCCTGACATTGACTTAAATCTTTCAATGTAACACTTAATGAAGAAGCATCTCCTAATGCTGCTTTCTGGCTTTCTAATGTATTAATTTGTTCTTCAATCTTAGCTTTAGCTCCAGTTGTATCATCTTCTGGAACTGCATTGGCAGCATTTTTTAACGCTTCAATTGAAGCATTTAATGCGTTGATTTCTTTTGTACGGATAGCAGCTAATTGATCATCAACACTCTTAATTTGTGCATTATCTGCAGTAATAATTGCAGATGCTCCATCTGTAACTTCTTTAAAACTTGTTTTTAGAGTTCCTAATTTATTAATATTTTCACTGGCTTTTTCAATTTGATTGCTTAAATCAACAAATGCACCTTCTTGATCTTGTAAATCATTCAATACTTGTCCTAAACTTCCAACCTGTTCATTCGTAGTCTTTAAAGCTTCAGTAAGTTTTTTTACCATATCTGGTTTTAACATACTGTCATCACCATTTACTTGTTCATTTAGATCCTGAATACCAGCATCCAAAGCTTGAGATCCTTGAACCAATTGTGTTAATTGACTCTTTGATTCTTCATTATTTAAAGATGTATTTAATGTCGTAGCACCCATTGATAATTTATATAAATTTTGTTTACTAACAACATTTAATTGATCCACACCAGCCGTATATTGATTTAAACCTGTGCTTAAAGTTGTTGTTCCATCATGTAATTGATCAAATGCATTTGTTAATGTTTCAATTTGAGGATATGCACTTGATAATGGAGCAATACCTTCTTTTAATTGAGTTGTTCCATCATACAATTGTTTAGAACCATCAATCAATTGATCATCCGCTTCAATTAATTGATCGATTCCATCTGTTAATTCAGATACAGAACCAATTTCACCTAATTCACTTGCCAAATCAATTTCATTTGTCATACCAACCATGATAGAACCTAAATCAAAATTATTGACATCCGCTTCTACTGTTACATCATCACTGATTCCTAATTGATTATTTACTTTGTCTAAACCTGCAGATTTTAATGTTTCATTCAAGCCTGGAATATTCGCAAATGCCAACATTTCATTTGTTCCATCATTTACGATCTTACCAGATTCACATTTTACATTTGAGAACTTGCCAGTACTCATATTCAACATACCACCAGCTAAATAACTAGGGTGAATCACAATGGATTTTCCATTAATATTTTTTACTTCTGAATAGTTATTTGTGAAAGAAATAGTTAATTTCAAATGACCAGACTTACCTTCCATATCTTTTGCAGACATTTCCTGACCATCTAATTCATAACGAAGCTTAACAGACACTGGAAGTTGTTTTGTGGCTGTACCTTCATAATACACATCATTACCTTTCGCATTCCATGTATATGTATTTCCATCTTTTGAAGGTTTTTCATTTGATTTAATGTTCTTAACATCTGTTAAGTTTAAAGTTTCTTTAATATTATTAATTCCATCCTCATCATGTAACCAGCTAGATACGATTGTATCACTGATTGAACCATCTGAGTTTAATACAGAATAAACGGTTTCTGTTTTTTCTGTAGGATTTTCATCATTACTTTGTGCAAATACAGTCACAGGCATCATACTTCCTGCCATAACTGCACTTAACACTACACTACCAACTACTTTTACTGTATGACTTAAATTCATATTTATTCTCCTTTCGCTTCCATGTTTGATTCTGGCCAGTTCTTTGTAGTCTTTTCAATGAACTTATGACAGAAAATCAACAATGAAGGCAATACTAATAAAATACTTACGACTGAAATTAAAGCACCACGTGCTAATAAGATAACTAATGATTTAATTAAATCCATCTTAGCTACAAAGCTTACACCGATACATGCGGCAAAGAATGAGAATCCACTGGTCATAATTGACACACTCGATTTTTCCATCGCAATGAAAGCAGCTTCCTTAACCTTCTTACCATGCGATAACTCTTCTTTAAAACGCGTTGTCATTAGGATAGCGTAGTCAACTGTAGCTCCCAATTGAATAGTTCCAATAACCATACTTGCGATAAATGGAAGTGTAGTTTTTGTAAAGAATGGAATACCCATATTGATTGTGATCGCAAATTCAATTGTTAATACTAAGATGACTGGAAGTGCAAATGATTTAAATGTTAAGGCAACGATGATAAAGATCATAATAACGGATAATACGTTAACCATCGCAAAGTCTGTATTTGTTGTTGTGATCAAATCACGTGTCATACTTCCTTCTCCACCAATCATACCCTTCTTATCATATTTATGAATGATGGTATCCATTTTATCTAACTGTGTATTTAACTCGTCGGTTGCAGCTTTATAATCACTGTTCACAACAATTAATTTCTTTCCACCATTTTGGAAAATATCCTTTACTACACTTGGAGTAAAGTTAGATGCAAGTCCTGGACCTACAAATTCTTCATACGCTAATACATTATGAATTCCTTTTAAATCTTTGATTTCAGAACACATATTCTGAATTTCATTTGTCGTTAATTTGTCATCCACTAAAACGAAATGTGTTGTTGTCATATCAAATTTATCTTTTAACTGATTTGTACCAATGATACTCGCAAAATCACCTGGCATACCAGAAATCAAATCATAATAGATATTTGTATGTGACTGTCCATATCCAAATGGAATGAAAATCAACACGAAGGCAACAAGAATCTTTTTATAGTGATGAATCACAAAACGAGGTACTCTATGTAACTCATTCAAAATTGTTTTATGTTTGTACTTTTCAATCGTTTTATCAAAGAACATCAACAAGCTTGGCAAAATAAAGATGGTTGATAATACACCAAGAACAACACCTTTTGCCATGACAATACCAATATCTCTACCTAGTGTTAACTGCATTACACACAAGGCAACGAAACCAGCAATTGTTGTGATTGAACTTGAAGTAATTGAAGTAAACGTAGCTTTGATAGCCTTTGCCATAGCTTCTTCATTTGGAAGTTTTTGTTTTTCTTCTTGATATCTATGTAATAAGAAGATGGAATAATCCAAAGTAACAGCTAACTGTAATACAACGGCCAAAGCCTTTGTGATATAACTAATTTCACCTAAGAATACGTTTGTACCAAAGTTATAAACAATTGGGAAAATCATTCCTAGCATAAATACAACTGGAGCAATTGTACTCTCTAATCCTAAGAACAATACGACCATACATAATACAACCGCAATGCCTGCATAAATTGGTGTATCATGTTCTGTTTGATCTTTAGTATCTTCACTGATGGCTGACATACCACCTAAGTAACAATCATCTTTTGTATATTTTTTTATTTTACTAATCGCATTCATTGTACGCATTGATGATGTTGGCTCTTTAAATGTAACAATCATCATTGTACTGTTGCCAGAATAAAGCATATCTTGAATACTTTCTGGAATTGCCTGTTTTGGAACTGAAATATCTAATACATCATCTCTCCAAATACATTTTTCAACTCCATCAATTTTATTGATCTCTTCCTTAATTTTTGCGGCCTCTTGATCTGATTTGTTGTTGACAACCAAGAAGTCTACACTCGATAAGTTAAAATCATCTCCAAGAATCTTTTGTGTTTTCATAGATTCTGAAGTCGAAGGTAAATAAGATAATAAATCGTAATTAATATTTGTATTGAAATAACCAATTGCACTTGGAATTAATAGTATGATGGCTACGGCCAAAATCAAATTACGATATTTAACTATCCATTTTGACATCTTATCCATATCGAATCACCTTTTTTCTATCCTTTCCTTTACTACGTGAAGAGTATAGTACTTAACTGACCACTAGTCAATATTTATGTTTTATTTTTTGAAATTCCCAATATACAATTGTTTTAATATGTTCAATCGGTCATTTTTATTTGTAATTTGTGAAATATTGTTTATAATATGGATGGTGATATGCATGAAAAGTAAGATAATCGAAAATAAAAAAATAAAAGAAAACAACCTCTTACAGGCTGCCTTTAATCTATTCACAAAAGAAGACATCACAAACGTGTCTGTTAATGATATTGTAAAGAGTGCAGGTGTCGCAAAAGGAACTTTCTATCTTTATTTCAAAGATAAATACCAAATACGCGATATTCTAATTCAAAAAGAAGCACATCGTCTTTTTGAAGAAGCCCACAAACAATTAGAAAAAAATGATATTCGAAACTTTGAAGACTCTGTTATCTTCTTGATCAATCAAGTATTGATTCGATTAGAAAACAATCCATTAATTTTGAAATTCGTTGAAAGAAACCTATCTTGGGGCGTGTTCCATGCCCAATTAAATACGGCTATTGATAATGATAGTTTCAATCTTATAAAAGAGTTTAATGAAATCGCAACCGCAAATGGATATGAATTTGAAAATTCAGAAGTCATACTCTACTTAATAGTTGAACTTACAGGAAGTACTTGCTATAACAGTATTCTTCATAGTCAACCCCTTCCGATTGAAGAATATAAACCCATTCTTTTCGATTCCATTCGAGCTATCCTTTCCCAAGGAAAGAAAAAAAGCTAGGACAAGCCTAGCGTACAATAATATAAATCATATAAATGACATATACGAGGATCATAAAGATCCCCTTTTTTCTTGTCATTGTATCTCCCTTTTTGGCTATACCATAAATTAATAGAGAAACACCAATCAAGACAAAAGTATCAATAATATTCTGTGAAGTGGCCGCAATCGGATGAATTGTACTTGAAGCACCCAAAATAAACAAGATGTTCATAATGTTACTTCCAATCGCATTTCCTAAAGATAAACCACTCTCACCTTTTCTTGCCGCAACAACACTTGTTACCAGCTCAGGTAGTGAAGTACCAATCGATACGACAGTTAAACCAATCAAAGTATCACTCATACCAAGCATAGCTGCAATCTGTTTTGCACTATCTACTGTGATATCTCCACCCCAGATAATACACGCAACACCGATCACGATATAAATCAGGCATTTGATTCCCGATAAAGTTTCAACTTTCTCATCTTCAACACGATTCTTTTTAGCACTACGAATCAAGTTTAAAATAAACAAAACTAAACCCACCAAGAAGATAATTCCTTCAAAGCGATTCAGCATTCCATTTAATACAAAAATCGAAAGTAAAATGCTCACCAAAATATTGATTTTTAAATCCCGATTTAAAATATCCTGATCCATTAAAAATGGAGTAATCACTGCACTAGTTCCAACCACAACCAACGTGTTGAAAATATTAGAACCTACAATATTTGAAATCGCAATTTCATTACTGCCCATTAAACCAGCTGTAATACTCACACTTGCTTCTGGTAAGCTTGTTCCTAGCGCAACAATTGTCAAACCAATAATAACTGAAGGCACTTTTAATTTACGAGCCACACTTGCACTGCCATCCACAAACAAGTCTGCACCCTTCATTAAAAGAACCATACCTAATACTAATAAAAGAAATACCATTTTTTCAATCCTTTCAAAGTCACCTTATTATATCACAGACGAAAAATAAAAGAAGAGATTTTTCATCTCCTCCTATCCATTGTTATAAACATTGAACAAAAGAACGTATCTTCTTTTTCGAAGCCATCTCTTTTCATCTTGGCCTAAGCTTTCATCAACAGCTTTTCAATCGACTCTTCACTTACTGAGAAGATAGATGCGATAGCTTTAATTTCAAATCCCTTGTCCATCATTTTTTGATACATCTCAAGCTCTTTTTTCTCACTACCCTGTTCAATTCCTTGTTCAATTCCTTGTTCAATTCCTTGTTCAATGCCTTGTTCAATGCCTTGTTCGATTCCTTTTTTTATTCCTTCAGCTTCCCATTCTTTTGACTTTACCTCAAGCCATCTCTTTTCAGCTTCACACATTTCAATTTCCTCCTTTTCCTCTAATTCTTCTAAATCCAACCATTCTACATCCGTTAATGTCTTGACTACTTTTAATACACTGCTTTTCACAAGTCCAAAATGATTACTCTTTCCTTCATAAATAGATTGATCATAAATACTTCGACATATGTAGAATAAATTATACACGTCTTCTTCATTAAAATTATATGAAGTATTTCCTGTGATTTCAATCAGATTCATTTGGTAGTCATGGAAATAGGATTCAAATCTTTCATCCACCTCGACTAGCTGGGAAAGCTGTCTAGCTGCATTCCAAGGCCTTTCTCCTGTATAGAACACAAGAATGTGCACCATGGGTAGTTTTTCTTTAACCTTATTCTTCTTTAACTTCTTTAACATTCGATCATACGCTACATACTCATATGCTGCCGCTCTTACAACCATTGAAGCATCCACATAACTTTGATTCTCAATAATGAATGCACTATAAAAATTTCCATCATTGTACTTACGAATTACATCCACATGCTTTTCTAGATCCATATTCGAATCATTCATTTCAGAATCAAGTTCTTCACAATTCTCTGGTTTAAGAACTCTTTCTCCATCAAAGAAATACGCATTAAAGAAGTCGACAAAATAGGCATTGTTTTCCAGAAATTCTTTCATTATTTTGTCTTTAATTTTATTCATGTGATTTACTCACCCCCCTATATCTAATACGAAATAAAAAGAGGTTTTTCTAGAAAACTTGCATTTTTTAAGATATTTTTACAATTAAATATAGAATTTATTAACCAAAATATGTATAATAAGCCCATAAAGGGAGTAGCCTGCACACATATGTGTTTACAGATTCGTCAATACGATATTAAATCCGGACTGTGATGAAATGGCAAGACTTTGGTATATAAGACCAGAGTCTTTTTATTTTATCTGGTCCAGGAGGAACTATATGAACATAATTTTATTAGTATTAGGATTTATTCTACTGCTAAAAGGAGCCGATTGGTTTGTCGATGGAGCTAGTAGTATCGCCTCACGTTTTGGCATACCCCAACTGATTATTGGACTTACTATCGTTGCGATGGGAACTAGTCTACCAGAAGCCTTTGTTTCTATTACAGCCGCATTAAAATCCAATGCTGCCATTACAATTGGAAATGTTGTTGGAAGTAATATTTTAAATGTAGGAATTATTCTTGGCATTACAGCACTCATTCGTCCATTACATATTCAAAATAGTACAATCAAATATGAAATGCCATTTATGATACTTGTAACACTTGTATTGATATTATTAGGTATCAACACAACGATTTCTCGTTTAGATGGAATTATTATGTGGTTATTCTTTCTTGGTTACTTATACTACATTTTTAAAATGTCTAAGAATCAAATGGAAGAAACTGAAATCAAACAAACAAATCCTTTATTTATTCCACTTGGACTTATATGTTTAATGATGGGAAGTAACTTTGCGGTAGATGCAGCCACAAACATTGCCATTTCATTAGGTGTCAGTCAAAGATTTATCGGCCTAACAATCGTTGCCTTAGGAACTTCATTACCAGAACTTGTCACTTCTGTAACAGCTGCCAAAAAAGGCAATGCCGATATCGCGATTGGAAACATCATTGGATCGAATATCTTTAATATCTTATTTGTCGTAGGATCAAGTGCACTCATTACACCCGTACCCTTTGAATCTCACTTTATTATTGATTCTTTTGTCGCAATATTGATTGGTCTTGTCCTTTATCTTTGTACTAAAAAAACAAGAGTACTCGACAAAAAAGCCGGTATACTCTTGTTGATCACATATTTAATTTACTTTATCTATCTTCTTTAGCAAATCACGAATCTCTTCTAATAAGACAACAGTATCTTCTTTTTTAGGTTCTTCCTGATCAAGTTGATCATTTGTTGTCTTTTTAAAATGTGCTAAAAACTTCAACATTGTAAAGATGCATGCTGCCACAATCAAGAAATCTACAACATTTTGAATAAAATTACCATACATAATTGTAGCTGTGCCTACTTGAATTTTTAAACCTGTAAAATCAATTCCACCAATTAAAATTCCCACAATCGGCATCAATATATCATTTACCAAGGAAGTCACAATTTTTCCAAAAGCACCACCAATAATGACACCCATAGCCATATCCATCACATTGCCTTTGGCAATAAACTCTTTAAATTTACTGATTGTTTTATTTGTCTTCATCCTATTTTTTCTTTTTAAAATGTAAGGTCTGCTTTAATACAGTTGAACAAGCCAAGTCACCAATGACATTCACACAAGTAGCTCCCATGTCACACAAAGTATTTACTGAAATATAAACACCTAGGATTTGATTTGTTGGAATTCCTGCAATTGGACACAATGCCGCAAAAGCAGCAATAGCACCACCTGGAACGCCTGGAGTACCAATACTTAACAATACGTTACAAGCAAGGACAGTTACCATTGTTCCAATACTTAAATCAATACCTAAAGCTGTCGCAAAGAATGTAATCATAAATGACATCAAAATCGAAACAGCATCCATATTGATTGTTGCACCTAAAGGTAAAGTTAAAGACGTGATTTCTTCAGGAATACCAATCTTTTCTGAAGCACACTTTAATGAAATAGGAATCGTAGCACTACTTGAACAAGTTCCAAACGCATTCAATCCTGCTGGTGCAATATCTTTAAAAAATTGAATTGGACTATATTTTCCAAAGAATTTAACCATACCACCATAAACAATAAATGCATATAAATAGAACGTAATATATAAAGCCAATAATACTTGTCCTAATTGAAGCATTGTATCCACACCATTTGAATACATAACTGTGGCAATACATGCGAATACTCCAAATGGAGTCACATACATAATTTTACTAATAATAAAAATAGAAATTTGATAAATGGAATCACACAAATTCACAAATGGATCTGCTTTTTCCTTGATAGCCAAACAAGCAAGTCCAATAATTACGGCAAAAGCTAATACTTGAAGCATATTTCCTGTCGCGAAAGCCTCTACTGGATTTGAAGGAATAATATTCTGTAAAGTATCCAACAAACCATTAAATGTAGCTGCTTCTACTTGAGTCTTGGTTGCCACAATATGTGCATTCTGGCCCAAATGTAATAAACGAGGTAAAACCAATCCTAAACCAGAAGCCAAAGCTGTTGTACCTGTATACCATAATAAGGCATGTAAACCAACTTTACCTGTTTTGGCAATATCCCCAATACCAATAATTCCCATGACTAAACTTGTAAATACAAGTGGGAAAATCATCATTTTTAAGGCCGACATATATATGGAAGCAACAACGCTCAATGCGGTATTTGTCCATTCCGGCATAATAATTCCAACAATAACACCTACAATCAAGCCAATAAAAATGCCAAGTGTTATATTATATCCTTTCTTTTTCATAACTCTCCTCCAACAATGTAAATATTTTATCATATAATTACATAAATATAAAAATTTACATGACCATAAAAAAAGACACTGCCTAAAACAGTGTCATTTGATTTTCTTCATCCAACCCCTCTAAAGCATTCATTTCAGCTAACTTTTCAACTAAAGTTTTTGAAAGTTGTGTACGCTTTAATACATCTTCCTTAGAAAGGAATGGTTTTTCTTCTCTAGCCTTTACAACAGATAAGCCTACGTTTGAACCCAAGCCATCAATACTTGTAAAAGGTGGAATAATTGCTTTTGGATCATCTGGATCTACAATAAATTCGGTGGCTGCACTACGATTAATACTAATATTCGAGAATCTAAAGCCACGTAAAACCATTTCTAAAGCAAGTTCTAACGTATCATAAATAGCCAATTCTTTATCACTTGGTTTTTGTGTTTTATCCTCTTTCATATGTTTGATATCCGCCATTCTTTGACGAATGGCAGCCTCACCCTGAATCATGGTCTGCACATCATAAGCATCGCAACGAATACTAAAATACATACAATAATAATGTACTGGCATATGTACCTTAAACCACGCAATACGCACAGCCATCATAACATAGGCAACCGCATGGGCCTTAGGGAACATGTACTTGATTTTTGTACAAGAATCAATAAACCATTCTGGTACATTGTTCGCCTTCATTTCAGTAACCCATTCATCTTTTAAGCCTTTACCCTTACGGACACTTTCCATAATCGTAAATGATAATTTTGGTTTAACACCATACCCCATCAAATCAACCATAATATCGTCACGACAACCAATAACTTCATTTAACTTACAAGTTCCATTATCAATCAAATCTTTGGCATTTCCCAACCAAACATCCGTACCATGAGACAAACCAGAAATAGTGACTAATTCCGCAAATGTTGTCGGCTTTGTAAGTTCTAGAATCCCACGAACAAATGGTGTACCAAACTCAGGAATACCAGCTGCTCCAGTCACTTCATTATATTTTGTCGTATCGATTTTCAGTGATTCTGTCGTAGAAAAAATAGCCATAGTTGCCTGATCATTCATTGGAATTTGACGAACATTGACTCCCGTAATTCGCTCTAACATTTTCATAGCCGTAGGATCGACATGCCCTAAAATATCAAATTTTAAGATATTATCATGAATCTGGTGGAAATCGAAGTGCGTTGTTTTCCAAGTCGCATTTGGATTGTTTGCCGGATATTGAACTGGCGTAAAATCATGCACATCCATATCCAAAGGTACAACGACAATACCACCTGGGTGCTGTCCTGTTGTTCTTTTTACACCTTCACAACCTTTGGCCAAATCTACACGCTTTGCCTCATTAAAAGGCTCACACTCCATCTCTTCCTCATATCCTTTGACATATCCATATGCCGTTTTTTCCTGTACCGTACCTACAGTACCGGCTCTAAAAACGTGATCATCTCCAAATACTTCTTTTGTGTATGCATGGGCATTTGGCTGATATTCACCCGAGAAGTTCAAATCAATATCGGGAACTTTATCCCCCTCAAAACCTAAGAATGTTTCAAACGGAATATCCTGACCATCCCCACGCATAATTTCTCCACATACAGGACAAACTTTATCCGGTAAATCAAAGCCCGATTTGGCTTCATCCGCCTCTAAAAATTCATAATGTTGACAATTCTTACATACATAGTGAGGTGTTAATGGATTTACTTCTGTGATATTTGACATTGTCGCAACAAAACTAGAACCTACAGATCCACGCGAACCTACTAGATATCCATCGTCATTGCTCTTTTTTACAAGTAAGTGTGAAATATAATAAACTACATAATATCCATGACCAATGATACTATCCAATTCACGTGTTAATCGTTTTTCAACAATGTCTGGCAAATCTTTTCCATACCATTGGTGAGCTGTTTCAAAACAAATATCACGCAATTTTTGGTCTGACCCCTCAATATCCGGTGGATACAATTTATCCTTAATTGGAAAGATAGGTTCTGTCAATAACTTTAATTTATTTGTATTTTCCACAACAACCTCATAAGCTACATCTTCACCCATCCATTCAAATGCCTTCAACATTTCATCCGTTGTCAACAAATGCTGATTTGGATTGCTCGTAGCCTTACGCGCTTGCTTATTATAAATATATAGAGGATGTCTAGCATTCCCAATTGCCTTGGCATTGATATACACATCACGAAGACGTTTCTCATTTGGATTTACATAATGTGCATCACTTGATGCGATAACCATCTTACCCGCTTCTTTTGCGGTATCATAAATAAACTGTAGATACCATTTTAAATCCTCCACATCCGTAATGCTTCCACGATCCAACATATTCTTATAACAATCTAATGGCTGAAGTTCAATATAATCATAATAGCTCATGGCTGCAAACAATTCTTTTTTACTTCTTGTATGAGCTAGTTCAAAAATCTCACCATTTTGGCAAGATGAACCAATCAATAAGTTTCCATTATCCCACTTCTTTGAAATTTCTTCCTTAATAATACGTGGCTGCCCATTTTCTTTACCCATACTTACTAAATATTGTGTATGCGATAAAGTAATCAATTCAAATAACTCTTTTAAGCCATCTTTATTCTTGGCAAAAACTGTCATGTGATATGGACGATTTCTTTCATAAGACTTCTTGCTTGAATACTTTTCACATCCACCTTCCATATCCATCAATGTATCTAATGTTGCGTCATGGCCCAATTGATTCATCATATTATACATGACTTGTGAAAGTACATCCGCATCATAATCCGCACGGTGCGCTCCTTCACCATCATAACTCACGCGATAGTGACGACATACACTTCCTAAATTAAAGCGTTTTTGCTCGTCTGGAAGCATCGCATATGATAGTGGTAACGTATCAATCACCGGATTGGTTAGTTCATCACGACCTGTTTTACGACACGCTGCATTCATAAAGCCAACGTCAAAGGTTGCGTTGTGTGCTACTAAAATGGAATCCCCAATAAATTCTAACAATTCATCTAAGGCATCTTCGATTGGTTTTGCGCAATCCACATCATTTTGTGTAATATGCGTTAAATTTGAAATATGCGCAGGAATCGTTCGTTTTGGATTAATGAACATCTGTAATCGTCCGACCTCTTCACGATTTTTGATTTTCACACCACCAAATTCAATGATTTCATCACGCATATTCGAAAGACCCGTTGTTTCCAAGTCAAATACGACAAATGTTGCATCTTCTAATCTTCGATGATCATTATTGTAGACAATATGATATTTAGAGTCCGCCACTAACATTTCACATCCATACAACATTTTAAATTCGCGATTTGGATCTTTTTTCGATAAAGCTTCAATCTTGTGTTGAGCCATTGGAAAAGCCTGAACAACTTGATGGTCACACACACCAATTGAATCCATACCCCAATCATAGGCTTGTTGAATAAATTCTTCGATAGCACAAACTCCATCCATTTCCGAAAAGTTAGAGTGTACATGCCACTCTGTTCTTTTCACCTTGGCATGATCTTCTCTTTTCTTTTCTTGTGTGATTTCAAGTTTTCTTACCATGAAAGAATCACACTTAGAAAAAGAATCATACACTACTTCTCCCGTTAAAACGACGTGCATTCCTTTTTTTACAGATTCAATTTCTTCAATTGGACATCTAGCTCCTTCAAAACGTTTGGCAACGATCGCATCATCATAATCACTGATATATAGCATCTGTAGTGTTTTACCACTTTTCATCACACGATTATCAATATCGAAAATGTGACCTTCAATTTGAACATTCGAATAGCCAACACGTAAATCCCTAATATTATATTGTGTAGCCGATTCCTTTTTATAGCTATTTGAAGAAGGATATTGTTTTTTAACCGGTTCTTGTTTTACAACAGGTGCAGCTACTTGCACCTTTGCCGTTTCAATCGCAATATTTTCCTCTACTTTTTTACATACAATTTCTTGATTGATACCCACTTCTTTTAACTTTTCTACCAAGCTTGGCAATGCTAAATTTAATGCTGCAAGTCGAGACTCATCTCGTGTTGAAAAACAAATCGTATCATTTTCTAGATATGGATGTAAAAAACGGAAATCCTTCACATCACTATATTTTTCCACAAAATGATTCACATAACGATCTAATTCATCCATTTCTACCGCGTTATTTTTGGAATGAATATGCAACTTCACATGTACATGCAATGCAAGCTGCAGCTTTGTGATGATCTGTTCATATACTTCTAAAGGAATTACATTCTCAAATTCTATATAAAACTCAACCATTTTATGTGTTGCATGAAAAATGGGATTCTCATAAAATGAGGCATTTTTAAAATAAGCATATAATTGGGCATCTAATAATTTTTCAAATACTTCCATTTTATTTAGCCATCTTTTCAAAAGCATCCTTAGCGGCTTTTTGTTCTGCTTTTTTCTTCGTACTACTTGTTCCTTGCCCCAATAAAATATCATCTAAATATACACCCATAGTAAATGTTGGAGCATTACTTGGACCTTTTTCTTCTAATAATTTATATTGAATCGTCTTTCTAGAGTCTGCCTGAATCACTTCTTGTAAATGTGTTTTATAATCTGTAACAGCCTCACTTTTTTCTTGTTTAAATACAGGCTTCATATATTTAGTCAAGATTTCATCACACACATGATATCCTTGATCAATATAAATAGCTCCAATACAAGCTTCAAACTGGTCAGCTAAAATACTTTCTCGATTTCTTCCACCCGTTTTTTCTTCGCCAACACCTAAACGCAAAAATTCATACCATCCTAGTTGTCTATTTAATACATATAGCGTAGATTCACATACCGTTTGTGCACGAAGTGTTGTCATTTGTCCCTCGCGCATTTTTGGTTCCATTAAAAATAGTTGGGTTGCACTCCAAATTTGTAAAACTGAATCTCCCATAAATTCAAGTCGTTCATTATCATCCATTTGGCGATGATGTTCATTGGCATAAGAAGAATGTGTACATGCCTCTAAATAAATATCTTCATTTTTATATTTATATCCATTTGCCTTTAACCAATCGATAAACTTTTCCATTTTATTCTTCTCCTTTTTTAAGATCTTCTAATACACAAGTTGGAACAAATCCAGAAATGTCTTGTCCATATTTAAAGAGTTCTCTTACATTTGAACTTGAATATAAACTATATTCAGGTCGTGTGAATAGACAAACCGTTTCGATATTCTCATCCAATCTTGCATTCATAAACGCCATATTTTGCTCGTATGTACAATCCACACCATTACGAATTCCACGTACCAGCACAGTAGCATTTACACTTTTACAAGCCTCTACTACTAATCCAGATTGAATTTTACATGTTACATTCGACAAATGTTTTGTCGATTCATTTAACCATGCAAGTCTTCTTGCTTCAGTAAACTCATTGTTCTTGTCTGAGTTTGGTGAAATAAAAACAACCAACTCATCAAACAATTTGCTTGCCCTTTCAATAATATCCAAATGCCCATATGTCACTGGGTCAAATGTTCCACAAAATGCTGCTATTTTCATTACTCATTCTCCTCTTTTTGATAATAAGAAATACGCGTAATACCGTATGTCTTTTCTTTATATTTTGTAAAAGAAGCGATCCTTTCAGGCCACACCTCTTCTTCAAGGCTTTCCACAACAATAACTCCATCCAATTTTACCATATCTAAATCATCTAACTTCTGAATCAATTTTTCATTTTCCTGCTTTGCGTAAGGAGGATCAATATATACCACATCATATTTTAATGTTAGCCGCTCTAACACAGTAAAAATATTTCCACAAATAATCTTTGTTTCTTTATCCGCCTTTAAGTTTTTTACATTCTCCTTGATTACCGAGATAGCACCCTTATTATTATCGACTAAAGTCGCATGATCCATACCTCGACTTACAGCTTCTAATCCCATATTTCCAGTTCCGCTGTAACAGTCTAAAAAGTTACCGCCATCAAAAATATTTCCCAAACTTGAAAAGATAGCGCCTTTGATTTTATCTTGTGTA
>ERZ773260.859-NODE-859-length-42400-cov-9.211454_pt1 | contig 42400 bp, 48 predicted proteins | sample MGYA00511387_ERZ773260 | MGnify/ENA primary metagenome ERZ773260 (study PRJEB29015, sample SAMEA2737745) | human gut metagenome | biome: human gut; feature: human-associated habitat; material: faeces | place: China | collected 2012 ...
TAGATGGATAACGTAGAAAACGGTCAAAACGTAGAAACTACACAGGTAGAGAACCAAGGTGGCCCTAAGATTCCGGGCCTAGGTGCTCCCCTTAGCGCCCCGAACAATCAAGGCGTGCAGGATGCACAGACCCCTACCCAGCAGCAACAGGGCAAAGATTCCCCTGACCCTGCTAAGATTCCTCTGGATATCGAAGCCCTAAAAGCGGCCCTGGATAAGGGTGGCGACAGCGCTAAGGAGCAGCCCCAGGAGCTGGCTAAGACAGGCAACCCGACGATTGACGCCGGTGTAGCTATGTTGCAGAAAGTCTCTGGGTTAACTGACTCTGATATGGTGCGGGCACTTGGTAAGGCCCTGGAGTATCAGGACCCTAACCTAATCGATACGGCCTTCATTAAGGAACGTTTCGGAGAGCACGCTGCTTATGCAGAGTTGCTGGCTAAAGCGTACCTGGAAGACCAGGTTGGTCAAGCCACCAAAGCAGTACAGGAAGCTTACGATATCGTGGGCGGTAAGGAGAACTGGGAGGTAGCAGCGCAGCTGTTTAATTCCAAGGCCCCTGAACCTCTGCGTAACGCAGCTCGTGTACTAGCTAACTCTGGTGAGCTCAAGCAGGCCGCTGAGCTGGTAGCAAGCTTCTGCCGGGATATGGGTCTTATCAAGACACAGAACCCGATGGTACGCGGTGTAGCCAGCAACAATGCACTGTCTGCTGCGGAATTCCGCGCAGAATATACCAAACTCCGTCAGGAAGCGGGCAACCGTAGCTTGGCGTCTCCGCAGTTCAGTCAACGTTATAACGATTTGCTCGCACGCCGTGAAGCTGGTAAGCGCGTAGGTCTCTAATTTTACTTATAAAGGAAACTAAAGCATGGCCAACACTATTTATAATGGCAACCTGACTCGTCCGCACTGGGGCGGCGCAGACTCCGACGTAGACGTTCACCTGGAAGTGTACCAGAACGAAGTGGATACCCGCTTCCAGTACCAGGCTCTGTTCCTGGGCCTCTCCAGCCAGCGCTCTATCAGCGGTTCCAACACCTACCGTATTGACCGCCTGAACACCTCCTCGGTGAAGGGTCGTCGCTCTGGTGAGGCGCTGGATAGCACCCCGGTCCGTAACGATAAGATGATTATCGTGGTGGATACGGTGCTGTATATCCGTAACCCGATTGACTACCAGGATGACTGGACCGGCCCGGACTTCCTGACCGAGATGGGTCAGAACAACGGCTCTGAGTTCGCAGAGGTCTTCGACCAGGCGCACCTGATTCAGCTCATCAAGGGCCGTTCCTGGGTTGCCCCGGCGCACCTGAAACCGGCGTTCAATGACGGTATCGAGGTGGGCGCAGCTATCTTTGTTCCAGGTAGCACCTCCGCCACGCAGCTGACTCAGGCTGAGATGGAGGCTAACGCCATGAACATCAACCTGGCGCACAAGGCTGGTATTGATGAGCTCATCAAGCGCAAGACCCCGCTGGCGGATATGGTCACTCTGGTGGATGTCGATACCTATTCGCGTCTGCTGGAGCATCCGAAGCTCCTGAACATCGAATTCGGCCCGTCCAACAACGACGGTTACAAAGACCGTCGTGTAGTGAAGATGAACGGCGTGCCGGTAGTAGAGTGCACCGAGTTCCCGACCTCGGCTGGTACGCACCCGCTGGGCTCTGCTTACACCGTCACCGCTGACGATGCGCTGTGCCGTATGGTGACTTTCAGTAAGTCCAAGACCCTGGTGACTGTTGAAGCTAAGCCGTTCACCTCCCGTATCTGGGACGATGAGCGTGAGTTCAGCAACGTTCTGGACTGCTACGCAATGTACAACATCGGCCTGCGTCGTCCGGACACCGCTGCAGTGACCAAGTTCACCTTCACCACCAAGACGGCCTAATTGGAGGTTCAATGGCAGTAATCGCTACGTTCGGTCTGGAGACTCTCCAGGCCAATGCAGCTCAGCGGGAGGCGGTTAAGGCCGCCACCGATGTAGCTAAGAACATCCAGGTGGCCTCGGTCGAGTCTGGCCGCAAGGCTACCAAGAAAACCCGTAAGGCGGCGGATGCAGCTGCCGACACTGCGGAAGAGTAATACGCGCCCCTGGTGCCTTCGGGTGCCAGGGGCTTTTTTTTTTGTCCCTGTCTTAAAGGTCCAAGGGGTCTTTAATAGAGGAACAAATATGAGGGAATTACTAATGTACGACCCCACCAGCCCTAGCGGGTTGCGCTGGAAGGTTGATGGGTACCGTAATACATACAAAGCAGGCGATGTTGCTGGGTGTACACACTCGGGGGTAACTGGGTACTACCAGATAGTTGTACGTGGTAAGAAGTACATGAGTCACCGGGTGGTATACTTTCTAGTATATGGGGAGTGGCCGGACACCGTGGACCACATAAACGGAAACCGCAAAGATAACCGGATAGAGAACCTGCGCGCCGCCACTAAGAGACAGAACTTGTGTAACCTAACCAAGGCTCGGGGTTTCTACTTTGCCAAGCAGCAGAGCAAGTTTGTGGCTCAAATATGCAATTACGGCAAGAATCGCACAATTGGCAGCTTTGATACAGCACTTGATGCCCGCGCAGCGTACCTGCGCGCTAAACTTGAAGAGCACGGTTTCGTGCCGGGGGTGGTTTATCCGTGAATTAGACGCTGTGAACCTGACGCTGGAAGCCCTGGGGGAGTCTCGCGTTATGGACGTCAATACTAGCAACCCCAGTGCGGGGTTAGCCCGCTCTGCACTTGCACGCAACCGTCGGGGGTTACTCAGCACGGGGTTCTGGTTTAACGTGGTGGAGCGTGAAGTTACGCCTACTACTGACGGTTTTATTAAAGTGCCGTGGAACCAGTTGGCCGTATACGATGCTGGTTCCGACTCCAAATACGGAGTACGCGATGGGAACCTGTACGACCTGATGGAGCAGAACCAATATTTCGACGGCTCCGTTAAGCTCAAAATAGTCCTGGACTTGGACTTTGAGGACCTGCCGGAGCACGCGGCTATGTGGGTGGCTAACTACACCACTGCGCAGGTATATCTCAACGACCTGGGTGGTGACAGCAACTACGCTAATTACGCGCAGGAGGCTGAGCGCTACAAGAGCATGGTGCTGCGTGAGCATCTGCGCAACCAGAAGTTCAGCACCAGCAAGACACGCTTTGCACACAGAATCCGCCACGCTCGTTTTATGGTTTAAGGAGAGGTTATGGCACAAACACCTATACGGGCGTTAGAAGGCACAATTCAGAGCCTGCTGCAGGGCGTCTCCCAGCAGGTTCCAAGAGAGCGCCAGCCTGGGCAACTGGGGGCGCAGCTGAATATGCTCAGCGACCCGGTTTCTGGTATCCGCCGCAGACCCCGGGGTGAGATTGTCTGGGAGGGCACGATTGATAATCCGGGGCTTGATTCCCTGTTCACCGAGTACGTTGAACGTGGGACCGACGGTAGGCACCTGCTGATTAACACCAGCAACGGTAACTGGTGGCTACTGGCTAAGAACGGGAAGACCGTCCTTAATTCCGGAAACGACTCATACTTTGTTACCACCGTAGGCCAGACCTCTTTGCAGACCGCAAGCATTGCCGGCCTGACTTATATCCTGAACACGGAGATGGCTCCGAACACAACCGTGGACAACACTGGGCGTATCGACCCCAGCACCACTGGGTTCTTCTACGTTAAATCTGCAGCATTCCAGAAACGTTGGAACGTCACAGTTACTTCTGCGGGGGTAGACTGCACTGGGGACTACACTGCACCGGCTGCTGGTAGCACCAGTGGCAACGCTGAGGAGGTATCTGGTGCTTACGTCGCCCAGCAACTGCGGGACTCTCTTGTAGCGAACGGGTTGCCCTCTGGGAACGTTAGCGTACGCGGCGCGTACTTGTTCTTCTACGGGTTGAGCAACTGCGTGGTATCTTCTGACGCTGGTGATACTTACGCCGGGGTATCCAACCAGTCTCGCGTAGACCAGGAGCAGGACCTACCTGCACAGCTCCCCGCAGAAGCCGATGGAGCAATGTGCCGAGTGGGTACGGCCTCGTCTGAGACAGCGTGGTACCGGTTCGATTATAGTACCCGCACCTGGTCTGAGGTGGGGGCGTACGGCAGCATCTCCAAGATTACGAACATGCCCAGAGAGCTCGCCGCGGATGACGACATCATTGCGCGGGATTGGGAAGGCCGCCTAGCGGGAAACGATGACAACAACAGCAACCCGGGATTCGTCGAGAACGGCTATATTACTGGTATCGCAGCCTTCCAGGGCCGCTTGGTTCTGCTTAGCGGCAGCTCCGTGGATATGTCAGCCTCGGGCCTGTATCAGCGCTTCTACCGCTCTACTGTGACGTCTCTGCTGGATACGGACCGTATCAGTATTAGCTCTGCGTCCGCCCAGGATTCTGTGTACCGTACCGCTGTGCAGTTCAACCGGGACCTGGTACTATTCGCCAACAGTATGCAGGCCGTTGTACCGGGCTCTGTGGTGCTTACGCCCACTAACGCCAGTATTAGCATTACCAGCACCTATGAGTGCGATAGCCGTGTGACCCCGGTAATGGCGGGACAGACAGTAATCTACCCGAACAAGCGCAACGACAGCTACGCAGGTGTACTGGAGCTAATCCCGTCACCGTACACTTCGTCGCAGTACACTACCCAGGACGCCACGGCGCACTTACCGCGGTATATCCCTGGCAGGGTGTTGCAGATGCAAAACTCCAGTGTCACCAATATGGCCTTCTCGCGCATGTCCGGGGAGCGCAATAGCCTGCTGGTCTATGAGTTCATGTGGGGCGGAAGTGACGGCGCTAAGATGCAAGCGGCGTGGCATAAGTGGTCGTTCCCGTATCCAATCCTGAGCGTACAGGCGTTGGAGGATGAGGTGTTCTTGTACATGCAAGGGCCCAGTCCCAGCAACAAGCTTTTGATTGTGTCTATGGACCCGCGTGAAGGTTATCAGCTGGGTTCGGAGTACCGCGAAGCCTACTCGGATTTGCAGAAGCAAGTTCAAGTACAGGACGGGGTATTCACTGTTCCAGAGGTACTGCGCTCAGTTGGGTGGGCTGACCGTTACAAGGAAGAGCTTATCCTAACGTACCTACCCAGCAACCCTATGGGGCCTACTGAGGTTGGCATCAAGGAGATTGCCGGGGAGAACACCCTACGGGTTGTGCGTGGCGTACCTGATGGCACCTACGTAATTGGGAGACGCTACCGCAGTACGTTCACTCTAACTACGCCTATTCTGCGGGACCAGAATGATAAGCTCGTGGGAAGCGGGCACGTGCGCCTGCTGCGCCTGGACGTGGCTGTACGTAACTCTGGGCACTTCGATGTGCTGGTACTAGACGCCCCACGGGATGTCAATTGGGGTGGGGAACTGACTGGTATCCTGATGAACTCAAAGGAGCTAACGCTTGGGCAGGCTCTGCGTATGGACTTGGCTACGATTACCGTACCCTGCCGTACTAACGCGGACACAACCGAGGTAACGCTGTTTACTGAGGGTTCTATGGAACTGAACGTGCTGGATATCTCGTATATCCTGCGCTACAACCAACGCAGACGGAGAATTTAATATGGGTATGTGGTGGGCAGCCGCCGCCCTAGCAGGCTCTAAACTGCTGGGTGCTGGGGCGCAGATTGAGGTATCCAAAGCACGGAACAAGGCCGTAATCCAGCAGACCGCTAAGCAGCTCAACGACATTGCGCTGCAACGCGCCCAGTCCAGGGACCGGACTGAGGTGTCGCTGTTTAACATCCAGCAGCAGAAGCTGCAGGCCCAGAGTCAAGTAGGCCTACAGGCTGCGTCTTCCGGTACTATGGGGGCGTCGGTTAAGGACGCTGTAGCCACCGTTAACACAGTAGCAGGGCGCCAAGAGGCCAGTGTACGGGACCAGCAGGCAACTCAGGAAGAGGGCTTCCGCATGCTGGTGGATAAGACCGTTGATTCCGGCCTGGCGAATATGGACATGGAGAGCGGTTATGACAAGATGTTCAACATGGCTCTCAGCGTAGGCGGGCAGATGCTCGGACAGTACGTAGGTAATAAGCTATCAGAAACTACACCGGAACCTAGCGCACCCAGCGTGGAGCCTACAGCACAGAACTCGTTTCTGTACGACCTGTGGGGCAGCAAGGGGGATAGCAAGGTTCACACCTGGTAAATAGAGAGGGAAGTAAATGCCTGTAATTCAACCCACCCGGCAGGGGCTTAATATTGGTGGAGTACAACTCCAATCCAATGAGGTACAACTACCCTCTTCTGCCGGTGAAGTAGCAGTAGACGCAAGCAAGGCCAACCGATTAGCCGCACTGTCCGGATTCGTGCAGGACTTCGGCGTAGGCTTCGAGGAAGGAATCAAAGAGAATGCCGCGGCCGCCACAGTGCGCGGCGCTATGGATGCTCAGGGTGTGGTGGATGCAATGGCCTCCAAGGATGAGGCTGTACAGAAGCAGAACATCTTCGTACGCGAAGCCTACCGGGATGGCTACGTATCCGCCGCCGCGTACGACTCTCTAGCCAAGTGGCGCACAGGCAGTATCGCAAGAGCTAAGAAAGCTGCCGAGTCCGGACTAACTGACGAGGAATTCCAGCAGCAGGAGCGAGAGCATGTCCAGTCAATGTCAGACAGGCTCGGTATGTACCTCCCGGATATGTCCAAGCAGTCTGCTACGAATATACTACAGCAGCTCCGTGCTACCAGTATGGCGAACTACACAGCCTTCCAGAAAGGTCGAGCTGCGTTTGCCCTTGCCCAGGCTGACCGTGCCCTCGACCGTGGTCTTAGCTCGTCCAGTGATGAGTTCTATCAGCGCCTACAAGCAGGGCAGGGCGCCGCTGCGCAGGTGTCTATCAAGACCGGTTTAGACAGTATTCTGGCCGCCGAGCACCTGGACAAGAGCAAGAAGCTGGACCGGGCCAAGCAGTATCTGGTCAGTGTAGCGCAGCAGACCCAGGATCCGCTGGTAATCAACCAGCTGCAGGAAATGGCCACTAAGGAACTTGGCGTCAACTCTGTAGACGTCAACGCGGCGCTGTATCAGGAGTTCAAGCGCGCCGGTGCTCAGATTGAGACCCAAGCCCGTTTCGAAATCTCCGATGAAATCCAGTCTCTTGAGGGGCAGACCCCAGAGCAGCAGGAACAGACAATGGCGCGTATTCGTAGTCGCGTCATTGGGCTGTCGGCATCGGACGTGCTCAGCGCCGGGACTAGCATGGAGTTCTGGAACAAGGCCCAGACCATTCGTGAGAAGGCAGCAGACGCTCAGGCATTGCGCACGGCGATTACTGGGAATATGCCAAGCTCCACTCTGGCTGGGATGTACAAGGGCGACCTGGGTAAGGCTCGCAATGAGCTGCTCAAGAGCTTTCCGGACACCCCGGAAGGGAACCTGCAGCTGCTGGCATACGGAAGTAACAGCAAGGATGCGTGGGCCGTCAACGAGGCGCACAAGCGTATGTCTTCGGACATGGCGCGTACACTGACTACCCTGGACCAACTCGGTGAGGACGGCGAGGTTTCCCGTGAGAACGTCAGCAGCATCAACCTGTGGGCCCAGGCTTATAGCACCAGTACGGACTTAGGTAAGATGGCACTGCTGTCTGAGGTCCCGTCTGAGTGGCAGGGGGTGGTGCAGAAAGCTATTGCACAAAACCCAAGTAACGCCAGCAACACTATCTTGGATGACCTGCGCCGCCAGGCGCGTAACAAGGCCAGTGGTCGCTACAGCAACATCCAAAGTAACCCCACGGACAAGATGGTGGACCCTAGCGGCACCAGCAACTGGTTCAGTTTCTTTGGTGATGCCGATGCCCAGCGCCAGGAAGCGCGCGCTGCTATGGAGGAAGAGTACCGTTACACGTACAGCCGCAACCCGGAATCTCTGGTGGGTAAGGACGCCGAGGACATCAACACAATGCTCAAGGGTAACATACAAGCCCGTAAGCTCGAGCTGGAAATTGCCGGTACACCACGGCACGTGTATCTACCTGCTGGTACCTCTCTGCAGTCTATCATGGGCGACTACAAGGGCGACCAGGAGCAGTTCAAGGCTACGCTGCAGCAGCAGATTCAAAACCAAGTCCAGGCTATCACTGACCCCAGCAACATGGAACGTGTAGTGGTGCAGGCTGCTACAGCAGGCAACGCAGGTCAGAACATGACCGTAACCGTGTTCGACAAGAAGGGCACATTCCAGACTATGTCTGTGAACCTTCGCGACGTTCAGTCTACTGCACAAGCTGCGTATGATTCAGCACTGGCTGGGGAGATGAAGATTGGTAGCGAGCAAGTAGGTGTACGTCCCGCCACCTTCTACGACCACGATAACGGACGTGCTGTCAGCGTACAGGTCAATGGCCGTAATGCGGTTGGACTGGAACCGTCGCTGTTTAGTGACATCCTCGCTACCACTATGAAGTTCGAAGGGTTCCGAGAGGGCAAGGGCAAGGGTAGCGCAGGCTTCGGCCTGCACGTTAACTCGGGCATGCCTGTCCCTCAGAAAGTAACCATTGACGATGGTATAAGCATCCTCAAGTCCTCCATGGAGAAGCAGTACATCCCGAACGTGCAGAAGCAACTCAAGGGGCAGGGTTTGAATGCCTCCGACGAGGCGTTAAAGGTCATGGTGGACCTGAACTATCACGGCGGTAACGGTAGCTCTGGCCCCGTAGCAGAGGCTATGGCACAGGTACGCAAGGCTGCTAAGTCCCCGGTGGGGGCGTATCAGTATCCTGTATCTGAGGCCCAGGGTAGGGCTTGGCAAGCGCTGCGGAATACCCCGGCGTACAAGCAGGCTCAACCCGAGCGTAAGAAATACCTGGAACAAAACCTACGTGATTGGCTCTTTGAAGCAACGCACTAACAAGAGGCCCTTCGGGGCCTCCCCTTATCAAAATTCTTTTAGGAGATATTATGGCTCAGTTTCTGAACCAAGAACCGAATCCACAGGAAAAGGATTCTGCTAAGGGCGCAACACTTAAACCTGCGCCTGCACGCGTAGATTGGAACGATGCCGGAGACAACGGCCTAAACGCACTGGAGCGCGCCTCTTTACTGGCTCAGGCCAAGACACCAGCTACTACGGCCGGGGAGAGCTTTGCATCTGGTATGGGTAACAGTATCGTGGGCGCGGCCATCCGTAAAGCTTTCTCTCCCACATTCGACCGAGACCTGAACTTTAACGCCAAGCAGACTCTGAGCAGTGACACTCGCGCTAAGTTGTATGCGCCAAACCAGGAAGAGATTGAGTACCTGCACGATTCTGTATCGGTCGAAGATTACAACTACCGAATGCAGCAAATGCTTGAGCAGCGTGACCGCGACCGCCTAATGGCGGACAATACAGTAGCTGGGTTCGCTGGTATGCTGGTAGGCGACTCCCCATTCATCCTGGCCCCGGTGTCTGCTGCCGGTATTGCTGGACGCACTGGTCTGGCTGTACGCACTGCTATCCGAGCTGCTGACGTAGGCACTGCAGTATACGCGCAAGACCAACTGGGTCAGTCTGCTGCGGTAACTGCACTGGTAGCGGGCGTAGCTGGGTTGGACCAGCTCTGGGATATGTCTAGGGCTGCTAAAGCTGCTGCTAAGGCTCGTACTGGGCGTGAGCCTATGTTCGACCCAGAAGCGCCTACAACCCGTACAGCGAGGGACGCTAATGTTACAGGAGTAGGAGAGGGAGAGGAAATTCTCACTAAGACACTGGATGAAAGCATCCAAGTATCTAGAAACAATACCGCCTCCGTGAACATGAAAGCACAGCACGTAGTTCAGTTCTTGAAGAAGTCTGAACACTTAACGGCAGGTCAGAAGGCTATTCTGGACACGCTGGGTGATGCTGTAAACGACATTGATTTTAAACTAGTAGCAGGCTCCGCAAACCGCAGCCGCTACACTTACGCACAACAAGATTTATCTAAGCGTGGGGAGATATCTCTGCGCGCGCCTAAGCAAGCTAACGGCAGCACCTGGACTACAGTCGGGGACGCACTGCGTGCTATGGATGCAGATACAAGCAAGGTAGCCGTGCATGAGCTGATTCACGCCGCCACTGCGCGTGCCGTTGACAGTAGCCCCGAGATTGCTAAGCGTCTGGAGGAAGTGCGCGCCGTTATTGCAGCTGACTCCACCCTGACGCCGCGTATGCGGTATTACGCAAGCAACGTGCACGAGATGCTGGCAGGCTTAGGCGACAGCCCGGAGTGGGTTGAGCATCTGGCGAGGATGAAATCCCCGACCGGTAAGAGCATGCTTCGCCAACTGGGTGAGTACATCATGAACGCCCTGGGCATCAAGGCCAAAGGCTCTGCCTTGGAAGATGTCCTGGATGCGTACGAGGACGCCGTTAAATGGACAGCCAAGGACTACGCAGACCAAGCCCAGAGCTTCCGCAGTGAAGCCTTCCAGGACCTGGCTGGCAGTGCTACACTTAACGAGGCCAAGGGTGCTCAAGCTATGCTGGATGGAGCCAAGAAGAAGCTCTCCACTATGTTTGCCCTTTACGACAACATCGCCCAAGGCAACGAAGACTTGGCTAAACTGCTAGTGTCGGATGCGTCAGCCGTAGGTGGCCGCCGCCCATCCGTAGTGGACTTCAAGCGCAACCTCACTTTGGAGATGGACGCCAGCGCCAGCGTAGTGGAAGACGCTATCCTGGGCGCGTTGAAGGATAAGGGTGTAGGTTTCTCTGAGCGCTTCTTCCATCGGAGCAAGTTCCGCGCTGAGCGGGCTGCACTAGAAGACCGCCTGAGTAAGTACCTGGATGCCGCTTATAGCGCCGACGTAAACGGCCGTGCTGTGCCAGTGCCGGATGCAGAGATTGCCCCACTGGTTGACGCCTATCGCCGCTCCGGCTGGGCTAGCAAGTGGCACGAGCATATGCTCAATGCCGGTCTAGTGGATGATGGTGCGTTGGTTAAATCCGACTACTACTTCCCGCGTCAGTACAGCTACGACAAGATGCGTCAAGGTATCGCACAGGGTAACACCCTGGACGACTACCGCGCCCTGTTCCGGTCCGCCCTGCGGGACGTGTACCCGAGCATGGAGTCAGAGGTAGTGCAGCGTGTTGCCAAGGAGATGGTTGACGGTATCTACAATGGACGTGCCGGGCAGTCTGGCCCTATGTGGAAGCAGCTGATTAACGGTATGGGTAACGATGAGGTCGTTATGGCTATGCGTAGCGCCGGTGTAGATGAGTCTGCAATCCAGAGCTTCCTGGCTGGTAACGTACGAGAATCCGGCAGCACTTCGCCTGCGCGGAACCTGCGCCAGCGTACTCGATTCAACATGGACAAAGAGTATCTGGTGAATGGTAAGAGCATGCGCATGCAGGACCTGATGGATACTGACGTAGCCAAGGTTATGCACGGGTACACTAACCGTATGTCTGGGCGTGTAGGCATGGCCTATGCAGGCGTACAGGACCTGGGACAGCTCGCCAAGATGATTGATGAGTCTAAGCACGCACTGGCGGATTCCGCTAAGTGGGAGAAGACCGTCAACGACACCATCGACTTTATCCTGGGTGGGGCACCTGCTGACGCTGGACAGCTTCCGGACTTGCTGCGCGCAGCCGGGAACATGGCGAACGCCACTATGCTTAAGAACTCCGGCCTGTATCAGCTGACTGATACTGCTTTAGCTATGAAGGAGTTTGGCATGGCTAGAGTGCTGCGTAGCATGCGTGACCAGCCTTGGTTCAAGGAGGGTGCCGTAGCTATCAAGACCCCGGATATGGCGGCTCGTCTAGACACCGTGCTGCGGGGCAATATCCAGAAGGAGATGCGCTTCCGCTGGCTGAATACGTACGCTGACGATAACCTGGACCTGACCCGTCAGGCCTCTTGGTTCAACGTCACCCAGAACGTAGGGCAGGCTGCACGTCACGTCAACGGAATGAGCATGGTGCACCGGCTGCAGGTTAACCTGAACTCCGGTATTGTGGCGGACGAGCTTACCCAGATGTTCAAGGGTGATGCTGAGGCGTTTAAGCGTCTGGAGCGTTTCGGGCTTACCCGTGACGTTGCGGACCGCGCCATCGCCGCCAACAAGGCTAACCCTGGCGCTATGTTCCAGCCGGACCTGCAAATGCAAGTTGAGGTTGTAGGGACGCGCATGATGGACTACTTGGTGCAGCAGGTTCGTACCGGGGAGACCTCACACTTTGCACAGTTCAATCCTATCGGCAAAGTCATTGTAGGGTACCAGAGCTTCGCGCTGGCTGCCACTAACAAGATTCTGCGCAGAGAGCTGAACGATGCTGGGTGGATTGGCGTAGCCCATATTATGGCGTACCAGTTCCCATTGATGCTGTTGGCTACTATGGCTAAGCACAGCATGGACGGGAGGGACGTAAGCACCCAGAAACTCATCGGCGAGTCCGTAATGGGTATGAGTGCCATCGGCGGAGTATCCTTACTGCAGGATATCTTCCTGGGAGATTCTCCTCGTCACTCGTTGGCGTCTATGGGTTACGTCACAGGACTGCTTGGGGCTGTACAGGACCTGGCTACCGGTAATATGGATATCAAGACCTTCACTAAGCAGGTACCGTTAATCCAGGAATTCGCACCTACGCGAGCCATCATCAATAACTTCGGAGACGATTAATATGGCATACAGCTGGCAAGAACAAATCAAGCCAGCTGGTACCCAGGATATCCAGTGTGATATTGAGTATTTGGACAAGTCCTATATTCATGTATACCTAGACGGGGTGGAAACCACTGGATACACCTGGACCAGCGCTACCAATATAAGACTGAATTCGGCCCTAACGGCGAGCACCACGGTACTGTTGATTCGTAAGACTGGGCGCGAGTATCTGTACATCGAGTTTGCCAGCGGCTCTCCGTTCATTGAAGTGAACGTAGATTCTCAAAACACGCAATTCTTACACTTAGCCCAAGAGCTTGTGGAAGGCCGGGCTATACCCGGATTCTACGGGAATATAAGCATGAACGGGTACCGCATCACTAACGTAGCGGACCCGACAGACCCACAGGATGCTGCTACCAAGAACTATGTAGACACTGGGGATGCGATACTGAACGCGCGCATAGACTCAGAACACTCTGCTTGGGTATCCGCTGTACAGGCGGAGGCTGCTACTCGTAAGGCCGCAGACGACGCTCTCGATGTTCGTACTACCAACCTAGAGCAGACCTTTATCTCTGGGGAGCCTACGGTAAGCTACCCATGGTATACTATACTAGCTGAGGCTACTGATGAAGTGACGCCTGGATTGTCTTTCACGAAGGCTATAGTGTACGTGCAAGGCGTAAACCAAATTCCCGGCTATAGTTTTGAGGTGGTGGATAACACTTTACTGTTTGCAGAGGTACTCCCAGCAGGTACTCTGGTATCCGCCAGATTGGGGTATGATGCAGAGTTATCGGAAACTTACGCCACAGCTACGGCGCTAGGGGAAGAGGCGTCAGCCAGGGCTAATGCCGATGCACAGATAATTCTGGACTATCAAGCAGCCGTAGGGACCAAGGCAGCCAAGGGTGCTAACTCCGATATCACGAGCTTAAGTGGATTAACTACACCGCTGAGTAAAGCTCAAGGCGGTACTGGAAACACCTCTGGCGCTGCTGATTCGGCTGCAAAGCTAGCCACAGCAAGGACTTTGGTGGTGGATTTGACGTCCATTACCCCTGCTAGTTTTGACGGTACGAGCGATGCCACCCTGGGGGCAACTGGTAGCCTGCCGGTTGCAAAGGGAGGTACAGGGGCCGCCGACGCGGCGACTGCTAGGACCAACCTGGGAGCAGCAGCATCCGGTAGCAATGGCGACATCACGGCATTAACTGGGTTGAGCGGCGGTATCTCTGGGCGTACTGACGGCGTAGCTGCAGCTGCCGGTGTAGTGGGTGAAGTACTGAGTGCGGTAACTGCGGTAGCTGTAAGTGTTACCAGTGGCACCCCATTGAACGTTCTGTCCTTGAGCCTACCGGCGGGGGAGTACGAGCTTGAGAGTGCCCTGTTAGTCACTAATAGCGGCAACGTTACTGCTCTCAGTTTTGGAGTTAGCAGCACCAGTGCAGTGTTACCTAGCAACTGGTACGACTTATACTCCATAACTACCACGTTAGCGGCTGGGAATTCTTCGAGACAGGGCATGTCACGCCGTCTACGGTTAAGTGCAACAACCACTGTATACCTGGTAGCTCAGGCCACCTTTACAGGGACCTGCACTGCCCAGGGTTATATTAGAGCAATGAGGGTTAGATAATGGCAGGGGCGGCTAAACGCAGTCGCCTCTCGGAGCTGCACCGCATGTTCACTGAGGCCTTGATTGAAGAAATCAAGCAGTCTAAGGAAGACGAGGTGCCGCTCCCCGCCGCAGATAAATCAGTTATCGCTAAGTTCTTGAAGGACAATGACATCACCGCGGACGCAGATTCCGAGGAGATGCAGGACCTTCGTGATGAATTCGATGACGAACTAGCGGCGCGCAGAGAGGCGCGTAAGCAAGAGATTCTAAACAAAGTTGGCGGTTCAGACTCTGAGGACTTACTAGAAGGAATTGTCTAATGGTATCGGTGAAGACTGCGCGAAGACTGCGCATGCTCAACCAGAAACTTACTGGTTATAGTGCGAATCCGCGCAGTATTCCCAAAGAGGAGCGCGAGGACATCGCGATGATGATGGCCGCGGCGCTAAGTGACTTCCGGGAATTCGCGTACATCGGGATGCGGTTCCTGGGCTTTACGCTCACGGACATGCAGGCCGATATTGCAGAGTACATGCAGAAGGGCCCTAGGAAGCGTATGGTGGCCGCGCAGCGTGGTGAGGCTAAGTCTACACTGGCTGCACTCTACGCCGTCTGGAGGCTTATCCAGGACCAATCTTGCCGTATCCTGATTGTGTCCGGTGCCGAGAAGCAGGCGTCCGACGTTGCGAACTTAATCATTCGTATGCTGGAAACCTGGCCGCTGCTGTGCTACTTGAAGGCCGACCCTACTCGTGGGGACCGTACTTCGTTCGAAGGCTATGATGTCAACTGCGACCTGAAACCGCTGGACAAGTCCGCCAGCGTGGCCTGTGTAGGTATCACTGCATCTCTGCAGGGGAAGCGCGCGGACCTGCTGATTCCAGATGATATCGAGACCACCAAGAACGGCTTAACACAAACCCAGCGTGAGCAGCTGCTGATGATTTCTAAAGACTTCGCAGCTATCTGTACGCACGGGGATACGCTGTACCTGGGTACACCGCAGACCAAGGACAGTATCTATAAAACCCTGCCGGGACGTGGCTTCGAGGTCCGCGTGTGGCCGGGGCGCATTCCGTCTGTTGAAATGGAAGAGCGATATGGAAGTACACTTGCTCCTTATATACTGGAGCTCATTGAGCGCGGCTATAAACGCACCGGCTTCGGTGTCGATGGGACGCTAGGCGAGAGCACGGACACCGGGCGCTATGACGAGGATGCTCTGATTGAGAAGGAGCTGGACTTCGGTCCGGAAGGCTTCCAGTTGCAGTACATGCTCGACACCACCCTGTCCGACCAAATGCGTACGCGCATCAAGCTTTCGGATATGCTGGTTTACTCCGGCAGCCAAGATTCCTCCCCGGAGACGTTCTCCTATATTGCGGACCGCCGGTACCTGTACCAGCACGAGCATGAGGGGATTATGGGTCAGCAGATGTACTTCCCGGCATTTTACGGGGATATGCACCTGCCTTACCAGCATAAGGTGCTGGTGGTGGACCCGGCTGGTTGCGGTGGGGACGAAGTGTCCTACGCTGCCGGTGGCGCTGCGAACTCGTACATCCACCTATTCTCCGTAGGCGGCTTCCAAGGAGGTATCAGCGAAGAGAACATTGATAAACTGATTGACCTATGCGTAGAGTTAGACATCCCGGATATGGTGGTGGAGAGTAACATGGGGCACGGTACCGTGTCTATGCTTATCCTGAACCGGTTACGGGAGCGACGTCTCGCCGGTATCGGTGTACGGGACCTGAACAACTCCACGCAGAAAGAGCGTCGTATCATCGACACAATCAGCCCAGTTACTCGTCGGCACCGCCTGGTAGTGCATGAGCGTGCTATTCACGACGATATCAGCACCTGTATGGCGTACTCCCGCGATAGACGTTGGCTGTACTCAGCGTTCGCGCAGTTGTCCGGCATCACGTACGACCGCGGTAGTCTGGCGAAGGATGACCGAGCAGACGCAATCGCCATGATGGTGGCTACGCTGAACGGGCACCTGGTGGAAGATGAGAAAGTGGTGGCTGAGCGTGAGTCTGAGAAGATGGCTCGGGCCTTCATTGAGAACCCGCTGGATTGGGCACAGAGCAAAGTGTCTAAGGGCCTTCGGGGTGTAGCTGCTCGGCTGCAGAACCGGGGCAGAGGTAAACAACATAGAGGAAGAAGATAATGGCATCAATCATCGCAGCTAAAGCTGTGGATGTACAGTATGAGATTGTGGGTAAGGCCCAGAATCTGGAAAAGCAAGTATCTCCGGATTACAACGTGGGTTTTGTCGGCACCGCGGCTCTGGACACTCTGAATACGTTCTTTACGTACATGGAAGGTCAGGGCTATACGGCTACCCGTGCCGGTACAGCCTTCAAGGATGATGGTACGCTGCAGGCGCGCCTATTCAGCATGCTGTCGCAGCTCTCTAAGACTGGATATGTAGCCCTTACGGGCACAGGTATGCCGCTCGGTGAGGGTTCCGGTACAGCGTTTGATGATTCGTTCACTGCACTGCAAAGTGCGTTCGTAGCCGCTACTGACGCGGCAGAATAAGGAGAGTACACATGGCAATTGCAAAAGCAACCTCAGCGCAACAGCAGGAGCTGCTGCGTCAACTGAACATTCTCGGTAAGGACCTGTATGCTATCCTTACGCAGCCGCAGAACGTGGCCCAGACCGGTGCCGCCTTCGATACCAAGATTGCTGCACTTGAAGCCGCGGTAGCCGCAGTGAAGGCCGCTAGCTAATGCGTAAACTGGTCGCTGGGTTACTGCTCGCGGTTACTCTGACTGGTTGCTCGGCGACCTCTGCACTCACCGGCTTAGTTGGTTCTAAGCCGGATGTATCTGCTCAGGTTGGTGCCGAGAACACCAAACAAACCGTTGGCTTGAATAACAAGGTGGACTCCAGCACCACCAACAAAACCGATGTATCAGATTCTAACGTAGGCACTTTGGATACGTCCAGTAAGAAGCAGGTGCAGACTATTAGCACCGGGACAATCCAGGCAGAGCGCCTGCAGGTGGTTAACAATGATAGTTACAGTCTTATCCTCGCCGGATTAGCTGGGGCCAGTATTCCTCTGGTCTTCCTAGTGGTCATTCTGGTGATTCGTAAGCTGTTCAGGAAGAAGGGGCAGCAGGATGATTAAGGTGGGAGACATGGTTGGGGTAGACCTCGCTACCCGGGCAGGTGCAGCAGTTACCGGCGCTACGGTATCAGGAGGTTGGTTGGCAGAGTTAATGAGCTGGAACTGGAGCACTATCAGCTTCATCACTGCGACGGTGTGCGCGGTGCTAACCCTGGCGTGGAATGCGTATTACAAGCGACGTACATTCAAGCTCCTAGAGGAGCAGGCACGTAAGGGGACTATTAAATATGAGTTTAAGGACTAAGGTTATTGCGGCCCTCACGGGGGCCACTATGCTTGGCGGCGCCATTACCGGGGTGGTTCAGCACAACGAGGGTCTGAGCCTTACCGCCTACAAGGATAGCGCAGGTGTCCCCACTATATGCTACGGCGAGACAAAGGGCGTTAAAATGGGCCAGAGAGCCACGCTGAGCGATTGTCAGAAGCAACTGATAAAATCGGCAGGGGAACACGCAAAGGCCCTTGACGGGCTTCCTATGCAGCTCTCTGACGTAGCTCTGGTTGGGTCTGTAGACTTCATTTATAATGTAGGCGTAGCTGGCTTCAACGGTAGTGCCGTGAAGCGCCATCTCAAAAGCCTGAACTACGCAGCGGCTGGGAAGGCTGTGCTGGATTGGCGCTATATTAGCAAGTACCAGCAGAAGTCCCCTGGAGTTGGTTGGGTATATAAGGGTGGCAATCGCTGGACCTTCGACTGTTCCCAATACATTAACGGGCAACGCAATAAGGTGTGCTGGGGGTTATGGGAGCGTAGGCAGTGGCAGAGCAAGGCCATTGGGAACCAGTATAAGAATGTAAATGCTGCGGTGACAGCTCTCACTAAGACCGGAGGATAAATGGCATTAATTAGATTAGTAGCTCCCGAGCGGGTGTTCTCCGACTTGGCGAGCATGGTAGCATACCCAAACTTTCAGGTGCAGGACAAGATTACCCTGCTGGGCAGTGCCGGTGGGGATTTCACCTTTACTACTACTGCGTCGGTAGTGGATAACGGAACTGTGTTTGCTGTACCCGGTGGGTACCTGCTACGTAAATTCGTGGGCCCAGCATACAGCTCCTGGTTCAGCAACTGGGCGGGCATAGTCACGTTCATGAGCGCGCCTAATAGGCACCTGGTTGTGGACACGGTCCTGCAGGCCACGAGTGTGCTCAACATCAAAAGCAACTCTACGCTAGAGTTTACCGATACCGGAAGAATCCTACCGGATGCTGCGGTTGCACGTCAAGTGCTTAATATTATCGGCTCGGCACCCTCGGTGTTCGTACCGTTAGCAGCGGATGCCGCGGCGGGCAGTAAAGTCATTACGGTGTCTGCTGGGGCTTTGTCTGCGGTAAAAGGTACGTACTTGTATCTTCGCTCTAACAAGCTGTGTGATGGTGGTCCTAACACCTACGGTGTAAAGATTTCCCAGATTAGGAAAGTGGTGGGGGTTAGCACCTCCGGTGGCGTCACCAGTATTCGGCTGGATAAAGCGCTGCACTATAACTACTACCTGTCTGATGCCGCGGAAGTAGGTATCCCGACAATGGTGGAGAACGTAACCTTAGTATCCCCGTACATCAACGAGTTCGGCTACGACGATTTGAACCGGTTCTTTACTATCGGTATCTCTGCCAACTTTGCCGCGGACTTGCACATCCAGGACGGGGTTATTATTGGCAACAAACGCCCCGGGGCTTCTGATATAGAAGGGCGTAGTGCTATCAAGTTCAATAACTGCGTAGATAGTACCGTTAAGGGTACGTGCTTCTACAACATCGGATGGTACGGGGTAGAGGTGCTCGGCTGCTCAGAGGACACGGAAGTACACGATATCCACGCCATGGACGTACGCCACGCAATCTCTCTGAACTGGCAGAGCACTGCAGACGGGGACAAATGGGGAGAGCCTATCGAGTTCTTAGGCGTTAACTGCGAAGCCTACAACACAACCCAGGCTGGGTTTGATACTCACGACATTGGTAAGCGTGTGAAGTTCGTTCGCTGCGTTTCGTACGACAGTGCTGACGATGGGTTCCAAGCGCGCACTAACGGGGTGGAGTACTTGAACTGTCGAGCTTACCGTGCAGCTATGGACGGGTTCGCCTCCAACACCGGTGTAGCCTTCCCTATCTATAGGGAGTGCCTAGCTTATGACAACGTACGCTCTGGCTTTAACTGCTCGTACGGCGGTGGCTACGTTTATGACTGCGAGGCTCATGGTAGCCAGAATGGTGTGCGAATCAACGGGGGCCGTGTTAAGGGTGGTCGGTACACCCGCAACTCCAGCTCTCACATCTTCGTCACTAAGGACGTAGCTGAGACAGCGCAGACATCCCTGGAGATTGATGGCGTGAGCATGCGCTACGACGGTACCGGGAGAGCTGTGTACTTCCACGGGACTATGGGCATTGACCCTACCCTGGTATCTATGTCCAATAACGACATGACCGGTCACGGTTTGTTCTGGGCATTGCTGAGCGGCTACACTGTTCAACCTACGCCTCCGCGCATGTCCAGGAACTTACTGGATGACACAGGTATCCGTGGAGTGGCAACGCTGGTTGCTGGCGAGGCTACAGTCAACGCCCGTGTACGCGGAAACTTTGGCAGCGTAGCTAACTCCTTCAAGTGGGTGTCTGAGGTTAAGTTGACGCGGTTGACCTTTCCCTCTAGTGCTGGGGCCTTGACGGTTACTAGCATAGCTCAGAACCAGGATGTGCCTACACCTAATCCGGACCTAAACAGCTTCGTGATTAGGAGCAGTAACGCAGCGGACGTATCCCAGGTAGCCTGGGAGGTGTATCTCTAAGTATCTCTAAGTAGCTCCCTGGGGTATCTCTACGGTATCCCGGGGCACTGCTGGGGTGCACGTCTATACCTGGACCTGAAATTTATTAGACTCACGCGAGGATATGTCTATGAACATAAAATATGACACAACATCCCCTAGCTGCTTGGTGTGGCTCAAGGGCAGACGGGCCGGGGCAGTAGCCGGTACTAAGAAGGCAAAAGGCTACTGGGAGGTGCAAGTATGTGGCAAGAAACTGCGCGTGCACCGGCTCATATGGGAGATGCACAATGGTCCTATCCCAGAGGGCTACGTGGTTGACCACATCAACCAAGACCCCAGCGACAACCGCCTAGAGAACCTGCGCTTGGCTACTCTCAGTGAGAATAACTGCAATGCTCGCAGGGCTGAGCGCGAACACCCTAGAGGCGTATACTACACTGGCACTTGCTGGCGCGGGGAGTTCTGGAAGGACGGTAAGCGTTATATGAAGAAGCACAGCTCCTACGAGGTTATCTGCAAGTGGGTACAAGAGAAACGCCTGGAACATCACAAGGACTTCTCCCCTGCGCAGATGTATATCTGAACTCGAAATTTGTTATACTTACCCGACAGGGCCCCTCACCCTCAACGCGCCCAATTGCCCCCATAGGGGGTGCCTAGCGCATAAAAGGAGGGGGTGGGGCCACCTAGGGCGCACTAGCAGGCACCAGCGGGCCTCAGTGGCTCTCTGCGCTGCGCTAGGGCTATCGCTAGTGCTACCCTATGCCTATCCCTGTGCGCGGCACTGCGTGGCTCCTGTGCGCGCTCTAGGGCGCTCTCTGTGGGCCATAGGGGTGCGCTCTGCCTTACCTATTTTGTGCGTCACAGTGCGCCACCTAGTGGACCTGCCTAGTGCCTACGCAGTGGGGCCATAGGGTGCACCTAGTGCTATCCCTAGTGCGTACTAGGCTATCCACTGGCTATCCTTAGTGCTTTACATTGTGCCGATTCTATGCTACGCTGCGCGCTCCCCACTAGGGCGCACATCCACACTCTGCCGCTATCCCTTATCTCTTACTTTCATTCGAAAGCTAATACGAAATGATGTTACAGGAGTAGGAGGGTTTTAGGGCACTATACATACTACTACTCACTATGCACTCACTAGGTACTCACTAGTATGTCCCTGTGCCTACGCAGTAGGCTGACATACCTACATAGTCACCGCATCACTCCGTGCCCTTTCACTTCGTACGGGCACTGCGTTCTGCTCTATGAGTATTGGGTAGTATTGGTTCGTACTGGCTAGTATTGGCTAGCAGTGGTTGCAGCCAGTGCCAGCATAGGGCTATCCCTAGAGCTATCCCTAGTATGGCTCTAAGTATTTGCCCTGCTTACCCTTTTTGCTATTAGTGATAAAAAGTTTAAAAAATTACTTGCTTCTTTTGGTTCAATGCAGCTATAGTTCAATCACCGGGAGGCACTAGCGACTAGCTAGGCTAACCGGGGCCGAGCCGGGAGGCTCCGCTGGATTAAGGCTAGATAGTGTGAAGGGTTAGACACTCGATAAAAGGGTTGACACCGCGAAGAACATAAGCTAGATTGAATCCCGAAGTAAGTAGTAAGCTGGTTTGCGGGGAGGTGCAGTGCCTTGACGGTGCAGTGACCACCACAACCTAGATAATCAGTAGTAGTGAAGATGCAACGTCAAGGGCTGAGACGACAAACAGCGGGTGCGCTTAGATGATTGTGCCCTGAAAACGAAATCATCAAGCCCAGAGCGACTGGGGAGCCGGGGGAAACCACGAAGAGGCTGAATCAACGCGGTTGTACAGGTGCCGACTAGAATCAGTAACCCGCCAACCAATAACACTGACCTAAGCAACCGTGCTTAGCTGAGTGTTATACAGGAGCTAAGCATGAGCAGGCTGATAGCTGCTGAATATAGGCGGCGCAGACAAAACGCAACCGCGTGCAGGGGGGCGCATTTCGGTACTGGGGAGGACAATAGAATACTTCTCTGCGTTGCAGAGTCTCACCCCGAATCAGGTAACGGCGTTAGTTAGTATGCGCACCGAGATTGCCAGACTGAAAGGGCACATAAAGGTGGGAACATGAAGTACAAAGATAAATTGAAACAACAATTTGAGGGGCTTGAGAAGTTATCAGGCTCCGAGTTGAGAAAGCGCCGGGACGCCCTGAACCGTGCAGGGTATACGCAGACCAAGCAATCCGCCACGTTCAGCACCACGGTGCGTGGCAAGACCAAGACTAAGGGTAGCAGCAAAGAGCCCAAGGGCTGGTACACTGTAAATTCACAATTAGGGGGTTAGTATGATGACATTCTTAGCAGTAGTTGGCGCATTCTTTCTTGTCGGCCCGATTCTTCGATTACTGTTCATTATCCTGTTCGTTAGCAAGAAGTGAAGAGTTTGCTAATTACAGCCTATAGCATCCTTGCGGTGGTGCAGGAGCAGTACCCGGACGCCGCTGTGACTCTCGCGGTGGACGGTAAGAGCAACAACGATATTTGAGGTAGAGTATGCACGGAAAGAATCCTGAGACGCTGCTTATGCGTAAGCAGCAACCAACAATCGACGGGCTGGCGCGAGAGTACAGCGCTAAGGCAGCACTGCGCCAGCATTATGCTGAGCAAGCACAGCGCCTGGGTATGACCCTGCGCGGCTACTGCGTCCGGTTTAATGTGCGGGGTGTTGTATGAGCAAGCAAAGTATGTATGATGTATACAAGCGGCCAAGCGGGTTGCTGTACCGAGTGCCGCTGTGCAGTGGGCTGCACGCCAGCGCAGAATTCTATGCTGAGAAGGGCAATAAGTGGTTGACTTCCAGTCACACAGTTGGCGGGGTGATAGCGCTAAGCAGCAGCGTACTGGTGGCCCGCAATGTAGTGTTCAAGGACAGCGTATGCTCACAGTAGACGAAGCTGCTGTTTTCATGTGGAGTCTGCTGGAAACGCAGGGCAAGTGCGGTTGCACTTGGGAAACATTCAAAGAGGTTCCTAATGAACTCAAGCAAATCGTGCCAGTTGAGCGTCGATTACTCCGAGTTAGAAAAGCGGGTATTGGCACTGTTCTCACAACCTATCGAGAGTATACAGAATCTGCCGCGCGGAAGCTGCAAGAGCACATTGCATTCGATGTAGTTGCAGCACTACGGCGGAATGGATACCGCGGAGCTTTTACGCAATTTAGGGCCGCGGTCCGTGCCTACTACAAGCAGAGACAACTCGCCGCGTGGTACGCACGCTGAACTCTTAGTGCATGACGAAGTTCTATTAACTCGGGAGCAAATGAAAATGCAAGAAACTAACACAGCACCTATCGAATGGAAAGTAGTGTTACCGGAAGGTGCAAACGCACTGCCGATTAAAGAATCAATGTATTCCAGTGGCGATTACTGGACCCCGTTCCAGGACTTGAAAATGCAAGGTTATGACCACCCACACACTGAGGGCGCACTGCAGGCTCTTATGGGCCTCCTCAAAGTCAGCGCAAACACCCCGGGCTTAGAGGTCGCTATAGGCGGAGCACTTCATCCGAAATATCGTGACATTTACAAGGCTGCCGGGCCGTTGCAACGGGTGGACTTGTATAATTCCGGAAATTTCTACAAACTCTTTGCCCCGGCGCGGATCACTATCGACAACAAGTTCTGGGAACGTCGCCGCGACTTCTATGAGGACGGAGATGTAGTGGTTGAGCGTGTACTTGCTAGCGTCGAAGCATTCACCGGTTACAAGGTGCACAAGCAGGCCGTGCAGTTATTCGAGCGCATTATGCTTGCACCAGAAGAGCAGCAGCGCCGGGAGTATACTGGCTATGATTACGGTAGCCACGTCCGTGACATGCACGCCGCTGCTCTGCTCATGAAGTTGCACGGCTTCGTAGTGTCTAGATTCGCTGTGCCTTTGGGCTTTGGTTTCCGCAACGGCGAACCTATCGTGATGCTGGGGCAGCCGCGCATGCACAAGGACTTCGCTGCAGTTACTGAGTACCGCTGCGTGGAGATGCGCGTAGGTAAGTGGCTCGCTAACTACTACGGCAATGGCGTAGACTTCCGCGATGCTATCGAAGACCTCAAGGCTATGAACGTAGAGCCTACAACGTACCTGTGCAAGACCGAACAGGAATGGTACGATGCCTATGAGAGCGGTCCAAGTAGCTGCATGAGCGACTACCCCTTTGAGTGTAGCCCTGTGCGGACGTATGCCACCACCAGCCACGGGCTGCCGGACAATGGGCTGCGCCTGTTCATCCAGTACACCGGGGAGCTGTTCGGCGATGACTTCGAAGTACAGGCACGAGCAATCGTTAACACCGAAACTAACGAGTACGTCCGTGCTTATGGCAACGCTGCGGATGCAATCCTGCGTGGGCATGGGTACACCAGAAACACAGGGTGTCTCGAAGGGGTAATGCTGGCGCGTATACCGCACCCAAGTAACGTTGGTGCAGTGCTGATGCCATATCTAGACAGCAACCAGTGCGGCGTAGATGAAGAAGGGAGTGACACCTTTGTAATTCGTGATGACTACGGTTATGAGGCGCAGGATCCTGACGGATACATCTACATGGGCACAGAAACTGCCCGGTGTTGCTGCTGCGAAGAGCGCTACCCCGTCGAAGACATGCAGGAAACCGCAGATGGGGATATGGCCTGTGATGGCTGCGTCGAAGAGGGGGACTTTGTATATGCAGTTGGCCGAGAAGGGCTGTATAGTCGCTGGAACTGCACCTGGTCTGATTACCGCGATGCTTACGTATACGACGAGGACATTGAGTACTGCGCAGTAGAGGGTGTAGTGCACGACCAGGAAGAGCTGGTGTTTGCACAGGGCCGGCAGGTGCTTATTGAGCACGCAGAAGAACACCCAGTGCACGGGTTAATTCTCACTGAGCATGCAGCTGATTGCTTGGGAGAGAAGTACCTGGGCAACGACGACGAAGGAGAAGTAGAGGAGGCAGCTTAATGTTCTTGAATCCGCACGGGATTGATATGCAGCTGCTCTTGCAGATACTGCAAACGCATCGGCCTAGCTGGGCGAGTACCGAGTGGTTCGAGCCACTGCTCGAATGGGCGCTTGACAGTGATATGCGCTACGTAAAGGACAAGCACGGGAACTACTTCGTGCTGGTGGGGGGCTCAGAGCAAAGCGACGTAGCGTTTACGTCGCACCTCGACACGGTGGCACGCCCCGGTAGTGCCGCCCCAGATGTTGGTTGCACTAACAAAGGCGTACTGTTCGTAAAGAATCCGCAGCAGGCTGACTGCTTAGGGGCTGACTGCGGCGCAGGTATCTACCTGATGCTGGAGATGCTGCGGCGAGGTGTACACGGACGCTACTGCTTCTTCGTGGATGAAGAAGTAGGGTGCGAGGGCAGCGCTGCATCGGTCAAGGATGACACTGGGTTTTGGACTGGGGTCAAGGCAATGATTAGCTTTGACCGGCGCGGCGACGGTATCATCACGCATCAACGGTATATGCGTTGCTGCTCTGATACCTTTGCCAAGACCCTGGCAGAACGCCTGGGACGCACGGAGCAGCACTTACAGAAGGGGGTATATACTGACTCGGCTGAATTCGTTAGCATCATCCCCGAGTGCACCAACGTAGGTGTAGGGTACATGCACGAGCACACGCCGGATGAGGTGCTGGACCTGAACATCCTTGGTCGGGTGCTTGAGCGGGTACTGCAAGACGGCACGTTCTCGCATCTCCCTATTGAGCGCGACCCGAAGGTAGTAGAGCCAGATCAGTGGTTCGCTGCATCTACGCCCAGTTTACGGCAGCCATGGGACATGCCACCGGACGAGGATCCGCAATTGCTGGCCGCGTTCCGGGAAGTGTCACAGCTATCTAAACATCAACTGGTTAGCTGGGTGCAGGAGAATCCAGCGAAGGCGGCGGAGTACATAATGGTGTTCTCCGATTACGGCTTTCGTGATGAGCTGATTGAACTAGGCACCCGAGTAGTAGAAGACTGGGGCGGATACGATAATATTGTGGAGGGTTGATTATGTCGATGTTTAAAGTCGGTGATAAGGTTATTCGCAAACCACGCATAGACAACCGGATATTCGAACGGCATCAAGGGGTTTTTGATTACTATACAATCACGGGTGCAAGTACAGGCGGGCACTGGTTGCAGCTAGACAACTTTACCGACGGTGGAAGGGACTACTATCCTTGGTACGCAATCAACTTCGAGCTGTACCAAGAACCGGGGGACGAGCTGCCGCCGGTTCCAGCCAGTGTAACCTACATGAACTCCAAGCGCGGCCTCGGAAATGACCAGCGCCTAATTCTTGAGAAGGATAACGGGGGCAGAGAAGGTTTAATGTATATAGAGGTAATTCCTAAGAAGGGAAGCACTCGGGCAAAGGTTGAGATTGGGATTAACATCGACCCTGATTCAGCCCTGCAGTTGGCACATGACATTCGCCGAATGGCTATGTCGGTTAAGCGCGGGCAGAAGTAATGGACGAGCCGTGGCTTAGAGCATGCAAGCGCCTAGCTATAGGGCAATCTAGTAGATTCAGATGCTGCGGAAAGACGCGCGCTGCTTGTATCTACAATAAACCCGACGCCTGGAGTATGTATTGCTTTAGGTGTCACAAGACGGTTAATGAGCACAAGCAGTACCAGCGCATACAGTTACAGGAAGAGCCGAGGGTGCAGCCCTCTGCACCTGCAGATGCAATTTGCATTAGCCAAGCGCCTGCGGAAACGCAGAGTTTTATTTACGGATTCCTGACCACAAAGGGAATCATGCCTGAAATGGTGGAGGATGCAGAATGGAGCAAAGAGAAACAGCGGATAATCTTCCGTGTCGGAAGCGCTGCTCTGGGCCGTGCAGTGCATGCTCGGCAGCAACCGAAGTGGGTAATGTACGGCCAGCCAATAGCTTTCGCTGTCGCGGCACCTGCCGTAGCGCCGGCTGTAGCTGCGGCCGCACCTCTAAAGGTCGTGCTCACCGAGGACTATCTATCAGCGATAAAATATCAGCACGCGATTACGAACTACTCTGTAATGAACGTGCAGGCTATAGCTATGCTGGGTACTCGCTTGCCCGTGCAGCTAAGGGCGTGGCTGATACAGAACAAGCCGACAGTGATACTGTCCCTTGATAATGACCAAGCGGGACACTCCGGCGCAGCCATGATACGGCGCGCGCTACGTCCCTTTATGCCGTGCCACGAAATCTACTACGACGGGGACCCAAAAGGGGCAACAATACAGGAGCTATTAGATGGTATTAGGAGCGTGTAAGGGGCATAAACAGAAAGGAGGACCAAAGGGTTACGGAAATACCACGTTCAATGGGCGGAAGATACCGCTGCATAGAAAGGTTTATTGCACGGCGTACAATATATCCCCAGAGAGCATAGCCGGGTTAGTTGTGCGTCACAAGTGTGATAACCCTAGATGTATTAATCCCGAGCATTTAGAATTGGGTACGGTCAAGGATAACGTCCACGACTGCATTACCCGGGGTAGGGCTAGACGTGGAGTTTCTAAAGGGGAGCAGAATGGGTACTCCAAGCTAACGGCGCAGCAGGTGGACTATATCAGGAAGACCTACAGGTGGTACAGCAGGGAACACGGCACACCGGCCATAGCTGCTAGCCTTGGTGTAAGTGTGTCAGCAGTGCACGATGTATTGAAAGCTAAAACTTGGAGGCTCTAATTGGACCTGATAGTTGTGCGTGCGATGTGCACGCAGAAGGTATGGAACCGCCTGCGAGAGCAGATTCCTAAGTCGATGCTTGCTCCGGATACTTCGAACCTTCTGGACTGGGTGGGGCTGTACTGGAACACGTACCCGGAGCACCAGGAGGTGCAGTGGGATGCGATGCAGAGCATGCTCAACCTCCGGGCGGGGCACTTATCCCGGGAAGAGCGGGTAATCATGGACGAGCTTATGCGAGGAGTACAAGCCGTACCGCAGGATTCTGTGGTAGGGATTGTTCAGACCCTGAACGAGCTGGCCTACAGCGGGGAGGTAGCAGCGCTGACGCAACGCTACCAAGACGGAGAGGAGATTGATTACCTACTGGAGATGAAGCGCCTGCAGCGCAAGTACGGCGACGGTGCTGCAGTGCACGAGTCGCTGCTTGAATGGGAGAGCGGTAGTGTTGACGAAATACTTGCCGCGACTGACGAGAGCGGCGGTCTTAAACTGGGCGTGTTCGAGCAACTCGCTAGCAACATCCGAGGTCTACGTGGTGGGGACTGTATCGCAGTGGCTGCCCCTGTGGACTCTGGTAAAACTAGTCTGCTTGCTGCTATTGCTGTGGATTTTGCTGAGCAAATGCAGCAGCAGCCGGAAGTGTACGGGGACCGCCCTATCCTCTGGCTGGTTAACGAGGGTCCGGCGACGCGCACGGTGCCGCGGGTATATCAAGCGGCGCTGCACTGGACTCTGGCTGAGATTAAGGACCGGCACAGTAAGCAAGAGTTCGTGCCAGCCTACCTCAAGAAAGTAGGCAGGGCTGACCGGATTCGTGTTAAGGCTGCGCACTCCTTGACTATGGCGCAGATATCCACGCTCATGGAGGAGATGCGCCCTGCGGTAATCATCATCGACATGGTGGCGAACATCCGTGGCGGCACTATGGAGACCGAGCACCAGAACCTAGAAGCACGTTGGCAGGAGCTGCGTATCCTTGGGTGCGAGAATGACTGCGCTATTGTAGGGACTATGCAGCTTTCACTCGAAGGTTACAACATGCTGTTCCCGCCGCTCACCGCTATGAAGCAGAGCAAGATTGGTGTACAGGGCGCCTTGGACTTGGCGATTATGATGGGGTGCTTGGACAGAAACGAGCAGCCGCACATGCAAAACGTCCGAGGTATCAGTACTCCGAAGAACAAGATGGCACTATCTGGTAAAGAGTCGCTCCTGCAATTCGAGGTGGGATTCGAGCCGGGTCGTTGCCGCTTTGACGAAGGCCAGATTAACCGGTGACTTCCCTAGCGCCTTCTACGAGGGCGCTATGTAGGTACACAGGAGGAGATTATGCTTAAACCGTCAGACATCAACTACCTAGACGACGGGGTAATCAAGGCGTACGCTGCATCTGCAGGTACTTTCCGTAAACGGTTCGCGCTGGATAGCAGCAGCCAATTCTCTAGGATATTTAGAGGTTTAGTATGTACCAGATTATGATAGTGGATTTAGAGGTCGAGAACTTTGAGTATTATGGCAACGTGGCATCCCCGTACTGTCCCGACAACTACGTTGTAGAAAGCGCATATCGCATAGACACAGTAGATGACGCCGGGCAGTTGCATATGGGTGACGTATTCAGTATCCGCTTCAACAGCAAGGCCGAGTTCCTAGAAGACAACGCAGGTCCACACAGGTGGTTTTCCATACCGGAACACTGCACTATGATAGTCGCGCACAACAGCAGCTTCGAGGTGTCCTGGTTCTTATCCTACCAGCGGAAACATTTCGAGGACTTCCTAAAGCGTGGCGGCCGGGTATACTGTACGCAGCACGGGCAGTACATAGCCTCAGATTTCCAGGAGATGTATCCCGGGCTAGATGAGACCGCCCCAAAATGGGGTGGTCAGCACAAAGTTGATGGTGTGAAGATACTATGGGAGCAAGGGAAGCGTACTTCCGAAATTGATCCGTACCTACTTCACGATTACCTCGTCAACGGTGACGTGCCAAATACCGGGCTGTGCTTCTACGGACAATGCGCCCTATTCGCCCAACGCAATCAGATGCAGTATGTCTATGAACGAATGGAGGCAGCACTAGCTTGGAGCTATTGTCAATGGTTCGGCCTGTTCGTGAACATGCCAATTGCACGCAAGAACCAGGAGGAGCAGGAGCAGCGCATCCGTGAGATTAAGCAGGAGCTGCAGCAGTACATCCCGAAGGACTTGCCGGATACGCTGGATTTCAACTTCGGCTCGGACTTTCATATGTCCGCACTGGTGTACGGTGGGCCTATCAAGTACCGCAAGAAGGTTCCATACGACCCTCCGCAGTACGTTAAGGCAGACTTCTACAAGTACGAGGACGCAGAGGGTGCGCACACCTATATACCTGTACACGACACGCACATGCAAGAACTTCAAACGGAAGGCGGGTGCTGGCGTGTAGTGACATATCGTGCGGGTAAGAACAAGGGGATGCCTAAAGTATTCCGCCTTGATACCGAGGAGGAGAAACTTAAGTGGGAGGATGACCTTTACTTCTGCCCAGGTCTAGTGAACATCCAGGAGCTGCCGGAAGTTATCCGGGAGAAGTACGCAGAGCGCGGCGAGTTCAGGCAGGCGCGGAGTCTGCAGGATGACACCCCTGTGTACAGCACTAGCACAGACGCAATGGAGGCGCTGGCTCGCCAAGGTTTCGAGTTCTGTAAGTTGGTGAACGAGCTGGCGGCGCTGGAGAAGGATACCGGCACTTACTATTTGCGAGAGGTCCTGGACGCAGAAGGTAAGGTCAAAGAGCGGAAGGGGATGCTGCAGTATGTAATCCCGGAGCGTCCCGATGGTTCCGGCATCATTCACCACCGCCTTAATACCTGTGCCACCGTAACCGGGCGACTATCTGCATCGTCACCGAATCTGCAGAACCTGCCTAGGGATGGAACCAGTGCAGTAAAGCAAATGTTCACGTCCAGATTCGGAGAGAGCGGACGCATCACTGAGGTTGACTACTCAGCACTGGAAGTAGTTATGTCTTGTGTGCACACGGGGGACCGTAAACTTCTGGGGCTGCTGCAGGCAGGTACGGATATGCACTGTTATCGCCTAGCTTTCCGCGAGGAACTGCCGTATGAAGAAGTATATGAACGCTGCCACAACAAGAAGCACGAGCTGCATCCGCTTTGGAAGGCAATGCGTACAGGTATTAAGGCTCCTAGCTTCGCTTGATTTAGGCGAAGTAAAACTATGTGAATTCGGGGAAACTCTAGAACAGACAATCCCGAGCGAAGCCTCATTTGAGGAACGTGTAACGACTATCCGAAAGGAGTAGGGCCAAGCGGTCCGAAGCGCATAGCCCCTGGTAACAGGGTGATGATATAGTCTGTTCTGCATGGGGACATGCAGCAGTTCATAAGAGAACGGGCGGGGCTTAGCGACCCTCGTCGAACACCAAGGCACAATATGGCGCTACGGCTAAGGGGATTGCGTTTGCTACTGGATGTACGGTGGAATTTGCACAGGCTTTCTTGGATAACGAGGCGAAGCTGTTCCCGCAAACAATTGGCTTCCGCGCTGTTGTCAAGGAAGAGGTAGAACGTACCGGTGCAGAGGGGCGCATGTACCGGGAGCAGGCCGACGACGGCAGCTACCGAATCTACCGCATCGGGACGTGGACCAGCCCTGCTGGTGCTCGCTATAGCTTCCGCCAGAAGGAGCAGTGGAAGGAAGTTGTGCCCGGGCAGCGCAAGCAGAAGGTAATGGACTACAAGGAAACCGAGATGGCAAATTTCTGGTGCCAAGGAGAAGCCTTCTTCTTAATGTGTGTAGCAGCTGGTATGGTTCTGCGTGCATTTTTGGCGCGGGACTGGTTCGACAATCAGGTGTGCCTGATTACGAACGTGCACGATGCGCTCTATACCGACTCAGCTAACGAGGAAATTGCCGTGCTGGCTGGGAACCTGGTTAAGCAGTGCATGGAGGACGCACCTAAGCGCATACATCAGCTATGGCCCAACTACGGAATAATTGGCGAGGTGCCATTCCCGGCAGAGTGTGAGCATGGGGCTAGTATGTACGCCAAGGAGCATACACCTACAGTGGAGGAATATTATGCTGGATTGGCATGAGTGGTTCCGCTACGACGCCGAGTCTGGGGCGTTGTATTGGAACAAATGCACCAGTGCTACCGGCACTGGACCCAACCAACCTGGAAAACTGGCAGGCTGCCGGAAGCACCATTATGGCTATCCGATAGTGAACTTGATGGGGCGTACGTACCTGCAGCACCGGATAGTGTGGGAGATGCACTACGGAGACATTCCGGAGGGGTATACAGTAGACCATATTAATAGGGTGAGAAGTGACAACAGGCTGAGCAATCTTCGCTTAGCCACACTGAGCGAGCAGGCACAGAACAAGCAGCACCCACAGCGGTGTAGTAAAACTGGACGTTGGAAGGAGAGGGTAGAATGAGTATAAAGTCTGGTAGTATTGTGGAGTTGCTGGACCTGGGACCTGAGCCGATAGACCCTAGGTATGCGGCATACTTTACTCCGGGTACAAGACACACGGTTCTGTTCTTCGACCCAGTTACTGGGGAGATAGAACTAAGTTACCCTGGACTAGTAGTAAGTAGACCGGGGGATGGTGTAACCTTCTTCCCGGGGGAGTATAAACTTATCGTGGAGTAGTGATAGGTGGACCCTTGGGTGGTGTAGGGTGTTAGGGTAGCATAGAAATACACTGGGGGTCAACTAAATAATTAAATAAAATTATTTGTTGACTCTGGCTTGATTCTGTGATTCCCAGCAAATTAATGTGATACGAGTAGGAACAACACAAGAGAGGCAACCTTGGCCAAAGTAAGTCTAATAAAACTATTCACCAAAGAGCAGCACGAGGAAGTGCTGGGCTATTACAAAGACAACGCAGAGGCTGCTGCAGCCTATACGGATATGACGAACGGTAAATATCCCGTATCCCGCCAACTTGTACGCTACTGGCGCAGCATCTTCATGGATAACAAGGGGAGTAAGGCAAAGGCTAACAACGCCCTGATGCAAGCCCGCAAACTAATTCAACCCTCCCCAACGGATGACATTGGGGATACGTTTGTACCTGAAACCTGTCGACGTGTACTTGTTATCGGGGACTTGCACGAGCCGTATACACACCCAGACGCGTACGACTTTCTGCGCACTGTACGGGACGAGTACTGCCCGGACATTGTAGTGCAGATAGGGGATGAGACAGACGGGCACGCTATTAGCTTTCACGATAGCAGTCCGGAGTTGGACAGCGCTGGGGTGGAATTAGAGAAGGCCAAGCTCGGCCTGGAGAAACTGCACGACCTGTTTCCTAACATGCTCCTGTGTGATTCTAATCACGGCTCCCTTGTATACCGCCGGGCCAAGGCTCACGGACTCCCTGTACAGTTCATTAAGAAGTACCGGGACATCCTGTTCCCGGAGCACGGGGCACCGGGGTGGAGTTGGGGTGATGCTTGGGATTTGGGGACGCCGCTGGGTGTTGTACGCTTCCAGCACCAGGTATCTGGGGACCTGCTGCTCAACGCGGCTCATGAACGTAAGTCCATGGTGATCGGACACTTCCATGGGAAGTTAGATATACAGTATGCGGCGAGCAGCACTGCCCTGTACTTTGGTGCGCACTGCGGTTGTTTAATCGACAACAAGAGTCTGGCATTTGCTTACGGAAAGCTGTCAAGAAGCAAGCCGATTCTGGGGTGCATGGTGATTACAGATGGGTGCCCACAAATCATCCCCATGCTACTTGACGATTCCGGAAGATGGACTGGTCGCAGCTAGTGAGACCTGCATCTGCACGTAAATATCATTTGAACTAAACGAGGACGTAATTATATGACTATGAATGTACTGGCTTCTCTGAATGCACTGGTAGACGCGGCAATTGAGTCTCAGGACGTGGACATGCGTGAGACTGCACAGGGTGGTGCGTACGAAGACGTACTGCTGCCGAAGGGCGAATACTACGGCTATTTTACCGAGTACGTGGAAATCGGTAAGCGCCTGCCGACCAAGGGTGGCAAGCCGACCGGTAAGCCCGCAGTAGCTAACGTACGCATCGGCATTGTAGTGTTCGGCCCTAACGGCGAAGTGAAGCGTATCCGCCCGTTCCCGATGGCTATCAGTAACTTTGAGCGCGCAGGCTTCAAGAAGTTCTTCGACAAGCTCAACTACGACAATAGCATTAAGCATGCAGCACAGCGTCTGGGCCAGGCCTTCACCTTCCCGATTGATGAGCACACCAGCGCTGCGGGCAAGAAGTCCAACATCGTGGACCTGTCCGGTATCCGTCCAATCCCGAAGTTCGACCCGAACACCGGCGAGCCTATTAAGATGCCGGCTCTGGATGCTTCCGAGATTAAGCTGTTCCTGTGGAACAACCCGACCAAGGAAACCTGGGATAGCTTATATATTGAGGGGACCAAGGACGACGGTAAGAGCAAGAACTGGATTCAGGAGGATATGTATAAGGCCGCGGACTTCCCAGGCAGTGCTCTGGACATTCTACTGAACGCTGGCTCTGTTCCGAGTCCGGCGGCTATGCAGGCACCAGTGGCTCCAGCTGCCCCTGCGGCAGTTGCTGCTCCGGCAGCACCGGCAGCCCCGGTAGCTCCGGCTGCGCCAGTGGCTCCAGCGGCCCCTGTAGCTCCTGTAGCGCCAGCAGCGCCCGCTGCACCTCAAGCCTAATCAACCCTAACCTAAACTAATACGGCCCCTCCTGGGGCCTTAGAGTAAGCATTCCGAGCAGGCCGATAAACTGCGCGCTAAGCGTGATGAAGTAGCGAACTTCCTGGGGAGGGGGTATAAGCAATGGATAAAGTATTGGACGCATACAAGAAACTGGTTCTGGCGGTAGGTTACGTGAACTGTGGTGTCGTTCAGGGTTTCAACAATGATGACCAGCTCGGCGCTGTGTACGACGCCCTGGATAAACTGGCCGCCCTATACGGTATGGACCTTGAATTGGCGGCCACCGCCTTCAAGGAGCATAACGACCTAGCGGCGCATGCCGGCAAGTTGAAGGGGGATGATCTGGCGATTATCCGCATCGTAGGCACCCTCAGTATTGGCTTAGCAGAGATTGGTTCCTGTATCTATGACGTAGATCAGAGCCTGCGTACTCCGGAAGTAATCGGGGACATGCTCGGCACCGTACTGGTGCTGTCTGAGTTGGAGGCTTGAGTATGCTGTACGTATCTCGCGCAATTTTTATAGCGTTAATGTTTCCCCTGCTCCCACTGGCGGGCCTGGTATACCTTGGCGATAAGCTGAGCAAGGCAAAGTGGGCAGAACGTTGGGCTGAGTGGGCTGATAAGAAGGCCCATGACATTACGGGGCGCTAATGATTATCAACGGGGTTGACTTATCCCAGCTTGAGGCGCAGTTAGCTCCGCAGAACTCTGGGAAGATTCTGCTGTATGATGCGGACTTTTGCGTGTACAAAGCCGCCGCTACGGTGAAACGTCTGGACACCGCGATACGTCGCTTCTATCAGCTGGTGCTGGAGGACATGTTCCTAGTCGGCTGCTCCGAGGCAGTGGCGTATCTGACACCTGCTGGCTGTGCTAAGTGCCTGCGCTGGCACCTGCCTACGGCCAAGCCCTACCAGGGACAGCGCGCTAACCGCCAGGAGCTACCACTTAAAGCGCCGTTGAAGCGGCACCTGATTGAGAATCCAGACCAGTATTCTGAGCAGGGTATACAGATAGTCAGCAGTGACTACTTCGAGGCCGATGACCTGTTCATAATGGATTCGTACAGCTTCGGGGACCGGGGAATCCTTATGTCCCAGGACAAGGACTCCTGGCTCAGCCCTATGGCCCGATTCGATATCCCGACCGGAACCGTGTGGCCTGCCTTGGATAACCCCTTCGGCTGGATTAAGTGGGATGACACTCAGGCTATGCCGGTACGGGCGCATGGCACTAAGTTCTTCTGGTGGCAGATGCTAGCAGGGGATGACGCAGATAACGTCAAAGGCATCACATTGCTTGATGGGAAGCTCTGTGGGAAGCGAACGGCCTTTGATGCTATCTACCCTATTACCTCAGAGCAGGACGCCGCAGAATTCGTTGTAGCGGCCTATGCTCGAAACAACCAAGATGTACTCGCAGAGGCAGAATGCCTGTGGCTGAGACGCTCCCCGTCAGATTCTGCATACCAGTATCTGATGTCACTGTTGACTACTCCCAGTCTACGTGACTGGGTGCAGTCGCTGCACGGGTACCATAAACAGCACATACAGTGGATACAGGAGCACCCAGACAATGGCGAAGATGTCTGCGAAGGAAATGAGCCTGCGGGCGATTGAGTTATACTACGAGGGGAAACATGATGAACTTGAAACTATTCTGGATGCGCTGCGTGAACGAGCACCCAAAACACATCGAAGAACGGTTGAGCATTTGGATTCTATCATTCACGACAATGCTATGCTGGATGTAATCGGGGAGATTCAGGTATGGTAGCGCGCCGTATAACTCGGGGCCAAGTCAGGGCAGTATCTTTAAAGATACTAAAGGAGCAGGGAGGTGTCTGCGCCCTTACTAAGCGCCCTATAGATACCGCTGCCGCCCGCGGAAGTGCCAGCAGTATGGTACTAGATCACGACCACCTCACTGGGCGTATACGCGGAGTGCTGTCACGCGGAGCGAACGGCGCAGAGGGTAAAGTGTATAACGCCGTAGCCAGGTGGGCTGGTTATGGTATGCAGGACAAGGAGGGGATACTGCAGTTCTTGGAGAATATGGTGGCGTACCTCCGTAAAGAGCCGTACGATTTGCTCTATTATACGCACCGCAGTCCAGAAGAATTGGCGCAGGCACAGAAGCTCAAGGCCCGCAAGGCCCGAGCACGACGCAAAGCACGGGAGACTATTAAATGAGCGATGCAGTAAATTCCCCACAACATTACGCCAGTGGCGGAGTAGAGTGCATTAATGCAATTAAAGCGAGTATGTCGCAGGAGGCATTCAAAGGATACCTAAAAGGTAACGTTCAAAAATACTTGTGGCGTTACGAGAAAAAGGTTGCTCCTTTAGAAGACTTACATAAAGCACAGGTGTATTTGGGGTGGCTAATTGAAGAGAATCAACCCTGAAACTGGGCTGCCGTTTAGACGCGGTGACTTGCGCGCTGATGGCTACGTATTTATGACTTATCAGAAGACCGTAGTAAGGGCCGACGGCACCTTCAAGGAACTGTGGCTGCACCCGGATAAGGCGCGCGCGGCTAAACGGCAGATCTCTGCTGCCGGTGTAGTTTGCCAGCGTAACAGGCGTCTCAAGCACGGGGCAATAATTAATAGATATAAGACGTGGAAAGGGTGCGCGGTGTGTGGATACAATAAGCACCCTAGCGCATTAGACCTAGACCACAGAGACCGTAGTACAAAGCTATTTGACATAAGCTCCCGCGTCGCAACTAAACCTTGGGAGGTTATTGCTGCTGAAATTAGGAAGTGCGATGTACTGTGCGCCAACTGCCATAGGATTAAAACATATGAGGAACAAGAATGGAAAGCCCCTCTGAGTGGTGCCACATGATGTGGCAGAAAGCAGTAGAGTGCGGCGACGAACGCGCCGCTAAAGACTACCTGGAGATGTACAATCTCTGGGTAAGTCGCAATCAGTAGTTAGAAGTACCGGACATAACCAAGGAGACTAAGCGTCTATGATCAGCGCCATGAATACGGTTGTAGTACCAGAGGAAGCACTGGTGAAACGCCAGCTGGAGCTTGAAGAGGCCTATAAGATTCGCGGAATCGAGCGGGCACGTAAGCTGATTACGGACGCATTGCAGAACGGTGGGATTATGAACCTGCCGATGACGCAGCGTATGCTCGCCTCGGCATATGAGGTGGCTGCTGCCGCTATCGATGAGATGCGAAATGTCAAAGCCCCGGGCATCGGTGGGAAGTACCGCCGGTTCTTGCGCTTAGTCCCCTTGGATGTCCTGACCACCCTGAGCCTGTGCACAATGTTTGAGGCATTCAGCGTCGCCCCCGGCGAGTCCGCTAGTCGCCGCCAGACTGCACAAGCAGTAATGTCCGCACTGGGCCGGAACGTACAGTCAGAGCTGCTGGCACTGCAGTTACGCAACGTAGCCCCGGCGTACATGGACCGTGTATACGAGTACCTCACAGAGCGCCGTACGAAGTCCCCTACGCACATCCTGCGTACGCTCCGTGCCAGTGCCGAGAACGTACACTATGGGCACGAGCCTTGGACCAATGCCCAGAACATCTCCGTAGGGCGTCTGCTGTGTGCCGCAGTGTTTGAGACGGGCCTGTTCCAGTGGAAGAACTGTAGCGGTAATCTGAGCATGCTCTACCCGGCTGATGACGTTATGGAAGCATTCCAGAAACTGGTAGAGTCAGCTGATACCGTAACCATGAAGCCACCAATGCTGGTCCCACCGGTGCAGCACACCACTATGTGGGACGGTGGATACCTTACCCCCATAGACAATCGCGGTACCTATCATAACGCACACATCGACCGCTCACGTCTACGCGAAGTGGCGGAAGCATTTAAGTCCGCGGACGGAATCAAGAAGGCGCTTAATAAGGCACAGGAAACCCCATACCGTATTAATAAGCGCATACTGGAACTGGTGCAAGAAGCACGGGCCCTGGGTGTTGGGATAGGTATGCCTCGCTCAGTACCAGAGCCGAAACCGGGGTGGTATCTGGACGGGGTTCCGAAAGAGAACTACACCGAGGAAGAGCTTGACCGATTCGGTGAGTGGAAGACGCGCATGTCTCTATGGTATAGCGCTGACCGTAAGCGTGTATCGCAACTACGCAGCCTTCTGACTACGTTGGAAATGGCGGAGGAATTCAAAGATGAGAAAGCCTTGTACTTCCCGACTTGTGTGGACTGGCGTTACCGCCTGTACTTCAAGTCCTCGCTGCACCCCCAAGGTTCGGATTTGCAGAAAGCCCTTCTTGAGTTTGGCAGAGGAAAACCCCTGGGTGAGCGGGGACTATTCTGGCTCAAGGTACACGTCGCCACATGCTTTGGTTATGACAAAACCTTATTCGAAGACCGCGCAGCTTGGGTTGATGCGAACTTTGCAGCGCTCGGAGAGCTTGTGGTTTCACCGTTTGATTGCCCTGCTTTCACCTCCGCGGACAGCCCTTGGTGCCTATTGGCCGCCGCTATCGACCTGGTTAATGCTGTGCGTTCTGGATGCCCAGAAGAGCATATTAGCCGAATCCCAGTTGCTATGGACGCTACAAACTCAGGTGGGCAGCATCTCTCAGCGCTCCTGAGAGACCCTGTGGGTGGACGCTTGACGAACCTGTACTGGGAGGGTAATGATAAGAAAGCGGACCTGTATATGGACGTGAAGCGCCGTACAGACGAGAAGGTGATACTGGACCTGGACAAGGAGGATTTCGTTATCCAGAGTACGTACTGGAGAGAGAACGAAATCACCCGCAGCATGACCAAGCGCCCTAGTATGACCTATTTCTACAGCGCTACGGTGCGCAGCTGCAGTGACTACATCTTCGAAGGTGCTTGCGCTGAGGGGTACGAGGGTACTGAGACTAACAGTCTGTGGAACCTGTCGTGCTACCTAGCGCCGCGTATGCGCTCCGCTATCGAGGAGGCAAACCCTGCTGCTGCGGCGGTTATGGGGTACTTACAGAACCTCGCTAGACGCGTACCGGCAAGCCAGCACCTGCAGTGGTATACGCCGCTGGGTGGGCTCGTAATGAATCGCTACACGCAGCGTGAAGAAGTGCGCGTACGCATTGATTGTATGAACCTGTCAGCAGTGCTGGTACACAACCGGGACTTCAAGACCTGCAACAAGCGCAAGGCAGCCTCCGGGATTGCGCCTAACTTTGTACATAGCCTGGACAGTACGCACTTGATGATGGTGCTCTGCGCTGCGGAGGGGCTGGACATCGTACCTATTCACGACTCGCTGGCTACGCACGCAGCCGACGTCGACGTTATGCATCGACACATCCGCGAACAGTTTGTGCGTCTCTACGAAGAGCATGACCTGCTGGGGGATATTACGCGCGCCGCTGCTGCGGCTGGGGCGGACTTGACGGACCTGGATATGCCTGAGGTGGGCGCACTGGACATCCGGCAAGTGCTAGAGTCCCCGTTCTTCTTCTGCTAAAAATTTAATGTTACAGGAGTAGGAATGAAGTTAAAACACACTAGTAAAACTTCCGATTACACTCTCAAGGTTCTGTATAAGTCTGACGACATTACAGAAGCAGTGAAGCAATTGCATGAACTGGGCCACGGCATTAGTCGGGGCCTAGCTCCAGAGCAGCACTACTGGAGAGTACTGGGGAGTATACTGGGTAAACAGTATATACTAGGAGTCTATGACTCCCAAGGCGACTTAGTCGGTGCTGTCAGCTACTATCCAGAAGCTGTAGAGGACTGCCATTACGTAGAGCCTGTGCTGTACACAGACTTCTTCGTATTAAAACCGGACAACGGCGCGGCAGTGTCTGTGATTATGCAGGGCCTGCACGCAATAGCCAGGTGCATGCGCGCTGGGCGTATCGCTATTAGCCGCAGTACATCGGATAACACGTACAAGACAACTTATCATTTAGTGAGGTCAGAATGAGTGGTGGTTTAGGTAAACTGTTAGGCAAGGCCACGGATATGCTCGGCCTTACTGACAACGCAGGATTAGAGGCGCAGCAGCGGCAAGCAGAACAAGCCGCAGCTGCACAGAAACAGCAGGCTGCCTTAGAGGCTAATAGCGCCGCAGATAACATCGCTGAGATTGACCCCGCAGGGGCTGCCTCTGCATCTGCAGATGCAATTACGTCTGAGCAGAAGAAACGGCGACAAGCAGGGCAGAGCAATCCTCTGGGCCTGTAAGGGGGTAGCTTGGAACAAAAAGCAACATTAGCGGAACTCTTTAAGAAGGACCAGGACGCAGGCGTCTTGGATGCCTCTGAGAAGTTCGCGCAGTGGACACTCAGCACTATCTTTACCCGGGACGATTCCCTGGACGGTAGACGCAGACCACTGGAGCGTGACTACCAGAGCACCGGTGCGCAGTTGGTAAACACTGCAGCCACTAAGATTGTAGGCGCGCTGTTCCCGCAAGGTACTAGCTTCTTCAGGTTCTCCAAGAGTTCGGACCTGGACGAGTTCATTAGTTCTCTCGGCGGCGCTGCTACAGCAGAATCTAAGCTGGCTGAGGTCGAGAACACAGCATCACAGAAAGTATTTGAGAAAGACGGTTATGCTGCGAAGTTGCAGGCTGTGAAGCTGCTGCTGGTTACAGGTAACGCGTTGGAGTATATTGATGAGCGGACAGGTAAATCCATCGTCTACTCAGTCCGTAACTTTACCGTTCGAAGGGATGGCAGCGGGAACGTCCTGCGACTCATTATCAGAGAGCGCGCAAGCGTCCAGGACCTGCCAGAGAGTTTCCAGAAAACCTTCTACCGTGACAAAGACCCATACGGCGACGTTGATATCTACACTGCCGCTTGTCGCAAGGTTAAGCGGACAGAGGATGGTGCAGAGGTAGTAAGCTACGAGGTGTACCAAGAGGCAGACGGGCACCGTATCGGGGATAGCAGCACCTATCCTGAGCTGGAACTCCCCTACAACGTGCTGGTGTGGAACCTTGTTAGTGGCGAGCACTATGGGCGCGGCTTGGTAGAGGACTACGCTGGGGACTTCGCTAGATTATCAGTGCTGTCGGAAGCGTTGACTAACTATGAGGTTGAGTCTGCGAGGTTAATCCCGCTGATTGACGCAAGCTCTGGGTTAGATGTAGACGAGTTCTCAACGTCGGAGACGGGTGAGGCTGTGCAGGTGGGCGGCGGCGGCTCCAACGGGAACAACAAATCCCCGGTCACCGCTTACGAGGGTGGCTCTGCTCAGAAGATTCAGTGGATTGCCAGCAACATTCAAATGCTCGAGCAGAAACTGTCCCGTGCGTTTATGTACACTGGTAACTCCCGGCAAGGTGAGCGTGTCACGGCCTACGAGATTCGCCAGAATGCCAAAGAGGCGGAAGCCGCTATGGGTGGTGGGTTCAGTATCCTGAGCGACACATGGCTGCGTAAGCTGGCGTATCTGTACACTGCACTGGTGTATCCTCGCTTTAAGCTGTACCTCAGCGAGGGTGTAGTGAGTATCAACGTTACGGTGGGTACCTCCGCACTGGCTAAAGCCGCGGCGGCGGATAAGCTGTTAGAGGCGGCACAGTCCATGCAGCTGGCTATCCCGGTGCTTGAGCAGATTACTCCGCGCTTCAACAAGGACGCGTGCGTAGACTGGTACTTCGACGCCTACGGTATCGTCAGCGAGCCATTCATGTACACCGAAGAGCAGCTGCAGCAGAAGCAACAGGTTCAAGATGCGTCTGCCGATGTATCCGCAGGTGCAGCACAGGACCAACTCCAGGGCTTGACAGCAGCAGACCCGACAGTAGCAGGTAAGCAGCTGGGCTTATTACCAAGTTAACAACAGAGGCATAGATGGATAACGTAGAAAACGGTCAAAACGTAGAAACTACACAGGTAGAGAACC
>ERZ773260.879-NODE-879-length-41798-cov-5.491555_pt1 | contig 41798 bp, 33 predicted proteins | sample MGYA00511387_ERZ773260 | MGnify/ENA primary metagenome ERZ773260 (study PRJEB29015, sample SAMEA2737745) | human gut metagenome | biome: human gut; feature: human-associated habitat; material: faeces | place: China | collected 2012 ...
CAGAGAACAGAAAAGGATAGCATGTATGAACTGTCCGCAAAAAATGACCGACTGACAATGGACAGGACCGTTGCAATGATGCCCGCCAGTATGATTCCTTTTAAACCGTCATAACTCCAGTGGGTAATCAGGATCAGTCCGATCTCGCCCGCCATGGCGCCCAGCACAATGCTGAAATTCAGGCCCATGCCGCACAGTACCGGAAGGATAAGGGATACGATGAGGATTGCGTTCCTGCCGACACGTGATACGGTCTCCGTAATCACATAACCTGCGTTCTGCCCGGATATCTTAATGCTTGCCAGGCACAGTACGGTGAAAAGGATGGGGACCATATTGCCCTGAAGGAAGTCTAACACTTTATTACGTTTCTTATTTTCCATGGTTATTTTCCTCCATTCGCTCTAATTTTGGTCAATGCGTACAGGATGATGCCGTTCTGGACAATGATGCGGACCACTTCAGAGATACTTCCCGCATTGATGACCGCATTGGCAACCGGGGTGGCCAGGGTCAGAAGGCACTGGAACAGGATCACTCCCAGGACCACATTGAATACGCTTGCCTTTTTCGGGGTGGCGCCGCCAATCAGGATTGCTGCCATGGCCGGAAACGCCATCATAAGCGGAGCTGAATAGAACTGGTAAAATCCGTAACTCTGTGAATAAATGTTAATGCCCACAGCCGCAATCACGGTGGAGGCCACAATGCCGATGGTGCGGACCCTGTTGTTGTTCACGCCTAAGGTCCTGGAAAAGCCCGGGTTCACGCCGCTGCAGCGCATGATGACCCCTGCCTTTGTCTTCATGAACAGCCACATAAGGAGGCAGCCCACTGCAAATACCAGCAAAAGTCCGGTTGACACGGAGAAATCCTTCCAATATGGGTTGTCCTGCAGGATGCCCATCTGCTTAAAATCAATCCTCAGGAAATTATCCAGCACTTTGTCATAGTTTTCTTCCAGTGTCATGGTTGTACGCAGTCCCACGCCTGTGATGGGCCACACAATCTTGGGATTGTTGTACGGGAGCACCAGCCAGGCAATGGACATCAGGGATACGATGGAGAAAGCCATATAGTTTCCTACCGTCATCTCAGAGCCTTTTACATTGTTCAGAAGCGCCGCATAAAAATACCCCGCTATCAGGGCAAATGGCACCGATACAATACACGCGCCCCAGAACCCCGCCAGACCGCTCCAGTTAAACTGTACTGCAATGGAGCCGCCCAGAAGGCCGCAGAGGATGCCGATGGGCAGTCCGAAATTCAGTCCGGCACCGCAGACAATGGAAACCATCATTGCCAGTACCAGGAATCCGTTCATGCCGATACGCACCAGACAGTCCGAATAAATCATGCCGGGATTGATTCCCAGAGGGAATACGGAAACCATGAGTACCAAAAGGAACCCAATTACCACAAGGCGCGAAACGCCCAGGAAGTTAACAGCTCTTTTTATCTGGTTCATTCTTATATCGCCTCCTCATCTGCATCTACCAACTTAGAACCGCTCATCAACAGTCCGAATTTGTAGTCCTTATCATCGGAACGGAGGATTCCGGCTATCCTTCCCTCTGTGACAATGGCAATGCGGTTGCACACGGAACGCAGCTCCGCCAGCTCACTGGAGGTAATGATGACCGTTACTCCCTTTTCCTTGTTCAGCTTCATCAGGGAATCCAGTATCATCTTCTTTGCGCCGATATCGATTCCCCTGGTGGGTTCTGATACGAACAGGATATCCGGCTCCAGGGTCAGGGCCCTGGCAATACATACCTTCTGCTGATTGCCTCCTGATAAACTCTTTACCGGCTGTGCATGGCCGGTACAGCGGATATCCAGGTCCTTAATCATTTTTTTGGCATATTCAATGGCGCCCTTCTTATCATAAAAGGGGATGCCAAACTTTTTCACGATGAATTTGTCCTTTGTCTTAAGGGCGGCAATGGCAATGTTCAGCTCAATGGACTCATCCAGCATCAGGCCCACGCCGCGCCTGTCCTCGGACACAAATGCAATACCGTCATCCAGGGTATCCTTTGTCTTTGTCACATCCAGGACCCTGCCATGTACCTTTACCTCCCCCTTGGAAGGATAAAGTCCCATGACCCCGTTGGCAATGCTGATCTTCCCATGTCCGGCCAGGCCTCCGATCCCGAAGATCTCACCCTTCTTTACCTGGAAGGACACGTCCCTGGCAACCTCGCCAGGCATGCTGACCCCAAAATGGTTAAACTCCAGGCAGACTTCCTCATTTTCCTCCTCATGGCCCCTCTCACGGTTCAATATCTCAACCTCGCGGCCCACCATAAGCTGCGACATCTTAACCGTGCTCAGGTCAGCCGTGTGGTAATCCCCCACCATCTCGCCGTCCCTGAGGACAAACACATGATGGGTGTTATTCTTCACCTCATCCAGCTTGTGGCTGATGAAGATAAAAGCAATCCCGCGCTCGGCCACGGAGCGGACACAGGCCAGGAACTGCTCTGCTTCTGTTTCCGTAAGCACTGCGGTGGGTTCGTCCAGCACGATCAGCTTGGTATTCTTTTTATCCAGCTCACGGGCAATTTCCACAAACTGCTTATATCCCACCGGAAGGCTTCCCACCCTTGTCCTGTCGCTGAGTTCGATTCCCAGGGAATCCAGGGTGGCCCTGGACTCCTTGTGCATTAAGGTCCGGTCCACCAGGTCCAGGCGTTTTCCAAAGACCAGGCTGGCCGGTGTCTTTTTCACATTCTCCCTGTTCAGCTTGATGTTTTCAGCCACATCGTAGCCGTCAATCAGCATGAATTCCTGATGTACCATGCCGATTCCGTATTTCATGGCTTCTATGGGTGATTTGATATATACTTCCTCTCCGTCAATCAGGACGCTGCCCTTAAAACCTCCAGTCTGCTGGATTGCGGGCATGCCGAAGAGGATATTCATGATGGTGGATTTTCCAGCGCCGTTTTCTCCAATCAATGCCACAATCTCACCCGGCTTCACTTTTATGCTCACATCCTTCAGGACTTTATTTCCAAAGAAATCCTTCTCAATGTGATTCATCTCTAATATGTATTTACTGCTCAATGTTCTACTCCTTTCCAGTAACCCGTAGCTATTCCAGGGCGTGTTTTACTTACCTGCCTTTTATAAAAGGAAGGGATGCTGTCCATATGCATCCCTTCCTTTTGAAAGCATCAGGGAAGTTTCATTCCCCATATAATAATTGATAGAGAGAGATTGAATCATTAAAATCTTTCGTAGCTGCACATGATGAAGAAGCCGTTGTCATATGTGGTGCCGCCGTCCGTGATGTTCTCTACGTCCACTTCGCCGCCGGCTGCCTCACTCAGGGTCTGCTTAAATACTTCCGCATCCAGCTTCTCCCCGTTTGTCTTGCCTTCGCAGAATGCCTCTGCATAAGCATAGCTTCCTGTCATGAACAGGGTCATGAGCGGTGCGGTCCATGTTCCCATGTGGCCTGTCATGTCTGCCTCTGCCAGTTTCTCAGAAATGGCATTCATCATGTAATCGGAATCATATAACTTGTCAGCCGGTACCTCAATACCCAGGGCAGATGGGAAACCAACGAACGGTGAAGGATCGGACGGCATGGTGAAGTAGGACTTTGTATTAACCACGCACTTAATCATAGGCTCCTGCTGGCTGGTGTTGGTGCCAAAGAAGGCTGTCTCCGTACCGTACTGGTCAACTGCACGCGGAACATCCTCTAATACGAACTGCTGTGTTCCGGAGGTACCTGCATCCGACATGGGGTCAGGCGTGGTGGTCTCTACCAATGTCAGGCCCAGCTCTGCGCAGCGGTCCTTCATGTTCTGCAGACGGTCTGCAGTTGGCTGCCATGCCAGATGACGCGGGAAGGAATAATGCACAAATGTCTTGGCGCCCATATCGCTTAATTCATCTACCATCTGGAAGCCCATCTTCGGAACGTTGGAATGATAGAACACGTCACAGTTTGAAGATGTGGTGGCGGAATCATCCTGGTAGCCGGCTGCAATCAGAAGAATGTCAGGACGGACTTCGCGGATCTTCTGGCATGCTGCCGCAGTACCCTGTACGGCCTGGCTGAAGATGATTGCCTTCACATCCGGGTCTGAGGCAAGGCTCAGGGCTGTGGAAATGGTTGTCTCCTGCTCGGTTGCAAACTTATCAGGGAAGGTTGCCAGTACAACCGTATCCGGATGCTGTTCCTGAAGCATCTCAGCCGCACGGTAGCTCTCCTCACTCTGTGAAACCGTTGTGGTCATGATACCGATCTTGTAATCCCCTGCTGCTTCTGCAGGAGCCTCACTGCTCTCTGCCGCCCCGCTGTCTGCCGCGGCTTCGGCCGCCGTTGTCCCGGATGCAGCTGCGGTGGCAGGCGCCTGGGAACCGCCGCCGCAGGCCACAAGACCTGCCATCATGGTGATTGACAGCATGACTGATAGAATTTTCTTTCTCATAATCAAAATCCTCCTTTTGTATGATGCTTAACTCTTCATTAAGCCGGCATTCGTGCCATTAATATGTCATTTCCCTTCAAAATCCTCCCCTTGTCATGAAAAAGGATTTTCACTAAATAGGTATGACGTATCGCTAATTTGTATTATAGCAACATGCTAATCGAACGTCAATATTTTTTTGTCTATTATCATAATAATGTTATTTTTGTCTATATTCGAATTTGTTTTTTGGTTATTTTACACATATTTTTATCTTTTTCAAGTGATGGGAGGGGGATTTAAAGTCAAAAAAAGATATGATGACTTTATATATTTTACAAAATCATCATACCACCTTGTTATTATTGTTACCTGCTACCACTGTAACCAGTCAGAGTTTACAGCCAGGGCACAGCCGTCACAGGGGATGGGAAAGCCTCCTCTTATTCGCCATCACATGCAGCATCATGGACTCCCTGGCATCCCGGCAGTCATGCCGCTTTATGGCTTCCGTTATCTCCCTGTGCCCTACCACGGTTTCCTCCAGCAGGGTGTAATTGGTCAGTTCTGAAAAGACCCTTACGGAAGACGCGATAATCGGAATAAGATTGGCCGCAATATAATTTTGGCTGCACACTGCTATCTGTGAATGGAAGGCCACATCACTTTTTACATGGGACTTTCCGCTTCTGATATAATATTCCACTTCCAGGCACCGCTGTTCCAGCTCCCTGATATCGTCTTCCTTTGCATACTGTGCGGCCAAGGCAGCGATTTCCGGCTCAATGATGATACGCATGTCCACCAGGTCCTTGACTGCCTTCTCTTTATTTTCCATAAGGCACAGTCCCAGGGGGTCGTCCGCCACCCCGTACTTTTCGCAGACAAAGGTACCCGCCCCCTGCTTTACCGTGACAATATTCCTGGATTCCAGTATCTTGACGGCTTCCCTGATGGTTCCCCTGCCCACACATAACATCTGTGCAAGTGTATGCTCGTTAGGCAGCTTATCCCCTTTTTGCAGCTTCTTCTCCAATATGTATTCAATCAGGCGCTCCGATGCCTTCTCAGGCAGCGAACGTTCATCCTGCTTCTCCATGGTATCCCTCCCGTTCCAAGTTCTTCTCCGGCCATGTCCCCCTCCGCCTGCCGTATGTGTGTTTCTAATCCATATTATTCGGTTGGATGCCTGTTGTCAAGACGGATTATGCGTTGTCTGAATCATAAACCCAGCTCAAAAAATATCTGTTCCTCCGGGATCAGCCCCTGAAGCATGACACTGGCAATGCCTGCATACCGGAATCCCAGCTTTGTGTAAAGTGAGGCAGCAGGTTTATTACCCGCATACGTATCCAGGCGCATGGCCCTGCACTTCATCCGCCTGGCCTCCTCTATGGCATAGCGCACCATCCTTGTCCCGTATCCGTGACCGGCTTTTGAGGGCGGTATACACAGTGTATGCAGGACCAGGACCTCATCATCCCCGGCCGGGTATTCCCAGGCAATCCCGTAATATTCCTCAGACTGCACCTGGTTCAATATCATGCTGGCGCAGATTCCGTCTTCCTCTTCCATCACATAGAGCGTCCCGGCCGCACAGCTGGCCTCGGCCACGCTTCTGGTGGGATACACCCCCAGCACCCAGTTGGAGCTGCTGCCATTTTCTTTTTCATGGGTCAGTAACTCAGTATACCCCTGCTCCACCGCGTCAATGTCATGTTCCGTTGCTTTCCTTATCATCACTCATCCTCCTGGCAGGTTCATTGGGGGAACATGGTTCCTCCCCCATGCCGGGCACAATGGCCGGCACATTTAAATCCAAGTATACACCAAATGGCAGTATAAGTAAAATAACATTTCTTCCATATCATTACGCTGCCGGTTCAGAGGTCCGGGACATAAACAAAAACGGACCTCCCGGCACATCCACAACGAATGATGCCAGGCGGCCCGTCCTCTCCCTGCTATTTTTTATATGCTTCCCCTGCGTTTCAGAATCACAAGGATTGTCCTCAAGATGATCTTCACATCCATTTCCAGGTCCCATTCATCAATATACCGCCCGTCCAGTTCCACCACTTCCTCAAAATCCGTTATATCGCTTCTCCCGCTTATCTGCCACAGCCCGGTTATTCCCGGTTTCATGGCCAGCCGTTTTTTATGGGAGAAACTGTATGCTTCATATTCATCCACGGTTGGCGGCCTTGTCCCCACCAGGCTCATATCCCCCCTGAGCACGTTAAAGAACTGGGGGAATTCATCCAGACTGGTCCTTCTTATGAAATGACCGATGCCTGGGATGATTCTAGGATCGTCATCCATTTTAAACATGTTTCCCCGGATTTTATTGCGCGACATCAGCATTTCCTTTTGTTTATCCGCATCCATGACCATGGAACGGAATTTGTATATCCGGAATGTACGTCCGTTTTTCCCCACCCTTGTCTGGGAAAAAAGGATAGGGCCCGGGGATTGAATGAAAATCATGGGTCCGATCACAAGGCCGATCACAAGGGTCATCACACACCCCACCGCGCCGCCCAGGATATCCAGAAGCCGTTTGCAGAACAGGAGCCGCATGGGTATCTCCCGGTTAAAGCAGGTAATCACGTTCATGTTGCTGACCCGCTCCAGTGTTTTCCTGGGGATATCCTGCAAAAACTGCTCCATGTAGATATGGACCACCATGCCGATGGACAGAAACTGCTTTGCCAGCTCAGCCTCCTGCCTGGGGTCGTCCGGAATGCTTAAAAGTATCTCATCAATGATATGGCCTGTTATGTATTCGGATAACCCGTCCATGGAACAGCTGACCGGGACTCCCTGAATCATCTGCCCCTTCATGTCGCGGTCCGTAACCGCCACTCCCTGGATTTTGAAGATGGTCAGTACCCTGGAGGACAGCTGCCTGATCAGGATCCCGGCCTGCTGTTCGGTTGCAATTACCATGATGGTCCTGGCGTATTTGATATTCCGGAATTTCCGGCGCAGATAGTTTTTGGTCAGCAGCCGTTCCGCATACATGAACAGGATTCCCACAAAGAATGTGGCGAACAGGACAAGGCGTGAAAACAGCCCGATCAGACGGAAGGAGAACAGGCATATGACCTCCGTGGCAAAGATGATGGCCATCTGATGGGTGACCGCAATGAATTCCTTCAGATATCCCCTGTACAGGATATTTCTATAACCATCCGTCAGGAATGCAACTGATAATGTGATGATGACCAGAAGCAGCCCCAGCTGGACATAATACATATACAGCACCGGATTTAGTTTGTCCTGGTTCATCAGCACCATCAGGAACTGGGCCAGCCCCAGCGCCACCATATCCCCTATGATGAAATCCAGATGTTTTGTCCTTGCGTTCTTCATTCCACGCCTCCCCTTATAGCTTCCTGCCTGCCCTGCCGGCCTACGGCGCCCTGCAGTCCCTGCCAGGCATTCACTCTTTTATGCGATTTCCATCATCTGCATCATGCGCATCAGTTCCAGCGCGCTTCTGAAGTTCACATCCACGCTCTTGGTCAGCCTGCCCCTGATGCTGCCCTGGAGGGTGGAATTCTGACGGTATTTTACAATTGCAATCAGCACTTCCTTTGCCTTTTGCGCCTCCGGGAAAGGCATCAGGCTGCCGCGGTCCAGCATCCGGTCCTTTAACCCCTGGGGATGGTCAGCAGCCGCGCTTTCATATCTTTTTTTCATCTCCTTATTCAGGAAACGCGGTTCCGTTGTGCGCTGGGGCGCACCCAGCCAGTCGCAGATTCCATCCATTTTCAGCACCATGTCACCGGTGCCGTCAAATGGTACAGGGTCTTCCAGATAATAACTGCAGATGTGCCCGTAAACCCCATCCCGGCCCTTTCCCTGCACACAGATCAGCATGATGCTGAACCAGCCTGAGACGGCCATGTCTTCAAGGTACTTATCAATATCCTGCTTGCTATCTTCAATCTGTTTCATAAGGTTGCTCCTTTTCTTCTGTATATATACTTTTTCTCATATTCTTCCTGCGGCATGGGCCTGGCATAGTAATACCCCTGGACATAATTGCACCCTATTTTGTAAAGGAAGCGCGTCTGCTCCTGAGTTTCCACCCCCTCCATGATGACGGGCATCCCCAGGTTATTGGCCATCTGAATCACGGATTCCAGGATAATCTTGCCTTTGCCCGGGGATTCCCCGCCGGACAGGAACTGCATGTCTATCTTCAGCACATCCACGTCAATATCCTTTAACATGTTCAGGGAAGAGTACCCGCTGCCGAAATCATCCATCAGCAGTATGAATCCAGCCTGGTGCAGCTTCCTGATTGCTTCCTGGATCAATTCCGGGTCTGACACGTACGCGCTTTCCGTTATCTCCAGGTTCAACAGGCCGATGGGCACGTCATACTGTTCAATAAGGCCTGACAGTATGTCTGCCAACCTGGGGTTATAAAGGCTGATCCTGGATATGTTAACCGTAATGGGATCCAGACAGATCCCGTCCCCCAGCCATTTATGGATGAGCCGGCATACATGCTCCCACACATAGTAATCCAGCCTGGAGATGAAGCCGTTCTTTTCAAAAATAGGTATGAAATGTTTCGGGGGCATCAGCCCTGTATCGGGATGCTTCCAGCGTACCAGCGCTTCCGCCCCGATATCCCTGTCATTGGCAATGTCAAATTTAGGCTGGAAATACACCACGAACTGTTCCTCATCCATGGCAGCCTGCATACTGCTGGCAATGGCCGCCTCCTCCACTTCCCGGATTCCCTCATCCATATCATAGAATCCAAGATAGGAGGCAAACTTGTTCTTGCATTTTTTGCTTCCGATAAAAGCCCTTATGTACATTTCCTCCACTGCAAGGTCTGGTTCTTCCACGATATATGCGCCCACCGTGGGCTCCAGGAGATAATTCTTCTCAAAACCAGCCAGCTCTTCCTTTACCATCCGGACCTGCATGTGCAGCCTTTCGCTGTCATAAGGCTCGCATATGCAGAACGTGTCCGCGTTGATTCTTCCATAGGTACAGATATCAAAGCAGCCGGCTATGCCCTCTATGATTTCCGCCATCAGGGTAAGGAGCTTATCCCCCCTGTGTTCGCCGAATACGGCGTTATAAAGCCGGAACCGGTCAATGTCAAAACGCAGGAATACAAACAGGGTATCCATATGCCGGTCTATCATGCGCCTGGTTTCCGCAAACATCTTCTCACGGTTATACAGTCCCGTCAGCCTGTCCCTCTCACTCATATAAACCAGCGGGTTATATGACGATATCTTACAGTGATGGACCGCACGGTCCAGCCGGTTCCTCAGTGTCTTAGGCCGGACAGGTCTGGTCACATAATCCCATGCCCCATGGTCCAGGGCTTCCAGGCCAGGGTCCTCCTCTGAGTCCTCCAGGATGACCAGGACCGGAATGGAGCCATAACCTGAATTCCGGATTTTATCCAGGAAGCCCACCTCCCTGCCGTCCTGCCGGAGGTTTCCCAGCAGGATGGCGTCCACCATGCTTTTGCATGATATCTGCAGCATGGCATCCCCTGCGCCTGTGGCTTCCAGTACCTTGTAGTCTTCAGAAAGCATCATCTTTACCGCATCCCGCTCTTCGGACCGGCTGTCAACCACCATTACGGTTTTTCTGTAATCTTCCATGACTGCCCTCCTTCCATCATTCATTTACCGGATGAAGGGATTCTCATCCAGGGAATACCTTCCGCCCCGCAGGAATTTATGTTTTATGACCCACCAGGCCGGTATCCATATATACCGGTGCATGGCAGGCGAAGCGCTTCCAATCATCCAGCAGTTCCTGCCGCATTCTTTTGTGATGCGCCGCACCTGCCTGGCCTGCTCTGAATTCCACAATTCCTCCCATTCCTGTTCCTTTAAGTTTCCCATGACCGCCTTTTGCACCATCCCATTACAGGGAATCACATCGCAAAACGGATCGATGAAAAATGCATTCCTGGACATATCGCAGGGCAGCAGGCGCTGATTGCCGTATATGTAATTAATCAGACCATGGTTGAAATAGGCGCGGAACCATTTTTTAGGTGAATTGCTTTTGAGCAGCTCGTTAATCAGCTTTGCAAAATTTTCAGCCACCCGTTTCCTGTCCACGATCTTGTTGTCGTATTTCCTGAAATAAAAGGAATTGTGAAGGGCCGCGGTTGCAAACTCCATCCCCATCTGATCTGACAGAAGGTAAAGCGGGACCAGGTCATTGCAGTTCATGTCCTGGACCGTCATCCCGAATCCCACGTCCGGGTGTTTCATGTCCACCAGGGTCGTCAGTGTCCCATACCCCCGTTTGAATCCATCCGGGATGCCCCTGATGCTGTCATTGGTCTTCTGCAGCCCTTCAATGCTGATGCGTATGCCCACCTTGGGGAATTCCCTGCACAGGCTGATGATGCGGTCCGTAAAATAGCCATTGGTGGAAATGACGATGCGGTCCGATTTTTTATACAGCTCCCTGACGATATCCGGGAGATCCCTGCGGATAAAGGGCTCCCCTCCGGTTATATTGGTAAATGCCATTTCCGGAAGTTTCCGGATTACATCCAGGGTAATCTCCTCTTCAGGCTTTGTAGGGTGTTTAAAACAGTCGCACATATTACAGTGTGCATTGCAACGGTATGTCACAATCACGGTTCCATACAGGTTTCTTGCCATATTCCTTTCCTCACTGCTTTATTTTATATAGTTCCAATAGCTTGTCACAGTACATCCCCACGGTGTCATATGGGATGTCCCCGCAGTTTTCCGCCCATCTGGCGCAAAGCCCGGGGGCATCCCACAGATACCGTATCTTCTCTTTCAGGTCCTTCAGGTTCCCGCTGTCAAACAGGGCGCCGTTCACCCCTTCCTGTATCAATTCCGGGATTCCTCCAATCCCTGCCCCCAGCACAGGCGTTTTAAGAAGCTGGGATTCAATGACGGAAAACGGGCAGTTTTCATAATATTCCGACGGATAAACGCTGAACCTGGCTTCCTGTATCAGCCGGATCAGGGGTTCCCCCTTGATGAAACCCACATTCTTAATGTTGGGTATCCCGGCCACGCTGTCTGCCAGCGGTCCGTCCCCTGCAAAGACAAAGGGGATATCCGGCAGCTCCCTGCAGGCCTGAAGCAGGGTCCCGATTCCCTTTTCCCTGGAATATCTCCCAAAATACAGGACATAATCTTTCTTCTGACCCGGTCCTGCCTCCATCCGGTCCGCAAAATTATGCAGCGTAACGGTCTTGTTCCTGAATAACTCCACCTGGTTCATCTTTTCTTCCAGGAAATAGCTTGGGCAGATAATCCGGTCAATGTGCCGGTAAACCTTCAGCGTCCTGTATACGGCCCCCTCGGCAGCGCCCAGTATGCTCTTTGCCAGGGACAGATGGATGCAGCGCTTCCTGATACAGCTGAAAAAACGGCCGCCCACGCACTGCCCGCAGTTCTGTCCGTCCGCAGGTGAATTAAGCATGTGGTTCGGACATATGAGCTGGTAATCATGGGCAGTGTACAGGACGGCTGTGTGTGTTCCAGACCTTTTATCAAAATCCCGGATGGCATAGAGGATGGAAGGGGTCAGCTGGTAATTGAAATTATTGATATGCACCGCATCCGGCCGGAAATCCTCCAGGACCAGCATAAGCTTTTCCCTGGCTTCCCGGGAATATATGATTTTAAAGGGATACAAAAAACGTTTAAATCCGGTTGTGTGGAAATCCAGGCTGGCTGTATATTGATTGACGCGGTTCCCAAGGGTCCGGCCCGGTTCATCCATGCCGAAATACTGGACCTGGTGGCCTTTCTGCTTCAGGCAGTCACCGATTTTAATGATATAGGTTTCTGAGCCGCCCTTTGGCTTCAAGAATTTATTTATAATCAAAACCTTCATCCCGTCCTCCTGTGATATAAGGCGTGTTTGGGAATTCACCCATTATAATGCCAGTAGGTACGCCCTATGTACTCGGCCATAACCAGGTCTTCTTCCGTATTGATATCCACGGCTTCAAATTTCTGTACAAGGTAAATATAGGGGTTCCTGCCAATCCGGCAGCGGTACCGCTCCAGGGAATCCCTGGAAATCCCATATAAGCCGGTGGTTTCCTCAATGACCGGCTGCATATCCTGGCTTCTGGGCAGGATACCCGGACGGTAATTCACGGGCTGGTTATTGACCCAGTAAAACCCATGGTTCTTCAGGGCAGTAAAACAGGAGTCATAGGTCCCGCTGTCAGTCAGCGTATTAACACATTTTTTGATGGAATCCGCCTGAAGATAGGGCGCAGTGGCAAACAGCTGGAAGTAATAATCATATTCAGGGTGGAGCTGATGGTGGTAAACAAGCAGGTCGTTCCCATTGGCCGTGTTATGTGTGAGGGCATCCAGGCGTTCGATGACTTGAAGCCCATGTTCAAGGGCATAACCTGCGATTTCAGGACTGTTGGTGTCAATATAGATGTCATCAAAGCAGTCCGCATCCATGGTATGTTCGATAATGTATTCATATAGTTTCCTGCCATTGAGCACCCGGAAGTTTTTGCCCGGGACACGTTCAGAATTGGCTTTGATTGGAATAAAACACGCGGTCTTCATAAGACAGGTTCCTCCTTTGTGTGGGACATTCCATTTAACATTCATACTTTGCTCCTGAATCCCAGGCTCCAGGCCAATGTCTTGACCGCATGGTATACCCTCATGAACAGCTGGGGGGAGACGCAGACCAGCAATACGCTTATGATGTTCACCAGCTTCCTGGGATGCCGGTCCGGCGTGAACAGATATTGTCCTGCATGGCTTTTTATATCGGAAGCAATCTCACCAGCCATTTCATGTCTGAACAGCTTAAAATGGGCCAGGCGGTTCAATATATCGATGCAGGTTTCCACGTGCTTCCGTTCAAATGCATCCAATACCGGACGGCCCTCCTGCTCGATATAAGAAAATACGACCTTTTCCGCCTCATACAGAATCAGATACTTTCCATTGAACTCATTTTTATGGTACATCTGCCTGCAGAGCGAATCGGGATTCTCCGCGTACATGTACACCAACCTGGGATTCACGCAGATATGGCTGCATTGTTTCAGATACCTGGTCACAAAAATCAGGTCCTCCCCATGGGTGTATTCCACGGGGAACCGGATATGCAGTTCCTCTATTATGTGCCTGACAAAAATCTTGTTCCATAAAACGCCGCGGAATGCCGGGGTCCTGAACAGGTGGATGAAGGCCATATCCCTCTCCATGACCTGTAATCCGGCATACTTTTTTTCATACGGCACCCCGTTTTTTTCATTGATATAACCAAATACCGCCAACTCCGCATCCTGGGCAGTTATGGTCCCATACATGGCTTTTAGCGAACCGTCTAACAGGTAATCATCCGCATCCGCAAACACAACGTAGGTGCCCTGTGCAAGATCCAGTCCTGCGTTCCTGGCCGCGGACACGCCCTTTTTTTCCTGCCTGACCAGACGGATCCGTTCATCTGCGTAGCCCTGGATGACGGAACATGTGGCGTCCGTTGAACCGTCGTCAACCGCAATGATCTCCAATCCCTCAAATCCCTGGTTTAAAATAGAATCAATACACCGCTTTATGTATGCCTTCGCATTGTACATGGGAATAATGACTGACAGACGTTTCTTCATATCACCTGTTCCAATCTGATTCTTGGGAACACTTCCAGTTCCCCGCCTCTGGTTGCATTAAAAATCCCTGTTCCCCTTTGCCCTGCGGCTGCCAATGCACTCTTATACGCTTCTTCCGCCATTTCCTTATCGTAAACAGCAAGCACAATTTTTTTCTTCTGCTCAGCCGCCTTATAGACATCCTTATACCTTGTGTCAAAATGGGATTGGAGCGATGGGTCATATGTGATTTTCCGGTTTTTATCAATGGTATGGGGGAAACGGTGGTCCATTCCAAGAAGATAGATTTCAGAAAATCCCATATATACGGCCAGCTGGATGCTTGAGTAGGTCACCGTGGACGCGTCAACCACTGCTTCTTCACAGTCATAAGAAAACGGAAGCTTCTTTTTCCTGTAAAGGATGGCCCTGTCATCCATCAGATATGCGTTGACGTTGTCAAAATCCATCCCATTCCTTACCATGGAATTATAACCAATGAAACAGTCACATTGGTTTTTCCTTATGTTTTCCTCCTCTGCTTTCAGCATGTCCTTATCCTGGCACACATAAAATGTGGGCCTCCATCTGGTCCTGCCATACAGGAGATGGATGCGGTTTGCCCCAAAGGTGTATTCATGTTCCAGCAGATCCAGGTCCTCAGGTTTTAAGCTGGGACCGTTTCCTATGATGAAACACCTCTGTCCTTCATGGATTCCTTTATACAGGCCAATTCTTGCCCCATGGGTGGTCCTTCCGTAGGATCTCCTCATCCTGTAAAATGACAGCTCCCCCGCACCGGCCTTTGCCCACCTGCGCAGGGCCGACAGAAAATCCGAACGGACCACTATGTTCTTAATCAGTTCCTTCATTGGTTTTCCCCATCTTTTCATCTGTTACGTATCAATACCAGTTCACATCCACCACCACAATTTCCGGCTTGTTATTAATCCTCGGAAAAGGATGGCTCTGCCCAAGCCCCCTGCTGATGATGACAACCGAATCGTTTATCTCATGCTGCCCTTCTGAAAGCGGCGGGAAAAAGCCCTGGTCCGTGGCATAGACGCCTCCCAGATATGGAATCCGCACAATCCCCCCATGGGCGTGTCCGCAAAGGGCCAGGTCAACCGGCATGTCCTCCAGTTCTCCCATGAAATACTCCGGATAGTGTACCAGCAGCAGCTTGAAAGCCTCACTCCTGACATATTCGTCCATAAACCGTTTCCCGCCGTACTCCACATAATTGTAAGGTTCGTTAATCAAACCGCCGATGTAGATGTCATTGGTATTGACCTGGATCATTTCCGCATGGTTAAACAGCATGTGCACGCCTGTTTTCTCTATATCCTCCCGTATCCTGGTCCTGCGGTGCGCATAGTCCACCAGTTCATGGTTGCCCATCACATAATACACATCGGTTATCTCCACCAGCTGCCTGCACAAATCCAGGACCACGTGATAGTCATCATTCTGTTCCATGTTCATGTCTCCGGTAATGGCAATGATATCCGGCTCCAGTATCTTCACCCGTTCAACCAGCTCCTGGTTATTTTCCCCGAATTCCTTCAGGTGCAGGTCTGAAAGCTGTATAATGCGGAACCCCTCCCTGACCTTTCCTGACTTTACATGATAAAAGGAAAGTTCCAGCGTATTCTGGTCCGACATGATTTTCTGCCACAGGGCTGCCAGTACCAATAAGGACACAAGGACAATCATGGCCCGCTTTAAAATACGGGAGAGCTTTCCCATGGGCCCCTTTTTCAGCACAAAACCAGGATTCACAAAAAACAGCCGGACCGCGTACAGGATGCTTTCCGGGTACCGGTGGGCCTGTTTCCATAATCTCCAGCTAATCTCATTCAGCAGGTTGGTGCGGGCCGTCCTGTTTTGCCTGAAATCCTTTTTGTATTTTTTATATACCTTCTGGTATCCGCGGATTCCCCGCATTGGGTCGGAAGTAATCCTCTCCCCGTCATGCACCCTCATGTTGAATAAGGGGACGTCGATACCTGCTGCCCCATATCGTTTCAGGATGCGCAGCCACATCTCATAATCCTGTCTAGCTGGAAAGTCCACATCAAACATTCCGCAGTCATCAAATACGGTTTTCCTGACAACTGCCTGGGAAGTGGTCCCGATTGTGTCATTTTCAAGCATCCCGTTAAAATCCGGTTTTTCCTTAAAGGTCCCTTCCTTGTGGTATAAACGTCTGTGCCCAATATCCTTGTCATCAAACACATATCCCTGGCAGAACACCAGTCCCACACCGGGGTCCTCAAAGCATGGGACCTGCATGGCAAGCTTATCCGGTTCCCATAAATCATCGTCGTCCAGGAACGCAATAAACTCCCCATGGCAGGCCATGATTCCCGTATTCCTTGCCGCCTGTGCGCCGGAATTATGAGCCAGCTTTATGTATGTAATCTGCGGATATGCCTTCAGGCCCTCCTCAATCCGCCGGGTATATTCCCCATCCCCTCCATTGTCATCCACAACCATGATTTCCATATGGGGGTATGTCTGGGCCAGCACACTGTCAATTGCTTCCTGCAGCATGGAGAATTCCCGTTTATATGTTGTGATGATTACACTGACCAAACCAGTCTCCATTGTCTAACCTATTGTTATCCCTTCCATCTCATAAGCTTTTGAAATAAGTTTGTTAATCTGATAAACCCCTGTCTTTTTTGAATCCGCAATCCTGGCCTTCATCTCAATCATGACGCCCGGATTCCCATCATTAAACTGTTTAACGGCCTCGCTTAACAGGCTCACCATGAATTCTGCCTTGCCATACGTACAGTTATCAAGCAGGCACAGGAACTGGTTGGCCCCGTTATAACCAATGAAGCCGTATTCCTTTGACAGTGTTTTCAAGATAGTTCCAATTTCCTCCAGAACCTTATCCCCTGCGGCGTACCCGATTGTACGGTTGACCTCTTTCAGGTTTTCAACCGAAAGCACCACGCAGGTAAACGTCCCAAGGGCCCCTCTTTTCTTAATCTTCTCAATCCGCTCATCGCAGCTGAGCCTGCTTGGCAGCCTGGTCTTCCGGTCCACATATAAGGTATATTCCACAATATCCCCAATGCGGCCAATCAGGATCGCCCCGCAGCATCCGATGCCGAAGAACAGGACAAATGCCATTGTCATATACAGCTTCAGGTTCAGATGGGCATATGCATCCACACTGTTCTGCATTGCAATGTTCTTGCTGACCAGATAGCTGTTATATTCCCGCCCGGTCTGGGCCACGATTTTGTACAGGGAATCCATCCTGTCAGCCACAAGGCGGATGCGCTCCTTAAGTATTTCATCGCTTAAAGATACGGCAGGCCCCGTATTATCCTGAAAACGTGCAAGGATATACTGTTTTTCCTCAATCTGCTGCTCCAGGCTGAATATCTCTTTGTTATAATCCACATAGTGGGAAATCAGTGTATCATATGTATTCTCACTGTAGACAATGTTCCCTTCCCCGTCCTTTCTGTCATAAATATCCTGAAGGATGATGGAATTGGCTGTCTTTGCATCCTTTGTATCCGTGCTGTACTCCTGGGCCTCCAGGATCTTCGGATTATACTGCGCTATGGTGAGAAGCAGCTCGTCTGACTGGGCCTTCATCTTTTCCAGCTGGATCTGAAGGCTTTGGATTTCATTGTTGGTTTTCTCAATCAGGACCGTCCTGTCCCTGGTCTTACGCCCTGAAAGCACGTCCACATACAGCCGGTCCAGGCTGATTTCCTCCAGCAGCTGATAGGATGTGGTTAAATCATAAAAGCTGTATCCTGTCCTGGAAGAACGGAAGCCCGCCTGGTTGCTGTTCAGATACTCCAGTATCTCGCCAATGGACTGCTTCATGATATCGATGCTCTCAATGTAATCGTAATTACCCTTACCTATGTTTTCCACATTGTTGGGTATGACTGCCTTTGCAACATACTTTTCACTGTAAAAATCAAAATAGCTGCTGAGGACCGTGTTCAGCATGTTCTTGGCAAAGTCCTCAGAATAATCCTTTCCCACGGAAAAGGATATATAATAATCCGTGGGCGACTCCTCATACTCCTCGCCCTCTTTCAGGATGGCTTCCTTGCGCTTTTGCTCCTCATCCGAAATAATGGGTTCAACCTTAATCCTGCTCCTGACAAAGTCCACGCTTACATTGCTTTCCAATTTCTCAATGGCGTCCGCCACCACATTGGGGGAGTATATTTCACTGACATCAATGTCTGTTCCCGACGGGGTCTTTCCGCTTTTGGCATCCGCATTCGTATAGGAAATGATTGCGTAGGCAGTGTATACCTGCTGCCGGCTGAAATAACCATAAAAAACAATGCCTCCAAGGACCGTGCACAAAGCAATCAGATATTTCCAATTGCTTACATATCGAACAATCTGGAATTCCTTCACTGCCCATCCTCCCTTGTACTGCGCCTCTTCTCCCGGCACATCACCGCCGTTGCCGCCATGGTCGTAAAGACCGCTGACAGAAAGACCGCCTTTGTGAAATGCATCCTGGTCAGGAGACCCAATGGATTATCTTTTACCGTCACATAGTCCTTATTTTTATATCTGGAGTATTCCACGTCACTCTGCATGGCCTGATTGGAGATATCCCTTAATTCCGAGTCAATACTGCGTATCATCTCATCTGCCTTCTTAAGGTCGCAGGCCCGGTTATCCGACGCCTTTATATGGTCAATGATGGACTGCCTGTTTTTTATATCCGCCCGTTTCTTTTCAGCTGTTTCCTCCGCACTCACTGCATTTTCCGCCAGATGGTCAATCCCGGTCTTTGTCTTGGACATATAGAAATCCTGGTTCTTATCAACCGACGGGACAAGCACAACCCCGGTCATCTTGGGGTCGTATTGTTCGATACAGCTTTTATACAGGTCATAAGTCTTTGTGTTGAGGGAATAAATGTTGTCATCCTTATAGTTTTTATAATCCAGCAGTTCAACATAGGGCAGGCGCTCCTTATAAAGACCCTTCTCAGTGACAAATGAGCGGAAATTAGAAAGGTTGATCTGCAGCAGGTTATCGGCTTTGGCCCTGATGTCCTGGAATGTGATGCCCTGGTCCGAGACAAAGCTTTTATTCTCCTCAATCCTGCCGTTCACATAATTTTTAAGCTGTATGAGCCTGGTGTTGTAATAACGGGCAATCTGGCGGTACTCCAGCCCTGACGTATCTGCCGGTCTATATTGGAGGATTGACGTATTGTCCGTGTAGTTGTCATAGAAATATTCCAGATACGCATAGGCCACCATCTGAAGCATGGACTGTGCGTCCACGGATTTCAAATCCTTATTTGCAATGTATGTGACCTTGTACTGGGTCGCGATATAATCCCTTCCGCTTTTCACCGGTACCTGGATGGTTATGTTCTCCCCCAGTTCTTCCGGGCTTATCTCCGTGACCCCGGCCAGCTCAAGCGCCTTTTCAAGCACCGGCTCCGACTTAATCTCATAGGCATTGAAACGGGAGCCATTGGGATTTAGCCCCTTGGACGCCCTTTCATAGTTATATGCAAACCAGATGGTTGAAGCCCGGAAGCTGCTTACATAGAACCTGCATCCCAGGCCCAGGGTGACAATGGCCATACACAGCATCAGCTTCCATTTATAGGCGCGGAACGTATTTATGATTAAATACACATTGCCTTTACGATTCATAAGCCGTCCTCCTTCCGGACCAGTCTGTGTTCATCCGCATATGCAATCACGGTTATGTGCGCCGCTATATTAATTGAGTAATAAAAAAAGGTGTTGTCCGTCAGGTATGTAATGAATGTATAAATAACCGTCAGAAGCATGAAAAGGGATGCCCTGGAACCGAACTTTTTCCTCACAGCGGAAACCTTATACCAGGTATTGCCCCACAGCCAGTAGATGAATCCCCAAAAGCCCAACTCTATGAAATGTGTCATAACATCATTGTGGGCCATGCCGGGGACGTAGGTTCCCAACCCTGTTGTCTTGTAATCATTCCTGATTTTAAAAATATACCGGATCCCATATCCCAGGAACCCAGGCGACATCTCATAATAATCTTTGAAAAAGTCATACAGGTACCCCCTGCTCATGGTATCAATCCCAAAATAGTCCATAAGGGGCTGGTACCATCCCTTTTTTATCAGATACAGGTACAGGTAGGAAAATAGAAACATCCCGGACACGATTGCTGCCAGGAACACTGTCTTTGTTCTTTCAGGCACGGCGTCATACAGGATTCCCACCATCAGCGCGGCCAGGATAGCCAGCACGTCAATCCTCTTTAATCCGGTGGAGAAGAAAAATGCCGCGCATATGAATTCCGCCGCATGCCACTGTCTATTTTTGGCGCAGTACAGATAATACATCACGAACACGCCCAGCCCCTGGGTCAGGTCATGCAGTTCCATCTTCCTCATGATCGGACCTGTGGTATCGGCAAAGGTAGTGATCAGCGCAATGTATTCCGACAGGAAGCTTCCCGCCCCATGAATCCTGATAAGGTCGATTAAGATTACAAGAACCGCTGCGCAGGAGGCATACAGCATATACGATACAGTCTTCTTACCAAACATATAATAGCCCGCTGCCGCGCACAGTATATTAAGAAGAAGACATACAACATTGATGGTCCCCCTTATGACAAAGGAGGTTTCCTGGCACCGCACCAGCCATATCACCATGGATATCAGCCCGATTCCGATTATCGGGACCATCATGATCATTGAGATGGAATACAGGAACCGTATCCTCTGAAAATCCGCCGTAACAAGAATCCATAGGACGCCCATGCCGATTACCAGGACATCCGCCGCGTAACGTGCACTCACCGGCAATGAAGGGAGGCCGCCTCTGTATTCAGCGGTTGCGTAAAATGCAGCCGTCATAATCAGGAAAAAGGCTGCTGCCATACACTTTTTTACAATTTCACTTTTCCTTATATCCAAAGAATCACCTGATCCGATTATATGCTTTCCAAAAACATCCCAACAGAAAAAAGGACGGTATGTTATAGGTCAGGAATAGTATGACTGCGTATCCCCTGCTCTTTTTCAAGACCCGTTTATAGCTGTCCTTACCCAGATACCGGGCATAGGCCGTGTGCCTTATCAGCTGTTCCCACCGCGCTTTCTTCTGTTTCCTGTCCGCGGCCCAATTGGGGTTCAGGTAATACAGGCGGAGGATTTCACAGTAATTCCTTGCAGCCTTAAATTCAAAGGCCCTGGCCCAGTCCTCTGATTTTCCCTGGATATACTGATATAACACTTTGTTAAACTCTAATATATATTCCTGGATGGCAGGGTTGTACCGGTTGCAGATGGACTGGGGGTTCTTCCGGTAATGATAAACCACCTGGTCCATGACGCCCAGGCTGGAAGCGGCATCCAGGAAATAAAGATTAAACATGGTATCCTGCATCCTGCGAAGCTGGGGCAGGAAACGCAGATGGTTTTTTTTAAGGAACTCCACCTTGAAAAATTGGGTGCAGACCGATCCGAAACAGCATGGCAGGCTGTTATAAGAACGGTCCAGCAGCCCCAGGCCAATCCTCTCCTTATCCATGATGTCCAGTGCCTGCCAGCCGGACCACCCGTATCGGTATGGTATGGAGGCATTGGGCAGGTCCTCCTGATAAGCCACGTACAGGATATCAGGACTGTATTGCCCCAGTATGGCTGCCGCACTTGAAAGTGCATTTAATTCAATCCAGTCATCCGGGTCAATAAAATATAACCAGTCGCCCCCTGCCCTGCGTATGCCCTCGTTTCTTGCCTCGGATACTCCCCGGTTCTCCTGATGGATGACCGTAATCCGCGGATCCTTTTGTTGGTACCAGTCGCATATCCTGCCGATATCCGCTGCCGAACCGTCATCAACCAGGATTACTTCATAATCACCTTCATAATCCTGGTTCAGGATGGAATCCATACACTTATGAAAATATGCAGGTTCCGTGTTAAACACAGGAACGATAAGAGAAAATTCCATTTTATTTACCTTTCGCATTGACATATTTCAGGATCATCCTGCCGGCCAGGTTCCTGCAATAGCCAAATTCCTCTGTTTTATAAAAAAGGGCTGTGTTCAATGACACCGATACAGTCCCCGCCACCATGAAATACACGCACAGCCTGCCATAGGGGGAGAAAGGTATCACCATATGGCAAAGGAACCTGCTGATCAGCAGTCCTGCCAGGGCAGCCGCAGATGTTTTCATCAGAAGCCGTTGATAATAGGTCCGGTCCAAATGCAGGAATTCCCGGTAAAGCAGCCTGGTTTTTAATATGATCTGGATGATTAAGGTACACGTGGTTCCAAGCATGATCCCAAGTATCCCCCACTTAAGCCCCAGCCCAATGGAGACAACCAGGTTTATGCTGCTGCCCAGAACCGATATGTTCTTATCCTTGGCAAACAATCCCGATACCATCATCATCCGCCACAGGGGCTCCCTGACCACAAAATAAAAGAAATTCACAACAAAGGAGAGCTTGAGGATATCGTCCATGAGATACTCCCGGCCAAACAGGATTTCTACAAAGGGGTCCGACATGCACAGGATACAGGCGGAACAGAATGACGTTACCAGGTAAAGGACAAATGTCATCCTGCAGAGCACCTGATGGCACCGCTCCCTGCTTTCCGATACAGCCAGGTTTCCTATGCTTCCTGCCGCTGCATCGGGAATCAGGAGCAATATCCTGCGTACATTTGATATAATCAGCGAATAATTGGAATACAGGCCAACCTGCAAGGTCCCCACCAGGACAGATATCAGTATGTTATCCGTGGAATTGGTGATTTTCCCGGACAAGGTACCAATAAAAAGGTGTTTCATATTGGCAAATATCCGGTTCCGTTCTTCCGTGGGAAGCCTGTCCTTTTTTTTCAAAAAGGGATACTGCCTGTCCGCAATATGGGCAACCGCCGCATTATTGGCCAGGGTGACGCCTACGTCTGACAGCAGGTATGCAATAAAATTGTGGGTCAGCATCAAAACCGCCAGATTCGAAGCCACTGTAATGACCCGGAACAAGGTATTGGCGGCTGAAATCAGATACATTTTCTGATCCGCATCCAGCAGGGTGCGTTTATAGGAAAAAAAATAAGAGCTGACTGTCTTAAGCAAAAATATCACATACACCAACCTGAGATATCCAATGTCAAACTCCGCGTCCTTAATCAGGCATGATACAAAGGGCAAAAAACATAACCCGGCCCCCAGGATGAATCCGGCTATGAGCCGGTACGCACTTTTATAAAACCACATCAGCTGCGTCAGCTTCTGTTCATCCTGTTCAGACAAGGGTTTATAGAGATTATACGTTATGGCAGAACCTACCCCCAGCTCCGCAAGGGATAAGACAGAAATCACTTCTGTAAACAGACCATTCAGGCTGACCGCTGAAAGTCCCAGGATTCGGACCAGGGCAGTTCTGGTAACTATGCTCAAAAGGACGGTCAGGATTACATTTACCTCGCCGTAAACTATGTTACGGATACTTTTTTCTGTTCTCATATGGACACCGGACATACATTCCTATTTTAATTTTTTCCTGCTTTGTTTTTTTCCGCCGCCTGTTCATAGACACGCAGATGCTCAGCCGCAGCATAATCCCAGCTGTACTTCTCCCTTATAAATGCAATCTGCCCTTCCCGGTCATGAAGGCGTCCGTCTTCGCCCAGTATCCGTTCAAGGCATGACTGCAGCATGGCAATATTCCCTTTTGGGAAGCTCGCGGCGTATCCCCCTGAAACATCAACGTTTTCCTCAATGTCACTGACCAGGCATCGGACGCCGCAGCTCATGGCCTCCAGAAGGCTGATGGACATGCCCTCGATGTCGCTGGGCAGCACGTACACGCAGCAATTAGACATCAGCTCCTCCAGCACCCGCCCCTGGACAAAGTCGGTAAACAGGATTCTCGGGTCATCCTCAGCCATACCGCGTATCTGCTCTACATATTCATTGTTCCTGGTCAGCCCGCCTGCGATTACCAGCCGCTTATCCGTGTCCATTTTCTTATATGCGCCAATCAGATAATGGAGGCCTTTTTCCGGCACCAGCCTGGACAGGAAAAGGATATAGCTGTTCTTTGACAGGTTCCATCTGCGGCCGATTTCCTCCGGCTCCCGGCAGGGTATCAGGCTCACGCCGTTGGGGATATAGATGGTCTCCCGGCCATATGTCTGTGTGAAATACTGTTGGTTCCCATTTGACAATACAATCAGGGCATCGGAATAGCGCGCCGCGTTCCGCTCTCCCCACAGGAGGTAGCGGGATGCAAACCGCCCCCATTTGGCCCGCTGCCAATCCAGTCCATGTATGGTTGATACCACCGGGATTCCAAACAGCCTGGGCAGGAATGTCATGGCGCAGGGTCCCTCTGCATGGAAGTGCATCACATCATACCCTCCCGCTAAGGCCCGCAGCACGGCAAGTACGGAATAGATGAATGCATTCAGGGAGGGGGTTGCCAAAGTCGGTATCCTTATGAGCCGTATTCCTTTATATTCCCGCGGCAGGCGGACCGCCCCGGCGCCAAAATCCTGCCACCGGTTATAGCAGTCAACCTGATGTCCCATGGCTGTCAGGCGGATTGCCAGCTCCTCCACGGCAATCTCAATCCCGCCTTCCCTGGATGGTACCCGTTTGTGCCCAATCATTGCAATCTTCATGCTGTCCCCGCTCCCCTTTATCTTGTGCAGTATCCCACGCCTTACCTTATGCTGCCGGGATACTTAGTCACATTGGAATAGATCTCTTGTATATATCTTGTCCTTTACATCCTCCAGCTGCCGGTCATACCGGTTGGCCACTATCACATCCGATATCTGTTTGAATTCCTCCAGGTCACGGACAATCCTGATTCCTAAAAATGAATCGGCTTTTACTGCCGGTTCATAGATGACCATCTTAACGCCCCTCTTTTCCAGCCTTCTCATGATTCCAAGAATGGAGGAATGCCGGAAGTTATCTGAATCCGCTTTCATGGTCAGGCGGTAAATCCCCGCCACCTCAGGGGATTTTTTCATTATCTGCCCTGCAATGAAATCCTTCCTGGTCTGATTGGCCCGGACAATGGCGGTCATGATGCTGTTCGGTACATCACCATAATTGGCCAGCAGCTGCTGTGTGTCTTTTGGCAGGCAGTATCCGCCGTATCCAAAGGAAGGGTTATTGTAGTGGTTACCGATTCTCGGATCCAGACATACCCCGTTTATGATGCTTTCCGTATTTAATCCGTACGCCTCCGCATAGGTATCCAGCTCATTAAAAAAGGCCACCCTCATGGCCAGGTATGTATTAGAGAACAGTTTAACGGCCTCGGCCTCGGTTGAATCCATGTAGAGGACCGGCGCCTCGGCCTTTAAGGAAGCGTCTTTTAACAGGCCTGCAAATGCGCGGGCCTTCTCCATCTGGGCAGGGTCCCCCATATCCAGCCCCAGGATGATCCTTGAGGGATACAGGTTATCATAAAGCGCCCGGCCCTCCCTCAGGAACTCCGGGGAAAACAAAATAAATCCGTTCCGGTGCAGGGACCGTATTTTCTTTGTAAACCCCAAAGGGAGGGTGGATTTTATAACAATACAGGCATCGGGCTGAATCCGCAGGGCCGCTTCAATGGTATCCAGCACAGATGACGTATCAAAATAATTCTGCTCCCTATCATAATCAGTGGGGGTTGCGATAATGACAAAATCCGCATCCTGATATGCCGTCCTGGCGTCTGTGGTGGCAGACAGCATCAGGTTTTCCCCACTCAGACAGGATTCCAGTTCCTGGTCTGCAACCGGGGATTGTCCGCTGTTTATCAGCTTCACCTTTTCGGGCAGTACATCCAGCATACATACCGTATTTTTCCGTGCAAGCAGTACTGCGTTGGACAGTCCAACATATCCCATGCCAGCCACTGCTATCTTTATCTGTTTTTCCATCATTCCACCTCTTTTACAACATTTACATGGAACCATGATGTATCGTTACAATCTCCAGTACCGGAAACCGGCCTTTTCAGCCTCTGCCTTGTCTAAGATGCTTTTTACATCAATAAGGACCTTTTCCTTTTGCCCTGCGGGCTTGAACATGCGGTCAAAATCCTGCAGTGTAAGCCTCCTGAAATCCTCATGGGCCACGGCAAGGATTACACAGTCCGCGTCATAGGTTGAAGCATACGGAAGCATGGATATCCCATATTCATTCATTACCTCCTGCGGATTGGCCAGCGGATCTGCCACCAGGGAATCAATTCCATATTCTTTCAGTCTCTTGATAATGTCATTTACCTTACTGTTCCTGATGTCCGGACAATTTTCCTTAAATGTCATTCCTAGAATCACAACACGGGCTTCCTTCACTGTTTTGCCTGCAAGTATCATCTGTTTGATGGCTGCATCCGCCACAAAGGAGCCCATGGCGTCATTGACCTTTCTTCCCGAAAGTATAATCTGACTATGATATCCCAGCTTTTCTGCCTGATAGGTAAAATAATAGGGGTCGACACCAATACAGTGTCCCCCCACCAGCCCCGGACGGAATTTCAGGGCATTCCACTTCGTATCCATACCTTCTGCCACTTCCACGGTATCGATTCCCATTTTATCAAATACCATTGCCAGCTCATTCATAAATGCAATGTTGATGTCCCTCTGGCTGTTTTCAGCCACCTTAATCGCTTCAGCCGCCTTGATGGATGATACCCTGTGCGTCCCTGCGCGGATTACAATATCGTATACCCTGGCAATCAGGTCCAGGGCATCATCATCCATTCCCGAAACAATTTTTGTTATATTTTCCAGACGGTGAAAGCGGTCCCCAGGATTGATACGTTCCGGTGAATATCCCACTTTAAAACCGCTGCCCGCTGTGAGGCCGGATTCCCGCTCCAGGATGGGGATGCAGACATCCTCAGTCACGCCCGGATACACCGTGGATTCAAATACAACAATGGAACCCTCTTTCAAATTACGCCCCACAACCATGCTGGCATTGATAACAGGGGACAGATCCGGCGTATGGTCCTGATTGACCGGGGTCGGGACAGCAATAATATGAAAGCAGGCATCCTTAAGCCTGCCCTCGTCATATGTAAAATCAATGCCTGCATGGCTTATGACAGCATCCCCAACTTCCCGGGTCGGGTCCACTCCGGCCCGATATAAGCCGATTTTTTCCCGGTTCACATCAAAGCCGATTACTTTCACACCCTTTTCAGCAAACGCCGCCGCAATCGGCAGTCCCACGTATCCCAGTCCTACAATGGAAATTGCCTCGGCGCCCCGTTGGATTTTATGGTATAATGTTCCCTCCATACATCCTCCTTTTCTTGTTGCTTCCTATCTGGCACACATGTTTTCCGCTTATTCAACAAGTGATAAAAATTCTTCCATCTGTGCGTTTTCCGGCCATATCAATAGGAGACCGTTGCCTCGGGCGCCAGTATCTCAGCCACTTCATCGGAACCATAGGTGAGGATCTTCCCGCCTGAGCCAAGAACCCATTTCTGGTCATTCCCGTCTGTTACCTTAGTGTTCTTCATGATTTTCCCGCTGGAATTAACCAGCCGTTTTCCTTCTCCCGGTATGTCAAATACCTCATATCTGGCTGATGGATCCGCTTTCTGGAGCCTTCCCTTATAGTAAAACGCCCCATCCTTGATGCCGGTAATCCCTTTTCCCTTAAGGTCAAAATAATACTGGGAACGGGTGGCTCCTATGCCGTCATTCAGCATGGTCTTGCCGGTGATGCATTTCCTGTTCCCGTCCGGGCCTCCGCAATAATAGAAATCCCCGTTCACCTCTATGAGGCCGTACTGCGAAACCCCATACATGTCAAAAACATAATAGCTGTCGCGGATTTTCTCAACCGCATAGCTGTTTTCACTACCGCATTTCGGTTTTCCTGATTGGTCGAAATAGTACCATTCCTTTTGCCCGGAACTGTTAAGGTCCGCGGGACCGTCTATTTTCAGCCATGTCCCTTCTGCCCGTTCCCCCTGGATGAATGTCTTATCCTGTTCGGATTCCGGCTGGTAAAAATAGCGGTAGCCTTTTATCTCTGGCGTTGTTGAGGTGAGTTTTACCCAGCCCGGGTACATGATGCCGTTACCATCAAAGCAATAGGTAACCCCATCTACCTTCACTTCTTTTTTCCCTCCTGTGGAACGCTTCTTGTTCCCTGAGGATTTATTAAAATAGAAGTAGGCATACTGTCCATTCTCCTGTACATAATCCACCACATCCGAGTTATCCATCCAGCTTTGCGGAATCTCCAGCCACTGCCATCCTGTTACCCTGGCTCCATCCTGTCCACAGTAATAGTAGGAATTTTCATCATCGTCATCATCAGCTGATTCCGTCAGCCAGCCGGTCCGCATCACACCTGAAGTATTAAAACAATAATACTGCCCATCAATTTTATACCAGCCGTCCATGCGCACGTATCCGTCCTTGCCTGCATAATACCAGTTATTGTAGTCTGAATTCCTGGAATCCAGGCCGCTGATTACAAACCATTGATCCTGATATAAATATCCCTCATCCCCAATGTAACGTTTCTTGCCGTTTTCCTCGGTCAGCCACCGTTTCCGGTAATTCAGGCCATTGGCGTCAAAATAGTATTTCTTATCGTCAAGTTCCCTAAAGCCGCCTTTAAGCACAGCTCCGGATTCAGCCGCATAATACCAATTCTCAGTCACAACACCCGTAGTGGTATTGGTGGATTCAATCTTAAACCAGCCATCATCCTGAAGAACGCCATCCTCATCCAGGTAATACCTCTCCCCATTTCCGTCTATGTACCAGCGTTTTCTATAGTTAAGGCCGTTGGCATCAAAGAAATACCATTTCCCATCCTCTTGCCTCCATCCATTGCGCCATAATACGCCGTTGGCATCTGCATGATACCAATTGGTATACTCCTGTCCGCTGCTATTGGTACCTGTAATGGAGAACCAACCGCTTTGTCTGGCCCCGTTCCCGTCCACATAATACCGGTCATCATTTAGGTTGAACCATCTGTTGCGGTAAGAGGTCCCGCTCGCATCAAAATAACATGTCATGCCTTCCAGTTCATGCCATCCATCCCTAAGAAGGGAACCATCCTCGTTAACATAATACCAATTCGTATAGGTCTGTCCTTTACTATTAACATTGTCAATTGAAAACCAGCCCGGAGCCATCCTTGCACCATTCTCATCCACATAATACCGCTTGTCCTCCAGATTAAAGAAAGACTTTCTGGGGGAGTTCCCTCCTGGGTAAAAATAATAATACTTCCCCCCCAAGTCATACCAGCCATCTTTCAGTATACTTCCGTCTGCACCTGCGTAATACCAGCTGGTTACCGGCTTGGCTGATGGTAACGAAGGGATGGATGTGATACTGAACCACTGGTCTTCATATCTGGTACCGTCCTCTTTTACACGATAGCGTTTATTTTCGAAATTCACCCAATTGTCTTTAACAATCTTCCCGTCCCCTCCCACATACCTTAGAGTCCCGTCCATCCATGTAATCCACTGGTTCACTAGTTTTTTATCATTTTCCTTGTATATCCATTCCTGAGCCGCATCCTGCTGCCATCCATCCAAAGCAAATGCAGAAACAGACGGAATTGCCATAAATACAGCAGTGCAGATAACAATAGGTACAATTTTTCTTCTCATCATAATGTAATTACTCCTTAATGAAAACTACTCCATAGAAATTTTCCACAGGCATCTTGCCGTTTTCCCCTGTACGGTATTAGGTTGGAAGCGAATTTCCCAGCATACCCGAACATGAATCAGACTCATTTTCTAACAGGGGATGTTTTTTATTATATGATTCATATACCACGTTTAAATATGGAACCGCCTCAGATGCCCACAAATATTCCGGCATGTATTTTCCCGTATAGGCAGTAATGTACATCCTGTTTTCTTTCATGAATTCATAGTAATCACAGGTAAACAGTTCTGTATTGACTGAGTATACCCCGGGCCTGTGAATCAGCAGTCCTTCACATCCATGCTCCCTTAAAATCTGGCGCAGCCTGTACCCAATGACCCTTATATTATTCTTTGCCGTTCTTTCCGGCGTATCGCTGTATAAGATATACGCTATCTCGGAAAGCGGTACGCTGCCTCCTCTTTTACTCACCAGGAGGGCCAATAGTTCCTTTGACTTTTTGCTGGAAAAATAGACTACCTGATTGTCAACAAACAGGTCAAAACCGCTAAAAGTCTGTATGAAAATACGACTGTCTGCAGACATGACTGTTTTCCCTCCTTTCTTGTATCAAGTCTTCCGTTACCCGCTACTCCACGGTTACTGATTTAGCCAGGTTCCTTGGTTTATCCACGTCCAGACCCTTGGAAAGGGATACATAATAGGCCAGAAGCTGAAGAGGGATGACAACCAGGCTGGGATAAAAACATTCCAATGTCTTGGGAACGTATATGGTACAGTCAGCCGTGTCCTCCATACTGTAATTCCCGTAACTTGTAATCCCCAGGATATTTGCCCCCCTGCTTTTGACCTCCACCATGTTGCTGATTAATTTTTCAAACAGGCTGCCCTGTGTTGCTATGCCGATGGTCCATATACCATCCTCAATCAGGGAAATGGTCCCGTGCTTCAGTTCACCGGCAGCATATGCCTCTGAATGCATATAGGATATTTCCTTGAGTTTTAGGGATCCCTCCATGGAAGCCGCATAATCAAGGCCTCTGCCGATAAAAAATACATCATTGTTATGGGAAAACTTATTGGCAAACCACTGAATCCGCTCTTTTTCCTCCAGGATCCGGCTGATTTTATCAGGAAGGAGCATAAGCTCCTCAATCATACATTGATATGTCCTGTCATCTATGTTTCCCCTTACCCGGCCAAAATGGATGGCCAGCAGATAGACCGCTGCCAGCTGGGCGCTGTATGCCTTGGTTGTGGCCACCGCAATCTCCGGACCTGCCCAGGTATAAAACACATGATCAGCCTCCCTGGCAATGGAACTACCCACCACATTGACAATGCCCATGACCGGAAGGCCCTGGTTCCTGGCCTCCCGCAATGCCGCCAGGGTATCCGCTGTCTCCCCGGACTGGCTCACCACAATGGCAAGGGTATGGTCCTCAAATACGGGATTCCTGTAACGCATTTCACTTGCCAGATCCACATCCACAGGTATCCGCGCCAGCTGCTCAAAGATATATTTTGCACTCATGCACACATGATAGGCAGAACCACACGCAACCATCTGTATTCTCTTTAAACCGCATATTTCCTCATCTGTCAGCTTTAATTCATCCAGCAGGATCTGTTTGTCTTTTATCCTGGGATTCAGGGTATCCCGCACCGCTTTTGGCTGTTCATGGATTTCCTTTAACATGAAATGTTCAAACCCATTCTTCTCCGCCGCCTCCGTGTCCCAGTCTATGCGGGAAAATTCCGTTTCCAGCTCATCCTGGTCAATGTTATATAACCGGATTCCTTCCTTTGTCATGCTGAGGATTTCCATATTTTTGACAAAGCAGATATCCCGGGTATATTTAAGGATGGCCGGCACATCAGACGCAATGAAATTACCACAGTCCGAACGCCCTGCAATCAGCGGGCTGTCTTTGCGCACGGCATATATCTCTCCCGGCCTGTCCTTAAACAGGATGCCCAGGGCATAGGATCCGCGGATCCGTACCATCATTTTGCTTATAGTCTCAATGGGATTCCCGTTATAATATTTATCCAGGAGATGGGCCAGGACCTCCGTGTCGGTCTGGGAAATGAATTCCACACCGTCTTTTTGCAGCTTATCTTTTATTTCCTGAAAATTTTCTATGATTCCATTATGTACTACCACTACCCTCTTATCTCCTGCACAGTGCGGATGGGAATTGGCCACCGAAGGTTCCCCATGGGTGGCCCATCTAGTATGGCCGATACCACAGGTACCGGCCACTGCCCTTCCATTATCCGTCATTTCACACAGAACCTTTAAGCGGCCTTTTGCCTTAACCACTTCTAGGGTTCCTGTTCCATCCGCTGTCCGGCCCTCTGACCGGCCCGCCACCGCGATTCCGGCTGAATCATAACCTCTGTATTCAAGCCTTGCCAGACCGTCCAGGAGGATGGGGGCTGCCTGTATATCTCCTGCATATCCTACAATCCCGCACATGCTACAATACCTCCTGGTGGCCCTTGGATATGATGACCGCTATAATCCGGTCAACGAATTCCCGGCATCTGGCCGGTTCCGCTGCCTCTACCATCACCCGCATGACAGGCTCTGTCCCGCTCTCCCTTACAAGGATGCGGCCATCCTTACCAAGCGCCGCTTCCACCTGGTCAATGGCATCCTGTACGTCCTTATCCTCCCTGGCCGCCTTCTTATCCTTTACCCGGATGTTTTCCAGGACCTGCGGGTAAATCTGCACCGGCTCTGCCAACTTGCTGAGAGGCTGCTTTTTCTCCAGGATGACCTCCATCATCTTGATGGCTGTAAGGATTCCGTCCCCCGTGGTTGCATATTTGCGGAAAATGATATGACCGGATTGTTCGCCGCCAATACGGTAGCCGTTGGAAGCCATGTTCTCGTATACATATTTATCCCCCACCGCTGTTTTCTCATATTCGATTCCGGCCTCATCCAGGGCTTTGTACAGTCCGAAGTTGGACATGACCGTGGTGACAATCTTATTGCCCTGGAGTTTTCCCCGCTCCTTCATATAGCGGCCATATATGTAGAGGATAAGGTCCCCATCCACTAAATTGCCCTTTTCATCCACACACAGGCAGCGGTCCGCATCCCCGTCAAATGCAAACCCTACATCCAGTTTCTTTTCCTTGACAAACCGTATAAGTCCCTCCATATGGGTGGAACCGCAGCCTGTATTGATATTCAGGCCGTCCGGCTCATTATTAATCACATAGGTGGCTGCTCCCAGGGCGTCGAACACGCTTTTGGCAATCATCCAGGCGCTTCCGTTGGCACAGTCCAGGCCGACCCTCATGTTCTTGTAGGAACGGGTTGCCAGGGAAATAAGGTAACCCGTATAGCGGTTCCTGCCTGCCGCATGGTCCACGGTACGCCCAATCTGTTCCCTGACTGCAAGCGGGATTTCACCTGAGATGCCGTCGATGTAGGCTTCTATCTTCAGGATGGTATCCTCGTCCATTTTTTCTCCCTGGGCATTGATTAGTTTGATGCCATTGTCATAGTAGGGATTATGGCTGGCTGATATCATGACGCCGCAGTCAAAGCCTTCGGTGCGGGCCACATAGGAAACGCTTGGGGTGGTGGTCACATGAAGAAGATAGGCGTCCGCGCCGGATGCCGTAAGACCGGCGGCCAGGGAATATTCAAACATGTATGAAGAACGCCGGGTGTCTTTTCCAATGACAACCCGGCATTTCCCGTCTTTTTTATTTCTGCTGTAGTACCAGCCTAGGAACCGGCCGATTTTATACGCGTGCTCTACTGTTAGTGTCTTGTTGGCTTCGCCGCGGAAGCCGTCGGTGCCGAAGTATTTTGACATGATTTTTCTCCTTACGCTAAGTATAGGTATATAATATTAACTTCTTATAGAGTTATTTCCTCCATACAACTTTATCAACTATTCCAGTATAACTTTGAATCAGCTTTACAACCTTGGTACTAACATTTTCATCTCTATAGTTTGGAACAACCAGGCCATTATCTCCGTTCTTTACCATTTCTGCAGCTGTCGCTACTGCCTGCAGCACTTGATCTGTCGTGATTCCCGCAAGGATAAAATTACCTTTATCCAACGCTTCGGGTCTTTCGGTGCTGGTACGGATGCATACAGCCGCAAATGCATTTCCTATGGAACTAAAGAAACTACTCTCTTCAGGCAGTGTTCCTGAATCTGAAATAACTGCAAATGCATTCATCTGAAGTTTGTTATAATCATGAAAGCCTAATGGTTCATGGGTATGAATCCTTGAATCCAATGCAAACCCTCTTTCTGTTATAAACTTCCTGCTCCGTGGATGCATGGAATATAAAATTGGCATATCATATTTTTCTGCCAGTGCATTAACTGCGGAGAAAAGGCTGATGAAATTTTCTTCATTATCAATATTCTCCTCCCTATGCGCAGAAAGAAGCATATAATTACCCGCTCGAAGTGACAGGCGTTCCATTACATTGCTCTTTTCTATCTTTTCCAGATTGTCATGAAGTACTTCAGCCATGGGACTGCCGGTCACATATGTCCTTTCTTTTGCTGTGCCCTCATAATTCAGATATCTTCTTGCATGTTCACTGTAACACATATTCACATCCGCTATATGATCCACAATCCTTCGGTTGGTTTCCTCAGGCAGGCATTCATCGAAACAACGGTTTCCCGCTTCCATATGGAAAATAGGAATATGAAGACGTTTTGCTGAAATTGCTGACAAGCAGCTGTTTGTGTCACCTAATATCAATAGTGCATCCGGCTTTATATCTGCCATTATCCTGTATGACTTCGCTATGATATTACCAATCGTTTCACCCAAATCATTTCCGGCTGCATTCAGATAATAATCCGGCTCCCTAATGCCTAATTCATCGAAAAATATCTGATTTAGACAATAATCGTAATTCTGTCCTGTATGTACAAGAATCTGTTCAAAATATATATCGCATTTTTTTATAACCGCTGACAAGCGTATGATTTCAGGTCTTGTCCCGATAACTGTCATTAACCTTAATTTACCCATGCACATCCCCCTCTACCTTCAAGTAATATGTATCCGGTTTTTCCGGATTAAAACACTCATTGCACCACATAATGGTTACCAGGTCTGCGCTACCTTCATTTATGATATTATGCGTGTATCCCACAGGGATATCAACCACCTCCAATCTATCACCGGAAACATGATATTCAATTACATGCTCTGAATCAATCCGGCGAAACTGAATCAGCGCTTTTCCACTTACTACTATAAATTTTTCATTTTTTGAATGATGCCAGTGATTTCCCTTTGTGACTCCAGGTTTTACTATATTCACTGAAATCTGCCCTCTGTCCTGCGTCCGGATAAGTTCTGTAAACGATCCGCGTTCGTCTATATTCATTTTTAAAGGGTAGCTGAACTCATTCTCAGGAAGATAGCTCAAATACGTGCTGTATAGTTTCTTTATAAATCCTTCCTCTGTCATATCCGGAATGCTTTTATTCTGCCTACTGTCATGGAAGGAATAGAGTAGTTCGGCAATCATCCCCAGATTAACACTATATGTCACCGGAACAAAACAGAATTTCCGGTCAGAATAAGATGGGTACCCTGACAAGGCGCGCAGCAACTCTTCTATCACATCATCTATATATACAAGATTTAGATTTACAGATGGATCATTTACCCGGATTGGAAGTCCATGTGTAATATTGTGACAGAACGTGGCGATTACACTATTGTAATTCGGACGACACCATTTGCCAAATACGTTTGTGAAACGATACACATAAACCTTCGCTCCGGTTTTCATTCCATGCCTAAAAAACAAATCTTCTCCTGCCCTTTTGCTCTTTCCATAAGGATTATCCAACTCTGCCTGTATGGAAGATGACAGCATAACCGGACAGGTATTGTCAAATTTCTCTAACCGATACAGCAAGTCTTCTGAAAAGCCAAAGTTTCCACGCATAAAATCTTCCGTTTTTTCCGGTCGGTTCACCCCTGCCAAATGGTATACAAAATCAGCTTCTTTACAATATAATTCTAACAATTCAGGATTTGTATCCACATCATACTCAAATATATTAAAATTAGGATTGATTTTAAAGGACTTATCCTTGCCATCTCGAATATTATTTAACGTGGCTATCAGGTTTTTACCAATAAATCCTTTAGCTCCAGTAACAAGAATGTTCATACTCCACTCCTCTCTTTTAAGATTTCTATTTATTTTCCCAACCTAAAATCTCTTCACGGATGTATTGTAATGTTAGAAGTTTTTCCTTGACCTGAGTCAGCGTAAGGAGATCTGTATTATTAGAATTGAATTCCCTTAATGAACTACGCCCTATATCCCCATCTTTGAAATATTTGTCATAATTTAAATCCCGTTTGTCGCAGGGAACGCAATAAAAATCTCCCATGTCAATGGCATGGGAGCATTCTTCATTGGTCAGAAGAGTCTCATACATTTTCTCTCCATGACGAATACCAATCACTTTTATTTTATTGTCCGCATGAAACAGTTCCTTTACTGCCTGTGCAAGGACCTCGATGGTACAAGCCGGCGCCTTCTGCACCATGATGTCTCCTGCATTACCGTGCTGGAAAGCAAATACCACTAATTCCACTGCTTCTTCCAAACTCATAATAAACCGGGTCATGGAAGGCTCTGTAACGGTCAAATCTTTCCCATCCTTTATTTGGCTAATGAACAAAGGGATAACGGAGCCGCGGGAACACATTACATTGCCATATCGTGTGCAACAGATGCTTGTACAATCCGAGGATATGGTTCTTGACTTTGCAACGATTACCTTTTCCATCATAGCCTTTGATGTTCCCATTGCATTCACAGGATAAGCTGCTTTATCAGTGGATAGACAGATAACTTTCTTCACGCCAGATTCTATCGCTGCAGTCAGCACATTTTCAGTTCCCATGACATTTGTTTTTACAGCCTCTATAGGGAAAAACTCGCATGAAGGAACCTGTTTTAGAGCTGCCGCATGAAATATAAAGTCCACCCCATGTACAGCGTTTCGGATACTTTGGATATCTCTCACATCGCCTATGTAAAACTTTATTTTGTCGCTGTATTCTGGAAATTCCTTTTGGTAAAAATGGCGCATATCATCCTGCTTTAATTCATCCCGGGAAAATATACGTATTTCCTTAATGGTTGATTTTAGAAAACGCTTTAGCACAGCATTACCAAAAGAACCTGTACCGCCTGTTATTAAAAGCGTTCTATCATAAAATAAATCCATACTTGCTAATCCCTTCTATCTTTTGTTTTATATAATAATATTTTCCACAATTTACCTGATAAATATGTATCGACACAATGCATTCCTACTGATAAAGCAAAAGTCAATCCACTAAAAACCAGGACAATATGAATCATTTGCATACCTGTATTATAGATATTCATTGTATAGCCATGAATTAGGTATATTTCATATGATAAAATGCCAACCCACAAAAAGTATCTGTAATTAATCCATCTATTTGTACAAAACACAAAGCAGATAATCGCCAACGCTGCTGGTAACTTTATCATAAGTTGAATGAAACTATAAATGACCTGAGGGGATTCCCGTATGATTGCCGTTTGTTTACATGCCAAAAAACCAATTGCAATCAATAGGAGCACCATACCATTTTTCCATTGTATCTTTCCCTTCCAGTCATGCACAGCAAACATTACCCCTGCAATAAAAGAAAATGACTGCTCCGCGCGAATTTCCCTGCTTATGAAAAATAGGATAATACCGGTTAAGGTGAGAAAAAAGGTTCTATTCCTTTTCAAAAAACCCCATCGATGGATAATCCAAAACATAAAATACCATATCATCAAATAATTCAGATACCATCCAAAAGGATGGGACGGCTTAATAAGCAAGATGTCCAGCAAATGCAATCCCGAGGTGAAAACCTGAATAAGCACATACGGCAGCCAAACTCCCACCAATCGCTTTGTCCAATAATGTTGAAGCCCATACTTTTCATCTGATTTGGTCAACCCGTATCCTGAGATAAAAAGGAACAATGCAACTCCAATTCCCCCACATGGCGTAAAAATACGGGTATAATGACCACCTAAATGACTGAATAGTATGAATAAAATTGCAATTCCCTTCAGGACCAATGTTCCATTTTTATCTAAAAAAGTAAGCTCATTCCCCCCCCCCCCCCTATTTCCAACACCCACCCATGATACAATCAGTACAACTAACCATGGAATTATCACTATTATCATCCCATATAAAAACAGATATCTCATTTTCCCCCTCTAATTCTCCAGATTATTCCTTATCAGCCATATCCCTCTATACATCAGATATCCTGATACGGTTCCGCACGTATTGTGGAAAATATCATCTAATTCCAGTATCCCCAGTCTTGCAAAATATTGTATAAGTTCGATTGAAACAGAGAGTATCATTCCGCAAAAAAATACTATATATAGTTTTGATAATTGCGGAAAAGCCAACGGTATCAGCAGCCCCAAAGGAACAAATAACAAAATATTGCCAATGATGTCTCCCCAATATCTGAACTTTCCTGTCTGCAGCGCAAGACGCAGGCACCAGAAAAACTCCAGGTTTTTTCTTGGTTCGGCTTGAACCTGCCTCCCTATTAAGGTCGCACTTAAAATGATGAATATCCAAAATAACGTGCCGCTTAACCACCATCTTTCATATTTCTTTAAAATCAACTTTTTATGATACATGATATTTGGTATCAACAAGCAGACAGCAAATGCCATTATCATAATTCTAGGTGAAACATTGCGGAATGGATTCCAATCACTCCAAATCATTTTCCTGTATTCCCTTAACATAGAAGTTCTTATACCATTTTGCAAATTCTTTCATCCCATCCCTAAGATCTGTCTTAGGCTGGAAATTAAAATCCCTTTTTATCTCTGTTATATCTGCGTAGGTTACTTCCACATCCCCTGGCTGCATTCCTACTAACTCCATATGTGACTCCAGATCATAATCCGCAGGAAGGAGCTGCTCGCATTTTAAGGCATGTTCCAAAATATGCACGAATTCCAAAAGATTCTCCGGCGAATTATTTCCGATATTATATATTTTACATGGCACCCCATTTTCACTTCGTTTAGGGACGCGCCGCAACACCTCCTCTACTCCATTGACTATATCGTCAATATATGTAAAATCCCGTTTACAGTTTCCATGGTTAAAAATCTTTATTGTTTCGCCTTTCATCATTTTATTTGTAAAATCAAAATAGGCCATATCCGGCCGGCCAGCCGGCCCATATACAGTAAAAAAACGCAGCCCAGTAGAAGGAAGCCCGTACAGCGTTGCATATGTATATGCCAAAAGTTCATTTGATTTTTTAGTGGCAGCATATAAAGAAACCGGATAATCAGTCTTATCATTTACGGAATATGGAATCTTTTTATTACTTCCATAAACCGATGAAGAACTCGCATAAACCAGATGCTCTACGCCGCCCTTTGTTTTATCTTGGCTATGTCTACAGGCTTCCAGTATATGATAGAAACCAATCAGATTTGACTTGATATATGCATCAGGATTTATAATACTATAGCGTACTCCTGCCTGTGCCGCTAAATTCACAACAATATCCGGACAGTATTGCTGAAATAAACCAAACACAGTTTCTTTCTCCGCAATATCTCCTTTTATGAATGTAAATGTTCCTGACGTTTTTCCCGCCTCTGATATGATTTGCTTTAACCGGTATTCCTTTAATGATACATCATAATAATCATTCAGGTTATCAATGCCAATAATCTGTATATTATCCACGGTCCTCAATAAGCTGACAGCCAGATTAGCCCCAATAAATCCAGCTACTCCTGTAATCAGCACCTTTTTATGTTCCAGACTTACATTTTTATCAATCATCGCTGCCACCTTCTACCTTCCGATACTGTAATATTCTACACCGGATAATTTCATCTCATTTGTCTTAAAGAGATTTCGGCCATCATATATAAGAGGCGTATGCATTAAATCCTTAAAGCATTGAGCTGTCAACCTTTTTATTTCCGGCCATTCAGTAAACAGAAAGCAGATATTCGCTCCTTTCAGTGCATCTTCCGGCGACCGTACATATCTGATTGTCCCATTCATAATACTTCCTTCCGGATAAAGTCTCCTGAAGTTCATCTCTCCAACAGGATCATAGGCAACAATATTTGCCCCTGCCTCTAAAAGCAGAGGAATATTGTCCAACGATGGAGCCTCCCTTAAATCATCTGTTCCTGGTTTGAATGTCAGCCCTAAAACAGCTACTTTCAGTCCATTAAAGGTAATCAAACGGTCCGATGCCTTCCTTATCAGCTTTGTTTTTTGTTCTTCATTGACAGCCACCGCTGCTTCAACTGTCCGCAAACGATATCCATTTTGGGCAGCCAGGTATTTTAATGCTTTCGTATCTTTCGGGAAACAGGAACCTCCATAGCCAATTCCGGCATTGAGAAAAAGATTCCCAATCCGTTTGTCATAGGACATACCTTTTGCAACCTCCTCAATATCTGCCCCAACCAATTCGCATAAATTAGCTATATCATTCATATAAGATATTTTTAAAGCAAGAAAATCATTGGATGCATATTTTATCATTTCCGCTGACCGGCGCTTTACTGATACAATCGGTATATCAAAATCCCTGTATATTTCTCTTAAACGCTCTTCCGCCCACGACGTTTCCGTTCCAATAACAATACGCGATGCTTTTAATGTATCCCTTACAGCGGTTCCCTGCGCTAGGAATTCTGGATTGGATGCCACCTCCACCTTCACATCGTGGACCAGGAAATCTCTTATAAACTGCTCAACTTTATCATTTGTTCCAATCGGCACTGTTGATTTTACTACTACCAGGCAATCCTTCTCTACGGTTTCAGCTATCTGCCTTGATACAGTCGCTATATAAGAAAGATTTGCTGAACCGTTAGGCAGTTCCGGGGTCCCCACACCTATAAAAATAGCATCTGCATTTGAATATGCAGATGCATAGTCCGTAGTATAATGCAAACGTCCTTTTGCATGATTCCGTTTCATCATTTCTTCTAAATCCGTTTCATAAATCGGCGACCTCCCTGACTCCATTAATTCTACTTTTTTCTTATCCACATCCACACAGATAACATCATGTCCTTTTTCTGCAAAACATACTCCTGCCACAAGGCCGACATAGCCTGTACCTGCAACTGAAATCCTCATCCTTAAACCAGTATGATATGCTCAGACACCATATACATACAATCCTTTCTTAATTTTATCTTCTATAGAATAATTGAAAGCCTAATCAGTATAATTCTCTTTAATCCATTCCTTTGCAATATATAAATCAATTTCATGATGGATATCTATTGACTCATCAATTACATACGGCAGGATTTTATCACCCATAAATCCCCATGGCTGCTGCCCATCTCTTCCTGAACACAAAAATTCCACATTTAAAACCCAGAAATTATGTGCCAGGAAATAACATACTGGCAAATCCTGCCTATTGGTTGAAACTTTCCCATCTATCCCCTGCTCATACATACTAAGGGTTCCATCTTCCATTAATCTTTTTGCCCTCAACGGATGGTGGTCATTATCTATGTATGTCGGTACAACAGCGGTAACAGCAGGATTGTCCTCCATCATTTTTATGCAGTCATCAATCCACTGGGATTTAATGGTTACGTTATTAGCCAGTATAACTACTAATATTTCCGGCAATTTTCCCTTCTGTTTCATGATATCAAGCGCGTGCATGATACAGTCAACGTGTTGTGAAGTAGGCAGCGCAAGTTCTTTTGGCCTAACAATGGATTCATATCCCTCGTCACTGGCCGCCCTTAGAATCTTTTCATCATCACTACTACAATATTTATCCTGTATATACCTGCTTTTTGCCCCTGCGTGTGCTGGATAATAAAGTACCGGTTTCCCTAAAATGTCAAGCACATTCTTATCCTTTAACGTATTATTTCCTCTTCCCGTCAATAATGCTGTAGTTTTCATCATTTTTGTCATTCCTTTCGCTTCGCTCAAGGCACAAACAAGTTATGAA
>ERZ773260.881-NODE-881-length-41787-cov-8.183217_pt1 | contig 41787 bp, 41 predicted proteins | sample MGYA00511387_ERZ773260 | MGnify/ENA primary metagenome ERZ773260 (study PRJEB29015, sample SAMEA2737745) | human gut metagenome | biome: human gut; feature: human-associated habitat; material: faeces | place: China | collected 2012 ...
CCTGCTCCACCTGTTACTAATACTGCCATGATATTTTCCTCCGAATTATGTCACTATGTCTTTTTCGTGTTTTTATAATAATAAATGCTTTCTTCATCTTCTACAAAATGAAAAAATATTATCTAGTTGCCTCTTTTTTATTAATAATCGAAACCACTTCATCTACATATGTATGACAGATTTCTTTTGTTTCTGCCTCTACCATAACACGAATCAATGGTTCTGTTCCGGACTCCCGAACAAGAATTCTTCCGGTATCTCCTAATCTTTCTGCTACTTTTGATATCGCAGCCTGCACATCTGCATCTGCCTGCGCTACGGCTTTATCTTTTACCATTACATTCACAAGAACCTGTGGGTAAATATGTAAATCCTCTGTGAGCTGACTCAGCTTTTTCTTTTTAGCCATCATAACTTCCATCATCTTCAGGCTGGTAAGAATTCCATCTCCCGTTGATGCATACTTTGAAAAAATGATATGACCGGACTGTTCTCCTCCGATACGGCATCCGTTCTTTGTCATATATTCATAAACATATTTATCTCCAACTGCTGTCTTGGCATAGCCAATTCCCAACTCATCAAAAGCCTTGTATAGGCCAAAGTTTGACATAACTGTCGTTACAACTGTATTGGTAAGCAGCTTACCTCTTTCTTTCATATATCTTCCGTAGATATAAAGAATAGCATCTCCATCTACTACATTTCCTTTTTCATCTACGCAGAGGCAGCGGTCTGCATCTCCATCATAGGCAAATCCAACATCTAATCCATTCTCTACTACATACTTCTGCAATCCTTCAATGTGTGTCGAACCTGCATCTCTGTTAATATTCGTACCATCTGGCTCTGCATTAATAACAAATGTCTTTGCTCCAAGACTGTCAAAAATCTGTTGTGCCATGTTCCAGGAACTACCATTGGCACAATCCAGTCCAACCTTCATTCCTTTAAAAGAATATAAACCAAGTGAAATAAGGTATCCCATATAGCGGTTACGACCTGCAGCGTAATCCACTGTACATCCGATGGCATCCTTATGTGCAAAAGGAATCTCTTCATACTTTTGTCCAAATGCTTCCAACTCGCCATCAAGATAAGCTTCTACAAGATTAATTGTAGCTTCATCCATCTTTTCTCCATTGCCATTAATCAGCTTGATACCATTATCATAGTATGGATTATGGCTGGCAGAAATCATAATACCACAATCAAAATCTTCTGTTCTTGCAACATAAGCCACAGAAGGAGTTGTTGTTACATGCAAAAGATACGCATCTGCACCTGATGCTGTAAGCCCGGCAACCAACGCATACTCAAACATATAGCTTGAACGGCGTGTATCCTTACCGATGACAACCTTTGCCGGTGTATCATCCCCTCTCTGTTTCTTTAACTGACCATAATACCAGCCTAAAAAGCGGCCTACCTTACGTGCGTGGTCTACTGTCAAATTTACATTCGCTTCACCGCGAAAACCGTCTGTTCCAAAGTATTTTCCCATCTTTTCCTCCAAGTATTTTAATCTTTATTCTGTTTGTAAGTTACTAGCTATCCACATCAAATTTTATAAAATGATTATTTCAATTAACATAATTCTTTCTATCTTTAAGAGTTCATTCTTTTCTCATTTGCCTGAAAAACCAATTAGTCCTCAATAAGCCATTAGTATCTCTAAACAAAAAAGACACTGATTTTTTCTCAGTGTTCCTTTTTATTCTGCAACTATCTGTACAGATTCTGTTCATCACAACAAATCATCTACAAATTTCCACATATGTTTATACATCAGAAATTTTATAATGTAAATACTGTTGTGCTATCATCCAATAGAACATTTCCATGGTTCAAAAATTCTAAGAACTTCTTTTTATGATTTAGATATATTTCATATCATATTTATAAAAAAGATGAGTACTTATACTCTTTCAATATTCGTTTATATCGCTTCATTCCTTAATCCTTCGAATTGATAACCAACTCTGGCTTGAAAATAAGTTTCTCAAAGATTAATGACTCGCTAATTTCACACAAACGTGTCAAAGTCCAAAGATTTCAAAGAATAGTTAATTATATCATGGTAAATATATATCGTCTATGTTTAATTTAGAAATCTTATAATTTTCTAACAGAAGAATAGAGATATTTCGTACACGGTAAACCATGAGTACCATATTCAACCACTTTTTCTAATGGCATTATCAATACTATTTTTTCTTCCTGTTCTTTTTGAATATAAAATTTTACTGATAATAATTATTTTAAATAACTATAAAGTGTCATGATAAGTCCCCGAATCTCAGAGTTAACCTGACAGATATTATTCTTTCCAAACGACATATCACCAGTGTTTCTATTAGCAATTAAATCAATATTATTTAATAAGGCTTCATCGTAAGCATGATTTAGATTGTTAATAGCTTCCTCAGAAATACATCCTACCCTATCTATTTTTTGACGATAATAAATTTCCAATTCATCTTTTAACTTTTTATTTTCATCTTGAAGTTCCCTCTACTCCCTACACCGATCCTTCTTTTTTGAATACCACCTGTACTGTCTTAAATAGAATCTTGATGTCAAGTCCCATTCTACCGCATTTGCCCGAATGTCTTCGATAAACTCTATGTACTTAAAATCAGAAGATTTTTTCAATCTGCTGTTTCAGAAGTAAACTGCCTCCACCAAGGAATACTGCCGGATTGGTTCGGAAGTCTGGTACATACGCATGGAGTTTATTGATAATCCTCTGCATCCAGTCACCTGCTATTTTCTGAATTTCCCTTACCACTTCTTCATCCAGAATCGTTGCTTCCTGCATTAATACCTGCTCTACGTCTGAGGACTCCAGATGAATACCGTAATTCTGCTGAATGGAATTAGAAATCTCTGAGCGTAAAATTGCCATGGCGGTATTTCTGTATATGGAAGGGCAGAGAAAAACCGCAGGTAAAAATTCCTGCGGTTTCTATTTTCTAAGCTGTATCGGTATTAAACTGCCTTACAATTATGCACTTTTCTTCTCTGAGGCTATCTTTTCGACTTCCTCTATGGTTAGCTCTGTGTATGCTGCAATATCTTCATAACTGAGTTTGCCACCATCCAGCATTAAACGGGCTATATGGACCGCTTTCATTTTTGCCGCTTCATTTCTCATATCTTCCATCGCTTTACACATTACCGCCACCCCTTTCTCATCTTCTTTAAAATAATGCACACGGTCAGCCAGAACTTCATAATACATATCTTTCGCATTTGTACAGGCAAAATCATGCATAAGTTTTCCCAGTGCTGTTTCATCCTTTATCTGTGAGTTCACGTATATAATATGCGATTCATCATTAAACATCTTTCCGGTTTCCCTGATAATGCGGTCTACATGATATATCGGAAGATTCTCTCCCAGCACATCATTTTCTGTAATAAAGATCACATAAGTTTCATTTAATTCCTGATACTGATCACCCGGCTCTGTCACATTCGCATCAATCAAGCTACTATTATATCTGGCTCTTTTTACACCCGCACCTTTATCATTTCTTTGAATTTCGATATTATACACCCGGTCCTGCTGATCTACTGCCAGAATATCCAATCTGACTGATCGCCCCTGTAAGTTTTTTATTGCATACTGACTGGTAACACTTATCACTTTAAGGTCATTACGGTTCAATATAACCTGCAATAAAAACTCCGCACATTTCCGATCTTCAAATACCTTGCTCATAAAATCATCATCTAACAAACGAAACCCTCGTAATCTTTGAAGATCTTCTTCATGCTTTTGCTCAAAATCAAGTCTACTTTCTTCATTCATCGGTAACACCTTCTTCCCAGCAATTATAAAAACATATCTGTATTATTATCTTAACATCCATTCCCAATCATTTCAAGAATAACGTTTTTGCGTATTCTACTTCCCTATAGCCTGTTGGAATAGAAATGTTTCTCGGATCTACATCAAGGACTACTGCCATTTTATGCAGCATTTCCTTTCTCGGTGTTCTATTGTTCCAGATAAATTCCAGTGCCACGGAATGATAAAAAACATATATGGAATTCCTACCGGAACACCATATACCAGCATCAGCCGGAACCAATCCATTTCTCCATCTACCAGATACAGATACTTTCCAAGCCATCCGATCAATGCCAGCACAGTTATCATCAATACCCCTTTATACATAAAATTTTTAAATGTCATGCACCCTTCGCCCCTTCCATATATTCTGAGATCACCTTTTGTAAAACATCATCAAATCTTAAAATTACTTCAATCCGTTTTTTATCATACACATACACCGTATCAATCATCGTATCTATAATCTCTTTGGTCAGCTTTCCTCTGTTTTTTGTTTTATTTTTTCGCTTTCGACAATATCCCAAATAATAGATACCACCACCTACTGCTCCACCAAGTGTATTATAGGTCAGGTCTGATATTTGGAATGTCCCAAGATGCTCCAGTAGCTTATGTATAACTATATTTCCATAATCCATCTACATATCGTTAATAAGTCTTCCTGCATGAAACTGTCTTCTGTAAAGTTTCTTCCTTGCCACATTATTTTATGTTCTTTAGCTACATCAAAAATCTTCCATAAGGCTTTTCGTATTCCTATTATACTCATATCAGAAAAATCTTTATCTTTGTTCAACACTTCATATACTATATCTACAAAATTGTCCACCCATCTCAATTTTCCAAGTGCCTCTATAATCTCCTGGTCAGATTTTACAAAATATAATTCATTGAAACTACTTAAATTCATGATTCTCAAATAATCTCGTTGCTTATCTAAAAACGATAGAACGGTTTCTTCTTGAAGATCCTCACCTTTCCACAATTCATGATAATGACATCTATCATCAAACAATATTTCTGTAACAGCTACTGGAAAATCGTCATCTGACAATTCATCCCATGGAAACATTTCATCAATCATATCATTTTTATCTTGAACCATCTGCATATTCTCAAGATATTTAATATCTTTTTCTATAATGCCTACTATTTCAGGAACAATATCAACATCTGAAAATAAACTATTTTTTTCGTCAGTGCATTCCAGACCAATGTATGTCAAAATACTTATAATGTTCATATACATATCTCTAAGGCAATGACTAGCTTCTGTAAAACTCTTTATCTCAAGAAACTGAATATATTCTTCCCATATACTATCCAGACAGGAAAATTTCTTTATTACATCAATCAACATTTTATTACCTTCTACGTTTTAATAACATCATACGACATTACAACCACTTTCCTTGCTTGCTAAGTATGCTTGTTAAAATTCCCATTATTCCTCTGTAAGTTCTAAATGTCTTTTTTCCAAATATTCCACAATATTTTCAGTGACTACTGAAATGTCATTGATGATTACAATCCCTAGTGTCAGATTTCCCTTATAGAAACTTCGGATACACATATGTATTTTTCAAGAAATGATAAGCCAACATATTCCTCAAATCCAACTACTTATACTGCATATGGTGAGCTATCCTTCATCCATATGTTATATGGAAAACTTCCTGCGCAACCTCCATCTTTCAGTAATACATTAACAATTTTATTTACCAGATTCCTGCTAGAACAAGACATATATCCCTCGGATAAGTTATTCACTCACATTCCAAAGTTTTCTCTGCTTTATTTTCAAGTTTCAAATTATACTTATCATTCACGTTTGCAATTTTTATCGGAAGTTCATATATGTAATATAAAATTGTTTCTATAAAATCAATCAATTCCAGAACATCACTCTGTGACATACCTATATCATCACCATGCGCTCCGGAATTGCCAAGTTTTCTAATCAAAAAACTGCATTGATCCAATGTTTCCGGAAGAATGTTCTTGTTCACCATTTCCTTCAACATTGCTTCCAGATTCTTTTTCTCGCTGCCACGTTCCTTGCAGATTTTTTCAAGCACTGCTCGTATTGCTATCAAGCAAACATTCAAATCCACTTTTGATGTTTTAACTGCTGCCTGATAAGATTTAAGAATACTTTCAGGAACATGTTTATAATCATATTTGTTTCCGGGATATTCCATTGATACGTCAGATTCATATCCGTATGGAGTAACCATTGTATCATCAGTATATGATTTGTAAAGTAATATTCCTTTACAAACCGGGCACTCTAATAATAACCAATATGTATCTGCTGTAAAGATTACATCAGTACCATCCATTTCTTTAAAATGCTGTTTATAATCAGCTACTATTTTTAATAATCCTTTGTTACCGCAATGCTTGCAAGTTTGTAAAAGATATTTTTTATCATCCATAATAATCTCTCGTTTTCCTCTGTGTATTCCAATTACTTCCAACCACTCGATGCTCAACAGCAAAATCTCGTTGTTAAAATTCATAAACTGCTTTGATTCAATTATTATTTTAACATCTACTTCATAATCCAACAATATTTATCCAGTTTTCCGCATCAATGCTTTTTCTGTCTTTTCAGAAACACGAATCAAACCAAATCTCCATAAAATCGGATAAATATACGAAACACCCCTAATATCTCCCAATGCTTTTGGGGGTTCATGAGAAATTCCGGAATGATGATAAAACCATCTTTGTTGACATAGTAAACTGTGGTTTTTCCATCATCGGTGATAACGATTACATCACTGCAACCGATAGAATGACCTTTGAAGTTCTTCGGTCGCTGCTTCTGCAAGCGTATTTTAATATCAGCCGGAGTTTTCCCCGGCTGGATTCTTCCAATATACACCTGCTGATAGTTTTCTACTTATAAGAGGGTCAGACCCCTTCTATGTGGGCATCGCATTCACAGACTCCATGAAATTCCTCCAGAAATCTTTAGGGATGTTCTGCCTTTCGAGTCTTTTGATATTCATAAAGAATGATGACCCAGTCTATATAATACTTTCCTGAAGGGAATGTCATGATACGCATGGTTTACCGTGTACATTAAATCTATTTATTCAATCATTTAAAGATCCCCTATTTTTATCTCTATATGTTTTCCCAATGCATTGGCATATTTCTCCAGCATGAGTAATGTGGGAATTCTATCCCCCTTTTCGAAACGAGCCAGGTTTGAGGATCTTATTCCCGTGATATCTGCCAGTTCCTGCTGAGTCATCTTCTGATTATTTCTTTCTTCTACAAGCGACTGTATAATCTCTGAAGATTGATGCAGTACTTTTTCCTGAATCTTTTCCGCATATACTTCTAACCTTTTCTGACGAGCTTCTTTTTCTGTAAGATATTGTATTTTACTTTCTTTTAAATAATCTTCATTATCAATTATCTTATATATATCTTCTGTATTGTACTTCATAATATTCTTTTTCTCCTTCATTAAAAATATCACCAGTATACTTTCCGTGCATACTTCTTACTATAATCCGCAGTTATTAATGCTCCGCTTCCTTTTCCTGCACCTATCACAAATAATTTATCCGACCAGCTACTTATCAATCTGTTTCTACGTGGAAATCCTCTATGGACTGACGAAGTGCATCTAATGTTCTTCTGGAGAATTCAGCAAGCTCATCCAGAAATAAAACTCCATTATGTGCCAATGATACTTCCCCTGGCATTGCATTCACTCCGCTTCCTATCAATGCATTTAATGATGCATTGTGATGCGGTGCACGAAAAGGTCTGTACTTCATCAGAGAATGTCCACTCGGCAATAATCCTGAAATACTATGGATTTTTGTCACTTCAAGGCACTCTTCTTCTGTCATTTCCGGTAAAATTGTCGGGATTCTTTGTGCAATCATTGTTTTCCCACATCCTGGTTCTCCTATCATAAGCATGTTATGCCCACCAGCCGCTGCAAGAACTGCTGCCTCTATTAATTCATCCTGCCCTTTTACATCTTTGAAATCTAAACTTTTACCCGAAACATCTAAATTTTTTTCTTCTTGATATTTCCCTGTAACAATGCTTTTTCCTTCTAAATAACGTATCACTGTCCCTATATCATGAAATCCTAAAATTTCTACCCCATGTACCAGACATGCCTCTTTTATATTCGCTTCCGGTACAATTATCTTTTTTACTCCTTTTTTCTGACCGGCAATAATCATAGGCAGAATTCCTCTACACTCCCTTAACCGACCGTCTAATGACAACTCCCCAATAAATCCATAATCTAACAAATTCTTTGCACCAATATCTCCATTTTGCTGAAGCACCCCGACTGCCATTGCAAGATCAAAGTGTGAACCTCTCTTCTTTTTATCACTGGGTGCCAGACTGATAATTACTCTTTTTTTAGGAAACACATATCCACTTTCATCAATTGCCGCCTGGATCCTCTCCGCTGCTTCCTTTACCGCCTGATCACCAAGTCCTATAATCAGCGTTGCCGGCTGTCCCTCCAGCATCTTTATCTCTATATCAACGCAATATCCATCTATCCCCTGAATCGCAAAACTCTTTACCATGGTAGCCATAATTCATCTTCTCCTATCATCTTCCTGATACTTTGTTCCTGAACTACATATTTATGTCCTATATCTTCTACAAATTCTCTATAATGAAAGACTTCATTTTTAGGAAAATAAGAAAGCGTTTTTCTTCTATGTGTTATACCATCATCCTTTATTCCTATCATCGTACAATAACTGCTAGCAAAATATTCTTCTGGTCGCGTTATGATTCCTGCCTTGACCGGATTCAGATGAATATACCGGCTTGTTTGAAGAAAATATGCATCATCCCGCACCAGACAGGACTTATATCTTCCTTCAAAAACATGCCCTCTATACGAATATTTATGATTAAAATACATCGCATAACGCTCTGACATTCGCTTCATGAACTTATCTACTTCTATTCTATCCGTCTCCAATAACAAATGAATATGGTTTGTCATCAAACAATACGCATGCAAAATACACTGATATTTCTCTAAACAGTCCTTTATCATCTGCAGCATTACCTGATAATCTGTCTCATCCTCAAATATTGCACTTCTCCTTACTCCTCTGTGCATAAGGTGATAAATCGCTCCAGGAAACCATTCTCTCAACTTTCTCGCTATAATTATCCTCTCCTAATTCCTTTTATTTTTTAAGATGCTATCATTAATGATATATAAGAAGATACGCACCTGCTTTTAACACAGATGCATTTCTACTATTTCTCAGAATCTCAATTCCAGTTTCTTCCAGTATATCGCAAGAGCTATACTCGCGCAAGAGAATTTACATATTTTTCTTTATCGAAAGAATTTTGTAAGAGGGTCAGACCCCTTCTACGCTCCCATGAATAAACATTTCCCAATGCATGTAGCTACTTTTAATCTCTTGTAAGCTATTAAGTGTATTAATCAAAAACTGTTTCACAAAAACAAGAGGAAATTCCAACGATTTTTCTATTTGATTCATTTCTTCTACACTGGAAACGAATTTGCATACTATATCATCATTTATCTTCAGCTCTCTTTTTATCAGCTCAACCTGAACATATAAACGATTATATCCTTTTTTCTTTAATGCTGTTTCAGCTAAATAATATGATGTCCATGCAGCCACAATAGGTACAACTACCCCTGTTAACAGGCTACTTAATGGAATCTCTTTTACAAGATTTATTGCGTTGTCTATAATCCAATTTATTATCTCTTGAATCATTCCTGCTTTCTGGCCCAAAATCATTCTATATTCCTCTCTTTAGAAGATATAATATAGTGTTACCAATCCTTCATGCTATCTATATAAAACTCTTCCATTTGCATCATCTATATTTTCCAGAATTTCTGATAATATAAAGAATAGTTAATTTCAATATTTTTATTTTTCTATACACGCCACCATATCTGCCATTGGCACATATTTATGAGGCCAATTGACAAGCTCAAATAATTCAGATTTCTTATTTGGTACATCTAATTCATTAGAATCTACAATCTCACTCAAATACTTCATTTCTAACAAGTATAATGCACTTAATGCATAAAGGACATTCTTTTGATTAGCCATCTTAATGTTCGCATATCTACTATGTTTAATTTCACAAAATCCATCCCAAAACACCAATGATTTTGCTGGTTTTTCCGTTGTCCAATCTTGATATGGCTGAATTTTCCAATCATAACCCAGAACAAAAACTTTCTGATTAACAATATCAGAATACCTATTTAAAACAAACGGACAATAATCCTTTATTGTTTTCCGATCATCCGGGGAAAATCGGCAATAAACTTTAAAAAAATTATCTAATTCTGCACCAATAGCTTGCAACAAAAGGGCATATTCATTAGAAAAAGTCCTTTCATTATCCTGATCCAACTCAACATAGTTTAATGTGTTCCGAAATTTCTCCTCCAAAACTAAATAATAGCACCAATAATGTTGTAAAAATTCTTTTCTTGTCATATATCTCCCTTTATCCAGACACTACCTATTACTCACGACCAAGAATTATATAAAGTTATCACGAGTAATAAGAACTACAGTCTGATATAGTCAAAAACTACAGTACGTCCCGTTTATTTTAGTATATTCGTACGTCCATGAGAACAGGTAAGCTTATACCATTTTCTATCTTCTCTTTTTATTGATGTTTTTGCAAAAGTGTTTATCGAAGTGTCAGCCCCACTGTCATTTTACTTCATACTTTGTAAAAGGTTGAATTAATTTATAAGAGGGTCAGTCTCCTTCTACCTTTACCCCATCTTTCTCTATTTTTACTGTTCCAAAATACCTTTATATCCCCGTATATAAGTTTCTTTATCCCTATTCATTCTCTAACTGCTTCATCATCTTTTCGTATTCTATATAAGCCGTACTTTCTTTTCCTTTTCTTCTTTCCTCTATAAATTTCTTCAAATATTTATTATACTGAGATATCAGCCTACTTCCACTCATAGCTTTCACTGTTTTAATATCATAGATTTTTTTATTTATACCTGTGGAAAAGAATTCCAGTTCCTGTAAATAGCTAAGTTTGTCACCATCAGACATTTCTCTTACACTGGGATATTTAATTCGCAATTCAGAAAGTGTCCTTATTGTGTCCAACTTACATTCTCGAATTAATGTCTTTTTATAAATCATAACCGTAACAGATAATGCCGCTACTGCTGCAAATGCGCTAACTACCCCATTATATTTATCAAGAATATTTAAAGCTTCTATTATCAATTATCTTTCCCCATACATCTTCTCATAATAGTCCTGATATTCACCGGAAATGATTGTTTCCCACCATTCCTTGTTATCTAAATACCACTGGATTGTCTTTTTGATTCCATCTTCAAATTTTGTTTCTGGTAACCAGCCTAATTCGTTGTGAATCTTTGTTGGATCGATAGCATAACGCATATCGTGACCTTTACGGTCTGTTACATGAGTAATCAGACTCTCTGGTTTGCCAAGTTCTTTACAGATAATCTTTACAATATCAATGTTCTTCATTTCATTATGACCACCGACATTATAAACTTCTCCAACACGTCCGTTATGGATGATCAAATCAATCGCACGACAATGATCTTCTACATAGAGCCAGTCACGAACATTTAATCCTTCACCATAAACAGGTAATGGCTTATCTGCTATGCGTTCGCAATCATTAATGGAATTAACTTTTCTGGGAAATGATATGGTCCGTAGTTATTGGAACAACGGCTGATGGTTACAGGAAGACCATAAGTTCTGCCATGCAAGAGGGTCAGACCCCTTCTGCTTATTCGTGTGCGGTTAGATTCCACGATTGCCTCAGTCAGATTCTCTGGTACATCAGCATAGTTTGCCAGAAGCTGCTTTGTATCTTTTGTCTGGCAATATCCACCATAGCCGAAAGATGGATTGTTATAATTGGAGCCGATTCGTGGATCAAGGCAAACACCGTTGATAATCTGCTGAAAGAATTTTGCAAAAGGGCCAGACCCCTTCTGACATGGTTTACCGTGTACTCTCAATTCCAGTTTCCCCCGGTATATCACAGGAGCTATACTCGCGCAAGGGAATTTACATATTTTTCTTTATTGAAAGAATTTTGTAAGAGGGTCAGACCCCTTCTGTTGTCCGAAGTTAATGTAATTCCGGCTTCACCACGAAAGCCGTCTGTTCCAAAATATTTTCCCATTTTTCTTATCTTCCCCTATCACAGTTCATTTACTAAAACATCTGCAATTCGCTCGCAAGCATGACCATCTCCATATGGATTGCTTGCTTTGCTCATCACATCATATTCGCTTTTGTCAGAAAGCAAACGGCTGAACTCGTTATAAATCGTTTCTTCTTCTGTCCCTACTAGTTTTAAAGTGCCTGCTGCAATACCTTCTGGACGCTCGGTTGTATCTCGCATAACCAGAACAGGCTTACCAAGAGAAGGGGCTTCCTCCTGAATTCCGCCAGAATCTGTCAGGATCAGATAACTACGGCTCAGGAAATTATGGAAATCCAAAACATCTAAAGGTTCGATGATATGGATGCGGTCATCATTCCCCAAATATTCATTCGCAATTTCGCGTACGACCGGATTCATATGAATAGGATAAATCGCCTTGACATCCGGATGCTCATCCATCACACGCCGAATCGCTTTAAACATATGACGCATCGGCTCGCCAAGATTTTCGCGGCGATGTGCTGTTATCATAATAAGACGACTGTCTTTTGCCCATTCCAATTCAGGATGAGTATAATTTTCGCGTACTGTAGTCTTTAAGGCATCAATTGCTGTATTTCCAGTCACATAAATGCTTTCCTGTTTCTTACCCTCTTTCAGTAGATTCTGCTTTGAAAGCTCTGTCGGAGCAAAGTTAAACTTACTGATAATCGAAACAGCCTGACGATTGAACTCCTCCGGATAGGGACTGTAAATATTATATGTACGCAATCCGGCTTCTACATGACCAACCGGAATCTGAAGATAAAAACAAGCGAGGGCAGTCACAAACGTTGTAGAAGTATCGCCATGAACAAGCACCACATCCGGTCTTTCCTTTTCTAGTATTTCTTTAATGCGGTTTAAGATATTTGTCGTCACATCAAACAACGTCTGTTTATCCTTCATGATTGACAAATCATAATCTGGTGTAACAGAAAACGCTTCCAATACCATATCCAACATTTGACGATGCTGACCCGTCACACAAACTACTGTCTGTAATTCTTTTCGCTTTTTCAGTTCATTTACAAGCGGACACATTTTAATTGCTTCCGGTCTTGTGCCAAAGACCAACATTACTTTTTTCATATGTTCTCCTCTTCCTTGGATTTTAATTTTATTATTTTAAGCATTAGCATCAACGTCAAACCTGCTTCACCGATAGCAGCTGCGCTGGAAACACCATAGATTCCAAAAGCGAAGCCTAGTGCAACATTCAGGAGCACTGTGACAACCGCACTTAAAGAGAATGCCTGGCTATACTCTTTTTGATGCCCACTTGCTACAAGAAATTGAATTCCCAAAAAATTGTTTGTAATTGACAATATCATCCAAATAACCAAAGGTATAATTATATTAGAATACTCTGTATAAGCTGCACCAAAGGCAATAGAAATCAAAAAGTCACGCAACAAAATAATCAGAAATCCACCTATTGCAAAAAGACCTACAATACACATTGCTGCCTGCTTTACCGTTTTACATCCCTTTTGGAAAGATTCCGAAAATTTCACACTGATGTGTGGATAAAGTGCTTGACTAACTGGACTGAAAAACAAGATCATAATATAGGGAATCTTATATATTGCTGAATAAATTCCCACAATGCTTGATACAGCAACTGTACCAAGAACAGTGACTCCCACACTGCTAAAAATTTTAGACATTGCCTGGGAAATAAACAAATACCAACCATCTTTTATTTCATCAATAGCTTCCTTAAACTTGCAAAGCCTTACCTTCAATCCATACTTTTTTCTTGACAATGCCAAACCTAAAACAGCCGAAAAAACAAATGTCACCGAATAGCAAAAACAATACAAATATAAATGAGCTTCCGTTTTAACAACCAAGAAAACCAAAATCACTGAAATTAGGCGAGACACTGCATTGATTATGGTAATCAGCTTCATGTCCTGTTTTCCTTGAAAAAGCCAGGTTAACTGGAATGCAACGCCAATAATCACAAGAAATAGAATATTCATACTTACAAACTGTTGCACACCAACCTGTGTTACATAAGCAAGGACATTCATTCCCAAATAGGAAACTGCCAACAATAAAAGTCTTGCGCTTATTATTCTACTATATAAGTTTTGTAAATCATCATCTCCTTCGATAGATACCTTTCTTGCTCCCGTAAAACCAAAACCATATTCTACAATAACCTGAAAATAAGTCACCCAGTTCAGAGATAATGAAAAAATACCATAGTTAGATGTTCCCAAAACTCTCGTAATGTACGGCAATGTCAGCAATGGTACAACCGTGTTAAAAATCTGAAGAATGAACAACCACATTCCATTTTGGAAGAGTTTGGTGCCCAACAATTTTTTTATTTTACCCATTTATCTCCTTCCCAATACTTTCTTTATACATATTTTCGCCGCATGAATAATTGGTCTCTTCAACTTTTCCTTTTTAAATACAACGTTACATGCCTTGTCAAAACCTTTTTCCGGATATAACTCTGCAAAACGATTACGATATGTAGATGGAATAGAAGGACTCGCAAGCTGATTTTCAAACTTCAGTGCTTCTTCAATGGGTCTTGAATCAATAGAAAGATACTTTTCATCCCCTATCTGTGCAAGAACCTTCTGCCCCTTCTCTGAATTACAAAGTACACAAGAAACCCCTTGGTATTTCATTTCTGCAATATTTCCATCAACAGAAGCCACTCTACCTAGTCCAGTAAAGTCTCCAATTGTTAAATCCCCACATCTGTTAGGACCCGCATACATGCAACTATAGCAATTGGGTCTGTAAATTGTTGCATTGTGGTATCCGATTTGGAAATTATCATTACTTTCTACGTATTTATGATAGTTCTTTCCATTATAATCCACACTAAATACGAATTTGGATGTCATGAAGCGTTCATCTCTAAATGATAATCTTTCAATTTCAGCCGCCCCATTGCATATGTTTTTAACATGCTCTTTAATATAAAGATCAGAAGGCACACCATGGCAAATGATATCGACTGTAAACAGGTTCTCCGTTTTGACTTTATTTGTTTCTGCATATTTTTTTACTGCTGCTACTTGACAAGGCAAACCAATAAAGACAAGTGGCTTCTCATTTTTTAAGATATCAATAACATCCTCACTAATATTTCCCATAAAAGAAAATGTATACTTCGAATTCACAAATTGATGAATATCTCCTTCTGAAAATCCTAGTTTATACTTGGCCGTTAATTCTTTGTTATCAAAATATACACCCGCAAATGGGATATCTTTTTTCAAACACCATCTATAAATTGCTTGCGCAACACCACCAGAAGCACTAGATTTCCGAATTGCCTCATTTGAAGCATAACAGGAATAACACGCTTTGGGTCTATTTTTTTCCACCTGATTAATCGCGGGACATACTTTTTGACACAAACCACACCCTACACATTTACCACTGTCAATCACTGGGTAAATATTATTCAGCGCATCTCGTGTGAACGTAACAGCTTTTTTCTTGCATACCAATCTACAATTTCCGCAACCAGTACAGGCATCTTTACTTGCTAGTTCCATTCTCTTTCTCCCTTCTATTTTCTGCCTATTCTAAACACTATTTTCGGATGTTTTATATGCTGCTCTAGATAATACATAAAAATAAAAAGAATATAGACAACATATACATCTGTATTCTGTGTCAGCAAAACTAGAATGAACATAAAAACTAAAGATTTTGATTTGTTTTGCTTCATATTGTCTGCAAAATAGCAAAAGAAAATCAGTCCAAATATACCAACCAGATAACCTAAATACCCAAAATTGCACAATGTCATTTCATACCAACAAGGTGTTGTTCCAGCCGGCAGCTTTGAAATAGGAAGATTAAGGATAGATGACGTCAAATATTGATAGTGACTATATGGTTTATTGGGCCAAATAATTCTCGGAATAAAAATGAAAAGCGTTGAAAAAAAACTTTGTCCCGGATAATCCAAGATGTGATTTTTCTTGAAAAATTCTTCATATATAACATACTTGATGACATCATCTCTTCCAAAATCGACTCGAAGCATGTCGTACACACTATCAAAAGTCATGTTTGAAAGAGGTTTAATTACAGCTAAGTAAACGACCGAGAAAGCAATCAACGTAATTCCCATAATCGGGAGAATCCAAAAGAGTCTTTTTCTTCCTTTTTTTCCCAACTCCGACTTTGTAAGAAAGAAGAGATAAAAGACACCCATGACTGCAATAATAAAACGTTTTCCCTGTAGCCAAGCAAGAATGAATGTAATCAATGCTACCACGTACATCTTTTTTGCCGTGATTCTTCCTGAGAACAACATAATACATGTGCAAAACAAACTAACAAGAATCAGCGAATTTAGAATCAAATTGTCCTGTCCGCTTACACCTCTCAAGTTCATAGAACTGTAAATTAAAAATTTACTAGCATTACCAGATAACAGCACATAAAATACTGGCGAAGCAATCCCAAATACATAAATCCAAGGCTTTTCATTTTCATTTTTCAAAGCTGTGTTTAATTCAGTTGCTCTTAATACCAATCTTCTATTCATTTTAGTGCCATACATATACAAAGCAAAAATTGCAAATGTTATATAGATATCATAAATGGCACTAACGTCAACGTTATTCATAGGTTCAATAAAAGCTTTATACCAATATACAACGGTGTATTGGGGCATTCCAATTAGATAATTCAATATAATTGGGACACAACAAAATATATACACAATAAATACCACATAAAATGATATAGAGCAGTATCTATCAAAAACAAGTTTTTTATATGATTTATATGTTACAATCGTTGTAATCAAAATCATTAACCAATCCACGACTGGAAACATAATCTACCTCCCTCTATATCATATAATTCACATATCTCATAAAATGCCATTTTCTTTAATAATCCGTTTCATCAATGCTTCATTATCTGTTCCCTGATAAAAATCATAGGCGTTTTTAGCATACAAATCATAGTGTTCTTCAATATCACGAAGCGCACGCATCAAAGCATCTTTTTTCATAGGTACACAAACGCCAGCCTTAGCAGCTCCGATTGTATTAACCAGACCAGGAACTTCATTTCCGATTGCAGGAATGCGCAGACCAGAGTATTCATAAATCTTATTTGGAGCACAAAATGCACGGTTCAAACTATTCCGATCATCATAAAAAACAAAACCAATGGTAGCATAGCTAGTCACTTCTAGATGATATGGTGCAGGAATATTCTTAATAAAAATACTTTTATCATATTCTTTTTTAATATCTGTAAAAATATTTTCCGGGTCCAGCCCCATCAATACAAAGTAATATCCAGTACCGGAATCACGAATTGCCCTTGCCATCTCCAACATATAATCTCGACTTTTCAAGATTCCCTGATAAATAATAAATTTCTTATCCTGGACCAGTTCAATTGCTTTCTTGGTTGCTTCAATAGACGGGGTCTTGCGTCTTTCGTCATGAAAATCGTATGGTTTATTCGGCATAACATAAGGTAACTTCTTCAGACCGTACCAGTTTCTCATAATAAAAGCTCTCGTTGTCTCGCAACAAACAATGAACTCTGCATCTCCTGTGAGCATACTAAAAAGCCTATTTTTAGTCTTATTGTCATCCAAGAGTTCCAAGGATGTCAGCGCATAATTATATCCCTTCAACTTGCCCACCATCGGCATTGCAGTCTCTGCGGTTCCAAACCAAAACAGCGTTTGTGAAGCATTCTTTATAGTTTTCATTTTTTTCTTCACTACTGAAGCAAACTGATGCCAGTTATTGAGTCTATCCAGTTTTCCAGGCAGTTTTCCACGTTGTTCGTGAAGATCAACATAAGGAATACCCTCTGCATCAAAAATTGCCAGCAGCTGCTTAGCACAAGAGCCATACCACACCTCGACATCCACACCATTCTTCTTCAACATACGAATTTGTGCAATGCAAGGGGGATAAATATGTAACTCGGATTTCACTATATAGATAACTTTTTTCATTTCACTACCCTCTCATTATCGATTGCACTTTGAAGAAACGCCTTTGATGCATCTGCAACTGATCGAATTTTGAGGTCTACTTCTGTGTAATCAATCTCTTCTTTTGGAATAACTGGTGCATCACCATAAAAAATTCTACTCTCAAGGCCAATCAAGGTCAGATAATCCCGAATTCTGGAATCCGTGCTTTGCCTGTTATTGATCACGGAATACATAGGCTTGTTAAAAATTGTAGAGAAAACCGTACCATGATATCCGTCTGTCATAACAGCTGAAGCATGATACATATAATTCAAAAATTCCACCGGACTGGCATCATTGACAAAATTGCCACGGAAAGATTCTTTTTCCAAATGCATCCAAATATACTTAATTTTTAGTCCGCGCGCTTTTGCAATCTGCTCTGCAATTGCCATATTCCGCTTGATAGGTTTCTTATCAATGAGATAGCAAAGCAGGTATTTTTCTTTAGCAAGCGGACTACTTTTATCCACAAATATTTCCCAATCTTCTCTTGTCAGTAAAAGGACTGGATCAACTGTGTCCACAACACCGTGCCCACAAATTGCTTCTACTTTTTCTTTCGCGCCCTTTTCTCTCAAACCAACATACGGAAAATCCTTTGCATATTTAGAATATCCACGAATATCCTCCAAAGATGACTCTCCGATACTTACTGAATAACCAATCTTTGTTGCCTTTGTCTCAAATGGGAAAAAGAACATCTCGTCAAAATCATAGATATGCGGATTCCACACCTGATCACTTCCGGTGATAATGGCTTGATACTGTTCCCGGTCCACCAATGCCTTTAGCTGCTCTACATTTACAACTTTTTCTGTATGTGGAATATAATTTTCTACAAAATCTGCAAACCCCTTTTCTTTCCTGAGCCTCTGCTTTACAAATGGCAGTAATATAACATTCACAATTACATTCTTAATTCCATCTTTTTTATGAAAGACAGAATTGTTTTTCTCCTGAACTCTTGAAATTGCATTCAGTACTGTAGCATCGTAACCCACTTTCTCCAAATATTTTCTGAGAGCATAACACTGTAGAACTGCTCCATAGTTTCTGGCAAAATGGTATGTAATTATTCCAACTTTTTCTTTACTCATATATGAACCTCTATCTCTCTCCTATTTCTTTATTACACGCTTCGCTTTCTCCAACAAAATCGTAGGATTGATTTGATAATATAACAAATCAATTACTTCAAGATTACCCATTTTATTGAGTGTATGTACACGCCGATAGTTTCGTTTACTATTTATGGTCATGTCAGAGACGGAATAAGTACCAATTTCTCTTTCCTGCAATGTCTCGCCATCAAAAGAATCTAATTTGCACAAACGTAAATATTCACCATATACTCTACCGCATTCCTGCAAAGCATGATAGATTCCATTATCATATTGAATAAAATTACCAGCCGGTCGCTTATCTACATAGTTTCCCTTAAGTACAGCAAGTTCTGCCTTCCATATATTTGTATCAATTTTGAACAACACATTCTTTTTTTCTGGAAGTTTCTGCCCAACGGCGTACATAATATTGTCCTCTGTCTTAACAAAGACGGTATCCACAACCGCAATATCATCATACAGAACAGACTGCAGTTCCCATTTATAGGGAAAATCCACTGCTTTATAAAGTCGCAGCTGATTGGCTTCGCTGGTTTCTGGCATCATATAAATATCATTTTTAAATTTAAAAGTATTAGGAAATGACATATGGAATGGTTCATTAATGATTTCTACAAATCCTTTATTATCCTGAAGGTCAATTACACCGATTGTTCCTTTTTCACCGTTAACATCATCCATTATTTCTACAAAAATATATTCCCGACCATTTTCAACAAAAGGAAAGGAATCCGCATACCAACGATGTAATGTTGGTTCCAATACTTCAAATGGCTCGGCATTATCAAAATGTGTAGCCTTATCACTAACATGTCGGTAACCAACTGCATAAGCTCCTTTATAGAAATTATGCAAAAACTTCTTTATTTTCTTTTTCATCTTCCTTGCTCCTCCATAAGAATACTATCATACAAGCGATTAGCCTGAACAACATATGTTGCATAACTATAATCCGCACATTTGAAAGAGTCTCTTATATTTTTTTGGAACTTATCTATAACAGTATCTTCCAATGAAATCTGTATTTTTTGTTTCAGAGCCTCTACATCACCTGTATCATAAATTAAACCATTTATGCCATCCGTAATAGTCTCCGTAGCGGAAGTGCAGTCTGTAACAATACATGGAAGCCCTGCTGACAATGCTTCTGGGATGGTCAAAGGCGATCCCTCATTACAGATAGATGGGAATATCAAAGTTCTAGCTGCCTGATAATATTTTGTCAACTGCGTACTATTAACCCAACCAACAAACTCAATTTTAGGATATTTTTGCTTTAACGTATCCAACAACGGACCTACTCCCACGACTTGTCCCCGAATATCAACACTTTTCTGTACTTCTGTAATAGCTTTACAAAAATCTTCTACACCTTTTTCTTCTGATACTCTTCCCGCACAAAGATAAATATTGCTACAATGATGATTCATTACCATCTGATCTGACAAGTCGATGGGATTTCTCAAATAATGAAATTTTGTCGACTTCAAATATGGCTGTGACAAAGTTAAAATTCTATTAGAGATATATGCAAAATGAATGTCTTTAGCATTTTTTACATATCGGTTTTGAACTATCTGTCTCATACAGCGCCAGATTTTTTGAAAATAGGATCGTTTGTCACAATTACAGGATATACATTTCCAACTCATTGGCTTTAAATGACAAAGCTCTTTCTTCTGATAATTAAAAAAGCCTCCATTTGGACATACCGCAAAGTAGTCATGTAAGGTAATGAGAACCGGAAAATGCATATTCTGAGCAACAGCAACAACAGATACTGATAAAGCTTTACTCCACCCATGGATATGAATAACCGTATGCTTTGGATCTAAATCTGATAACAATTTTGCAAATTCTGTTTTTGCCTGTCCGTTCCAAATTCCATACAGGCATGCTTTAATTTTATTTTTATTATTAGCAATGTGTGGTGTATCTATGCAAACCACCTTGATAGCATCATTAGATTGCAGGCATTCATCAACTTCTGCATTTGCGGCAAAATAAATCACATTATTATCTGGATTCTTTGCCAATTCAACCGCGCTTTGGATAGCAATTTTTGCAGCACCTCCGCTGATGACTGCCTTATCATAAACCATTACAATTGTTTTTTTCATATTTTCTCCCATTATTCTACAGTTTTTTTATGATACAATATTTCAGCAATTCCGGAATATGATTTTTAATAACGTTCTTTATAGATTTTCGAGGAATCATCCTTTCAACAAGATTACCCTCATTCAAGCTATATTTCATCTTACAGTTAGTATCTGTACTTTTAATAATACTGGAATTACACGCAACAACGGTTTCATATTGAGATTTTTTCTTTCGAATTACCGTGTCTGGAATATCTTTGAATAAATGCTTACCTTTATCACTATATATCAAAACAGCAGATGCACCATACTTCGCATCAAAATCAGGATGCGCTTTTTCAATTCCCCAAAAATCGCACAGCAGGATATCTCCTGTATGACCAGTTCCTTTATATTTGCAGTGATAGCAAGTATCTCTTAACGTTTTTCCTTTCAAAAAAGCGGCATAAAACGGATCTTGATTGGAATACCTATAAAACTTTCTTCCAATTATATCTTCAAATACAAAAGTATAATGCTCTCCTTTTTTATGTTTCACTTTATTTCTGAATGTATAATTTGCGATTTTAGTATTATATTTATTTTCGAGCCAATCAATATATCTTATAAACAATCCAGGGGAGGGAACACCGTGGCATGCCACTTCTACAGTATATAAACAATTAAACTCCTTTCCTAAATAAGATTGGAGTCCTGCTATTTGGCATCCTGTTCCACTATATAAAACGGGTACTTTATTCTTCAACAAATCTTGTACCTCTTTGAATGTATCTGCTGTGTTAGATTGAATATATTTTGATTTTTGAATGCTGAGCAGAGCATCCTTCTGAGTTACTTTAATATGTTTTATATGGAAATCCTCATTCCATGCACAACCAAATACAACACCATTTTGAGATAGGATTTGTTCTGCTAGAAGCGCAAACACACCACCTGATGTACTTTCTTTCAAATTTTCTTTTTTTATATCTGCCGCTGCCCAAACTTCGATTGCTTCATTTTGAGAGTAAGAGTTCTTTTTTTCTGGACATACGGCTACACACAGACCGCATGACACACACCCGTCACCAATCTGAGGAATCAAAAAGCCTCGATCATTTTCGACCATCCGAATACATTGTTTTGGACACTTCTGATAACAAGCACCACAACCATTGCAGGATTCTTCACTTATATTTTCTAAACTACTCTTCATTACTTACACCTTTTAAGCATGTATTTAACCACTCTCTAGACGCAGATGCATTTATTTTCATTCTCCTGTGCAAGGCTTCCCAGTTAAAATCATGCTTTTTATCAACATCCTGAATTTCAGACACCATACAATCTTCACACCCATATGTTTCCAGCAAAGTGTAAATTCTGGAATTTTGAGATTTAGCACTCGTATCATCGAATCTTTTCGTTACATAAAAATCCTTTTTGAAAACAAGTGAAAAAATGCTGCCATGAAAAGAATCAGTAACTACTGCACATGAATCTTTAACCAGTCCAAGCCATTCACATGGACCAGCATTCTGAATGATTGTGCCGTCAAATTTATAGTGTTCTTTTTGCGTTGGAATCAAAACGAGTTCACAATTATATTTCTGAGCAACTTTCTTTGCGATTTCTTCATAAGATTCCCTGTTTGATAGAAAATAAGCAAAAACATATCGTCCATTTATGCGAGGATTAACAGCAAGCTCATTCCATTCCTCATGTTCTAACAGAAGCGTTGGATCCACATTCATAGGCACATTTTTTCCTATCAATGTTTTTACGATTTTTACACCTGTCTTTTCACGGACAGAAATTTCAACAAATTTTTCCAGATACTCCCGAATAATTTTCATTTTTTTACTAGGAATTTCACTGACACCAAAACTACAGGCATACGCATATCTGCGTTCATTCTCAGACAAAAAGTTGAAATAGTAAACTGGATTTAGAAGCATTGGTGACCAAATTTGATCCGATCCACATATATAAGCATCATATTTTCCTGATAATTCCGACAATTCATTTGGCTTTGAGTATTCTTTGGTTAGATTAAAATTTTTGCTCAGAAACTGTTCAAAGGCTTTATTCCTTTGGCATAACAATTCTGGTTGTCCCTGTTTTTTACTCAAATATCCATCAAACTTTTCCTTAAACAAAGAAAACGAATTATGACATTTGATTAGATTCTTCGCTTTTTCTATCGCAGAAGGTTTATAATTAATATTGCTAACGTCATATCCTTCTCTCTTTAAAAAACCCTGTAATGCATAGGCCTGTAGGAGAGTTCCATAATTCCCGTTATACAGCCATGTCAATATCGCTATTTTCATTATTTTAATCCATTTCCTTATTGAATAATTTGCTATGTTCCTCTGAAACTCTTCGGGCATTAAACCTGTTATGCACATCTTCCAGACCTTGTGCTACTATCTTCTTTCTCAATCCATCTTCTCGAAGGATTCGTAGCACAGCCTTACTTGCTCCAATATCATCATCAACTTCTACAAGCAGACCATTTTCTCCATCCTTGATTATATTCGGAATGGCATCCACCCTGCTTGCCACAATTGGTTTGCTCGCCATCATATATTCTGGCAGTGCTAACCCAAAGCCCTCCCAGCGACTCAGCAAGCATGCAACGTCAAATATTTCCACATAGCTCATCGGGTTATCAACCCAGCCTGTAATATGTAAGTTATCCGAGAAGCCATTGTCCCCTGCATACTTTCTGATTTCGTCTTCCTGATTTCCATTGCCGACGATAATGAAGTGTGCATTTGGAACCTCATCTTTCACTTGCTTTGCCATCTTAACAAAGACATCTGGTGCTTTCTGTGAGCTTATTCGTCCTACCATGCCAACAACAAATGCGTCTTCTGGAATGTTCAGGTCTCTCCTTTTAACTGCACCATGCACTCCATTTTCATAGGTCTCGATATCTACACCGTTAAAAATGACTTGCAGCTTGTCTTCTCTGCAAATTTTCTTATCCAGTGCTGACTGTTTCTCCGCATCTGAAATGCAGATGATTTTGTCACAGAACGGTGCAGCTATCTTTTCAATAGACGTGTACATTGCCTTTTTCTTTGCAGCGCATCGCATATTAAATGCCCACCCATGTGGGTTGTATACACAGTGATTCTTCAGACCAATATCTGCAACGCGAGTGATTGCTCCGGCTTTGCTAGAATGAGCATATACAATATCGGGGTTATATTTTTTTATCAGTGCTCTAACCCCTTTAATCGCCTTTAAGTCGCTACTTCCAATGGCTCTGGTCATCTCTACCTGTTCAAATGAATCCACCAAATCTCTGTAGTCTTCTTCATGGAAATCCTGTGAGCAAACCAATATATTCTCAAACTTCTCTTTGTCCAAATACTTGAGAAGCATTCGGATGTAGCGATCCACGCCGCCAGCAGCTTGCGCTACATGCAGTATTCTGATTTTTCTCTTCATCATCCCTCAAATAATCCTCATCTTTTCCGCAATCGTTATGTACGGCAAAACCAATTTATAAAGTGTGATGCCCACACACGCCTAAGTGTTTTTCCTTACTGTCATACCCTTTCAGCGCAGCAATCATATTTCTACTTTTCTCCGGTTTATCGAGTACACCTGTCTTGCTTTTGCAATCATCGAAGTGTTGTTTTATACTGTAGAACCCCGTCCATTCTCATACCACACATTTTTGCGAAGTGTCGGTTTATACACTCAAAGGGCGTAGGCGCGTATATGTTGTTGAAACTGTATATATTATCCACTTTCAACCATATCTCCAGCGTCACCTTGAACAAATCATGCAGATTTTCCACCCTCGACACCCCTCCTTATATACCTATCATCCCCACGACAGGTCTACTCAACAGAAAAGTTGCGAAGTAGAAAACGCCATTTTTTCCGATTTTTTCATGACTCAACAAACCGCAGCAAAGTAGCCCTCATATTTACCAGCGATAGTGCACTCAATAAAGCCTTAGCAGAGCAGGTGATAAGCTCATGGATTTTTGATGTTTTTATCATCTGCGCCACCATTTTTCTCATTCCACCCACATCCACGTTATTCCTCTCAAATGTGTTCCTCATCCACCGGCAAACTGTGTAAATATCCCCCATTTTCACCTCATATATCAGGGCGTTTTGCAACGAATCTTCGGTATGCTGAGTGTGAAAATCGAGTCTTTTTTGACTATGCTACGTTGCTCCGGTATTTCGGGCCAACATTCGTTGAAACTGAAAGCACCATTTCCCTCACATCGACCCTTCTTTTTTAAACACTACCTGTATTGTTTTCAGTAGGATTCTAAAGTCCAGTCCCATGCTCCAGTGGCTTATGTACTCTCTATCCAGTTCCACGACTTCTTCAAAGTCCGTAATGTTACTTCGCCCGCTGACCTGCCACATTCCGGTAAGACCTGGTTTCGCTGCGAGACGAGCACGATGATGGAGCTCGTATTTCTCCCACTCATCTACAGTTGGTGGGCGAGTACCTACCAGCGACATATCTCCCTTTAAGATGTTAAAAAACTGTGGGAATTCATCTATACTCCAGTCTCTTATAAAGTTCCCGATTCCTTTCTTGACCGTTCCGTCCGGAAGCTTTTTGCTCCCAATAATACGAGGGTCAAAGTCAAGTTTGAACATCATGCCGTCCTGGACACGATTCTCTGCCATAAGTTCGGCTTTCCGTTCTTCTGCATCCATATACATGCTCCGGAACTTGTACATCTGGAACTTTTTCCCGTTCTTTCCTACTCTCGTTTGTTTGAAAAAGATAGGTCCGGGAGACTGCAGGTAGATGGCTGGTCCGATAAAGATGAACAGAATAGCCGTAAACAGACACCCCAGGAGTCCTCCTGCGATGTCTAAGCCTCGTTTCACTATAAGCTGCCTGTGAGTAATATTGTTCATACTGGTAGTGAGAACGGTGTAAGTTCCAAGCTTCTCAACAAACTGCTTCTTCCCGAGAAGGTTTTGCGATTTGGCAAGCTTCATATGAACGACCACTCCCATTTCTGTGAACTTGTTAAGAAGTTCTGAAGGATATGGTTCACTTTCTGAGATATTGACAAATACTTCATCTACCCATTCACGGCAAACATATTCTATGATATCATCCTCATTTGCCACAACAGGCACACCGTCTATTATACTGCCTTTTGCTTTTTTATCAAGGATACATACTCCTTTTACAAAATAATCTGCATAATTCTTATTCTTAATGTTATCAATCACATCATTTACATTCTGGGAAGATGTGACGATTAAAAGGGAACGACTTCCAATCTCCACAAGACATTTATGTAGAATGGCCTTCCACAGATTACGAACCACATAACTGATGATCAGATAAATAAGCCCTGTATATACTATAACGAGTCTGGAATAATCATCTGCTTCTTTAAATAAGAATAAATAAAACACTGAACTCAGTGTTAGCAAAATATCATGTTTTAATGTCATGGTAAATTCTTGATAAAAGCCTCGCTTTAAAACATTCTTATATGAATCGAAAAAAAAGATAACCACGATGTCCAGGAGTGCGATGCTCCATATCATATCACGGTATAAAGAATTCGTGAGTATCTCCAGGTTTCTGTGGCGTATTCCAAACGCCAGCGTAAAAGAAATCCACAGACATATCACGTCTAAAATTATAAAATCCAGGTGCTTCAACCAGCCCTGTGCGCTCTTCTTGTACATACTGTTCCCCAATCTAGTTTCTTATGTTTACTAATTATCTATCGATTATCAGAGGAAGATATAGAGTTTTAATCCCCGCGAAATCCTAATCTTTCTCTATTGATAGTCCATTTTTTCATACATTTTTGTATCTTTTCTCGGTAATTATGTATTAAAAGAGAAAAGTACACTCACAATGAGTAAATTATAGCATAGATTTCTTTTTAGGAGTATAATAAAATGTAACAATTTTTTTATTATAATTTGTCTATTTTTAGTAAAGTCGAACTGCATTCTTGATTTTCCACCAATTTTTCACTTAAAACTCATTCTTTAGTATATAGCGAGACCGAATTTTTCTTAAAAAGAACAAAAAAAGAAGACATAGCTGACAGCTGTTAAACTGCTTTGATACGTCTCCTTTATTTTATAAGGTTCTATTTCTCATTTTACTTAATAGGGTTTATTACTTCCCGTTATACTGATAGCGAACTCCTTTTACAACATATCCTGCTGCTGTCTTCTTCAGCTTCAGTGTTGTTGTACCGATGTTCGTTCTGCCCTTCTCTCCGTAGCATCCTAAACGATTCTGTGTTGTTACGGTGTAGGTATTCTTACCGGTACGGGTTACCTTTGTGATCTTGTAATCTGGAATCACGTCTCCGAAGTCTCCGCCACAGTACATATATGGATCTTTATAGTACTTGCTGTTGGAGCTGCATACTAACATCGCATGATTCTTATTCTTCTTGTTCCTGATGGTATTAACGGAAGCACTCTTACCAAAAAGCTTCTTTGTCTCGGAACGAAGTTCCTTTGCTGTGTAGCTGTAGTCTCCTTTGTAATTATATCTTACAAATACGGCGATGGATAACTTGGCATTATCGTTAAGCTTCATCTTTACCGGTCTGGTGGTGGACTGTTCGCTTAAGTTCATCGCTGTCGTATATGCGGTCATCATCTTGCTAATGTTCTTAATCTCACGATTCCCTGCCATCTTACCGGTTACGTCTGTAGATGCTGCCTGCACCGGTGTAAATGGAATGAGTATTACTGCCATAAACATTACTGCTAAAATTGTACTTAATCTCTTCTTCATAGGGAACCCCTCCTCGTCTTCCTGATATAGTAAGGAATGTCTTTGCATTTCCTATGCTTTTATTTTAATATTTTTACAGGAAAACTGCCATAACAGAAGTATTATCTTTGGTTACAGGCGGGATAAGAATGTATAACAAAAGTGTTAACATGGATTTCATTTGGTCAAAATTACAAAAGAAGCCCCCTTCTCTGCTTTCACAAAGAAGGGGGCTTCTTTTGATTCCATGCCCTACTATACTGGTTCTGTAGATTAGCTTATGGCACTTTATCTTTCGTATACACAAAAAACTTACAGTAGATGTAAGCTGTCCTCGTGAAGATTACTCTTCTGTCAGCTTATATCCGGCGATTCTGGCAAGCTCGCGGATAGAATCTCTTGATACCTTCTTACCTCTATATTCAATGAGGTCTTCACACTGTCCTGTAAAGATATCACTAGGGTTATACTTCTTAATGATGATCTTATCTTCTTCTGTGAAGATTTCTAAAGGTTCTCTCTCACCGATGTCGAAACTTTTACGAAGTTCCATTGGTAATGTAATTCTTCCTAATGAATCAAGCTTTCTTACTATTCCAGTACTCTGCATAACGTACTCTCCTCTCTGGCGCAGTGTCTACTTCTTATTATTTTACTTTTTAATGACCTGCTGCCTGTGCAATGTTTTTGTGATGACTGTAGTATATCATAGGGCGATTCATTTGTCAACTAAAAAATGGAAAGTTTTTTTTAAAATGTTAGGCGGTGTGCAAACTGTTATTTTGAAGTCCTTATTACATTTCGCCGTTATATTCTCATTCTAGTATAATAATGGAAATTCTTGCACTTTCCCTTGTAAAAAGTTGTTATCTGTCTCTAAGAGTGAGACTATCTCGCAAATGCGATGGCAACTTTTTACTTTACAGTTAACAAAATACCCCCACTTACAGCAATTGAAAATCGTTCTTTAACAAGTTCTTACTTTAACTTTACTTTAACTTAAGTAAATACTGGCCATAATTGGTCATCTTTAAACTTTCTCCAATCTCGTGGATCTTGTCTAAAGATATAAATCCCTCTTTCCATGCAAGTTCTTCTAAGCAGCCTACATAGCATCCGGACTTCTGGAGTGCCTTAACAATCTCAGCCGCTTCTAACATGCTGTCTGCGGTTCCGGCATCCATCCAGGTGAGTCCTCTGTCAAATGGGATAACCTTTAACTGGCCTCTTCTTAAGTATTCTAAGTTAACATCTGTGATCTCGTACTCACCTCTGGCAGATGGCTCAAGATTCTTAGCGATGTCGATTACCTGATTATCATAGAAATATAATCCCGGTACGATGTAGTTCGACTTCGGATTCTTCGGCTTCTCTTCGATGGATACGGCATGGCCGTTCTCATCAAACTCTACTACACCAAATGGTCTTGGATCGTCTACATAATAACCGAATACCTTTGCACCATGGTCATCCTTGATGGCTTCCTTCATAATCTCGTCAAGATTATGGCAGTGGAAAATGTTATCTCCTAATACGAGACATACGGAGTCATCTCCGATAAAATCTTCCCCGATGATCAGGGCATCTGCGATTCCGCGTGCAACCTTCTGTACGGCAAACTCGATATGAATTCCAAACTCACTTCCGTCCCCAAGAAGATTCATAAATTCCTTCTCTTCTCCCGGTGGAATGATTACGAGAATGTCCTTGATCCCTGCCTGAAGTAAAGTAGCGATCGGATAATAAATTAATGGCTTGTCATATACTGGTAATAATGGTTTACAAACCGGCTTTGTCATAGGGTACAGTCTGGTACCTTTGCCGGCAGCTAATACTATTCCTTTCATATTAAAATCCCCTTGTCATTCGTTAAATATCTTATTATATCAGATGTGAGATGACTCCCACCTCTGTAGATGGCGAGCAGCAAATCAGTATCAGTGGGGGAGTCAATCCCCATCTGATATAGCCTCCGGCAGGATTGCAGAGATGCGCAGAAGAAGTATGTCATGCATTGCATGACGCGCATCTCGCAGCAAGAATGCCGGGGCATTCTTGAATATCACGTTACAGACTTTATAATGTCATTCCCAGTGTTGTCAATCTTATGCAAATGATAGTAAATTCCCATTACGAAATCATCTTGCTTCCAATATTTTATATTATTTCCTTCTATTTGTCAAACTTTCTTTGCAAATTTAACTAAATATTTATATAGTTGGTTTTTATTTTTCTGCAAATGCGTTCTGTACTGTGTCCATCAACCATATTTAGGAAAACTTTGCGGAAGTTATCGAGGTCTGATTGTTCTACTTCTGACACAATATTCTCAAGCATGGAGGCTGCCTTTTCACATAAAGCTTCGAATTCTGCGACAACCGGTCCCGGAGTGAACTGGTCATAATCAAAGTAAAAGTCTCTGCTGTCCATATATTCCTTCTCATCAAATGCATAAAACAGCATCGGAAGTTCTAAGATTGCCGCTTCAAATACACTTGAGCTGTAGTCTGTGATAAGAAGGTTGCTTATGAGCATAAGGTCGTTAATATGCTCCTTTGTACTAAGGTCAAATACTCTGTCCTTCCACCGTTCTTCTACAAAAAAGCTCTGCTTGACAAACGGATGATTCTTGAGGATAAGCACCATATCTTCCGGCTGTCGTTCCATGAAGCGATTAACGTCAAATGCCTCCGGTGGATAGTGTGCATCTTTATTCCCATCTCCTCGGAATGTCGGCGCAAACAAAATGACACGATTGTCCTTAAATGCTGGGTACTTCTCATAAAGTTCCCTGCGCTTTTCTTCTTCGTATTCCCAGTCAAAAAGCCGGTCTGTACGAGGCACGCCGAGCGCCTGTACCTTACTTGGTGAGATGCCAAATGCCTCCGCATAAATGTCTCTTATGGTATCGCTGCTTACCGGTACGAGATCATAATTCCTGTGATTCATAGAAGTCTGTGGCGCACCGCCCTTTTTCCCCATGCGGGTAAGCCCGAACGTCTTAAAGGCACCGCAGGCATGCCATAACTGGATAATCTTTGTCTCGTTCCGCTTATGAATGCTGTGAAGCTGTGGATAAAAGTCTTCTAGAATAATGACTGCCGATGTCGCGCACTTTAAGGCACACTCCCGCAGTTCTCTCTTCTTTAACTGGTCTACCGTCTTTGTATTAATAAATGTAGTGATCTCTACTTCCGGCTCGTTCTCCTCAAACCACTTCTTTACAAGCATAAGATTCCCGCCCTCTTCCGGCTCTCTTTCCGACAGAAAAAGAATCTGGTTCGGCTTCACCTTATTCTTTGCCACGTATTTACGGTATCTGGCAGCAAAATAGTCGGTATTCTGCTGACGTGCACTGTAATTATATCCACTGATACGGTACACTGTCTCATTCGCCCGCTTCGCCGCCTTTATAAAGTTCTTTTCTTCTTTAAAATAATCTCTTACGAGCAAAAATGGCAGACCGAGAGAACATCCTGCAAACTTAAGCAGATTCCTCTTACGCACGATCTCTGCCCTTGCAAAAAGCTCCTTCTGTACCGGAAATGGCTGGTCATCAAGGCTGATCTCTTCTGCTCCGCACCAGAGCGCAAACACAACATTCACCTTATGGCGTGGCGGACTGTAAAATACATATGGCAGAAGAATCTCTGCATCGGCGCGGATCTGCTCGCCCACTTCGCCCTCTTCAATCACTACTTCCATCGGAAAACGGCGTTCTACCTGTCTTTGCGTAAATACTGCCTGTACACGTATGCGCTTTCCCTCCATTTCCTCCGGCATCTTGGCGCGGAATCCGAGCTTCATCGTCTTCTGCGTAATATTCACTGTAATTCTGTAATTAATCTTTCTCATAACTCTTATCGGTTTCTTTCTCTTATGATTTTTAAGCTCCTGGACTAACTTTATTTAGTAAATGCATTCTTTTTTATTGTTCCTTTTAAATAACATTCCAGCTTCGATAAAGGTATCTTCTTCTCCCACTGTCTTCGGGCAATATCCTGCTTTAACGTAAGTGCCTGATCCTGTGACTTCTTTAATTCTTCCGCATTACCTGCTTCTTTTGCACTTTTTGTATCTTTTGCTTTCGCTGTGATCGAAACAAGCTGGCTGCTCCGGCTTACCGGTGAAAAAGAAGAACCAGTATTATTCACTCCGAGTGTATTAAGAAGACTTCCTCCTGTGGACATCTTAAGAATGGACACAACCTTCTTAACAGATACTTCCTTCTTCTCTTTCTTTAATAATTCAGGAAGTTCTCCTGTCACCTTCATATACGAAGCATCTGCAAAGTCTTCTTTCATATCTTCCTGCGTATAATTCTTAATCGCCTTCTCTCTCCGGGCCGCACTGCTTCCCTTATCGTAAGACATTACCCAGAAAGGACCACCGGCACTTGCTCCCTTCGACTGTGCAATAATATCTGCCAACCGATACTTGTAAGCGGAGCGTGTTCTGCTTCCTACATCAGCAACCGTAACACAGTCATTGTTATCGATTGCAACGAGGACCATAAAGTGACCGCCTCTTGTAAAATACCCCGGTCCCATAAGGCATACGACCGGCTTACCTGCCTTAAGCGCCTTCTTAATCGCCTGATAGTCTGTTCCTACTCCCTGACAGCGAAGCCCGTATGCCGCCGCCATCGCCGGTATCATCTCGTGAGCAGAGCCTTCTCTTGAATAAAATCCATGCTGGTATCCCCAGATGGCTGTATCAAGCGGAGTAACCCACTTACCGGTAAGCGATGTAATGACAACTGCCATGGAAGTCGGTCCACAGCCTGCCTTTGCAATACAGTACCCATTCTGATTCCATGCGCCATCTCCCTGATTAAAATAAATATAACCGGCTATATACTCTTTATGATTCTTCATCGAAAGACGGGTATCGTTATATACTTTCGGAATAAATGTATTGACCGTATCTCTTCCATCCGGTGCATCTTCCTCTGCAATCTCCTCCTTGATGTTCTTAACCGTACTCTTTGTCCTGATCTCCATATCTTTTCTTGTAGAAATCTTGTTATTCTGTGCGGTGTTATCTGTATTCCCATTCGTACGGTCATCCTCTAAATGATCAGAATTCTTATCCTGTGTCGTATTCTTATTACTATCTGCCTGTCCATCTGACCCAGATGCCGAACTGCCGGTCTGCTCTGTCTGATGCGAAGCATCGTTTGAAGAGCTGCTGCCCGATGTGCCATTCTCAGATGCCGAACTTCCTGCCGAACTGCTTCCAGATACAGAACTTCCTAATGTAGAACCACCTGATGTAGAACTTCCTCCGGATGTCTGACTGCCTGATCCTGAACTTCCTTCCGTACCACTTGATGTACCGCTTCCCGACGTAGTATGCGTACTTTCTGTCGTATGATTCGTCTGCGATTCATCCTTTCCGGTGCTGCTGCCTTCGGTATTCTTCTCGGAAGAAGCCTTCGTACCTTCTTCCTTCTTTGTCGTCACTTCTGTCGTACTCTCACTTTTTCCTAAACAATCGGCAGATACTCTTACAGATATACTAGATCTACTCTGCACCGTCAGCCTCCTGCCCTGTACGGCGGCTTTCTCTGCCGCATAAACCATCGTCGGCTCTGACTCTGCCTGAAAAAAGCACTCCGGATTCGTAAATGTCATGACTGTACCCAGCCCCAATGCCAGTACCGTCCGCCCAAAGTTGTTCATCAATCCTTCCTTCTTTCTTTTTACATAGTTAATGTAGATTTTTTCGTGACTTATTGATATAATATAGCAAATAACATATTTTTACAATAGGCTTTTCTATTCTTTTGCATATTTAAGAATTGCCTATTTTGCCCGGAGGAGGGGCATACTATGGATAAAAAGTTTAATTTTCAGGAATTACAGGCAATCGTGGCAACACTTCGCGGAGAGAATGGCTGCCCATGGGATAAGTCACAGACACACGAATCGCTTAAATTATATACGTTAGAAGAAGCCTACGAAGTGAATCAGGCTGTATCTAACCTGACTAAAACCGGAGACTGCACCAACTTAAAAGAAGAACTTGGCGACCTTCTTTTCCAGGTGCTTTTACAGTCACAGGTTGCCGAAGATAACGGTGAATTTGCCATCGAAGATGTGATTGACGGCATCGCACGCAAGATGATCCACCGTCATCCACATGTATTTGCCGGCCGCCATTATGACAGCGTAGAACAACAGCAAGCTGACTGGGAGAAGTTAAAGGCACAGGAAGAAGGGCATAAACAGACCTCTTTAAAAGAGGACATCGATCTTATCCCGGAAAACTTTCCTGCCCTCATCCGCGGTGAAAAGGTAGCGAAAAAGGCTGCCTCTGCCGGTGTACTTTCCACCAACGATGAAGATGTATTCAAAGATCTTCTCACTTCCGTCATCAATCTGCAGCTCGGCACCGCCGGCGAAGACCCTGAAAAGAAGTTCAGCAGCGATGAAGAACTTTCCGAAAAGTTAGGAGACACCCTGTTCGCACTGTGCCGCTTCTGCGCAAAATATAAAGTCTCAGGTGAAATGGCACTTTTAAAGAAACTAGAAGAATTTTAGAAAGCCTTAAATGATTGTGTCCAGAGATTTTTTCCAAACATCATGTTGGCAAGCTTCTTGCCAGATGTAATGGTATGAAAAAAGAGGTTGAATTTTCAAAATGCGAATCCCATTTTAGGTATGGGAAGTTTTAGTACTTAACTTATTATCACAAACACTTAGGAGATATTATGGCAAAAACAGACTATAAATCAACTGATGCCTTAATGCGGCATCTTAGAAATAACGGAATTTCCATCTCAGGGACTTCACAAAAGCAGCAACTGATCAATACAGGATATTTTCATGGTTATAAGGGATACCGCTTTTTTGTATCATCCTCAAACCGCCTTCCATTTACCTCATACAATGAGATCAACGCAACCATACAATATGACACAAAACTAAAGTCTCTTTTATATGGGAAAATGATGTTTATCGAAACTGCTCTTAAAAATATTGCATTAAACACAATTATGACAGAAATAAATTCAAGCAGTGTCTATAATATGTATGATAAAGCAATCAGCAGTTACAAAAATGCTCCAGCTGGAACTCGCGAAGATATAAAAAAGAAATACCAAAATAACAAACTGAATCTCCAAGGTTCCATACAAAATACCATAGCCGCTGCATACCGCAAAGAGAACCCTAAAATCACCCATTTTTATAATAATGTCAACTATAATGAGGTTCCAATTTGGGCAATTTTCGAAATTCTTACTATGGGCGATTTTGGTTATCTACTTTCCTGTCTGACTATTGATATGCGTGAAAAAGTATCCCGTTCAATCGGCATAAATCTATCCAGCGATACCTACCGGGAATTGCTTTATAAATATGTATATGCCTTAAAGGATCTGAGAAATGCTATTGCCCATAATGATGTAGTATACGATACTCGTTTCAAAAAAATGGACCCATCCAGACCAATGAAACAGTGTCTGATTTTAGAAATGGGAATGCCTTACATAAATTTTAAAACTATTGGTGACTATATTATTCTCATTTGTTATTACTTAAAATTGCTGAAAGTTTCAAAAACTGAGATTAAGTCATTTGTTCGAGAATTTGAGAAAATCACACGAGAATACGAATCATCCGTAAACCCGAATGTTTCAGCTATTACCATTCATCCCGATTTGTTTTCTCGCCTGAACACCTTGAAAAATTCCATATAATGCTTGCATATTTCACTTATGCATAGTATATTATAGATAGCAATTGGGGTATGTGTTTGCGGACACATACTTGGAGGAGTCGGAGCAATCCGGCTCCTCTTTAATTTTCAACAGAATGCAGTCAAAAATGCTCTTGAAAAAATAGTCGAAGAAGTATATGCATTTCAGGAGGACTAAGGGATGATAGAAGAATGAATACAATATGGAATTGATAATTTTAACCAATAGCAGAAACTAACCAGAAAACAGGAAATCCATTGCTAGTCTCTGCGGCTTTAGAGCAAAGTCAAGATGCGATTGAGCATATTGACTGCAGTGATACAGAGCAGCGACTAACAATGGATTTCCTGTTTTCGTCTGTTTCGTTTGTTTCGTTTGTTTCTTAAAATATCTCATCTATCAGAATGCTGCAGAATTCGCTATAGTAGTAAAGGAACTGATTCATATCCTTTTCCCCCATACGCTCTTTGACCCTCTCTAAGAGCGTTCCACACTTCTCCAGTTCTTCGGTAATAAGCTTCTTCCCTGCCTGGGTAAACTGTACTTTTACGTAGCGGTGATCTTCTTCACTGCTTTTCATTTCCAGATACCCTTTCCGTTCCAGGTTATGAAGCATTCGGGATACGGCTGGTCTTGACAGCTTCAGCGCATCTCCGATATCGGATGGAATGACAAATGTTTTGGCTAGCAGAAGCCGCCGCAGAGTAAGTAACATCGTCAGCTCGCCTGACGGGATGTTACACAGCTGTTGAAACTGAACATTCGCCCTTCTCATCTGAATGATTAACTGTTGATAATCTTCTAAAGTCACCTTCTGTTCTGTCTGATGTTCGTCTTCTGGCCAGTCAGAACTGCCTGTGTCTTTCGTTTCCATATTTCCTCCAAAAAATACTTATATTTTTTTCATATACTTTTCATATACTGAAATACAACCATTTACTTTGCTATAACGATCCTGTCCTTCATCGGAACGTATTCTTTATCCATGGCTATGCTCTGGTATGCCGGACGGATGATCTTGTCGCAGTTCATCAGCTCTTCTAAGCGATGTGCGCTCCAGCCGACCATACGGGCAACGGCGAACATCGGGGTAAACAGCTGATCCGGCAGTCCTAAGATACGATACATTAAGCCGCTGTAAAAGTCAATGTTGGCGCTTACGCCTTTGTAAATGCGGCGCTTTTCCTGAATGGTCTCTACGGCAAGTCTTTCTACTCTGTTGTAGAATTCAAATTCTTCATCGTATCCTTTCTCTCTTGCAAGTTTATCAAGGAATCCCTTAAAGATTCTTGCTCTTGGATCAGAGATAGAATATACGGCATGTCCCATTCCATAGATTAAACCACTATGGTCAAATGCTTCTTTATTAAGGAGCTTCAGAAGATAGTTCTTGATCTCGTCTTCGTCTTCCCAGTCTTTTACTGTCTGCTTCATCTCGTCAAACATATGTACAACCTTGATGTTAGCTCCACCATGTTTCGGTCCCTTAAGAGAGCCTAGGGATGCTGCCATCGCTGAGTACGTGTCGGTTCCTGATGAGGTTACTACGTGGTTTGTAAATGTGGAGTTATTACCACCGCCATGGTCCATATGAAGTACGAGTGCGACATCTAAAACTCTCGCCTCTAATGGTGTATACTTCTTATTCGGACGCAGCATACGCAAGATATTCTCTGCGGTAGATAATTCCGGTTTCGGTGAATGAATATAAAAGCTCTTACCTTCTACATAGTGGTTATATGCCTGATAGCCATAAACTGCGAGCAGCGGTACGGTACTTGTAAGCTGGAGGCACTGACGGAGTACGTTCGGTATAGAAATATTATCTGCCATGTCATCGTATCCGTATAAAGTGAGTACGCCTCTTTGTAAAGTGTTCATCATGTCCTTACCCGGTGCCTTCATAATAACGTCACGTACAAAGTTCGTTGGTAATGTACGATAACTTCCAAGAAGCTTCTGAAATTCTTTCAGTTCTTCCTCTTCTGGCAAACGTCCAAAAATAAGGAGATACGCGACTTCTTCATAACCAAATCTCTGCTCTGCTACAAAACCGTCTACAAGATCGTGGATATCGTAACCGCGGTATCGCAGCTCTCCATCGCAGGGGACCATCTTTCCATCGACTTCTTTGGAAGAGGTGATGGTGGAAATATCCGTAAGTCCTGCCAGCACACCCTTACCATTCACATCACGAAGGCCACGCAACACATGGTACTGGTCATACAGACCGGAAGGAATCTGCCCATGTTCCATAGAAAGTGCGGCCAGATCCTGCAGTTCCTGTGTCATCATTGAATATTCATTCATTCTATCACCATCTCTTTCTTAATTAACAATGTTAGTTATCTATGTTAATTATTATACTGAAAAAGGGATACTTTGTCAAACTAACGTGATGTATTGCACTGTCTGAAATCTATTCTGACAATATTTTACCCTGCTTATAAGTAGTTTACGCAAAAACACTGTACCTTAGCACCAAAATTTTATGTAATATGTACAAGTTTTTTCTGTTTTAAAATATTTGACTGTGCTATACTATAAATAACTTTATTTATATAAGGGGTTAGTATGCACTTTTCCCCTGTTTTAGTGCGACTGGTACTTATTTAGAATGTAGTTTTCATTGCGGCATTTGGAATACCACATTTCGATTTTGCCGGATTTTTCTACAGGATAAATATTTACTGCTATTATAATTTATCATTTAAAAATTTTTTAGAAAGGAGCGTATCATTTATGCAAATACAACGTCTCGTAGATCTGGAGGACTACGAATTTGATACATTGCTCGTTACGTATAATCATAAAAACCGCCTGAGTATCGAACTTGGAAAGGTCAGCGAAATTTTTGAAAGTCTTCAGGCTGACGGTCTTGTTGGCGGAAGCAAGGTATACGGACTTCGAGGAAAGGACTTCTCCTATCAGGGCCAGCCTTACTATAATCTGATCTTTATCGGTATCCCTGAGAAGGCAACTCCAAGAAGATTTCAGTTACAGTTTGGCCAGGCTATGAAGGAAGCGAAGCGTTTCCATGGTAAGAACCTTCTTATGACTGCGATCGGTGAGGATGTTTCCTACTGGTTAAGTTCCGCTATGAAGGGACTTCTCCTTGCAGACTATTCCTTCGATAAGTACATTTCTGACAAGCCAGAAGCCTCTGAACTTCATCTTGGAATCCTGACAGGAATTGATTCTGCATCCTTTAAGAAAGAAGAGCAGTACACAAGAATGATGGCGAAGGCTGTCACAACCGCTCGTGATCTGGTGAATGAACCAGCGAACGTTATGACACCGGCTGCTCTTGCCGCTAAAGCAAAAGAAATCTGCGAAAAGAACAATATCAAGTGCACCATCCTTGAAAAACAGGACTGCGAAGCACTCGGTATGAATTCTTACCTTGCCGTTGCCCGCGGTTCAAAACAGTCTGCGAAGTTCATCGTTATGGAATATAACGGACGTGTTACTGATGATGAAAAGATTGCCTTAATCGGTAAAGGACTCTGCTTTGACTCCGGCGGATATAACTTAAAGCCTGGCACTGCCATGAAAGGTATGCATGGTGACATGGGCGGCGCAGCCGCAGTAATCGCTGCAATGGGCGCGATCGCAGAAGCGAAGCTCGGCATTAACGTAACTGCTGTCATCCCTGCCTGCGAGAACATGATTTCCGGCAAGTCTATGAAGCCGGGTGATATCGTTAAGTCTATGAACGGTAAGTACATCGAAGTTGTTAATACAGATGCAGAAGGCCGTATGGCTCTTATCGATGCCATCACTTATGCGATCCGCGAATGTGGCGCTACAACATTAATTGATGTAGCAACCTTAACCGGCGCATGCGTTGTTGCCCTCGGTGACCGCTACACCGGCGCATTCAGTAACAGTGATGAACTCATGGCTAAGATCGTTCAGGCATCCATCCTTGCAGGAGAGAATATCTGGAGACTCCCTATGGGCGATGAAGAATATGATAACTTAAACGCATCCACCGTAGCTGATATCGCAAACTGCGGTAAGAAGTGTGGTGCAACCGCTGCCGCAAGATTCTTAGGTGAATTCGTAGAAAAGAAACCTTGGGTACATCTTGATATCGCCGGAACATCCGAATCAGACGAAGACAAAGAGATTTACTCTAAGGGCGGAACCGGAGCCGCAACAATGCTGCTTTATGAAACAGTGAAGTTGATGGAGAAACCGTATAAGAGTTATTAAGGGACAAAGAGACGGAAAGCGAGCAAATCTTAATATAGAAAAAGCTTAGTTTCACAAAAAAAGATGGCTTGGATGCCATCTTTTTTTGCTCTAACGCGCTTTTTCTATATTAAGATTCGCTCTCTTTCCTGTTTTTTGGCTGTTGGCTTTTGCCTTTTAATAAGAACTCTCTTATACGCTTTCTCCTATTTTTTAGCTGTTAGCTTTACTGAAACAGCTGTGCTTCTCTGATTACGACGTTTTTATTTTTTGCCCAGATGGAGCCGAATTCGCCTCCGCCTAATGGTGCTGCTCCTCTTCCTACTTCTACTGTAATGAATGGAATCTTTTTCTTATAAAGGTAATATGTTCTGGAGTATCCATGTGGAAGTGCGTAGCTTTCATGCTGTACAAGCTGGTAACCTGTAAGGCTTTTTGCAGTCTGGTACATTCTTGTCGTTGCATTTCTTACTGCCTTTGGTGCGCGGCTGGTTGACTTACCGTAAATAATGGAGCCTGTGGAGTGATAGCTTACAATACCGACAATCTTCCCCTGTTTCTGGATTCTATTTGACCATTTTACTAATGCTCTTGTCTCGCTCTCGCTTTCTGCCTTTGGTCCACAGTATCCTGAGCTTCCTTTTCTTCCGGATGTTTTAAATGCTACATTCCAGTTACGGTTTAAGTCTACACCTCTTGCATTCGCTTTCCATCTGCTGGAGCTGCCTCCCATCTTTCTAAGAGCTGAACGAAGCTTTTTATTACGGATTGCATTAAATCCACGCTGGCTAATCGCTGTTCCGTCCGGATTACAGGATGGTACATAGTGAATTGCCACTTTATTCAATGTAGCTGAAACCTTCTTACCACTTATCTTTTTATTGTAATTACTTAAATAATATTCAATCTGCTTCATACAAAGCTGTACTGTCATATGCTCTCTTGCATGAAGGTTACCCATAACAAGAAGATGCTTCTTTGCATCAGGATTACCGATTACGACTTCATAAAGATTTCTCTTATCTTCACTCTTTCCGATTACATTCACCTGACAACGATTCTTATATTTTTTCTTAAGCTGTTTTAAATCTTTCTGCAATTCGCTATAGCTGTAATTCTTCTTACCACCGGAAACAATCGCTGCGTCTGCAGTCACGCCCTTTGTTGTAAATCCGATACAGCAGATCAATATTGCTGTAAAAATCCAGCCCATCATTCTTTTCATGTTCTTTTTCATGATACTTTCCTTTCTCTTCTCTTTCCCTCTTATTTGCCTTGTTTTCTCTTACTTTTTCTTAGTATATGCCTTAACAAAATTGTATACAAGACACGCTGCAACAATGACTGCTGCCATTGTAAGAAAATCTGCAAGTGTCATCCTCCATTCACCCCTTTATTCATAGTCCAATTATAGGATACCAGAGTCAGAAAGCCGATGCAAGCTTGCTTGCAAGAGGATTTTTGAACTCTTGACCCTAACCGTTATGTGTCATATTTGTGACATGCTCCCACCACTTAAATCATAGATTTTGAAGTGGGGGCTTCTTGCTCAATGGCTCTACTGAGCCAAGTATCTACAAGCTATCCTCGCGTGCCCCGCGATTCTTTTGCCCAGATGTGGGCATATTTCTTATTATCAGCTTGTCCAGATACGGACAGTTTATGCTGTCAACATCCTTCTTGCTTCTTCACGTATGTTGATTGCCGCATTACGATCTCTGTCCATCTTATTTCCACACGCACAGTGATAGACTCTTTCGGATAATTTCAGCTCTTTCTTTATCCTTCCACATTT
>ERZ773260.885-NODE-885-length-41734-cov-13.313179_pt1 | contig 41734 bp, 38 predicted proteins | sample MGYA00511387_ERZ773260 | MGnify/ENA primary metagenome ERZ773260 (study PRJEB29015, sample SAMEA2737745) | human gut metagenome | biome: human gut; feature: human-associated habitat; material: faeces | place: China | collected 2012 ...
CCCTACAGACGAGCTTACTATGGCTCTCCCTATACGCTATTTGTGCGGTGTTGCCCTTATATGATCAGATCACGATCTGCGGGAGCGGGAAGCGGAGTTATCAGTTTGGAGGAGAACTGACTTGGTTTCAGCAGAAGGATGCTTCCGATCCGGAAAGCAGGCGGGACCGCGTCCTGCTGCTGGACCATTGGGGGCAGACGCAGGGCGATGACCTCCGCCGGGAACTGCTGACCGCATTGGAATTGGACTGAGGAAAGAAGTAACACCCTTTTGATAGAAAGAAAATTCAGAGAAAAACAGGAGCTTCGTTCCAACGGAACGAAGCTCCTGTTTATATTGCGCTGAAGGCGCCTTGATCAAATGCGCAGAAAACAATGCTTAAAATAGTGCCTACAGGGGGGAAAGACAGGCATCTATTCACCGCAGATATGCTTGCGGATAAAGAGAGCTACACCTTCCTCGTCGTTGGAAGCGGTCACATAACGTGCGGAATCCCGGACAGCCTCTGGGGCATTGCTCATGGCAACAGAATGACCGACTGTCCGCAAAGTCTCCATGTCATTGTAGTAATCGCCGAAATAGCAAATATCTTCCAGCTCAATGCCCTGCATCTGGCATAGCAGCCGGACACAGGCAGCCTTGGAGACTGTATTTGCCACAATAGACAGCGTGTGATTTTCAGAGCCTTCGGAACGGAGTGTGGGATGCTGCTTCAAAAAAGCCTGCACGGCAGCACGGGAGGCGTCATCCTCTGCTATAACGCAGACTTTCAGCACCTGCCGCGAAGCGATGAAGTTGGGAGTATAGGCCTCATAGAACTGGCAGGATACTGGCAGCAGGCCTGCGGCGACAGCGCGGTCGTTATATTGGCGAAAACGCTGGAGCCGACGGGTATCCTGACGAAAATAGGCATCGTGTGGGGTATAAAATGTGTAATCTGCTCCGATATCATGACAGAATTCCATCAGAGCAACTGCCTCTTTTGCGGCGATAGGAAACTGGCAGATCGTATTGCCGGTTTCCCAAATACGAATCTCTGCCCCTTCTGAAGCGATAATAGGGCCTGAGACATTGGCCTTCTGACAGTACAGTCCCATCATTGCTGCCGGACGGGCGGATGCAAAGGTAAAAGGGATTCCATGGAGCTTAAGCAGGTTCAGTGCTTGGAGGGTATTTGCAGAAAGCTCTTTTTCATGGTTCAGAGCAGTACCATCCAGGTCCAAAAAAACCATTTTGACAGGACCAATCAGTCCCTCAGGCAGACGCAAAGTATTTTTTTTCATACACGTACCTTAAAAAGAGCCTTTCGTACGGAAGCTGGCGCACCGACACACAGAGATGGAGCATGAGCGTCATCCGGAAAAAGAATCAAAAAATCCCCTGCGGAAAGCAGGAAGGGCTGCCCGGAGCCCTGATAGAAGGTTACGTCCCGGTCGGGGTGAGATTCCGTGACAGATACCATGTCCCGACGAAAAGCGCAGCGGATGATCTCCTCTCCCCGAAGGATCATTTGAATGTCAATAAACCGGTCATGGGCTTCGTAGACTGCTTCGCTTTCCGGCTTTGTGCTGTTGTCCGAAATGCGGAGCCAGACGTCTTCTCCCAGAATGGGGTAACGGCCCGGCTCCATGGCATTGAGATCATGGGTTTGCAGGTAGGTGAGAGCGCAGTCCAGCCGGGGGGAGATTCCGGTATACTGCTGGCTGTGCTGCAGATTGCCGTAAATCATGTATGTCCTCCTGATACAACCAATAAAGTTGGAAAATGAAAGGATTCAGAACTACTTGCACATAAGCGCCTTGGCCCACGACCATAGCATACGGGTCGTGGGCCAAGAAAATGTAAAGGGAGAAGATTATTCGCCAATGAGCATCTTGGTCTCGGTCAGAGCCTTGCGGATGCGCTCGACCTCGGCCTCATCCAGAGACAGGAAAGGACGCTTGGGCACACCGATATCCACGCCCAGCATGGGCAGAACAGCGTGATAGAAAGGAACGGGGATACCGGAACCGGTGACGGAACGCAGCAGGTTGGCCTTCAGCTGCAGCTCGCGGGCCTCAGCGAACTTGCCGGCCTTGCAGTCCTCGTAGATCTCCTTGATGAAAGCGGGGAAGGCGTTGGACAGACCGGAGACGCAGCCGTGAGCGCCGGCCACCACGGCGGGCAGCAGATGAGTCTGAGAGCCGATCAGGAACAGGAAGCCGGGCTTCTTGACCTTGGCCATGAAGTCGTAGAACAGGGCGATATCAGCGGAGGAGTCCTTGACACCTTCCAGACCCATATCAGCCAGCTCAGCCAGCAGATCGCCGTTGACGGTGAAGTTGGAGTACTTGGGGTTGTTGTACAGGATCACGGGGATGTTCACGGCGTCAATGATTTCCTTGTAATAGGCCTTGATGACGTTGGGGGTGTGACGATAGTAGTAAGGAGTGACGGCGGCGATGGCGTCGGCACCGACAGACTCGGCGTGACGGGCCAGCTCCAGGGTGTCGTTCAGATTGGTGGTGCCGATGTGCATGATGACGGGCACGCGGCCGGCAGCAGTCTTGATGGTGACCTCGGCCAGGGTCTTGCGCTGCTCGACGGTCATGAGGGGGCCGGAGCCGTAAGAACCACCCACGAACAGGCCGTCCACGCGGTCGCTCAGGTAGTTGATGTAATTAGTAAGCTTCTCAACATCGACTTCGCCCTCGGGAGTGAAGGGAGTAATGACTGCGGGGTAAACACCGGAAAATTTCTTGACATCCATGATACAGTTCTCCTTTTTGTTAATTTTTACAGCAGGACTGTGATCACCTGCCGTTGTTTTGGACTGTCTGCATATTATCATGGGACACTTGGTTTGTACACTATCAAAAAATTATCACATTAATAACTAACAGTTATGCTTCCTTTGAACATCGATTACCGGCAGGGATAAGGGAATGCGGAGGAGAATAAGACGGACCCTCAATTCGATAACCTGCAGGTTATCAAATCCATAAAAGAACGGAAGTGGATTTCACAAAATGATTGTGATAAGATAAAAACAACTTGAAAAGGAACGTATCTTTGTAGAAAATGACCATATAAGGCGGGAATTCAAGAGAGATACGCTTTCAAGTCTATATGAATGGAGGGATGTATATGCCGGAGGTAATCACCATTGGCGAAACCATGGTGGTTTTTGACAGTACGACTGCCGGGCCGCTGCGCTATGCCAGCCAATTTACCTGCCATACAGGCGGGGCGGAGACCAATGTGGCAGTGGGGGTGGTCCGCTTGGGCCATTCTGCTGGCTGGATCAGCCGGGTGGGAAAAGATGAATTCGGGCGGAAGATCATCAACACTTTCCGGGGCGAGGGAGTGGATGTGAGCCATGTGGAAATGGATCCATCCCATACGACTGGTATCTTCTTTCGGGAGAGCGCAGAAAACGGCGAATATCGCAATACATATTACCGCAACACCTCCGCATTCAGCGTGATCTCGCCTGAGTCTCTGGATGAGGCGTATATCCGGTCTGCAAAATATCTCATGATCTCCGGCATTACACTGGCAGTCAATTCTTCGGCAGCAGCGACGGCCCGGCGAGCCATGGAGATCGCCCGGGAAGCAGGAGTGAAAATCTGCTTTGATCCCAATCTGAGATTAAAGATGTGGAGTGCGCAGCAGGCCCGGGAGACGATGGAACCTCTGTGGCCGATGGTGGATATTGCACTGCCGGGCGTGGATGAAGGAAAGATTCTGTTCGGCCTGGATCAGCCGGATGACATTGCGGCCCATCTCCAGCAGAACTATGGTATACCCACTGTAATTGTAAAAGTGGGTGCCGATGGAGCCATTGGCTATCAGAATGGAGAAAAAGTGGTTTCGCCGGGGTTCCGTTCCACGCATGTTGTAGATGCTTTCGGCGCGGGCGATTCCTTCTGCGCAGGCGTCCTGTGCGGCTTCTTGAAGGAATGGCCGTTGGAACAGACTCTGCGGCTGGCCAACGCAGTGGGCTGCATGGTGGTGTCCGCTCCTGGAAATATTGAGGCGATTCCCTATGAAGAACAGGTAATGGCGTTTATTGAGGGCCGCAGCGGCATTACCCGATAAAAATGATTGGAGGAATAACGATGAAGATTCTGATCGTAGGCGGCGTGGCGGCGGGGACGAAGATCGCGGCCAAGCTGAAGCGGGAGCAGCGGGACGCAGAGGTGCGGATCCTGACCATGGGGAAGGACATCTCCTACGCCGGCTGCGGCCTGCCGTATTACGTGGGCGACGTGATCAAGACCCGGGACGAGCTGGTGGTGAACACTCCGGAGGCCTTCATGGCCCTCACCGGCGCCGAGGTACGCACCGGCGTGGAGGTCACCGGCCTGGACCGGGCCGCCAAGGCCGTCACCGCCCGGGACCTGGAGACCGGCGAGGTCTTCACCGAGAGCTATGACAAACTGGTGATCTCCACCGGCGCCCACCCCTTTGTCCCCCAGTGCGAGGGAGTGGACCTGGAGAACGTGTTCTTCATGCGCACCCCCGATGACGCCGACAGCCTGCGGAAAAAGGTGGACGCCGGCGAACTGAAGCGGGTGGTCGTCGTGGGCGGCGGCCTCATCGGCCTGGAGGTGGCGGAGAATCTGGCGGACCGGGGCGTGAAGACCTCCGTCATCGACTTCGCTCCCCACGTCCTGTCCGAGATGCTGGACCCGGAGATGTCCGAGTATGTGGAGAACGCCATGGCGAACGCGGGCATCATGCCCTTCACCGGCGTGGCCCTGGAGGGTATCACAGGTACCGGCAAGGTGGAGAAGGTTCTGACCAGCAGGCGGCCCATGAAGGCGGACGCCGTGGTGCTGGCCATGGGCTTCCGGCCCAACACGGACTTCTTGGCGGACAGCGGCCTGGAGATGGTGAAGGGCACCCTTCTGGTGGACGAGCATATGCAGACCAACGATCCGGACATCTATGCTGCCGGCGACTGCGCCCTGGTGACCAGCCGGATCACCGGCCAGCGTCAGTGGTCCGCCATGGGCTCCACCGCCAACATCTGCGGCCGTCTGGCGGCCATGCACATGGCAGGCGACGAGAACGCGCCGGCCTATCCCGGCGTGCTGGGAACCGGCATCGCCAAGCTGCCCGGCACCAACATGGCCCGTGTGGGTCTGACGGAGAAGGCGGCACGGGAGGCCGGATACGACGTGGAGACCATTGTGGCCGGCGCCGATGACAAGGCCCATTACTATCCCGGCTCCAGCAAGTTCCTGACCAAGATGATCTGCGACCGGGCCACGCACCGGCTGCTGGGCATCCAGGTGGTGGGCAAGGGGTCTGTGGACAAGATGGCGGATATCGCCGTCACGGCCATCTCCCTGGGCGCCAAGCTGGAGGACCTGCAGAGCTGTGACTTCGCCTATACGCCGCCCTTCTCCACCGCCATTCATCCCTTCGCGGTGACGGTCAACGCGCTGCTGAACAAGCTCTCCGGCGAGCTGGAGACCTTCACCCCCGCGGAGTATGCCGCTGGCGCCGCCGAGGGCTATCGTTTGGTGGACTGCTCCATCCAGCCCTCCATCCCCGGCGCTCCCTATCTGGACATCACGAAGATCAATGGCGTCGTGGAGGGATATGATCCCGAGGAGAAGCTGCTTCTGGTGTGCTCCACCGGCAAGCGGACCTATTTGGCACAGAACCGTCTGAAGTTCTACGGTTACAAGAACACCCGCGTGCTGGAGGGTGGAACGCTGTTCAACACCAGCATCATGGAACAATAAAAAATATATTTTGGGAAAGGGAGAACACATATGCTGAACATTACTGCTGAAGAGAAAAAGGCCCTCAAGGGCCGGGGTTACATCATCACCCGGGACGGCGAGCACTTCATCGCCCGCATCATCACAGTGGACGGCGTGCTGAACGACGAGGAGATGGCCGTTATTGCTGAGGCCGCCAAGAAGTTCGGCGACGGCCGCGTGGCCATGACCTCCCGCCTGACGGTGGAGGTACAGGGCCTGACCTATGAGAACATCGAGCCCTTCAACGAGTTCATTGCCAAGGCCGGCCTGTATACCGGCGGCACCGGCTCCCGCGTCCGTCCCATCGTGCCCTGCAAGGGCAGCGTCTGCGTCCATGGCCTGATTGACACCCAGGAATTGGCCCGGGAACTGCATGAGACCTTCTACAAGGGCTGGTACGATGTAAAGCTGCCCCACAAATTCAAGATCGGCGTGGGCGGCTGCCCCAACAACTGCATCAAGCCGGGGCTGAACGATTTCGGCATCATGGGCCAGCGGGTGCCCGCCTACGATCCTGATGACTGCAACGGGTGCAAGAAGTGCTCCGTGGCGGAGGTCTGCCCGGTGAAGGTGGCCCATCTGGACGAGGACGGCATCATGCAGATTGACCGGGAGGCCTGCAACAACTGCGGCAAGTGCATCGGCGCCTGCAACTTTGACTGCGTCACCGAGGAGAAGGTTGGCTATAAGATCATCGTTGGTGGTTACTGGGGCAAGCGCCAGCGCCTGGGCACCGTGGTGGACGAGGTGTACACCAAGGAGCAGGTGTTTGAGATGGTGGAGCGGGCGCTGCTGCTGTACCGTGAGCAGGGGAAGACCGGCGAGCGGTTCGGTATGTATGTGGAGCGCATCGGCGCTGACAACTTCATCGCCCAGCTGAAGGCCGGCGACGTCATGGAGCGCAAGCAGGCCATCCTGGACGCTCCTCTGCACCTGGAGGGCGGCGCTACCTGCTGAGCGATAAGGAGTGATCTTCATGGAAAACCTGGTAAAAAAACTGCCTGGGATCGGCCTGTGTTTGCTGATTGCGGTACCCGCCTGGTTCACTGTACAGTGGATTGAGCCCCTGGAGGTCATGGGCGCCCCTGTTTTGGCTATTCTGGCGGGTATGCTTCTGACACTGGCAATTCCTGTGCCGGAAAGAGCGAAGTCCGGCATTGCCTTTGTTTCTAAAAAGGTTTTGCAGGCGGCGGTCGTTTTACTGGGTTTCGGACTGAATCTCTCTACGGTGGGGAAGATCGGCGGAGCCTCTCTGCCGATCTTCCTTTCCACCATTGCCACCTCGTTGATCGTGGCCTTTGTCCTGCAGAAAGTGATACATATTCCGGCCAGGACGGCAACGCTGGTGGGTGTGGGCTCCTCCATCTGCGGAGGATCGGCCATCGCGGCCACCGCACCGGTGATCGGAGCCGACGATGATGAGATTGCGCAGGCGATCTCCGTGATCTTCCTGTTCAATGTCATTGCCGCGATTATTTTTCCGGGCCTGGGTAATGCGCTGGGGCTTTCCAATGAGAGCTTTGGCCTGTTTGCCGGTACGGCCATCAATGACACTTCATCGGTGACTGCGGCGGCATCCACCTGGGATACGATGCACAACACCGGCGGCACGGTCCTGGAATATGCCACGGTGGTCAAGCTGACCCGCACATTGGCCATTATCCCCATCACTCTGGCCCTCTCACTGTATCGGGCCAGAAAGGAACGGAGTTCTCAGACCTTCCGGCTCAAAGCGGTCCTGCCGATGTTCGTGGTGTACTTTGTGCTGGCCTCTGTGGTGACGACGATTTTGACCGGCGTGTGCAGCGGAGAGACATTGGTGCTGGTCAAGGCTGTGTTCTCTTTCCTGAAAAAACTCAGCAAGTTCTTTATCGTCATGGCTATGGCTGCCGTTGGACTGAACACCAATGTGGTCAGACTGGTCAAGACCGGCGGAAAGCCGATCCTATTGGGCTTTTGCTGCTGGGTGGCGATCGCCGTCGTCAGCCTGAGCCTCCAGTTTTTGCTAGGACTTTGAAGCGTGATTCCGGTTGGGATCTTTACAGCGCGGGGTATCAAAACAGGACCCGTCGCAGAATGAAAAATTCTGCGGCGGGTTCTTCTGCGCCCAGAGAAACGTATTTCGGATCAAAATTGTGGATAATCTCGGGATTTTCAGCCATTCAGGGTAAAGCAAAGCTGGCCCTGCCGGTGAAGCAGCACCTGAAATGTGGAATATTCTGTTTTCCAGGGACTAAGCCACCCAAATTTCGGAAAGATGGGTTTTCAGCCGTCCGGTTTCACGTTTCATCCACAGTTTTTTTAGGTTGAAAGCCATGGCAAGGAAAAACAGTTCTGTGCGGACATTCGCCTTGCCCCTGGTGAGGAAACGCCGGAATCCAAAGTCGGTTTTGAGCAGCGCAAAAGCTCCTTCCACCTGGATAGAACGGCACATCCTCAGATAGATACCACGTTCGGTTGTAATATTCTCCTGAGATCTGGCTCTCAGTTCCCAGAATGTTTTTCTCAGCATAACCTCTTTGGGCTTTCCAGGATCTTTTGCCTGGCAGCAAGTCTTTCTCTTAGGGCAATGACCGCAGTCCTCGCAGCGGTACCATGCAGTGGTTACAAACTGTCCGTGTTCCAGTTTCGTACATTCTCTCCGAAGAGAAAGTTTTCTGCCCTGTGCACAGGTAAAACAGTCTTCCTCTGCATCATAGGTCATGTTTTCAATCCGGCCAATCTTTTCCTTGAAGCGCCTTGTTTTCTTCGCTTCATAATTGGACGGTTTTATGAAGCTGAGCTGGCCGTTCGCTTCCAGATATAAATAGTTCTCCAGACTCTCATATCCGGCATCCGCTGTCACTTCTGCGTATTTGCGGTTGTGCTGCCTTTGCAGCCCCTTCAAAAAAGGAACCAGCGTTCCGAAATCTGTGCGGTTGGAAAATACATCTACTCCAGTTATATATTCGCTGTTCACCGCGATCTGGACATTATACGCCGGCTTCAACTGGCCATTTCTCATATGGTCGTCCTTCATCCGCATAAAGGTAGCATCCGGATCTGTTTTTGAGTAGCTGTTCCGGGTGTCTCCCATAATTTTCAGATTTTTTTCATACCGCTCCCACCGCTGGCGCAGTTCATCCAGGGCTTCCCACTGCCGCTGTTCGTCGCTCTTCCGGATGCCTTTTCCGTACGCAAAAGTAATCCCTTCTCTGCTTTGCTCCAGATATTCCTGTAGGGCCTTCAGACTTTTCAACCCAGCAGCTTCCTGTACCTTTTCCTGGACCTTGGTCAGATATTTTTCTACGCTCCCTCGCCAGCAGAATGTATATCGCCCCGCACAGCTTTCCAGTTTCGTTCCGTCCACGAAGACCGTTTCATGATCTGTTTCGCCCTGATGCTCCAACAAACTTACATACTGGTAAAACAAATCTTCCACGGCTTCCGCACATCTCCTTGTTCGGAACCGCGCTAATGTTGCATGGTCCGGCGCAGGATATTCCTCCAGCAGCCACATGAAGTCCACACGGTACCGGCAGGCTTCCTCCAGCTTTCGGCTGGAATAGATTCCGCACTGGTATCCGTAGACCATCACCTTAAACAGCACTCGCGGATCGACCTTCGATTTCCTGCCTCTGGCAGAATAGGCGCGATACAATTTTGTATAATCCAGATCCTCAAGCTGGGCGCTTTGAAGTGTACCCCATGTCAAGGACAATTTTGAATTTTAGGGGTTAAAAATGACCCCAGATATGATAACATGTAGCTGCTTTACCGCCAGGGAGGATAGGGCAACGCTGAGGAGCGACCCGAGCGCCCGGGCGAGTTTGCGGGAGGCAGTGTGCATGAGCATGCTGCCTTTTTTATCACTGCCTCCTGGAAACCAAAGCGCTAAACCTCGGGGTCCGGGGCAGAGCCCTGGGAGTTACGTTTTTTCGAGATGCCCGGTTTCAGCGGATATACGCCAGTCTGACGGTAACAGTAATACTCCCGCGGGGAGAGCTTTTCCAGATCCCACTGGTAGCGATCTTTGTTGTAGTAGTCCATCCAATCGGCGACAACAGCTTGAACCTGCTCATAGGTGTCACACCCGGCAATCAGAGCAGCAATCTCATCCTTCATGTGACCGAAGAAGCTCTCCTGCGGCGCGTTATCCCAGCAGTTGCCCTTCCGTGACATAGACTGCACGAAGGAAGCATCCTTGAGCTTCTGGATAAAGGCGTTGCTGGTATAGTGGCAGCCTTGATCGCTATGGACAATGGTCGAGTTGTCCAGCTCGGCTCCATACTTGCTGCACATGGCGTCAACCATGTCAAGAACGAAGTCGACTCTGAGGTTGTCACTAAGCCGGTAAGCCAGCACTTCATGCGTACAGACGTCAAGGATCGGGGAGAGATAACAGACGCCGCCCTGGTAAAAGATGTAGGTAATGTCTGTCAGTAAGGCTTTCCGTGGTGCGTAGCTTCGGAACTGACGGTTAATCTCGTTCTTTGCCACATGGCTCGTCTTCATCGCCTTGGCCATTTGCCGATAGGGATTTGCCTGACGGATGGGACAGCGGAGTCCATATTTTCGCATCAGACGGCGAATCTTCTTGATGTTCATGACGACAGGCGGATCAAGATGCAGCAGGCGCATGTAGATGCTCCGTGCTCCCTTCTTGTATCCCCGAAATTCATAAGCCTGCTTTACCAGGGCAAAATCTGTGCTGTCCGTTTCCTCACGGCTTTGCCTCAACGGCGCGGCATCCAGCCAGGCGTAATATCCGGATCGGGATACGTCTGCGATCCGACACAGAGCACTGATATTCAACAGATTGCCGTCTTGCCGTACAGCCTCGAGGATGAGACCGTACTTTACTTCTGCCGGTGCTTGGATTCCCATTGTTTCTGAGCCTCCATATTTGCCGCCTGTAGTTTTTTTAAGAATTCGACCTCCTGCCTTGTGTAAGCAAGTTCATTCTCAAGCTGCCGGATCCGCTGCTCTACCGTTTCTTCTCCAGTCTTCGGAGGGCGTCGGTAATTCTCGCTGCGCCTATCCGAGAAGCCGCTTTCCTGCTTGGCTTTCTTGTTAAGTGTGTAGGAGAAGCCTTCCACGCGGCTGGCTCCGAGAATCTCTGGATCGATCCCGTACTGGCGCATCGTTTCCATCACAGGAATCCCCTGACTTTTCTTCTCATAAGCCAGTTCCTTGAAGGCCTCAGTAAAGCGCACCGTGTTGGCGGTCACTGAAGCAACGTACGGATTCTTCCTAAGCTTCTCAATCTCTTGCTTGGACAGTGGGTTCGTGTGCGTCTTCTTGCTCATCTGTATCCATGCCTTTCTGTCCTCTTCATGGATACATCTTACCACACAAATCTTTCCCGCAAAAGTGTCCACCGTTAAGGGCGTCCCCCTAATCTTCCTGTCCGAAGATCAGGGCACCCCTAAACTATGAGTGTCCATTCTGCAGGGTACAGTTTACTTGTCAGTCGGACGCGTGCGTTTTCAGGCAACAAAATTTCGTTGTTTATGGCAAGTACCAGTTGACCATTTCGGTCACATACTTTAAACTGATCTTGCGTTGTTTTGTTTCTCATCAATTCAATTCTAACGCTAAAATGACGAGTAGCCAACCCTTTCGGGATGACTACTCGTCTTCATTTTAGGTCACGTTATTTTGCAACGGGCCCTGTTCTTTCTTATGCTTCTTTTCTCAGCGCATCAGCTCATAGATCTTCCGGATATCCTCCGGCCCCAGATGCTGCATATTTCCGGTCTCCATATTGCTCAGCTCGGGAATGTCCTCCTCCGGTACGCCCAGCTCTTTCAGCGTGGTAGGCATTCCGATACTGCGGAAGAAGGCCTTCAGCCTGAGGATTCCCTCCAAAGCCGTGTTTTCGGGATGATAGGGATCATAGGCTACGTCCCAAACCTTTGTGGCATACCGGATAAATCGGGGCAGATTGGTTTTGTAGACATATTGCATCCAGGCAGGGCAGACCACCGACAGACCGGCGCCGTGGGCAGAGTCGTACTTGCCGCCGATTTTACCCTGAATGCGATGACAAGAACTGTCCTGGATGCGGCCGACGCCGACCGTGTTGTTATGGGCGACAGTGCCAGCCCACATAATTTGCGCCCGGGCATTGTAGTTGGTGGGCTCCCGCAGAGCGATGGGGCCGAACCGGATCAGCGTGCGCAGTACGCCTTCGCACAGCTCGTCAGTGAGATCACTGTCCGGCACAGGGGTAAAGTACCGTTCCTGCGTATGCATGATGATATCTGTGATGCCGCAGGCCGTCTGATAGGGAGGCAGCGTATAAGTCAGCTCCGGGTTCATTACCGCGAAGCGAGGACGCATACAGTCACTGATACAACCGGATTTGATACCCAGTTCCTCGTTGGTCAGTACACAGTTGGGAGAGCCCTCGCTGCCTGCCGCGGCAATGGTGAGCACCACCCCCACCGGCATCATTCGGTCGGGATTCTTCGTGCGGAGAAAGTAGTCCCACACGTCTCCGTCATACAGTGCGCCGATACCGATACCCTTGGCGGTATCGATCACAGAGCCACCGCCGACGGCCAGAATAAAATCGATGCCCTTCTGCCGTACCATTTGGATCCCCTCTCGAACCAGAGAGACCCGGGGATTGGGTTTTACACCGCTCAGGCTGGAGACCTGGAGACCCGATTCGGTCAGTGAATCCTGGATGCGCTGCAAAAGACCGCTTTTCTGCGCAGAGGAACCACCGGTGACCAGCAGTACGTGAGAGGCGCCGGACTCCTTGCACAGCTGTCCAGTTTTCTGCTCGGCCTGCTTGCCGAATACAAATTTTGTGGGGCAGTAAAAAGTGAAGTCATTCATGGCAGTATCTCCTTGTTATAAAGTTTACTTGGAAGGACTACTTGCTTTTATAATAACTATAGATTATCATATAAAGAGATATTTTGAGGTTGCCAAAATCACAGGTTTTAAATGGACGGGCTGAGGAAAGGAAAGCACTATGCTGAATACACGTCATCTGAAAGTTTTTCAAACTGTTTGTAAAGAAATGAACATGACGAAAGCATCAAACGAATTGTTCATTTCACAGCCTGCTATCAGCAAGACGATTTCTGAAATCGAAGAATATTATCACGTCAAGCTCTTTGAACGTCGGAACAAGAGCTTGATCCTGTTGCCGGATGGACAGAGACTGTATGAATATGCCTGCGCCGTTCTGGATCTGATCGAGAAGATGGACCGGACGATGAAGGAGGACGGCCGGATGGAGGTGGTCCGGGTGGGGGCAAGCATCACCACGGGAACATCCATCCTCAGCGATATCAGCGTTGCCTATCACCAGGCCAATCCCAGAGTCAAGCTTATTGCCACAGTGGACAACACAGACGTTATTGAACGCGACCTGCTGGACAGCAAGCTGGACATCGCAATCGTGGAGGGGGAGATCAGCAGCAGGTACATTGAGACGGAGCCTCTGGGAGATACGGAGGTGGTCCTGGTCGTGAACCGGATGCATCCACTCTATGAGAAAGAGAATGTGACGCTGGAGGACCTGCAGAACATGGACTTTATCGTGAGGGAACAGGGCAGCAAGACCAGAGCCAGATTTTCTGTAGAGATGGAAAAAGCAGGTGTCCGCTGGAACCCGGCCTGGTCCTGCCACAATACGCAGACGATCAAAAACGCGGTGGATGCGGGACTGGGAATCGGCGTTTTGTCGAAATTGTCAGTGCGGAAACGGCTACAGAGCGGCCGGTTCCGGGCGCTGAATGTTTTTCCGGAGCCGCTGACGCTCCACCTGAACATCGCGTATCGAAAGAACCAGTATATGCCCAGCACCCAGGAGGACTTCAAAGCATTTATGATCCGGCAGTATCAGATCATGGACCGGGGCGGATATTATAATTGACGGTCCGCCAGGATCGCCTGGATGATGCCCTCTGCTGAAATCTCCGGAGCAGTGAGGAAGGAACGAGAGGACTGGGCTTTCAGAGCTTTTGCGGTGACGTCCCCGATACATACGCAGCGTATTGCCGCATCGGGCTCCCCGCAGGCCTCCCAGTAGGCCCGGACGCCGCCGGCGCTGGCAAAGACCAGATAATCCACCGGAGAGCGGTCTTCTCCCGGCTGGGCGATCACATCGTAGATCCGCCGGTCCTCCACAGTCCTGCCGGCTGAGCGGAGAGCGTCCGGCAGTTCCCCGGTGGCCTGAGCGGAGCGGAACAGGTACAGAGGCTCCTTCGGGGCGGCCGTTTGCAGCAGAGCCTGCCCCAGGGCGGCGCTGGTGTAGACCTGGGGACACAGGTCCGCCCAGTAGCCGTATTCCCACAGCGTTTTGCCGGTGGCGCCGCCGATGACGGCAAAGCGCACCGCAGCCAGGCACCGCCGGTCCAGACCTATCCGATTCAGCTGGCGGAAGAAGGTGCGCACGCCGTTGCTGCTGGTGAACACCAGCCAGCCGGCGGTGGGCTGCCAATCCTCCATGGCCTCCGGCAGCTCTGCCAGCTGGTGGCGCTGGAGACAGAGAACCTGGGCGCCGAACTGCCGCAGAGGGGCGGAAAGCTTGTCCACAATGGCAGGCGTGCCGGTGAGTCCCACCCGGACGCCCTGCAGCGGACGGGGGGTGGTGGAGGAGAAATCCAGCCCGGCAGTTTCACCCACCACGATCACCGCCGGCGTCACCACGCCGGCTTTTTCTGTTTTTTCTGTGATGTCCGCCAGGGTGCCCCGCACCGTGGCGGGATGGGCGGAATTTCCGCCAGAGACCACGGCGGCGGGGGTGTCCGGTGCTTTGCCGGCCTCCATCAGCCGCCAGGCGATGAGGGGGAGCTGACGCAGCCCCATCAGGAAAATGAGCGTCCCCTGGAGCTTGGCCAGGTGGTCGAAGTCCGGAGGCAAGGCGTCGCCGGTGTCGGCGGTGTGGGCGGTGATGATGTGGATGCCCCGGCTCAGCCGCCGGTGGGTTACGGGGATGCCCGCCGCCGCGGGGATGGCGATGGCGGAGGAGATGCCCGGCACCTCCTCGCAGGGGATGCCGGCCTGGGTCAGGGCCTGGAATTCCTCTCCGCCCCGCCCGAACACATAGGGGTCGCCGCCTTTCAGGCGCACCACCAGACGGCCCATGCGGGCCTGACGGATCAGCTCGTTGCAGATCTCCTCCTGGTGGGCGGAGTGGCGGCCGCTGCGCTTGCCCATGTAGACCCGCTCCGCCTGGGGAGGGGCGGCGTCCAGCAGCGCGTTGTCAATCAGGTCATCGTATACCACGGCCTGGCAGCGCCGCAGCAGCTCCAGTCCCCGCAGGGTGATCAGGTCGGCGCTGCCGCAGCCGGCACCCACCAGATAGACACTTCCGGTTTGATTTGCCATAGGATGCATCCTCCTCTATCAATACTGGTCATCCAGAATGGTTCGGACCTCCTGGGAGGTCAGGGGCCGTTCCGCCGCCATGCAGCTTCGGAACAGGCGGGAAAAGGCTTTGGACCGCCGGGCCTCCTCCGGGATCTCCGCCTTCAGGGCGGGGCGCAGACTGTCCAGAAAAGCCAGCAGTTCCTCGAAATTTTCCGGCAGCAGAGCGGCGATCTGCTCTTTCAGATAAATGGCGGCGGTGGGGCTGGCGCCTCCGGTGGAGATGCCCACGGAGAGGCTGCCCCGCTTTACCAGCGCCGGGAACAGGAAGGAACACAGCTCCCGGTCATCCACCACGTTGACGGGCAGATGCCTTTCATGGCACAGCTCCGCCACCTGACGGTTCACCGGCGGCGCCGCGCTGATGACGAAGACCATACCCTCCAGATCCTCCGGGCGGAAGGGGCGCCGCAGCAGGGTCAATCCATTTACAGCGGCGATCTCCGGCGCGATCTCCGGCGCCACCACAGTGAGGCGGGGGCCGTAGGGCAGCAGCTTTTCCACCTTGCGGCAGGCCACCACGCCTCCACCTACGATGAGGCCGGGCCGGCCCTCCATCTCCATGAAAAAGGGAAAATAACTCATAGCACACCGTCTTTCTGCAATTCCGGATTTGCGGAGCGAAGATCGTAATCGTAATAATACTGCCAGCCCTGCCCTGTCTGTGTCCGGGACAGGGAGACACCAAAGATTTTGGAAAGGATGCCGGACGCATAGACCGCCTCCGGCCGGTCCAGGGCCTGCAGATGTCCGTCGGCCAGAACGGCGATGCGGTGGGCGGTGCGCATGGCGAGACAAAGATCGTGGAGGACCACCGCCACGGCCTTGCCCTCTCCGGCCATCCGACGGGCCACCTGCATGACCTCCAACTGGTGGCGGACGTCCAGGAACGTGGTGGGCTCGTCCATGAAGATCGTCTCCGTGTCCTGGGCCAAGGCCATGGCCAGATAGACCTTCTGCCGCTGGCCGCCGGAGAGCTCCGGCATATAGCGGTCCTCCAGCTCCAGGGCGTCGGCCCACTCCAGGGCTTTCCGGGCGATGGCCCGGTCCTGCTTGCGGTACTGCCGGGGGTAGGAAAGGTAGGCGAACCGGCCGTGGAGCACCATCCTGCCGGCGGTGATGTTGGGGACGTTCCGGGACTGGGGCAGGAAGGCCGCCTGCCGGGCGATCTGCCGGGCGTTGAGCGCCCGGGCGTCCACGCCGTCGTACAGGACCTGGCCGCCCAGAATGGGCTGCAGACCCAGAACAGAGCGGATCAGGGTGCTTTTTCCGCAGCCGTTGGGGCCCACCAGGATCAGCACCTCGCCGGGCTCAAAGCGGATGGAGACATCCTCCACCACCGGCCCGGTCCGGTAGCCCGCAGAGAGATGGCGGATTTCAATCATGAGTGCGCCCCCCTCTCTGCCGGAACAGCAGCCAGATGAAGAACGGCCCGCCTACGAAGGACATGACGATGCCCACCGGCAGCACGTAAGGGGAGAACAGTGTTCTGGCCAGCAGGTCACACACTGACAGCAGGACGGCGCCTCCCAGTGCCGAGGAGAGCAGTAGCAGAAGGCTGTTTTCCCCGATCAGGCGCCGCATGATATGGGGAACGATGAGGCCCACGAAGCCCAGCAGGCCGCAGAAGCTGACGGCGGCGCCTGCCAGGGCGGCGGCCAGCATCAGCAGGAGCATCCGCACCCGGCGGACCGGGAGGCCCAGGCTCTGGGCCGTCTCCGACCCAAGGGCCAGCACATCCAGCTGGCCGGACAGGCTCAGGGCCAGCAGCATGGCCGGAAGGATGATGGCACAGGCGGGGCCAAGCTGGCGCATGGTGACGCCGGAGAGGCCTCCGATGCGGAAATCGGAATAGCCGGTGAGGGCATCCGGCGCCAGAGTGATGATGGCGTCGATGCCGGCGGAGAAGATGTTGGAGATGGCCACGCCGGCCAGGATCAGGGAGATCCGGGAGGCGCCGGTGCGCTCCGAGATGCCCAGCACCAGCATGACGCCCGCGAAGGCCCCCAGAAAGGCGGCCAGCGGTGTCATCCACACCGCGGAGGGGACTAGCGCGCAGCTCAGAGCTACCGCCAGACCGGCGCCGGCGTTGACGCCGATGATGTTGGGGGCGGCCAGAGGGTTGGCCAGGACGGACTGGATAATGGCGCCGGACATGGCAAGTGCCGCACCCGCCAGCGCCCCGGCGCAGCACCGGGGCAGACGGAGATAGAGGATGATGCCGGCATTGTTGCCGGAGCCGGCCTGCCTGCCGATCAGGATCCGCAGGATCTCCGGCAGGGAGACCTGGGCGGCGCCCAGGGTGATGTTGGCACAGACAGACAGCGCCAGCAGCACCGTCAGCAGCAGGCAGAAGGGCACCGGACGGCGTAAATTACGGATACAGGATGTCAGCCAGTTTTTCATAAGCTTCTCCCCAGCGGGCATTGGGCTTCAGATTGTAGAGATTTTGATCCATGATGTGGAAGCGGCCTTCCTTGACAGCGGTGAGGGTGCCCCAGGCGGGGTTGCTCAGCAGTGTCTTGTCCAGCAGGGCCTCCGCCTTGGTGGGGTCGCTGCCCTGGATCACCACGAAGATGTGGTCCGGGTCCTGCTGCAGGATGATCTCCATGCTCAGTTCTTCCAGCAGGCTTTCAGCGCTGTCGGCAATGTTGACGCAGCCCAGATCCGCCAGCATCTCCCCCAGAACGCTGTCCTGGCTGTTTTTCACCTTGCAGCTGGAGCCGGTGGCCCGGACGTAGAGCACCGTGGGAGCGGAGCCGTCTATCCGCGCCCTGGCGTCATCCACCTGGCTCAGGACGGCAACTCCGTATTGCTGGTAATTCTCAGCGCAGCCGGTGATCCGGGTACAGATGTTCAGCATGTGCAGGTATTCGTCCAGGTTGGTGACCTTGAAGTAAGCGGTGTTCAGGCCCATCTGCTCCAGTGTTTCCGCCAGCTCCACCTGGGCGGCGGTGTTGCTGCTGGCGATGACCAGATCCGGCTCCGCGGCGGCCAGGAGCTCCAGGTTGATCTCCTTGACGCCGCCCAGGTCCGCCACGCTGTCAGGCAGGTCCAGATCAAACTGGGTCCAGGTATCGCCGGCGGCGGCAACGATCTGTTCCTTTCCGCCGGCCAGACACCAAATGTCGGCAAAGCTGCCAATGAGGACGGCTACCCGCTGGGGGTGGTCCACCGTTACCTGGCGGCCCAGGTCATCGGTAAAGGTCATTCCCGCCTCCTCTGCCGGTGCGGGCGCTGTCGGAGCGGGCTCCGCCGGGGCAGGAGCGCCGCAGGCGGTCAGAAGCAGCAAAACGGCGCATAGCAGAAAAGAAAGATGTTTTTTCATGTTCAGAAATCCTCCGGGGTATGTTATAATGAACCAAGTCGCTGCCCATATTGAAGCACAGAAATGGGGAGGCGGGAAGCCTAAACGCAAAAACAGGCAGTGGAACTTCGCGTTTCCGTGACCTGTATCACGAAAACGCGGGCAGAGAGAAGGAGAACAATGAAATGACTCAGGACAGACCCACCCCACTGATGCTCAAACAGATTTGCTTTTTTCAGGACCTGGAGGAAGCGGAATTGGAGAGCGTGGCACGGGATATGTGGATCGAGCACCTGCGCCGGGGACATCCGCTGGGCGGGCGGAAGCCCGGCCAGGACAGTCCCTTTCTGGATACGGCGTATTTTGTGTTTCGGGGTGTCGTAGCGCTTTACAGCGAGACGCTGCGGGGGCGGCGGAAGATCCTGTTTTTCCAGGGGGCGGGACAGCTGCTGAATCTGAATGTCATGGCTTCCTGCGGTGACTCCCATTATGGCGAAGCCGCGGCGGACGCCATTCTGCTGTGCATGGAGCGGCACCGGCTGGAGAAGTTGGTCCGTCAGGAACCCCGGCTGGCGGCAGCGCTGCTGACTCATTATGAGACCAAACTCTGGCGGCTCAGCCATCAGCTGAAAAATTCCGCCGGCGTCATGTTTGCGGAGCGGAAGCTGGCGGGAAAACTGCTGAAGCTGGCTTCAGATTTTGGAAAAGACCAGGAGACGGGCAGGGTCATTCCGTTTGACCTGACCATTACCCAGCTGGCGGACTACATTGGCATACCCCGGGAAACAGTCTCCCGGGCAGCCGGAAAACTGACGGAGCTGGGACTGATCTCCTATGAGAACCGACGGTTCTGCATCCCGGATGTAAAGGCGTTGGAGCGGTTCCGCCGCCAGGCGGATTGACGAAAGGAGCACAGAATGATCAAAATCAGGATCTTGCTGGAAAATACCTGCGTGGAACAAGGAATTGTTTGTCGCCACGGCCTTTCCATGTATGTGGAGACGCCGGCCCATAAGGTGCTGTTCGACGTGGGGCCGGATGATGCTTTCCTGAAAAACGCGTTACTGCTGTCAGCAGACATCTCTTCGGTAGATACGGCGGTCTTGTCTCACGGCCATTATGACCACGGCGGCGGGCTGGAGACATTTTTTCGGGTCAATGCTGCCGCACCGCTGTATCTCCGCAGGGCGGCCATGGAGCCTCACTATTCTGTGGCGGCGGGGAAAACGCCGCGGGATATTGGCCTCTCCCCGGCGTTGGAGCAGTATCGGGAAAGGCTTCGCTTTACCGAGGCTGCCCAGCGGATCGACCAGGAACTGCTGCTGTTTTCTGAAGCAGGGCCTTCGCCTGTCCCCATTTCGGCCAACCAGCGCCTGCGCCGCAAAGAGGGCGATACCTATCCACAAGATGATTTCCGTCATGAGCAGCACCTGCTGGTGACCTCCGGCGGCAAGGCGGTGCTGCTGGCGGGCTGCGCCCATAGCGGCGTGATCCCTATCATGGAGCGGTGTGTGGAGCTGCTGGGCCGGGCGCCGGATGTGGTTTTGGGTGGATTTCACCTGTACAGCCCGGGCTCCGGAGAGACGGAGCCGGCGGAACGGGTCCGGGAGATCGGCTGTCGGCTGAAAACGTGGCCCTCCGTTTACTATACCGGACACTGCACCGGGGAGACCGCCTTCGGCCAGATGAAGGAGATCCTGGGAGAACAGCTGCAGCCCATGAGCGGCGGTATGGAAGTACATATCTTTTAGTGATCGTGGTGTAAACGCAGAAAGGCGTTGGAATGGTCAAATGTCCATTCCAACGCTGTTTTTTGTGCAAATCATAGAAAAACAGATGAAAAAACTAGAAAAAATCAAATATTAATAACAACAGGTTATTGATTTAATTACTATTGTGTATTTGCAATTTCAAAGGTTTTGTGTTAAATTTATCTACAATCTCTAAAAAGATGAAAAAAGAAACCGACAGAAATTGATGAAATAGACAAAGAAAAAGAGAGAATATTGACGACAGGAGAATGGCGGCTTTTGTAGCCGCGTGGCTTTGATAAGGCGAGGAGGGCTTTATGGATACACAGGAGCTGCTGAACCAGGTGGTGCAGGATGAACAGAGCGTAGTGCTGAACAGCTTTAACGCGGAGGATGCCTGGGACTTGGGATGCTTGATGGTGCAGATGGCCAGAGAACAGGGATTGAAGCTGACGATCGCCATTGATGTCAATGGCCAAAAACTATTTTATTATGCATTTGAAGGCACCCACTTAAATAATGAGTCTGCTGTGGCCCGGAAGAGCCGGGTAGCCCATGTGTTTCGGTGCTGCTCTCTCCGGGTATTTTATGAGCTCCAGGCTTCCGGGGGTACGATCGCTGACCGCGGCCGCGATCCCAAAGATTACCTGGCAGTGGGCGGGGCAGTGCCTATTCGGCTGAAGAACAGCGGTGTTATCGGCACGGTGTGCGTATCGGGACTGGCGCATACGGATGACCACCGCTTTGTGATCAGCGCAATGAGATCCTATATCAGAGGTTAAGGAGAGAATAATATGATTAAAAACTTGATCCTCTCGGCTTGTATGCTGATCCTCTCCAGTGTGGTCGTGCATGAGACTTCCGGCTATCCCGATTTCAGCGGAATGTCCATCGTGGGCCCAAATGTGATCCCTAATGTTTTGGCAGGCTTTATCGCGGTCATTGCAGTGATCCTCATTCTGCAGGAAGTATATAGATGCGTCAGGGGAAGAAACGATACACCCACTTACGCACAGACGGAACTGCGCAAAAGCCGGGAAGCCATGGCCGCGCTGGCGGCCAACAAAGCCGGCGTGTTTCGGATCGTCGCAATTCTTGCGCTGATGCTTCTCTACACCCTGCTTCTGAATACCATTGGATTTGAGATCTGCACTACGGTGTTCCTAGTGTGCGCGATGCTTCTTAGCGGCGTGCGGAAGGTGAAGTACCTGATCTTAGTTCCTCTGGGTACCATCGCTGCGGTGTATATTTGCTTTGTGTACGCGCTGAAGGTCAGCATTCCTATGCTGTTTCTGTAAAGGGGAGGAGGAACCATTCATGTCTGGACTTCTGGAACTGATTTCAATACATACGCTGTTGTTTACCGTGTTTGGTACCTTCGTGGGCATTGTGGTGGGCGCTATCCCCGGCATGACCGCTACGATGGCTGTGGCCGTGCTCACCTCCCTGACCTTTGGCATGAACTCCATCGACGCTATTGCGATGATGCTGGGCGTCTTTGTGGGTGGCGTTTACGGCGGCTCTATCTCCGCGATCCTGATGAAAGTTCCTGGGACCTCCTCCGCTGTCATGACGGCAATGGACGGCTATCCCATGGCCTGCCGGGGTGAAGCGGGCAAGGCCATCGGCATTTCCACCTGCTCATCCTTTGTCGGCGGCATTTTCAGCGCCCTGGTCCTGATCGCTGGCTGCACCCTCATTGCCCAGGTAGCCGGACGCTTTGGATATCCTGAGTATTTCGTGGTGTGCATTTTCGGCCTGTTCGTCATTGCCAGCGCCTGCGCGGATTCGCTGATCAAGGGGTTGCTCGGAGCTGCGCTTGGCGTGCTGATCACCTGCGTGGGCATGGACAGCATGACTGGCATGACCCGCTTTACCTTCGGCAACCGACAGTTGATGTCCGGCGTGGATATGGTGGCCGTTCTCATCGGACTGTTCGGCGTATCGGAGATCATTAAGCAGTTATTCAATGTCAAGACTGCCAAACGGCAAAAGCAGACCATCGGAAAAATTTTCCCAGGCTGGAAGTTGCTGTGGGGCCTTAGGAAAACGTTGGCGCGTTCTGCCGTCATCGGCACCGGCGTGGGCGCTATGCCCGGAGCCGGCGGTCCTATCGCGGCGTTTGTGGCTTATAACGCGGAAAAGAGTTCCGCCAAGGATCCGTCAAAGTACGGTACAGGTATTCCTGAGGGCATCGCGGCACCGGAGTGCGCCAACAACGCCACTGTGGGCGGCGCCCTGATCCCCATGCTGGCTTTAGGTGTTCCCGGTGACGGCGTGACTGCGATCATTATGAGCACCTTCGCTATCCATGGACTGCGCCTTGGCCCCAATATCTTTGTGGAACAATCGGCCACGGTCCACGCGGTGTACATCTATGCGATCATCGCTAATTTTGTGATGCTGTTCATGGGCTTGTTCATGGCCCGGTTCTTTGCCAGGATGCTGGACCTGGATAAGAAGATCCTGCTGCCGCTGATCCTGCTGGTCTGCATGCTGGGTGCCTATGCGTCCAACAACAAAGTCTTCTGCATCGGCGTGATGCTGGTGTTCGGCATCATCGGTTTCCTGCTGGACTATGTGGGCGTCTCCACCTCCGCACTGATCCTGGGACAGGTGCTGGGTGGCCTCTTGGAGACGAACCTGCGTCAGTCCATGATCCTTTCCAAAGGCAGCTGGTCTATTTTCTTTACACGTCCGATCTGCATTTTCTTCTGGGCGCTGACAGTTGTGATGGTGGGCTGGCCGTATTTTAAAAAACTGGTTGTCAAAGTGAAGAGCGGCAAAAATGCAGACTGATTATTTGTCAATATGCACCGACGGGTTCAGACACAAAAAACAAAAATTGGAGGAGCGAACATGAAAAAAGTACTTGCAATTCTCATGGCGGTAGCAATGACCCTCTCCCTGGCGGCTTGCGGAAAGAAGGCCGAGACCTCTCAGCCCTCTGCCCCCAGCGAAAGTACCACTCCTGCGAAACCTGCTGAGACTCCCAGCGCTGAGACCTCCTTCCCGAAAGACAACATCACCATGATCATTCCCCAGGGCCTGGGCGGCGGCAGCGATCTGATCGCCCGCACCATCGCCTCTGAGATGGAGAAGGTCCTGGGCGTCAGCGTCATCTGCAAAAACGTGGAGGGCGGTTCTACCTCCATCGGCCTGCAGGAACTGGCTGATTCCAAAGCAGATGGTTATACCATCGCCATGACGATGACCAATCTGTCCACCCTCAGCACTCTGGGATATTCTGAACTCACCCGTGATGACTTCACCTCTCTGGGCGCGGTCAACTTTGACGCAGCGTGCATCATGATCCGCACCGATGAAGACCGGTTTACAGATCTGAACAGCTTGGTGGAGTACTCCAAGGCCCATCCCGGTGAATTGAACTGGGGTACCGGCGCTGCCGGCGGTATGTGGCACCTGGCCATCCTGAACATCTTCAACGCCGCCGGCATCAGCGGCAACGTTGTTCCCAACTCCGGCGGTGGTACCAGCGTCGGCCTGGCTCTGGCCAACGGTGACATTGACGTGGCGGTGTTCAGTCCTGTGGACTGCATGGCTCAGATCGATGCCAATCAGATCGTACCCATCGCCTCCATGACGGAGGAGCGTATGGAAGCGCTGCCCGACGTTCCCACTGCCAAGGAGAGCGGCTATGACGTGGTGACCATGTCCACCCGCGGCTATTTGGCCCCCAAGGGCACTCCTGCTGATGTTGTGGCTATTCTGGAAGACGCCATCAAGCAGGCTGTGGAGAGTGATACCTATCAGAACTTCATTGCCTCCCAGCAGTCCAACGTGTTCTATCTGAACGGTGCTGATTACTATGACTTCATGACCGGCGAAGTCGATACGTATGTGCCCCTGCTGCAGCAGGCCGGCCTTGCGAAGAAGTAAATATCCAGTGACCTAAGTGTCTTGTTTGACCCTGTCTAAAGAAAGACCCGAAGGCCCGCGACGGGCCTTCGGGTACTTTCCGGTTTCGGAGAAAGGAAATAAGGAGGACCTTCCATGGAATTTTATCAGTATATCAACGGCAAATTGGTGAAAGGTGAAGGCGTTTGCCGGGATGTTTACGCGCCCGGCACCGGCAACGTGATCGTTTCCCTGGCCGGCGCCAGCAAGGAGCAGACCTTGGCGGCCCTGGATGCAGCGCAGGCTGCGTTTCCCGCATGGTCCCATATGTCCATGACAGAGCGGGGCACATGGATCGAAAAGCTCCGGACGGCGCTTCTGGAGCATCGGGATGAGCTTGTCGACCTGTTGGCATGGGAGACGGGCAAACCCGGCTTCGCGGCAGGCCGCGGCTTCCAGGTGCTGTGCGACGCACTGCATTTTTACAATGAGGAAGCCCGCCGGATCTACGGACGGGTAACGCCGGACTATAACAGCGATTATAATACCTATCATCTGACGCAGTACCTGCCTTTGGGTGTGGTGGTGAGCCACCTTGCCTGGAACATGCCTCTGCTGAACATGGGTGCCAAGCTGGGACCTGCCCTGGCTTCCGGCTGCACCTGCGTGCTGAAGCCGGCTTCCTTTACGCCGCTGTCCGCGTTAAAGGTGGGTGAGATTGCCCACAGCATTGGTTTCCCTGCAGGTGTGTTCAACATCGTCAGCGGACCTGTGAACGATGTGGCCACCGTGCTGAACCAGAGCCCCATCCCCAAGCTGATCACCCTCATCGGCTCCACTGATACCGGTATGGACGTGATCCGGGCCTCCTCCACCAGCATCAAAGGCCACTCTCTGGAGCTGGGCGGCAATGCGCCTGCCATCGTGACGGAGGACGCGGACTTGGAGGCTACTGCCGACTTTATCGCCAATCTGAAAATGAACAACTGCGGCCAGCTGTGCACCAGTGTGAACCGCGCGCTGGTCCATGAGTCCGTAGCGGACCGCTTCTGCGAGATCGTCCGCAAAAAGTTTGAAAGCTGCCGCCTGGGCTGGGGCAAAGACGAATGCGATATGGGCCCCATGATCTCCTCTGGCGAGCGGGACCGTGTGCTGGGCCTGATCGATGACGCTGTCAAGAATGGGGCCACGCTGGTTTGCGGCGGGCAGGTGCCGGAGCGTGAGGGCTATTACCTGACGCCGGCGCTTCTGACGAACTGCCGCAACGACATGGCGGTCTGCAGCCGCGAGATCTTCGGGCCGGTACTGCCGGTGATCACCTACAAAACGCTGGATGAAGCCATCGCCATTGCAAATGACACAAGCTATGGCCTCTCCGCCTACGCTTATACGACCAATCTGCGCTCCGCCTTCCGGTTCTATAAGGAATTGGAAGTGGGAGAGGTGTTCGTCAATGTCTGGGGCGGCGGCTCTCCGCTTCCCTATCCCCACGCCGGTGCGAAAAACAGCGGTATCGGCGCGGACTTCTCCACGGATTCCCTGATGGAATATTTCCATGTCAAGCGGGTGTGCATGACTATTTGAAACAGATTGTTTATTAATGAATAGAGACTGCTGAACAGCCGGCCCGGAGCGATTGCTCCGGGCCGGCTGTTTTTGGATGCGGCACTAAGACGGGAAAAGACTTACTGATTTTTCAAGATCCGCCACAGGGTGCTGCGGCTGATATCCAGTAAGCGTAAAATCTAACCACGTATAAAAGGCCGCCATCTCAAGGAGCCGTTCGCTCACTGAGATGGCGGTCATCTATTTTTGCGGCATATAGCATTCTTCCGGGGTTCTCGCGGGAAGCAGCTTTTCGGCCCATGCCTCATCTGTTTCGCTTAGACCCGGCGCATTTTGCAGGAGCCAGAGCAGATAGCGGTACGGATCTAAACCGTTCTCCTTCGCCGTTTCAATCAGACTGTAGATCACACTGCTGGCCTGCGCACCACCAGGGGTATTGGCGAAGAGCCAGTTTTTGCGGCCCATCACAAATGGCTTTATACTGCGCTCGGCACGGTTGTTGCTCAGTTCCAGACGGCCATCCTCCAGATACCTTGTCAGGTACGGCCACTGCTCCAGCAGGTAGTGAATGGCCCTGCCCATCGCGGATTTCGGCGCTGTTTTCACCTGCATCTCATTTGCCCATGACAATAATGCGTCTAAAACAGGTTTTCCCTGTTCCAGCCGCTTCTCATACCGTTCTTCCGGCGTCAGTTCTGCAAAAGATTCCTCCAGCTTGAATAGCCGGGAGCAATAGCATTCGCCAATCGCTGCCGGAGAGTCCTTCTGCTTTTCCTTTGGCAGCGTTTGCAGCGCCTCATCAAATTTTCGCCGTGCGTGTGCCCAGCACCCAACCACACGGATATTCTCCGGCAGCTTGTGGTAGCCCTGGTATCCATCCGCGTGCAGCCAGCCGGAAAAGCCCTTCAGAAAGTTCTCTGCATGCTCCGCTTTCCGTGTGGACTGGTACTCATACAGGACAATGGCCTGCTCCGCACAGCCGCTGGTCCGGTACAGCCACATATAGGACTTGCTGGCGGAGGAACGCCCCGGTTCCTTCAGCACCTGCAAGGTCGTTTCGTCGGCGTGCAGCACCGACTCCTTACGAAGCTGCTCGCGCAGCGTATCGTAGACTGGCCGCAGCCACTTCTCCGAAGTGTTCAGCAGCCAGTTGGCCATGGTCTGCCGGGACAGCTTCAGGCCTTGGCGCTCAAATTCCTGCTGCAACCGGTACAGTGGGGAGTACATGACAAATTTCTGTGTCATGATGTGAGCCACTGCCTCCGCGGAGGCAAAACTGCCGGGCAACAGCGCAGGTTCCTTCGCCGCCTTCACAATGTTGGCTTCACCGGTCTCTTGCTCACAGTTCTTGCAGGCGTAGGTGTAGTACACGTCCTCACGCACCCAGAACTCTGCCGGCTTCATCATTAAGCTGCGGCGAACTTCCTTGCCGATCTCTACCATCTCGCTGCCGCAGGCAGAGCAGATCCGTTCATTCTCCGGCAGACGGTGCTCCACCACCTCGGCAGGCGTCCCTTCAGGAACAACATCCAGTACATTGCCAGACTGCCGTTTCCGTTCATAGGCCTTCACGGTGACGGGAGCTTTCCCGGCAGAATTCATGCCGAAGATGTAGGCCTCCGCCTCGTTCATAGTCAGGCTCAGCTGGTCCATGACCAGCTGCTCCGCCTGCTCTGAGGAGCGGCCAAACAGCTTCTTCTTAGAGAGCTTCAGCTGCTCCAGCAGCCACTCGTTCTGCAATGTAAGGCTGGTTATGACTTGGGCCTGCTCCTGTTCAAGGGTGGCAAGCTTTGCTTCCAGTCTTGCATGTTCCGCCTCAAGCTTGATGTGCTCTGCTTCAAGCCTTACTCGCGTTGATTCCATCTGCGCTTTTTCCTGTTGGAGCTGTTCATATTCCGCACGGGAAATGGTCACCATTTTCTCCGTGCTGCTTGTCTGATTTTCTCTGTTTTCCATGAGAAAATTATACTGCAAAACAGCGAGAAAAGCCAGCGTTTTCAATGGGTTTCAGGCAATTTTTCCCGTTCAGACCGCAGTCAATCCTGTCACCGGCCGGTGGGCCTTTGGCTGCTCGATTTGCAGTCCCTCCATGAGCCAGCGGTACTGCTGCGGCGTTAGCGTCTTTACCTCGGATTCCGAGCGCGGCCACTGGTATGCCCCTTGTTCCAGGCGTTTATACAGCAGGATGAAGCCGTCCTTTTCCCAGTACAGCCCCTTGATGCGGTCTCGCCGCCGTCCGCAGAACAGAAATAATGTGTTGGTGAAGGGGTCTAACGCAAACTGCTGCTGGACCAGCCGCGCCAGACCATCTATGCCCTTGCGCAGATCCGTGTAGCCGCAGGCGATGTAGACCTTGTCCGCTCCGGCGAAATCGTTCAGCATAGGCGCAGAAGCTCCACCAGTTTTTTCATCTGTTCTGTGTCACAGCTGGGATATATGTCCAGACTGGCATTGCCGATGCGCAGCGTAGCGGAACGTTCCGTTGTGTTGCAGCACACCTGTTTCGGTACTGGTAATTCTGCAAATGCAACCGCAGGCGTTTCAGACAGTGCCTTCGCTGTACTGGCAACAGACAATAGCTCACGTTCCCAGCGATAGTATGTAGTTGGTGTGGTTCCTCTCTCCCTGCACCACTGCCTGACTGACAATCCGCTGCTTCTGCAATCCTGAATTGCTTCTGCCCATTCCCGCAGCCGTGCCTGATGCTTTAGCTCTGTGGATGTCACGGCATATTCCCCCTAACGTTAATAGTAGTGGAACGTTTCGAAAACGTTCCACTACTATTATCTCATAGGAGTCTATTCGCCATTAGCTTTGACGGTTACGATATCCAGGCGCTTGGCGGCCCGGGTTTGGTTGTTGTTTTCCAGACGGAGAACATGATTTACGATCTGATATTCGATCTCATGCAGAGTGCGGGAGAAATCAATGCTGGCGCCTCCGTCGCTGTCGCAGATCGTATTCATCGTGGCGGCGCTGTTCAGAATGAAGCTCAGGTCCTTACTGGAGATATAGAAAGAGTACGCGGCAATCAGGGCGGAACGCAGTGTCTGCTTCAGCTGGACGAGATTTTGGGGCCACGGGAATTTTTTCAGCTGCAGAGCCGCTTCCGGCTGGATGCCGACGATCTGCTTGCCGTATTCCAGGTTGAGACTGTTGATGTACAGATTGGAGATCTCCCAGATGTCCTCCGCATGCTCCCGCAGAGGCGGGATCCGCAGGACAAAGTAAGGCGTGAGCAGATGCTGGTTTTCGTTATAAAACTGATTGAAAACGTGGGAGGAGTTCATCTGGAAGGACAACAGCAGCTTTTTGCGGCCGGCGATCTGGGTGTCCTCCAGATAGGAGAACAGTTTGCTGAGCTGGGGCTTGGGCAGCGCGTCAATATTCTGAATATAGAGCATGTGGTTCGAGTTGTACAGGGGGGAGGAATCGCTCTCAAAAAAACTCTCCAGCTGGCTGTCGGAAAGCTTGGCGCAGTTGACGCAGAGCAGCGGCTGATTCTGGTAAGGGCTGTGGAGGTAGAGATTTGCCGCCAACTGATCGATCTCACAGCCGTATTCCGAGACCAGCAGCAGAGGAGTGGGGAGCTGGGCATAGCGATGGGCGGTCTCCAGAAATTCCTCGATCTGGGAACTGTGCCCCCAGGAAAGATGGTAGGCGGCGTCGCTGAAATCGCTTTTGTTATAGATTTCCATGGCGCTGGGCGGGAGATAATTGGGCCGCGCGGCCACCTGGAACATGCGGTAGGACTGGCCGCCGGAGGAGAAGACCTGCCCATGGATGTGGTGGTAAGTCCCGCCGCTTTTTTTGACGAGGTCTGTGGAATCCTGCTCCAGCAGATCCGGCTGGGCCTGCAGTGTGTGCTCCAGCAAAGAGGCGGCTGCCCGGTCCAGGGAGGAAAAATAGGTGCTTCCGTCCGGATTCAGCACTGCTGTGGGAGATGCCGCGCAGGAAAAGGCCTTTTTCAAAACGGCATTCTGCTCCGCGTAGCGATCCATACAGCTGATGGTCTGCATGGCATGATTCAGGGTGTCTTCAATGGTTTCAACACCGGACATGATCAGGATACTTTGCATATTTAGTAGCTGTGCGTAGTTGACGGTACGCATGTCTCCGACCACCAGGGGATAGCCGTCCTCTTTGGCCTTGTGCAGGATGACCTCGGTCTCCTCGACGCTGCGGATGCTCTCAATCTTTACTTCCGTATATTGCAGCAGATCGCACAGCGTCTGACCGATCTTGGTGATGGAGGGGCGGCCTACCAGCACGAACCGGGGAGAGATGCTCTGGGCAGCTTTGAGCGCGCGCAATATATCATAGGAGGAAAACTTGATCTTGAAAATGGGAACGGAAAAGGTATTGGACAGCAGCTGGGCTGTCTCACCTCTTGAAATGATGGCGTCGATCTCGTCAGTGAAGTTCTCTTTTGCGATTTTCACACCCTGTTCATAATCGCCCAGCAGGATCGTGCAGGTGAAGTCAGAACGGATGGCTGCAATGTTCCGGAAGATTTCGCGCATCCCTTCGTATGGCGTGATGCAGAGAAAATGCGGCTTTTTCATATGGAACACCCTCTCAAACTGTTTTTACTTTAAATCGGTAAAATATTGTATTGCAGAGCGACAGCGCAGCCGCTTGTGATAACTGTTATAGCAGAAAGTGTAGAAAAGTAAAGCTACTTTTTTAAAAATGTTTTAAATAAAAACAGTAAAAAGGCCGAGAATATCTTTGAAATCTGCTGAAAAGTTGTATGATATAGATAAATAAAGCGAGAGACCATGAAGTGGCATGGACATTTTATGATAAACCAGAAAAATGGATCACCGGAGTGTACTAAATCGAAACGGAATCTGGTGATTGCGCTAAGATATTCCAAGCCGGACAGTGAGCTTGTCAGAGTAGGAGATGTGAGATGGCTAGCACAGGGCAACACGGTGGTGGTCGTGGAGCACCGGCTGGAGCTGATCGCGGCTGCTGACTGGGTCATCGACATGGGACCGGGCGGCGGACATCAGGGAGGGCAGATCCTTTTCACGGGAACGCCTGGGGAGCTGTCAGAAAGAGTTGATTCCGAGACCGCGAGATATTTGCGGAGCAGAACAGGAAACTGCTAGAAAATACGGGGAAAAGTCTTGCCGCGCAGTCAAAAAAGAATCAGCAGATAAGGGTCAAATAACGGATCATCGTGATGGACAAAGCCGGACAGAAGGCAAAACTTCAAGCGAACGGATCCTTGAAAATGGAAGAATAGGGAGTGTTCAGGCCAGCAAAAGCGAGAAAGGCGGTCGAGCTCTGGGCGGAAAGCTTGGGACACAGTGAATGGGAAAACAAGTATGGCATTGTGTGTTTAAGAGCAAACGGGGCAATCACCCGCAGTGGTTACACGATGTCCTTTCAGAGCGGGATTTCTGCGTTCAGGACCGGCATGCGGGACCGGTAAAGAGCCGGGCTTTATTCCAGTATGGCATCTCCGGGGTCTGTCCCAAATTCTGTGTAAACACTGAAATGCGGTGCAAATAGAGCAAAATTGATTCAAGGCGGAAGTGGCGCAAGCTGCTGCCGCCTTGTTTTCAAAATAGCAGTGGATCGTGGGCATGTCAAGGGCGGGGGCGCCAGCCCCCGTTCATCTTGACCCTTGACATGCCGGTATGCAGCAGGTTATTCCGGCATGCGATCAGCAAAGAATACTGCCAGCTGAGCATGAATCATGCTCCAGTCCTGTCTCCGGCCAGTCCATTTCTTTGTGATATCGATCATGGCCAGATACAGCATTTTCAGTAGGCTGTCATCTGTGGGGAACACGGATTTTGCCTTGGTCACTTTCCGAAGCTGCCGGTTGAAGCCCTCGATGGTATTGGTCGTATAGATCAGGCGGCGAACCTCTTGGGGATACTTGAAATAGGTACTCAGATTGGGCCAATTATCTCGCCAGGACTGAGAAATTTTGGGGTATTTCTTGTCCCACCGCTCAGCAAAGGTGTCCAGTGCGTCCAAAGCGGTAGGCTCATCTACCGCAGCGTAAACTGCCTTCAGATCGGCCATGAGTGCTTTCAAGTCCTTGTAGGATACATATTTGCTGGAATTCCGGAGCTGATGGATGATACAGTTCTGAATCTCTGTCTTGGGAAACACCGCTTCAATCGCAGCGGAAAATCCGGTCAAATTGTCCGTACAGGCGATGAAAATATCCTCAACGCCCCGGTTTCTCAAGCCGTTGAGCACCGTTGCCCAGAATTTGGCGCTCTCATTTTCGCCGACCCACATACCCAGAACGTCCTTCTTGCCGTCCAGATTGATGCCAATGGCAATATAGACAGCCTTCTTTACGATCTGTCCCTCGCTGCGCACATGGTAGTGGATCGCATCCAGAAAGACCACTGCGTATACGCTTTCCAAAGGCCGCTGCTGCCATTCTTTTGCGATGGGAAGGATCTTATCCGTAATGCGGCTTACGGTTGTATCTGAGACTTCTACGCCGTAGATATCCTGAATATGCGCTTCAATATCACCTGTGGTCATTCCTTTTGCATACATGGACAGGATCTTTTCCTCAATGTCCTGGCTGATGCTGGTTTGGTTTTTCTTCAGCACCTGAGGCTCAAATTCGCCTTTCCGGTCTCGAGGCACCGATACCTCTACATCTCCAAAGCTGGTCCGCAGTGTTTTATGACTGTGACCGTTGCGGCTGTTATCTGTGCCCTTGTTCTTGTAGTCATACTTGCTGTAGCACAGTTCATCATCCAACTCTGCTTCCAGGCCATTCTCCATGAATTCTGAGATTGCCTCCTTAAACAGGCTCTGAATGTCATCCATGCTGCCGATGTTTGCCATCTGCAGCAGTTCACGGATTTTCTCTCGCCGGGCGTTTTCTTCTGGGGTACGATTCTTTCTGGCCATATGTAAAACCTCCAATGTGGTGCTTCTATTCTACACCACATCGGAGGTTTACACAAAATTTGGGATGGTCTCCATCTCCGCCTATTTTCCGGACATGATGCGCAGGATCTCATCATCCGTCTGACGCATGCCCTGCCTTGCAAGGCGCCCCACATTGCGGATCGTATTCTCCACGCCCTTTTGGATAATTCCCTCACCATCCATAAACTCATGCCCGCTGTTTGTGTACATATAATATCCCATCAGACCGGCGTCCACCGCTGCCGCGATTTTTGCGGCGCAGGAGGGTTTTGCTCCGTCACAGACCATTCCGGAGCAAATGGCCAACGTGTTTGCGATTGTATGGGCAATGACGTCAAAGCGGCCGCCCTTGAGGTACGCAATGCCGGCCGCCGCGCCGCATCCTGCACTGACCGCTCCGCAAAAAGCAGATAGTCTGCCAATTCCTGTTTTCTGGTGGATGGTAATGAGATTTGCCACAGTCAAAGCCCGATACAGGAGATCTTCTCCGGCTTCCATGTCCCGGGCATATTCGATGACCGGCAGGGAGGTGGTCATTCCTTGGTTGCCACTTCCGGAAACGATTACGACCGGCAGTTCACAACCGCTCATGCGGGCATCAGAACCAGCTGCTGCGGCAGCCTTTGCCCGAACAGCTACATGGTCTCCGTAGAGCCTCCGAAGCGTCTTTCCTATTTCCGCTCCCCAGCTGCCCTCCAGCCCTTCCTTGGAGATGGCGGTATTGTAAGCAATCTGACGTCCGAGGACGACTTCTACATCCACTGTATCCAGACAGTCGGCGAAGGCTACGATCTCTTCCACATTCAAAACAGAGCGATCAGTCAGCTGCTCATTGTCAGGAATATTCGAATTTTCCGACTGAAACAGGATCTCGTCATCTCTTTGCACAAGAACAATATTGGTATGATAATCCGCAATCTCGCAGCAAGCGGTATGGCCTTCTGCCTGCACCGTAACATTTATTAAAAACAGCCGATCGCCCAAAGCAGGGATTGTCTCAATTTCATGACTCTTCAGATAGGCCTTGATCGCGTTAATTTCCTCTTTGGATACCCTGGAAAGGACCTCCAAATCCAGAGACGGACGACCTGCAACGATTCCTGCGGCCGCAGCCACCTCGATTCCTTTTAGTCCCCCGGTATTTGGAACAGTGACAGCCTTTACATTTTTGATAATATTGCCACTGGCCTTTACCTTGCACTGCTCCGGATTCATTCCCAAAGCTTCCCGCGCTTTGGCTGCCGCCAAGGCAATGGCGATCGGTTCTGTACAGCCCATTGCAGGGATGAGCTCTTCTTTCAAAATTTCCAGATACTGTTTATAATGAGGCGTTTTCATCATGTTATTTTCCCATACGATGGGATTTCAGAAATCCCGTCGCCTTCCTTCTTAGTGTGAATGAAGCTCCCGACGCACCGAAGCTTTTTCCGGGCAGCCTCACGGAATGATCCGCAGTTCTTTTGGAAAATGGTTTAAAATCCGGCACCCAGCATCTGTCACCAGAATAAGATCTTCTATCCGGACGCCAGTTTGATCGGGCAGATAAATCCCCGGCTCAATCGAAAATACCATGCCTGCTTTTGCTTCGATGCGGCTTGTGGAGGACAGCTCTCCATATTCATGCACCTGAAGCCCAATAAAATGACCTAGCCGGTGGGTGAAGTAGGCTCCATATCCGGCCTCTGTGATGATGTCCCGGGCGATTCTGTCCAACTCACACAAACGGCCCCCCGGGCGTACCGCCTGTTCAGCCGCCTGATTGGCACGTCTTACGATTTCATAGATATCCCGCGCCTGTTCCGGTACATGATGATAGAAAAACGTCCTTGTCATATCGGAGCGATATCCCTTCAGTGAACCACTGATATCCAACAGGACGGCGTCTCCCTCCTGCAATACCGTATTATCCGCTTTATGGTGCGGATCCGCTGCGTTTTTCCCGAACGAGACCGCTCCGGCCCCTCTGTCAGCCCCTAACCGTTTGTAAATTTCGGGGAACTGCTCTGCCATTTCAGCTTCCGTAATGCCGGGGCGCAGCAGCTTCTGAAACTCCTCCATGGCGGCATCATTGATTTGGGAAGAGCGTATCATGAGCCGCTGTTCCTCTTCGTCCTTGATCCCACGCTGATAGTCCACGGCAATCGAAGTATTAACAAACGCCGTCCCGGCCCCATACTCCATCAAAGGGAGTAGATACTTTGCGGGCAATTCTTTATCTACACCCAGCTTTTCCGCATGATCGGTCTCCAGGCTAATGCGGAGAGGGCCGTCTTCATGATCATCCATCCATATTTTTTCTACGCCCAATTCCTCCGGGCAGAAAAACAGGCGGTTCAGAAACAGCTTGGGTGTCTGCCCTTTTCGGATATACAAGGCCAGAAGCCTTTCCATAGGTTCAATGAGCTTCCCTGTAAGATAATATATGGAGATAGGATCGGTGATCAGCATTTGCGAGACATTGATCTTGTCCAGTTCCTGATATACACCCTCCAAACGCGCCTCTTTCAACACAGCTACCACATCCTTTCCTAGTTCCGCCTGTTTCATCCGAGACTTCAACATACACGGAGTTTCTGTATTCATGTTCTGCCTTCCCGGTCCGCATCTCGAATGCGGATAGTAAGACGGATTTAGTCGATGGTATCATAGTTTCCGATCAGAGGGAACTCATAGGCGCTGCCGTATGTCCGCCGGTAGTCAAACAATGCTGCCTGGCAGGCATCCTCTCCCTCTTCACCAAATCGCTTTTGGAGTTCTTCCGCAAACACATGGTAAAGATGCCCTGTATGATAGCGGAAGTTTTTGGAGCACTGCTCCGTCAGTGACTTTTTCTTCTCGTCCACCGCTTTTTTCTCTTCGTCATTCCGGATGCCGGAACCGGTCCATACAAATTCACAGACAGGGTCACCCATGGACTGAAGCGCATTGATCTCAATGGAAAGCTCCGGGTTGAAGCCGCTGACTACCCCATGGTCAACGGCCAAACAATACAGACAGCCGTATTCCAGCAAATCATGTTTGCGCCAGCCCTCACACCAGGGGCATTTGAGGGAATGCGTTGTATATTCCGGGTTAAATGTTACCACCCGGTTATCCGCCTCTCCCGGAACAGCCCGCCACTCGCCATAGGCCAGGTAGTTAAACATATCCAGCGGTTCCCCGTTTCTGATGCACCGCAGGGCCATACGGCGGCCCCGTTCCTGACCATAGCGAGATGCGATCTCCAAAACCGATTTACGACCTTCCTCGCCAAACCGCTGTACACAACGCTTTGTCATAAATCCAAATAAAGCAGCATGGTGTTCCGGCCGCAATTCCGCGGTTTCCATGGACTGCTCCAGTTCCCGTGAGTGATGAATCACGGAAGCATACAGCGCCTCTGCCATACCGGCCAGTTCTGCCTCGAACCGGTCACACGCTCCGGCGTCAATTTCATCTGCGGCGGCTTTTCTTAAAAAGGCTTTCAGAGGCCCTGCCACATCCCGGGTATATGCGATGCAGGCGCTCTCAAAAACACCGCCCTTATTGGCATGCTTGCGCATATCCCGTTCCACGCTTGCCCGGTCCTCCGCCTGCAGAATATGGACCCGCAGATCGTACAGAGGCAAAGTGGCATTGGTAACCATGTATTTCGAAATATGCTCTTTTTCGCTTCCCTGCACCACACCTTTGATCCAGCCATTTGCCAGGACCCGGCAAATCGTACGGTATTTTTCTTCAACAGCCTCCTCGGAAACCGGAAGGTATCCTTCTGTCCGAGGGGCAGTAAAATTCCACTCTTTGCCGAAGCATGCGCGAACGCAAGAGGAAAGGTCCTCCACGGGAACTTTCAATATTTCAGAGGCTGTAAGCAGGATATCTGTAATCACACGGCCCGCACTAAAGGTGGCCAGAAGTGCGTACTGCTTTTTCGGCGGCACTAGCACCACAGGACCCAAAGGGGAGAAAAAGTCCATGATCCGGCGGATCTTCTCGTCATTCCAGGCTGCGCAGTCCTCCGCCAGGGCCACAAGGGTACGCCCCTCCTTGGAAATATCCTTGTCTTTCAATTTTGAAAACATATTGGGAATAATGTTGGCAATCGCGACATCATTTCCCAAAATTCCGGCGTAATCCTTCCCCACCGGTTTGGGAGTGAAGGCATAGAAATCAGGCAGATCCTGTCCTCTTTCCCGCAGATATGCATAGTATGGGGCAACATCTTGCTTTGCCACACCGGCGGCAAGCGTGGTGGGCAATGTGAACAAGATAATATCCGGTTCCATTTTTTGCAGCAATTCCGGTGTTCCTCCAAGCTGTACTGGGAACCGGACCCTTTTTGACTTTTCTTCCAGCCCGTTTGGATCAGCCGTGGTAGCGGCCATCTGACTGGCGATATCACCAGTTCCGATGAAGTTCCAATAGCATGGAGAAATATATTGCATCAGGAATCCCATGCCGATAACAACGATCTTTGTCTTTTCGTAAGGTACCATAGACGTCTCCTCCAATATGATAATAGACGAATGCCGCAAATAACCTATTTGCCGGAAGCCGCCAGATCTGATCAATAGTTTTTGACCGATTCCAGCAAAGTGGGGCGGTCAGCTAAAGACAGAGTGAGCGCGGCAAGCACACGGATCCCATTCCGCGCTCCCCGCAGACCGATGCTGCTGCCGCAGCTGGCCGCAAACGCCCAATGATGCTGAGGAATACCCACCGGAACACATGTGTTGCGCAGCATCACGGTCGGGATCAGCTCACTGACCGCTGCCACATCACTGGAGCCGTTGCGCTGCTCAATCTGCCCGCCGAATCTGCGCACCTCGGCGCGGAGCGGTTCTTCCACCGGCTGGAAACCGCTGTTTTCCCTGAGCCTGTGGGCGAATCGTATTTCTTCCTCTGTAAATGCCTCCAGTTGTGTTTGGCGCAAGATCTCGTCCGCCAAATGAGTCAGCGGCAAATTAGGCCTTGTCTCCGGTACTGTCGTCACGATTTCTTCCTGCATACGGACTCCGGCCATCAAAGCGGCGCCTTCCGCAACATCCCGGAGACGGTACCGCACATTGACTACCTGGGAGACGTCACGTCCCCGGATATAGTAAATGAGCCCCGCTTTCGGCGGAACGATGTTCGGGACAGACGGAGCATCCAGATAGGCATAGTGGAAACGGCACGATGGTTCTATATGCTCACGCAGATAATTGGCGCCCACATTCATCAATTCGCAGGCGTCTAACGCGCTTCTTCCCAGGTAGGGTGCCACACTCGCGTGGGCGGAGATACCTTCAAAGCGATAATGTACAATGCTGATGGCGTTGCACCGGTATGCCACCGCTCCGTTGAAATCCTCCGGATGCCAGCAGAGTGCCGCGTCCAAACCGGAAAAGGCTCCTGCTTTCGCAAGTTCTACCTTTCCTTTCATTGTTTCTTCCGCCGGACAGCCAAATACCGTCACCGACACTGGGATATGTTCTTTCTGCGCCAGCTCTTTGACTGCCGCCGCCGCTGTGGCGCAAACGACAGCAATCAGATGGTGGCCACATACATGACCCGGCTTTTCCGACGCAGGATGCTGCGTTTCCTCAACCGGCTGGAAGCTGTTGGGTAGCGCGTCATACTCCGCCATAAATCCGATACACGGCCCGCCGTTGTCCCAACGGGCGCAAAATGCCGTATTCATGCCGCCAGCCGGCTGTTCCAACGTAAATCCTTTTTCTCTCAGATAACCGCAGAGAAGTGAACACGCGAAGCGTTCCTGTTCCGCTGCTTCCGGATGCTGAAAGATCCTGTCCGAAAGCTCCCGGATCTCCTCTTGGTGCAAGGATATCCATTGATCAATCTGCTGTCCAAAAGCCAATTGAAACTCCCTTTCCATAGCACTGTTATCTCGGCTTCACGACAAGATCACGGGCGATTTCCCTGCCGGCCAATGGAGACAGATGCAACTCCTTATACTGATTGACTAGCTCCGTGCAGGCCAGCCGGGGCCGCCCGTTTACACAGAGCATACATCTGGCGCAGATTCCATGGTTGCAGACGCTGTGTCGATAAAACCCCAGGGTCGTGTCCTGGTTTTGCGCGATTTCCTCCAGCACATCCTGGACGGTCATGTTTTTTCCCTGAAGATCCACCTCATATTCCTTACACCATTGCTTTCCCGCTTCAGGATCGAATCTATCAACAAGAATCTTCATGACTTCCTGTCCTCCTTCAGACTGCTGACCTGGAAACTCCGATGATATTTCAACTCCGGGTCTGCGAAGTAATAGAGCACGTTTTTCTTCTTTCCGTGCGGTAGGGCCTTGTCAATGACCCGAGGCTGCTTTGCGGACATCTTCATGATATCCCCGTCCTGACGGAACTGGTAGTGATGGAGATAGGCATCATGATTGACCTCCTCGTAATCACTACGCATATGACAGCCGCGGCTTTCCCTTCGTTCCAGTGCGGCCCGGACGGAGCTCTCCGCGCAGATCAAAAGATTTTCAAGCTGGATAGCGCGTAGCCATTCAAAGTTGTACGCACGGCTTTTGCAGGAAACCCGTGTGTTTTGAGACAGATGCTTCCATTCCTGCAGCTCGTCCAGGGTTTGCTGAAGCCCCGCCTCACAGCGGATTACGCCCAGGCCTGCGTCACAGCTCCGCTCGATCTTCGCATACAGTTCCAAGGCTTCCTCTCCGCTGTTGCTGAAGAAGGCTGTTAACTTACGGGCAATCTTCTCGGCCTGTGCCGGGTCATTGTCTGCCTGTGTATTTGCCCGGCAGAACGCCGCGCCAGTTAGCCCCGCCTGCATACCCTGACAGAGCATTTCCATCAGGCCGTCGGCCACCCGGCAGGCGCCAAAGGTTCCAGCGGTCACCTCTCCCGCACACAGCAGTCCCGGTACGTTGGTCTCCATCTTATCGTTTACAGCCACACCGCCCATGGAGTACTCTACACCGAGACCGATCTCCAGCGGGATGTTGTTCATGACCATTTCTTCTACCTGGTGCATATCTTCGCCTTTATAATAGCCATACTTATGCCAGGTGCTGTACCGACGATAGAACTCTCCAAAGGCCTGTTCCTTTTCCTTGCGAGTTGCCTTGGAATAATCCCAGAAAGCGCCGCCGTGAGGACCGCCCCGTCCCTGGGCCACAATATTGCCCATATAGTAGCAGTTCGTCAGCTTGTTCAGTTTGCTCTCTCTGGAAAGAGCCAGGATTTCGGGCGGAATATATTCCTCCTTGCCGTCTTTGTCAACGATCACATGGGGGATCCTGCGGAAGAGATACGGATAGATGGAACCGCGCATGTTTTCCGGGACCAGAGCCGTGGGAAACGCAAGGCTGAACTCCATGTCAGACAGAATGGCTCCCGCCCGGTAAGCCATTCCCTGACCGTCTCCCGTCATATCCGTGGTTGTGTTTTTGAGCGACTGTAATTGATAGCCTCCTGTAGCGAGGACGACGCATTTGGCATTGATCTGGATGATTTCGCCGGTATAGATTTCTATCGCCACTGCGCCGGTCACCCTGCCATCCGTTTTCAGCAGCTCCACCACGGCGGTATCCTCCAAGATCTCAATTTCTGGCGTCTCTTTCAGCCCCTGGCCCAGGGCCTTTGCAAAATGAGAACCGGCGGCTTGCCATCCACAGGGCTGGATAGGCAGAAATTTGGAGCCAGCTTTTTTCGCCCAGTCCAGATAATCTTTCAACACTACCGGTGCCGCGTCCACAAATTGACGAACAATATCCTGCTCAGCCAGATAGAAAGATTCTTTGATGATGCAGTCATACAGCATTTCCTTGGTAAAGCTTGGGTCCGCATAGTCGATATGGAGCTCATTCTTTCCGGTCTCACCGTCTATCCCCATACCTCCGCCGGCCATAATGACGTTTCCGCTGAAGCCTGCTTTGCCTTTAGAAACCAATAAAACCTTTACATTTTTTCTGGTGGCGTAGACAGCGGCTGTGACGGCTGCTCCGGAGCCGCCGACCACCAGCAATTCCGTATTCACCGTGCGGTTGATTTGATTTCCCATGCACATCGTTTCCTTTCTCGCCTGTGACACCTATTTCATTCCAGCTGATTTCCGTTTTTTATAAATGTTCAGTTTAGATCTCCCGGGCTGCCATGACGGCTGTCCGAATATTTTCCACACGAGGATTTTCCAGGATCACGCAGTCTGCTCCCATGACCAGGCCTGCCTTTCCAACCTTTGCGATCACATTCTGAACATCTTTCCGGATCATTTCCGGATCATTTCCGGTGAGAGAACCGTAATTATTCATGCCGCCCAGAACGGGGCACTTGAACAGGTCCCGGCCTTCCGGCATGGAAAGATGGCTGGAGTATACCGCCCAGCTGGCGATATCCATCGGATATCCGACAAACCGTGACAATTCTACATCTTTCTGGTATTGCTGCATCCCGCACATATGGAGCAGGATGTATTTATTTGCCTCATGCACTTTTGAAAGCACGATCTCATCACAGGGCTTCACGGTTTCCGCCCAAAACGCTTTCTGGAACCGTCTCCGTTCTCCATACTGTGCCGCGTACATAATGCCATCCACACCCAGCTCACAATATCCTTCCGCCCAATCAGCCAGCATATCAGCGATACTCCGGATACCCGCCATAACAGACGAGGGGTCCTCCAGAATATGCGCCATCAGTACATCTTCTCCGGCCATGAACTGTGCCATTTTAAAAGCTCCGAACATCGTGGTGAAGACCATGCAGTCTTCTTCCAGACCGTCCTGTATCCGCTGGATCAGCTCTACCTGTTTTAAATACTCCGGCGATTTTCGCCCCTGCGGGACCAACCTGCGCCAGTCCGACGGTTTTGTGACGTGGAAGTCCGGTGCATATCCGAACTCATACATGATTTTCATAAAATCCATATCCGTTGCCTTATGAAAGCGTAAATGCACATCCGCTTTTTCCTTCACATCGGGTATGTCAATATAATGGAACCAATAAGAGGAGGGAACCTGGTCGGCCTCCCGATTCTCAAGGACTGCTTCCATTCTTTTGCGTTTATTCATATTAAGCCGCCTTTCTTCCATTTTATTTGATATTTGTAATGATACCGTTCCCTCTCAAAATTGGACAATAGGTCAAAACAACGATATTGTTCATAAAAAAACGCGGTGCCATTTTTGAGCCTTTTTTATAAGGCAACACCGCACAAATAGCGTATAGGGAGAGCCATAGTAAGCTCGTCTGTAGGG
>ERZ773260.887-NODE-887-length-41682-cov-6.372210_pt1 | contig 41682 bp, 32 predicted proteins | sample MGYA00511387_ERZ773260 | MGnify/ENA primary metagenome ERZ773260 (study PRJEB29015, sample SAMEA2737745) | human gut metagenome | biome: human gut; feature: human-associated habitat; material: faeces | place: China | collected 2012 ...
GGTGAGAGGATGGGATTTTATCGGGAATGATGCGGACCGCCGCTCTCAGTGATTGGGAGCGGCGGTTTTTTCAGTGCGCCCGGCGGCGCACGTCTCTAACTGGTGAAAGTCCGGAATCCGCCCGGTGGTGGGAAGGATATAGCCGAAGGCAAGGGTGTTCATCGTGAGGTGAAATCTGAAGGAAGCCGGATGTGGGGAACATACTAACCCATGGGCAAATCTCTGGTCTGACGGACAGAAATCACATCAGGCCATGCGTGAGGGTAAGGCTGCTGAACAAGTCGAAGCCCAATAACCACACGGAATCACGTATGGTAAATGTGGCAGATAGATGGAGAGAAAGAGACGTGTGGTACCCGGGGAGGTCTGTGCGGAATGTCCTGAAAGGGATAACCATTATCGAAAGATAGTGCTGAACGTACAGAAGTCAGCCGAGGTCGTAGTAGTCGAGAGATGAAGGACCGAATCAACAGGAGTCTTTAGTACAACTGGGAAAGGAGGAAGGAACATTGGGTACAGAAAACAAAGACAGCTGCTCGCAAAGAGATAGCGCGGAACGTGAAGGGTATGTGAGAGCGCACCGTTCTTTCCGCCGGATATGGAAGGAAAGGGACAGTGCACAGCCGGAACTCTTGGAGGAGATACTGGAGAAGGGCAACCTCAACAGAGCTTTTAAGAGAGTAAAGGCAAACAAGGGGGCGCCAGGAATCGACGGGATTACCGTGGAGGAAATAGGCGCATACCTGAGGGAAAACCAGAAAGAACTTATCGAGAGAATCAGAAGGGGAAAGTACACCCCCGACCCGGTAAGACGAGTGGAGATTCCCAAGCCAGACGGTGGAATACGAAAGCTAGGCATTCCAACCGTAAAAGACCGCATTTTCCAACAAGCCATAACACAGCACCTTACACCGGTCTACGAGCCGTTGTTCTCGGAGAACAGTTACGGTTATCGCCCGGGAAGAAGCGCGAAAGATGCCATTCAGAAGGTGAAAGAGTATGCAGAGCAGGGATATATCCATGCGGCAGCATTGGACTTGTCGAAATACTTTGATACCCTGAACCATGAGATACTCCTGAATATCCTGCGCAGAAATGTGAGGGACGAAAGGGTAATCCAGTGGATTAAGAGGTACTTAAAGAGTGGCGTGATGGAAAACGGAGTAGTCATGGAAACAGAAGAAGGTTCGCCGCAAGGAGGACTATGCTAAGCTTTGCATAGTCCTCCCTATGCAAAGCAAGTAACTATGCAGAGTAAATCCATGAAATCCCTGTTTCAAGCCATTTTTTCTTGCGCTGCTTTGCATAGTCTCCGAAGATATTTATGAGAGCTATTCTCGAAAATATCATATCGGAGGTGTCTTTATGGACAAAACATACTTACCAGACCTGATCTCAGGACTGGAACAGGAACTGCTCCGGCTTGGCTATACCAAAGGGAGCATGACATTTTACCGCCGGCGTTGGAACCAGCTGATGGCCTATGCGGAAGATAGGGGTGAATGCTATTACACGGAACAGCTTGGCATGGACTTCCTGAAAGAGTTCTTCGGGATCACGCAGGAAGATTTCTCAAGGACACTGCCGCAGGCAGAAACACAGGAAATCCGTGTAGTCCGTATGGTTGGGGATTTCCAGCTCCACCATGCGGTGCTGCGGCGTTATCTCAAGCATAAGGAAATACTGACAACCCCGTTTTTTGTGGATATCCGCAGCCGATTCCAGAGTTCCTGTGAGAAAAAGGGCTATTCACAGGTGACTACGGAGCATTATGTGAAGCAGTCTTCCTACCTGATGGATTATCTGGCCGCACAGGGGATGGATGATTTCACAGCAGTCACTCTGGATACGGTCAATGCCTATATCAGGACACTGGCAGGTTTTTCCTACAAAACAGTGGAGCAGCATATTTGTTCCCTGCATGCCTTTTTCCGTTTTCTGAACCAGGAAGGGATCATGCCGGATGACCTTGCGGTAAAAATGCCCATGGTGAAAGCCAGGAAGCAGACTGCCATCCCTTCGGTCTGGACCCAGGAAGAACTGAAACAGCTGGTCAGGGCCATTGACCGGGGGAAGCCCGAAAGGCAAGCGCGACTATGCCATCATCCTGATTGCGTGCCGTCTGGGGCTGCGCTGCACAGACATCAAAAACCTGTGCTTTGAAAACTTCAACTGGACAGAGAAAAAACTCTGTTTTACCCAGTCCAAAACAGGGCAGCCCATGGAACTGCCGCTTGTCCCGGATGTGGGCTGGGCAGTGATCGATTACCTGAAATACGGGAGGCCGAAGGTTGACAGCAGCCGTATCTTTGTCCGTCATACGGCCCCGTTCCTTCCCTTTGCAGAAGGGGACCATCTGGACCAGCTGATCAGGGCATATATGGTAAAAGCCCATATCCCCATGCGCGGTAAACACCGGGGGATGCACAGCCTCCGCCATACCATGGCAAGCGTCCTTCTGGAGAAGGACACCCCTCTCCCGGTCATTTCTGATATCATCGGACACCTGGACACGAATTCCACCGCCGTGTACCTCAAGGTGGACATGGAACGGCTGGCGGAATGCCCCCTGGACTTTGAGGAGGTGATCCATCTTGGCTGAACCCACCTTTACAGGCCCTTTCCGGAAAGAAATGGAAGACTTTATCTCCCTCAAACGGTCTGTCGGATACAAATACAACACAGAGCCTGGCATACTAAAGCGTTTTGACAGCTACCTTGCGGCAAAATATCCAGATGCGGCTACCCTTTCCAGGGAGGCTGTGACCGGCTGGTGCTCCAGAACAATGCACGAATCGACCGCAAACCATTGTTTACGGGCCTCGGTAGTACGCCAGTTTTCAAAGTACCTGGACAGCATTGGGACCAACGCATGGATACTTCCAAGGAATTATTATCCTGTCGGCCAGCAGTATGTGCCGCATATTTATACCCCTGAAGAACTCAGGCGTTTCTTTGCGGAAACAGATAAGTGCCGCCTGTGCCCGGAAGTCCCTTACAGGAATCTGGTGATGCCAGAGTTCTTCAGGCTGCTCCTTTCCTGCGGGCTGCGGTGTTCGGAAGCCCGGCTGCTCACGGTGCGGGATGTTGACCTGCATCAGGGGATACTGACGGTCCGTGATTCAAAGAACCATAACAGCCGCCTGGTCCCGATGCCGGAATCCATGACACTGAGGCTGCGCAGGTATGCCGGGGAGGTCCATCCTTTTCCAGAGCCTTCCGGATATTTTTTCCCGGGTTACGGCGGAATGCCGATGACACTGGGAAATATCTATAAAAACTTCCGGCGCTTTCTCTGGAAGGCCGGCATCTCCCATACCGGGGACAGCCCCAGAGTCCACGATTTCAGGCACGCCTACTGCATTTACCGTCTGAAACAGTGGGCACAGCAGGACCGGGATCTCATGGTACTGATCCCCATGATGCGCACCTACCTGGGACACCAGACCTTTCATGAAACAGCCTATTACCTCAGATGGACGGCAGATGTTTTTCCTGATATCCGGATGAAGCTGGAAAAGTGTTATAAGGACATCATCCCGGAAAGGGAGGAAACCGCCTATGAAGCCGACTGATTTCTCCATGCACCTTACAGCATTCCTGTCTGATTACCTTCCTGTCCAGAAGAATGTCAGCAGGAACACGATAAAATCCTACAGAGATACTTTTAAGCTCCTCCTTCTTTTTTGTGAAAAAGAGGAAGCCATCCCAGCGGAAAAGATCACCATGAAGAACCTTTCCTCCGATCTGGTCGGGCGGTTCTTAAACTGGCTGGAAACAGAACGGAAAAGTTCAGTTTCCACGAGGAACCTGAGGCTGACAGCAATCCATTCCTTTTTTCGGTATGCCCAGTCGGAATCACCGGAATCCCTGTACCACTATCAGAAAGTACTGGCTATCCCGGTAAAGAAGAAACGGCTGCGCTCGTAGAAGCATATATCTCCGAGAACAGGCTGGATCTGGCACATAAAGCCAGTTACCCGCTTTTTACGAACAGCCAGCACAACCGGCTGACGAAGGAAGGAGTTGCTTATATCATCAACAAATACGCCGTTATGGCACACGAAATATCTGATAAAGTACCGGAGAAGGTAAAGTGCCATATGCTGCGCCATTCCAAGGCGGTCCATCTGCTGCAGGCAGGTGTAAACCTAATCTATATCCGTGACTTTCTGGGCCACAGCGATATCAAAACTACAGAGATTTACGCAAGGGCCGATACGGAGCTGAAGCGAAAGGCCCTGGAGAACGCTTATCCGGATCTGGTAGATTCCAATCTGCCGGACTGGAGCGGAAACAGTGACCTGATGGCATGGCTGTCCGAGTTGTAATTGCTATAAGCAGAATACTATGCAAAGTAAAATCTGAGAGAATCTTTTATTTATAAGGAAAAACAGTACATTCTTTGCATAGTCTTCTGCTTTGCATAGGGAGGAAATCTTTCCCCCCTGCTGGCAAACATCTATCTGAATGAGTTTGACCAGGAGTATCAGAAGCGTGGAGTTGTATTTGTCCGTTACGCGGACGACATCGTGCTGCTGGCGAAAAGCGAGAGAGCTGCCAAGAGACTGCTGGAGACGAGCACGAAATATCTGGAAGGGCCGCTGAAATTGAAAGTGAACCAAGAGAAAAGCCGTGTAGTCAGCGTGTTTGCAATCCGAACTTTTAAATTCCTTGGCTTTACATTGGGAAAGAACGGAAAGGGCATATATGTCCGGGTTCATGGAAAGTCATGGAAGAAAATGAAGTCAAAGCTGAAAGAACTTAGTTCCCGAAGGTCTGTTCAGAGCATACGCCCTGCATTAGCAAAGATAAAAGTGTATATGTGTGGCTGGCTGAATTATTACGGGATTGCGGAAATGAAGAACCGAATAGAAGAACTCAATAAGTGGCTATACCACAGAATCCGAATGTGTATATGGAAACAATGGAAGAAACCGAGAACCAAGGTGAAGAACCTGCGGAAAATGGGAGTGCCGGAAGATTTGGCATGGCAGGCAGGAAACAGCCGGAGAGGATATTGGTTTACCACGCAAACGGTAGCGGTAAATATGGCAATGACAAAAGAAAGACTGATAAGCAGTGGCTTTTATGATTTAGCCACAGCTTATCAGTCAGTGCACGTCAACTGTTGAAACCGCCGTGTACCGAACGGTACGCACGGTGGTGTGAGAGGACGGCGGTTAATCACCGCCTCCTACTCGATTGAACGACGGCTGTTGTGGTAAAAGTGCACAAAATAGTTGGGGTAAAATGCTGGATTTAAATAAAATTACACATCATTACTTGACAAAAAGCTGTATAGCTATATACTAGTAGTATAGCTGTATAGCTAATGCCGTAAGTACATTGGAGGAGGTAAACATGAAAACTTTAAAGGAGAAGCTGAGAGACAGGGATGAATTGTCAGGGATGCATATATGCCTGACAGAACCCTGTATCAGTGAGATGTGTGCCGGATTGGGATATGATTTTTTGTGGATTGACACCGAGCACACAGCCATTGATTACCAGGTGCTGCTGTACCATCTGATGGGTGCAAAGGCAGGCGGTACGGATACACTGGTTCGTATTCCATGGAATAACCAGGTATTGGCAAAAAGAGTGCTGGAGATGGGCCCTACGGGAATCATCATTCCGATGGTCAATACAGCCCAGGAGCTGGACGCTGCCATGCAGGCCACCCTGTATCCGCCTTATGGGATTAGGGGATTTGGCCCCTTGCGGGCAGTGAGGTACGGGCTGGATGATGCGGATTCATTTATAGAGTCATCCAGGCAGCAGCTGGTCCGGTGTGTACAGATTGAGACAAAGACAGCAGTAAAGAATCTGAAAGAAATGGTAAAGAATCCTTATGTGGACTGCTTTATTCTGGGGCCCTGCGACTTGTCCGGCTCTATAGGGGAGTTGAACCGTGTATTTGAGGACCATACCAGCAGCCTGGTTGATGAGGCGGTGGCGATCATCAATGAGAGCGGAAAGTCTTCCGGCGTATCCACAGGCAGCGATGACCCGGAAATCATACGCTACTGGCATGAAAAGGGCATTAACGTGATATCGGCTGGCTCAGATTATGTACATATTATGGACGGCGCCCGAAAGGAACTAAACATGTTGAGACAGATTCAGGCAAAATAGGGAGGATAAACGCTATGAAGAAACGCATAATTAGTATCGCATTAGTGCTTGCAATGACCGCAGGTCTGGCTGCGTGCGGCCAAAAGACATCTGAGACAAAGAGCCCATCGCAGGCGCAGGCAAAGACAGAAGCAGCCCCTGATGCCTCAGAGCAGCCGCAGACAGATGCGGGCGCAGAGCTGCCGGAGGTAAAGCTGGTATTTTCCACACAGTCCAGCGGCGATGTGAATTATGTAAAGGCCATGCATATGATAGCAGATGAGATATCAGAAAAAACCAACGGTAAATTTACAATGGAAATCCACGAAAACGGAAGCCTGATGACCCAAGAGGGAGAGGTGGATGCTGTTGCCAGGGGAAGCCTTGACATGATGTTCAGCTCACCGTTCCTGATATCCGACCAGATGCCGTACCTGACTATGTTTACAGCAGCCTATATTTTTCAGAATGAACAGCACATGCGGGCAGTTATGGATGGAGAGATTGGCCAGAAGGTAGCGGATGATGTGGCTGAGAAATTAAATGTGCGCTGGCTGTCAGCACTTTACTGCGGAGCCCGCCATCTGGATATGAGGGATATTGGCAGGGAGATCACAAAACCGGAAGATTTAAACGGTGTCAATTTAAGGATGCCTAATTCATCTGCATGGCTCTTTATGGGGAAGGCGCTGGGGGCTAATCCCACACCTATGGCTTACGCAGAAATATACCAGGGACTTCAGACAGGCGCCATTGACGGACAGGAGAATCCTCTGCCTACCACCATTGCTCAGAAATGGTATGAGGTGACCAGCCAGATTGTTCTTACAGGTCATGTGATTGAGCCTATGTGCATCGCAATCAATGAGGAGAAATGGCAGTCTCTTCCACAGGAATACAGGGATATCATGACAGAGGCAGTTAAGACAGCCACAGCGTGGTGCGATGAGGCAAACCTGAAGCAGGAACAGGAAGCAATTACGTTCCTGAAGGAGCAGGGATTAACGGTTATTGAACCGGACCTGAATGCGTTCATGGAATATTCTGAGAATTATTATCTGAACGACAAGGATATGGTAAAAGATTGGGATATGGAATTGTATCATCAGATAAAGGATTTGAAATATTAATGAGAGGTATTCTGAATGGACGTATGGAAGAAATGCTGTCAGGCTGTCATGGATTTTATAGAGATTTACATGCCTATGTGCTGGTTTATTCTGCTGTTTGTGGCATTCATCCTGCAGATTATATCCAGATACATATTTAATAATCCCCTGGTATGGCCTTATGAGCTGGCGCAGATTTCCTATGTATGGATTATTACGTTGGGATGCTGCTATGCACAGCGGACAGATGATAATATTGTTTTTTCTGTGATTTATGAACTTGTGGGGGAGAAGGTCAGGAGGTTGTTCCGGTTCCTTCAGGATATCCTGATAGTTGGCCTGCTGGTCTATCTGGTACCGCCGGCACTGGAGTTTTACAGGTTTTATTTTACCAGGTACAGCACGGTTTTCAAGGTTCCTCTGGGATTTGTATATCTGGGATTTTTCGTGTTTCAGATTATTACCATTGTCCGGTACTGCGGGGACCTGGCAGGCTGTTATAAGGAATTTCGGAAAGGAGGAAAGGCAGTATGAGCCATGCCATGATGATTTCCCTTGGTTTGCTGGTGGTGTGTTTTGTCATCAGGATGCCGATAGCCATAGGAATGATTATATCCTCCACGCTCTATCTGGCTGTGAAAGGTATGGACCCCAGTGTGGTGGTGGAAATTTTTACCAGTAAGATGTACAATAACTTTATCCTGCTGGCAGTCCCGCTTTTTATCTTTGCTGCGAATATCATGAATTCCAGCAAGGTAACGGATAAGATATTTGACTTTTCCAAGGTTCTGGTGGGCCGGTGGAAGGGCGGCCTGGGACATGTGAATGTCATTGCATCCCTGATATTTTCAGGAATGACAGGTTCCGCGGTGGCTGATGCATCGGGACTTGGAATCATGGAAATTGAGGCCATGCGAAAGGAGGGGTATGATGACGGGTTCAGCGCAGCCATAACAGCTGGTTCCGCTGTAATAGGCCCCATCTTCCCTCCCAGCATCCCCCTGGTAATATACGGGGTCATTGCAGGCGCATCCATCGGCAACCTGTTTCTGGCAGGCATGGTGCCTGGAATTATACTGGCCCTGGCTCTGTGTATTTATGTCTGCTATATTGCTAATAAGAGAAATTATCCCAGCGGAAGAAAATATGCCGGGATGGAATTCATCAAAATGACGGTGAGCGCGGTTCCTGCCCTCCTAACCCCCATCATCCTTCTGATGGGAATTTATACAGGCATCATGACCGCCACAGAGGCCGGGGCAGTGGCAGCCCTATACGCCCTGCTCATATCCGTTTTTGCGTACCGTTCCATAACACTGTCAGAGTTTATCCAGGTATTGAAGAATACGGTGAAGTCTACGGGACAGATTGGCATTATGCTGGGTGCTGCTTATGTGTTTTCTTATGTGATTGCAGTGGAGAATCTTCCGTCCCTGGCAGGAAATCTGATACTGTCTTTTGCCACCACAAAGGTTTCCTTCCTTGTTTTTGTCAATATACTGCTGTTCGTACTGGGGATGCTGCTGGATTCAGCTGTCTTACAGCTGGTATTGCTGCCTATCCTATGTCCGATAGCCCAGTCCTTTGGAATCGACATGGTTCATTTCGGGGTGGTGTTTACGCTGAATACCATGATTGGACTTTGTACACCGCCATTTGGCATGCTATTATTTATTGTGACAGGAATCAGCGGAGAGAAGATGAACACCATCATAAAAGAAGTCATGCCCATGGTTTTTGTGATGGTCCTGGTGCTGATACTTGTAACGTTTGTGCCGGATGTCATTATGTGGCTGCCGAGACTCTTTGGCCGATAAAATTCTTGTAACTTTTCTGTTGTTGTATTAAGATAAGTAGGAGGGGGACATGTAACCGCCGGGGTTTTTAGAATAATAAGATAGAGATGGGTAATGTATATGGAAGATCTGGATTTCAAAGTAAAGAAGAAAAATTTATATGAGACAGTGGCTGACCGTATGGAGGACATGATTCTGAGTAATTCGCTGCGGCAGGGGGAACGGCTTCCAAGTGAGCAGGAGCTGGCATTGAAATTCGGAATCAGCCGTAATGTCATGAGAGAATCTTTAAAGCTGCTTAAGGAAAGACAGCTGATTGTGCAGAAGAACGGTGAAGGCACCTTTATAGCAAAGCCTGAAAGCGGAAGTGTTACAGAGATTCTCAACCGCATGCTGCGGCTGGATGATATCGGATATATGGATGTATATGAGATGCGCAAGCTGCTGGAGCCCTATGCCAGCAGGGTTGTGGCTGAAAAAAAGGATGATTTGGATTTTGAGAAGCTGGAACAGTACCTGCAGGGAATGATTGAGAGTAAGGATGTATGGGATAAACGCATTGACTATGACATCCAGTTTCATATCTGTATAGCCGAGGCAACCGGAAATCCGCTGCTGATTTGTTTCATTAACTCCATGGTGAGTCTTTGGAAGACAATTCTGCTGAGAGGAATTGTAACGCAGCAGGAGGGCCACCAGGATGGAATTGAATTCCACAAGAGAATCATTGACAGCCTGAAACGAGGAGATCCGGATGAAGCGGAAGCAGTCATGAGGGCTCATATTGAGAAGTCCGCCAAGATGTGCTGGGTGGAAGATGTACAGTGATGATATAAAAAATGTATAAAGGACAGCCTGACAGGTATTTTTACCGAGCGGCTGTCCTTTTTCCATATAAGATGCTCAGGCTGTTTCTTCCTGAATACTTCCCCTGAGCTTATCCACTGCGTCCATAAACCGTTTATTATCATGAAACTGTTTATAATACCCATCATCCAGCAGACTCTCCAGGAGCAATTCACGTATTTCCTTTGTGGCGGCAGGATGTTCCCCGTCTATCTTTACCGCAGGAGAGAACAGGATGGGATTGGGCTTCTGGACAGTGCCGGTGATGGCGTCCACAAACTGAATCATGCTGTCCAACGCCTGCTGGTCTTGTCCGGCCCGCTGGTAAGCTTGGGCAAAGAAGCCGGGACTCATGCCGTTTCCCACGCCCAGCAGATCCTCCAGCTGGCGGTAAATAACGCACAGTTCCAGTGTCCTTGCGGTGTCTGGGGTCATTTCCGGGTTCATCATCTGAATCAGGAAGTTTTGTACCTGGCGTGTCAGCACATACAGGCGTTTCTGTATGACCTCCAATGCCTGGGAAGCTTCTCCTTTTTTCAGGTACAGCATGGCCCAGATAGAGGTGGAGTCAGTGGTGTGCTGGGGCAGTTCCTTTAAAAGGCTCTCTGCCTTCTCAAGCTCCTCTTCCGAAATGGCGATGGAGGCCAGGTGGGATACTGCCGCCTGCCAGCAGGCAGCGGCGCCGCTTGCCCGTACGTCCTCTAAAAGCTGTTTCTTCTGTTTCGTCCAGCCATCCCTAATCTCTTGGGGCTGGGCAGGAAACAGCATCGCGAACAGGTCAAACAGGGTAACCGCCCTGGACTTTAAGGGGATACTTGAGGGATAGGTATGCAGAAGCGACTGTACCATGCCGTCCGCGGCTTCATACCCATGGTTTCTGGCTGTCTCAACGATTTCGTTCAGCCGGGCGTCAATCTGTTCTTCTGTAAGAGTTTCCTCAAACTGCAGCAGGGTATCCACATTGGTTTCCAGAGCGCGGGCCAGAGGGCATAAAAGTGAAATGTCCGGGCAGGAGGCACCTGTCTCCCATTTGCTGACAGCAGGAGGCGATACGCCCAGGGAAAGGGCCAGCTGCTCCTGCGTCATGGATTTGGCTCTGCGCAGTGACGCAATGCGCGGACCTAGTTTTATATCCATCTTATAATCTCTCCTTCGCTAAAACATATTTGTCCGGCCGGATATGGTTAGTATAAACCATAGAACGGCGCTGTACAATGGAGGCGCCGTTAAACAGCGGGAGGATTTTCTTAACTGATGGTTAAGTATGGAAGCATGAACCTGTCTATAACTGGGACAGAAGCCGGTTATCCTCCGCGGCCTTCCTGAAAAATTCCAAAAACAGACTGGTGGACAGTTTAAACCGGGTATCCTTACGGAAAATGGTATAGAGCTGCCGCTTCAGACCCGGATGATCCAGAAGGGGGACCTGCTTTAAAAGGCCCAGCTCCAGTTCCTGGCGCACCGCATACTCAGACATGATGGAAATTCCCTGGTGGTTGCGTATCCCGCGTTTGATGGCCTCGATGTTGCCGGCCACGTAAAGCCTGGAAGGTTCTAAGGAAAGGCGGCCCTCCTTTTCCAGATAATTCACCAGGGACGTATTGGGATTGGATATCAGCAGGGTTTCTTCCGTGATTTCTTTAAAGAGAATCCCCCTTTTTTCCGCCCACGGGTGCTGGGGATGGACTACCAGCACAAGGGGGTCCTCCATCAGCGGCTCGCAGCAAAGCACGTCCGTGCCCACCGAGGCGGGCTGGGAGATAATGCCCAGGGAGAAATTTCCACCAATCACATCTGATATGGCGCTGCGGGTGTACTGGATGTGGTTGATCACTGTTATGTAGGGATAGGACTGGCGGAACAGGTAAATCAGCGAGGGTATGATGTAGGTTCCGGGTGTGCTGGAGGAGGTGATCCGTATCTCGCTTTCCTCCATCAGCCTGGTCTGCAGCAGGTGTTCCGACGCAGACTTCCAGGTATTTACCATCTGTCTGGCATAGGGCAGGAAAATCTCTCCCTCTCGGGTCAGCTCCACACGCCGGCCGCAGCGTTTGAACAGGCCGCATTCCAGGGCTGTTTCCAGTCGCTTGATGCGCATGGAGACCGCTGCCTGGGTACAGAACATGCTTTCTGCCGCTTTTGTGAAATTCTTATGCTTCTCCACCTCCAGAAAACTCTCCAAGGATTCCAAATCCATGTGTGTTTCCTCCAATCCATAAACATTATTAATTGTATTTTAGCGGAAACAGAGGAAAAAGTATAGGATTTTCAATGAGAAATCAAAGGGAAAAAGCCAACTATAAAGAAGTCTTATGGGAGGCGGGACTAAAATGGTAACTATAACGTTCTGTTATGACAGGATATAAGGATTATTGATTGGATCTGACCAGGGATTAAGACTACAATGGTAACATCAAAGCAATACAAAATCAAACAGAGTACCGGAGACGGTACAAAAAGGAGAGTGGGTATTTTGAGCAGCGTACCGGCAAAGGTAAAAAAACAGAAAAGCCCTTTTGAAATGCGCATGGCGTATTTCGGGCTACCGGCAGCGTTGGTGGCACTGACGCTGATTTGGACCATGAGGACTCCCGCGGGACTGTCCTATTCAGGCAAGATGGCCATGGGCATCTTTGCGTTTGCACTGATTCTGTGGGTGAGCAACGGGATTCCAAACTATGTAACTTCACTGATTGTGATTTTTCTGCTTCCGGCAGCAGGGGCCTGGACAGAAAAAGCCACCCTGGGCGTGTTTGGCTATGAAGTAATCTGGCTGATGATAGCAGCCTTTGTCATTGCTTCGGGCATGGAAAAGAGCGGACTTGCAAAACGTCTGGCATTGTTTCTGGTCACGCGGTTTGGAAAGAGCGTCAACACAGTGCTGATTGTGCTGATGGTAACCAATTTCCTCATTGCCTTTGTGGTGCCGTCCACAACAGCCAGGGCTGTGATGCTTCTTCCCATTGTCATGATGATTATGGAGGTCTTTGAGGTGGGAAACACTACGCCCCAGGACCGGAATTTTGGAAAACTTATGGCATTGCAGGGGATACAGGCCAACAACCTTTCCACCGGAGCCATTGTGACGGCTACATCCTCCCAGATTCTGGCTATCAGCTTTATCAAGGACCTGACAGGTACGGAGATTTCCTGGATGAAGTGGTTCATTGCCTCTGCTCCGGTTGCCATTATCACACTGGCAGCCAGCTTCCTTATCGGAAAAATGCTCTTTAAGACGGGAAACCGTTCTGCTTCCGCGGAGAAGATGACGGCCCTGGAGGAAGAGTACAAGGGACTGGGAAAAATGAACGGAGTGGAAGTGCGGGCCCTGATTATCTTCCTTATCACCATCTTTTTGTGGGCAACAGACGAGTACCATGGCGCCATGTTTGGTTTCGACATATCCCTGGTTGTGGTAGCCATTGTGTCGGCAGCCATCTTCCTCATGCCCCATGTAGGGATATTGACCTGGAAGGAAGCAAAGATACCCTGGGATCTGATGATTTTCAGCTGCGGCGCTTATGCGGGAGGGCTGGCCCTGGACGATACAGGCGTGGCTACCTGGGTCTTAAACAGCGTGTTTGACAAGCTGGGAGTGGAGCATATGAGCTTCATGGTTCTTTACGCGGTAATTATTTTTATTGCAAGCTTCTCCCACTTTGTGTTCACCAGCAAGACGGTTCGTACCATCATTCTGATTCCCACCATTATATCCATTGCGCAGGTGGCGGGATTCAATCCTGTGGCTCTGGCCCTGCCGGCGTCCTTCATGATATGCGATACCATCACGCTTCCGCCTCACAGCAAGGTGAACCTGACATATTACAGCACAGGAAAATTCACGGTCCTGGAGGAAATGACATACGGTGTCCTGACCCTGCTGGCAAAATGGGGCATTATGGTGGCGGCGTCATTTACCTGGTTTAAAATGATAGGGATTATGTAGGAGGTCAATATGAAGGGAAAAGGATATATTACGTTTATGGTGGCAGCAGCACTCAGCATGGGCCTTGCGGTCACTGCCATGGCGGAGGAACCGGGCAGTGGGGAACCGGGCGGTGCGCAGCTGGGAACCATGATAGAGATGGCGGACAGGTTGGCGCCGGAGGGGGAGGATGCAGCTGTTATCTCCCATATAAAAGGCGTGACCGACAGCCAGGGACGTCTGGCAGTACCAATGTACCAGGATGCAGAGCTGGTGTCTGTCCAGGCAGGGGCAGGTACCCTTAAGGGTGAACCGAAGGAGCAGCATTCAGGCATGACGTCTTATCTGGTAGCGGATTTTGACGAGACGGATTTCCCGGTGGAACTTACCCTGAACTGGCACCAGGAAGGGACTTACAAGATGAAGGCGGCCAAGACAAGCGGCACAGCCCCGGGCAATCTGAAGGCAGTTACATATTCCATGGTAAACACGGCACCGGTGTCAATCGGTTCCTACAGCCTGGAACTGGCAGTGCCAGAGGGATATGAACTGGCGGGAATCGTTGGATACGACCCCGAGGAGGAGTATGGCATATTTACGGACCAGGGCGTAAAGTACGGCGCCTATGTGTTTGGGGAGGTTCCCGTTGGCCGGGAATGTGAGATGACGGTGAATATAAAGAAAGCAGGAGGCAATCTGGCGCTGTCCATGTGGGGAGCCACGATTCTGATTTCAGCTTATTTCCTGTATAAAAATAAAGGGATGCTGAAGGAGGCAAAGGAACTGGCTGCGAAAAAGAAGATGGGAGGCAACTCATAATGAGAAAGAAACAGGGATTATTAATCATCATGGACGGCCTGGGAGACAGACCGGATCCGGTGCTGGGGGGAATGACGCCGCTTGAGAGCGCCTCCACCCCTAATATGGAGCGCCTGCTTCAAATGGGTATGTGCGGAAATGTATACCCCATTGCGCCGGGGATTCCCGTGGGCACGGATGTGGGCCATCTGCAGATATTCGGCTATGACAGCAGCAGGGTGTACAGAGGCAGGGGACCCTTAGAGGCCAGCAGCGGCGGGCTGGAGCTGATGGACGGGGACGTGGCGTTCAGAGGAAATTTTGCAACCGTTACAGAGGATATGGCGGTGGTGGACCGCAGAGCCGGGCGAATCAGCCAGGGTACGGAGTTTCTGGCACAGGCTGTAAACGGCATGGTGCTGTCTGACGGGACCCGGGTGCTGGCAAAGGAACTGACGGAGCACCGGATTGCGGTGGTTCTCAGAGGAGAGGGATTAAGCGATGCTATCAGCTGTACGGACCCTGGTACCACGGAGGAGGGGAAGAAGGTATCCGGACCCAGGGCTTTGGACGGCAGTGAGAAGGCGCAGAAGACAGCAGATGCCCTGTGGGAATTCACAAAAAAAGCGTACGGCATCTTAAAGGAGCATCCCATTAATAAGGAGAGGATCCAAAAGGGGCTTAAGCCGGCCAATATCATCCTGACCAGGGGAGCCGGACAGAAGACGGAGATGGTTTCCCTGAAGGACAGGTATAAAATCAGGGCCGCCTGTGTGGCAGGAGATAAAACAGTGGGAGGTATTGCCCGGCTGGCAGGTATGGATTACTATATCAGGGACAGCTTTACAGGAAGCTTTGACACGGACCTTATGGGAAAGGCCAGGCTGGCGGCAGAGCTTCTAAAGGAAAAGAAATACGACTGGGTGGTGCTCCATATCAAGGGCACGGATCTGGCGGGCCACGACAACCGTCCGGATAAGAAGAAGGAGATTGTGGAACAGACAGACCAAATGCTGGGCTATCTTCTTAATGAGCTGGATTTGGAACAATGCTATATTTCCTTTACGGCAGACCATTCCACACCCTGTAAGGTGGGGGATCACAGCGGGGATGGCGTCCCCACCTTTATTGCCGGCGGCGATGTCAGGCGGGATAAGGTGGATATGGCCGGGGAACGCTACTTCATGGAGGGAGCCCTGGAGGGGCTGACAGCCAACGATATATTCCGGCTCCAGATGAACTACATGGGATTCATGGAAAAGGTGGGATCCTGATACCAAAACTGTGAAAGAATGAAGGCCTGAGGCGGCGAAACGGCTGCTTCAGGTCTTGGGGTTGTGCAGGTTCAGGTCTTGGGTTTGCCAACTTGACACGGGTCGGGAATCATGGTACGATAAAACATATTCTTTTGTAGGATAAGACGGTAGAGCAATCTGCCGTTTTTTTACATTTGGTACGTCGGAAAAGCCCCCGCCTTCATGACAAGGGGCAGGAGCTTTTTAGACGTGCCGGAGTGCTTTGGGAAACATCTGCCCGCTTTTTATCAATCCACTTTTGCTTTGTCCAGCGCCGTGTTGATGGCATTCAGGAGGGCAGTGGAGGTATAGCGGGAGGTGCTGGGATATGTAAGGTTCTCCGTGGACTGATTGCTTATAATCTGGCTGGCCAGATCATCCAGGGTGGGCTGCATCAGCGGGTACATGGTGGTGACAGCCTCGCTTAAGGGAACCAGGTCAATGGAGGTGATGCGGTTCTTATCCACAGTTACCTTTACATTCACATCTTCGCTGCCAAGGGTCAGTGCCGCGCTGTATACGCCCGGCAGGTAGCCGGCAGGTTCAGCGGAAACGGAAACGTTGTCCTTCCCAGGCCGGAACATGATGAAACAGAGGGTAATTAAAAGGATGGCAAGGCCTACGAAGATTGCGGTGTAGATGATTTCCTTCATCCTTAGTACCACAATTTTGGTTTTAGAGCTCATAGTCAGGACCTCTAAGATAGTTTGTTAAAGCTTATGTTGCAGGGCGGGGAAATATGAGAAGTTTTCGTTGTCCCGTCTGCCGGAAGGAGAGAGAAAAGTGGCGTTGCAGTTTATATTGGGAGGAGCAGGCTCAGGAAAGACCAGAATGCTCTATGACCGGGTCATAAAGGAGTCCATGGAGCATCCGGAACAAAAGTACCTGGTTGTGGTGCCGGAGCAGTTTACCATGCAGACACAGAAGGAAATCATCCGTCTCCATCCCAGACACGGGATTATGAATATAGATATCCTCAGCTTTAAGCGTCTGGCTTACCGGGTATTCGAGGACCTGGGGGTCAGAATCCCGGTTGTGCTGGATGATATGGGAAAATCCATGGTGCTGCGCAAGGTGGCCGGGTTAAAGAGAGGAAAGCTGTCCCTCTACAGTGGGCATCTGGAGCAGACCGGCTTCATCGGCCAGCTTAAGTCCCAGATCTCGGAGCTGTACCAGTACGGTATCACACCGGATATGCTGAGGGAAGTGCGGGGAGAGGCGGATTCTCCTCTTCTGGCCCAGAAGCTTGAGGACCTGGAGGTGATTTACAGCGGTTTCAGGGAGTATATAGAGAGCCATTATATCACGGCTGAGGAGATTCTGGACATCCTGTGCAGGGAGCTTCCAAAGTGGGAACCCCTCAAAGACAGCATCATTCTTCTGGACGGATATACCGGCTTTACTCCGGTCCAGTACAGGCTGGTGGAGCTGTTCCTGATGCACGCCAGGGAGGTGGTATGTACGGTTACCATTGATTCCAGGGAAAACGCCTACAAGGAGAGCAGTATCCAGCATCTGTTTTATATGAGCCGTCATACGGTGTGCCGCGTGACCTCCATGGCAAAACAGCATGGAATCCCGAAAAAGGAGGACATAATCTGCAGCCGGCGTCCGGCCTGGAGATATGATGAGAGCCCGGAGCTGGATTTTCTGGAACAGAACCTGTACCGGTACTCCGGCAGGACCTGGGAGGGAAAGGAAGAGCGCATCCAGGTGTACAAGGGACGCAACCCGGCAGGGGAGGCTGCCTACGTGTGCAGCAGGATTGAGCAGATGATAAAGGAGGAAGGGATGCGTTACCGGGATGCCGCCGTCATTACCGGGGACCTTCCATCCTATGGACGGGAGCTGGCCCACCAGTTTGATGAGGCCGGGATTCCCTATTTCCTGGATGATAAGAAGAGTATTCTGGAAAATCCCATGGTGGAGCTGATACGGGCAGCATTAGAGATGGTGAAGGATTTCTCTTATGAGAGCGCGTTCCGGTATCTGAAAACAGGACTGGTGTATGAGAAGGCTGGGAGCACAAAGGAGAGGGCGTCGGCAGATACAGAGGAGAGAGCGGCGGCAGATACGTCCGGGGATGCAGGGGAAGCAGATGCTGAGAGCGGATTTGACGGTTCCAGGGAACATGCAGAGCAGATGACGGACCGGCTGGAAAATTATGTGCGGGCCCTGGGCATACGGGGGTGGAAGCGCTGGGATTCCTGTTGGGAACGGCAGTACAGAGGCGGTGAAAAGCTGAACCTGAAGGAGCTGAACCAATACCGCATGTGGATACTGGAGCCTCTGCGGCCTTTGCGGGAGGCATTTAAGGCAGAGGGAGCCACCATTGCCTCTGTGACGGCAGCTCTTCGCCAGTTCCTGGAGCATATGGAGCTGAGGGAAAAGCTGGAGGAGTACAGGGATTTCTTTCTGGAGCGAAAAGAGCCGGGGGATGAGAACCTGGCCAGGGAATATGGCCAGGTCTATGACCGCGTACTGGAACTGTTTGAGCGGCTGGAAGGACTTTTGGGCGCGGAAAAAGCGGATATGAAGAACTATATCCAGATTCTGGACGCCGGCTTCCAGGAAATCCAGGTGGGTGTGATTCCGGCCACGGTTGACCAGGTTATGGTGGGGGATATTACCCGAAGCCGTCTGGAAGCAGTGAAGGTACTGTTTTTCGTAGGAGTAAACGAGGGCACGGTGCCCCAGAGAAAGAACGGGGGAAGCCTTTTATCGGACCGTGACAGGGCAGCTCTCAGGAAAATGGATATAGAGCTGGCTCCCACGGTAAAAGAGGATGGCTGCATCCAGAAATTTTATCTGTATCTTATGATGTCAAAGCCCTCCCGACAGCTGGTGCTCACCTATGCCGGACTTACGCCGGACGGCAAGAGCCAGAGACCCTCCAATCTCATGGGAGAAGTGGGAAAGCTGTTTCCCGGAATGAAAACCCTGGACGAGCATTCCGTGGAATGGCCGGTGCGGACCGGGAGGGATGCCAGGGAGCTGCTTATACAGGGGCTTCGGGGAATGCAGGAACAGGGGGAGGATGACAGGGAGCGGGAGGAAGCTGCCTTTATGCAGCTCTTCCAGCATTTTTATACATCGCAGGAGCACCGGGATAAGGTGAGGCAGCTGGTGGACGCTGCTTTTTATTCCTATGAGGAAAGGGGAATCGGACGGGCAGCTGCCAGAGCCCTTTACGGCAGGGAACTGCAGGGCAGCGTAACCCGGCTGGAGCAGTTCGCCTCCTGTGCCTACGCCCATTTCCTGCGGTATGGTCTGGAACTGATGGAGCGGCAGGAGTACGAGCTGGAGGCAGTGGACATGGGCAACCTGTTCCACCAGTCCATCGACAGATGCTTTGCCTCCATGAAGGACAGAGGGCAGGATTGGCGGGAGCTGACCGAAGAGGGGAGAAAGAGCCTTGTAAAGGAATGCGTGACCCAGGTAACGGAGGAATACGGCAACACAATCATGTCCAGCTCAGCCCGCAACGCGTATCTGGCAGGCAGGGTGGAACGGATTACGGACCGCACCATATGGGCCCTGGCAGAGCAGGTGAAAAAGGGCGACTTTGAGCCGGTGGGATTCGAGGTGTCCTTTTCAGCCATTGATAACCTGAAGGCCATGCGCATCGGCCTGTCAGAGGATGAAGAGCTGCAGCTTCGCGGACGTATTGACCGCATGGACCTGTGCAGGGATGAGGACCATGTCTATGTAAAGATTATTGACTATAAGTCAGGAACCACATCCTTTGACCTGGCTGCCCTGTTTTATGGATTGCAGCTTCAGCTGGTGGTCTATATGGATGCGGCGGTGGAGATGGAGGAGAGGAGACATCCGGACAAGGAGGTGGTTCCTGCCGGTATCTTCTACTACCACATAGGTGACCCGATAGCGGATAAGCAGGAAGGAATGGATGAAAGGGATATCGAAAAACAGATATTAAAGCAGCTCAGGATGAACGGTCTGGTAAACAGTGAACTGGATATTATCCGGCATCTGGACCGGGAGATAGAGAAGGAATCCGATGTGATACCCGTAGCGATCAAGGATGGTTATGTCCAGGAAAGCCGCTCGTCTGTGGCCAGCACCAGACGTTTTCAGGATCTGCGCCGGTTTGTGAACCGGAGGCTCAGGGAAGCGGGGCAGGATATACTGATGGGAAATGTGGACTTAAAGCCTTACAAACAGGGAAACAGGACAGCCTGCGACTATTGCCCCTACCATGCAGTGTGCGGGTTCGATACCAAGACAGCAGGCTATGGATACCGCAAGCTCAAGGGTCTTAAGCCTGAGGAAATCTGGGCGGAATTGGAATCTGAAGGAGATGAGGAAACAGATGGCAGTGAATTGGACCAGTAAACAGCAAGAGGTTATAGACAGCAGAAACAGGAACCTTCTGGTGTCCGCGGCAGCGGGCAGCGGTAAGACGGCCGTGCTGGTGGAACGTATCATCCGGATGATAAGCGAAGGAGACCGTCCCCTGGATATTGACCAGCTGCTGGTAATGACGTTTACCAATGCAGCTGCGGCCGAGATGCGGGAGAGGATAGGCGCCGCAGTGGAGCAGAAGCTGAAGGAACGTCCTGAGGACGAGCATCTGTGGCTCCAGGCAGCCCTGATCCCCCAGGCCCAGATTACCACCATTGACAGCTTCTGCCTGAATATCATCCGCAGCCATTATAACAGCCTGGACATAGATCCGGCCTTCCGTATCGGGGATGAGGGGGAGCTGTCCCTTCTGCGGGGGGACTGTATGGGGGAAATGTTGGAAAACTGTTACGATGAGGCGGATGAGGAGTTTGGAAGGTTCGTGGAGCATTTCGGACGGGGAAAGTCAGACAGGGGAATCGAGGATGTGATTCTCCAGGCATGGCAGTTTTCCCAGAGCCATCCATGGCCGCAGGAATGGCTTGCAGCCTGTCAGAAGGAGCTGGAGGAGGAAAGCATCGGGGAAATGGAGGAAAGCCCCTGGATGGTGTTCCTGATGGAGGATGTGGCCAGACAGATGGCAGAGCTTTCCGGGCAGCTGGGGGAAGCCCTTGATGTGTGCCTGGAGGAAAACGGCCCCCTGGCATACGAGCCCATGCTCATAAGCGACAGAAGTAAAATCGAGGCCATAGGAAGGGCCGCTTCCACAGGCAGCTTTGAAGCCCTGTATAACAGCCTGCAGAATATGAGCTTCGACCGTCTGGCATCCATCCGGAGCAAGGATATTGACGGTGATAAGAAGGCATTTGTAAGCGCATGCAGGGACCGGGTCAAGAAGGCCGTGGCAAAATGCAGGGAGCTCTACGGCCAGCAGAGTCCGCAGGAAGTAGTGGAAAGCATGAGAGGGACCAGAAGGGTCATCCGGGAGCTCTTAAGGCTTACAGGCATGTTCGACCAGGCATACAGGGATGCCAAGCGGGAGCGGAATGTGCTGGATTTTAATGATTTGGAGCATCTGGCGCTGGAGGTTCTGTATGTGCGGGAGGAAAACGGAAACGGGGAAGAAAGGGTTTCCCGCCTTCCGTCCCAGGTGGCAGACGAGCTCAGCCGGCAGTATGAGGAGATATTGGTGGACGAGTACCAGGACAGCAATTATGTCCAGGAAGCATTGATTACCAGCATTTCCAGGGAGCGGTTCGGTTATCCCAACGTATTTATGGTGGGGGATGTAAAGCAGAGCATATACAGGTTCCGTCTGGCCAGGCCGGAGCTTTTTATGGATAAATATGAAAAATATTCCAGGCAGAGCGGACCGTACCAGATGATTGAATTACAGCAGAACTTCCGGAGCAGGGAGTCTGTGCTGACCAGTGTCAATGATGTGTTTTATCAAATCATGACAAAGAATCTGGGAGGAATCACATACACGCCTGAGACGGCCCTTTATCCAGGAGCGGTATTTGAGGAAGTGAACAGGAAAACGGTTTGTGGCCCGGGGCTGGAAGAGGGGGAGTCTGACACGCAGGAATCAGGCTCTGTTTCCTTCCTTGCAGGAACGCCTACGGAGCTTCTCATGGTGGATACGGGCGCGGAAGCACTGAAGCAGTTGGATGAAGACTCCCTTGATTATACGGCAAAAGAGCTGGAAGCCAGACTGATTGCCGGAAGGATACGCCAGCTGGTAAGCCAAGGCCAGGGGATTTTGGTGTGGGACAAATCCAGGGGAGCTTACCGCAGGGCCCGTTACGGCGACATGGTTATCCTGCTCAGAAGCATGACGGGATGGTCGGAGGTATTTGTAAATGTGCTGATGAATGAAGGCATCCCGGCTTTTGCCCAGACCAGGACAGGATATTTCAACACGGTTGAGGTGGAGACGGTTCTCAGCCTTCTGTCTGTTGTTGATAATCCCATGCAGGATATTCCGCTGGCAGCCGTTATGCGCTCGCCCATTGTGGGGATGGATGATGAGGAGATGGCCTGGATGATGGCCGCCTACAAGCGGAATTCAAAAAAGGGCCAGGACCGGGGCGTATACGGGGCGTGGAGGCTCTGGCTGGAGGAAGGGCCGGGGCAGGAGGAAGAACTGAGGCCGGGAAAAGGGCCGGGGCAGGAGGAAGAACCGGAGCAGGAGGAAGGTCTGGGGCCGGGAAAAGGGCCGGGGCAGGAGGAAAATCCTGACAGGGAAGAAGGCTTAATCACAGTGGGATTATGCAGCATACCGGCAGAGGCAGCCCATTCCATTTCCCTTAAATCCCTTAAGCTGTCACTCCTTATGGAACGGCTGCGGGGGGAGGCAAGGCATCTGCCTATCCATGAGCTGCTGTACCGGGTATACAAGGAGAGCGGATATTACGACTATGTATCCGCCATGCCGGCCGGGGAGACGAGACGGGCCAACCTGGACATGCTGGTGGAAAAGGCAGCTGCCTATGAATCCACCAGCTACAAGGGTCTGTTTCATTTTGTAAGGTACATTGAAAAACTGAAGAAATTTGATACGGATTTCGGTGAGGCCAGCGTGGCCGGTGAGCAGGACAATACGGTGCGCATCATGAGTATTCACAAGAGCAAAGGTCTGGAATTCCCAGTGGTATTTCTGGCTGGCCTGGGCAAGCGTTTTAACAAGCAGGATGCGTACGGACAGATTCTTCTGGATGCGGATTTAGGGGCAGCGGCAGATTTCCTGGACCTGGAGCTGCGGGTCAAGGCGCCGACTCTTAAAAAGCAGGCATTGAAGCGCCGGATGGAGCTGGAAACAATGGGGGAGGAGCTCAGGGTCCTTTATGTGGCCATGACCAGGGCCAAGGAAAAGCTGATTATGACAGCCGCGGATAAGTCGCTGGAGAATAAGCTGGGAAAATGGAAGGACATTCCCCTGTCCCAGGGCCAGCTGCCCTATACCATACTGGCTTCAGCCAATTCCTGCCTGGACTGGCTCCTTATGGCCCAGCCCGCAATTCCTGCCTCCCACATGGAAATGCGCCAGATTCAGGTAAAAGATCTGATTGGCGAGGAAATTACCCGGCAAATCATACGGAAGATGAAAAAGGAAGACCTTCTGAACCTGGATGGGGAGAAGGTGTATGATGCAGCATTTGGAACACGTCTCAGAAAAGCCCTGGAATATGAGTACCCTTATGAATCAGATACCGGACTGTACGCCATGGTGTCTGTATCCGAGCTTAAAAAACAGAGCCAGATAGGACGGGCAGAGGATGCCATTGGCACGGACCGTGACAATCTGGAGGGGGCAGCCCTTGGTGAGCTGACGGCGCTGAGGGGAAAACAGGATGTGGCAGGCCCCGGATTCAGGGAATCAGGAGAACCGAATAAACCATCTTCATCCGGTCCAAACCGCGGAGCTCTGCGGGGAACCGCATACCACGCGGTTCTGGAGCATATCCGGTTCCATGAGATACACAGCCTGTCAGAGGTAAAGCCGGTGGTGGATGAGCTTCTGGAGAACGGATTTCTGGACCAGGAAGCCCGTGACTTTATTAATCCCAATGTCATATGGAATTTCCTGTCCAGTCCCTTGGGAAAGCGTATGGCGAAAGCACAGGCAGAGGGACGCATCCATAAGGAGCAGCAGTTTATCATAGGCATACCTGCCAGGGAAATGGGCCTTGGTGATTCCGACGAGCTGGTACTTATCCAGGGAATCATCGACGCCTATCTGGAGGAAGAGGACGGACTGGTCCTCATTGACTATAAAACAGACCATGTGCCGGAGGGAAGTCCGGAACAGGGGGCAAAGATGCTGGCAGAGCGCTACAGAGTCCAGCTGGACTATTATGAGCGCGCATTGACCCAGCTGACTGAGAAACATGTAAAAGAGCGCATTATTTATTCCCTTGCGCTTCAGATGAGTATAAACGTATGAAAGAAGGAATAAGGATGAATCAGAAAAGAGAAATAAGAACCGTATCCCTCATTGGACTGGGAGCCATTGGCTGTTTCCTGGCCAGTCATCTGGGGCCTCTGATGGGAGATAATCTGCGTGTGATTGCAGGGGGCAGCCGCCGTGAACGTCTGGAACAGGAAGGCGTCATGGTCAATGGGGTCCGCCACCATTTCAACATCGTATCCCCGGAGGAAACCTGCGATCAGGATTATCCGGATTTAGCTATTATCATCACCAAGTTTCCTGCCCTGTCCCAGGCTTTGGAGGACATGAGAAACCAGATTGGGCCGGATACCCTTATCATGGCTCCGTTAAACGGGGTAGAGGCAGAGGAAAAGGTGGCAGCGGTATTTGGATGGGATAATCTGCTGTATTCCCTGGCAAAGGTAAGCGTGGTCATGAAGGACGGGTGCGCCTCCTTTAATCCAAAAGCTGCCCGGATTGAAATGGGGGAGAAGCACAATGAGACAGTGTCCCCCAGGGTACAGGCTGTGAAGGAGCTGTTTGAGAGGTCGGGCATACGTACCGTTGTTCCGGAGGATATGGAGCGGGCCATCTGGTATAAATATATGTGCAACGTCAGTGAGAACCAGAGCGCCGCTGTCCTGGGCATCCCCTTTGGAGCCTGGAGCGTCAGCGCAGATGCCAATTTTATCCGTGAGAAGCTGATGCGGGAGGTCATAGCCATTGCGCAAAAGAAAGGAATCGACCTCTCGGAAAAGGATATGGAAAAACAGGCCAGCGTGCTTAAGGATGTGCCTCCTAAAAATAAACCGTCCACCCTCCAGGACATTGAGGCAGGCCGCAAGACCGAGGTGGAAATGTTCGGAGGCACCATCATCCGTATGGGCCGTGAGCTGGGAGTGCCTACGCCTTATAATGAAATGTTCTACCATGGAATTAAGGTGCTGGAGCAGAAGAATGAGGGGTTGTTTTAAAGGAAAATGCGGTGTCCGCTAAGAGGGGAGTGGAAGATGGAATTAAGGCAAATAGAGTACTTTTCCGCGGTAAACAGATACAAGAATTATACAAAGGCAGCACAGGAGCTGCATGTTTCCCAGCCTACAATCAGTGTGGCAATCCAGAAGCTGGAAGATGAGCTGGGGATAAAGCTGATGGAGAGGGATAATAAAGGAATCCGCATTACCGGGGCAGGGGAAATATTTCTTGCAAAAGGTGAAAAAGTTCTGGATGAGATAAGGGATCTGGAGGAAATCATGGAAGATTTGAAGCCTTCCGGCAAAAAGCATCTGAAGGCTGCATTCCCTTCCACGGTGGGATCCTGGCTGTGGAAGGTGCTTCTCAGGAAGTTTCCAAAGGAATATCCTGACATTGAACTGGAACTGTCTGATTTGGGAACTATGGATATAGTGACATTGTTAAAGCAGGAAGAACTGGAAGTGGGGTATGGGGTAATTGACCTGATTCATGATGATGAGATTGAATCCAGGGCCATACGGGGCGGAGAACTGAAAATGATTGTATCCTGCAGCCATCCCTTTGCCTTCCAGCCCATGATATCCATTGACATGCTGGAAAATGAGCCGATTATCATGTACCGCATGGGCTCTACCTATACGGAACGCCTGCTTTTGGAAAACATGAAGAGGGCGGGGGTACACCCATCCCTGCGTTATGTCAGGGAACAATCCACTGTGTTTGACATGGTAGCCCAGGAATGCGGAATTGCCGCTGTGCTGGATGACCAGGTCAGTGCCATCAGGGACAATCCCAAGATAACCGCAAAACGGTTTGCCCGGCCAATTGAGTTTGAAACAGGGCTGATGTGGAACCGTAATAAATACCTTTCGGGCAGTGCCAGGAAGTTTATTGATTTTATTGGAAGATATCAGGATAAATAAATACCGCTCTTAACCGGATAATAGCCAAAAACTATCGTGCCATAGAAAGTATGAATTTCTCATGGGCGGTAGTTTTTTTTATAATGGAAAAAAACAGGAAAGAGGTATTTTTATGGAGTATCGTGTGGAACGGGATTCAATGGGGGAGATGAAGGTGCCGGCAGATGTGTACTGGGGCGCGCAGACACAGCGAAGCTATGAGAATTTCAGGATAGGGAGTGAAAAGATGCCGCCGGAGCTTATCCGGGCATTGGGAATGCTGAAAAAAGCAGCGGCAATGGCCAACTACAACCTGGGAAAACTGGATCTCAGACGCCGGGACCTGATTATAAGGGTATGTGATGAACTGGAGGAAGGACGGCTGGACGGGAATTTTCCGCTTTCGGTCTGGCAGACGGGAAGCGGGACCCAGACCAATATGAATGTAAATGAAGTGATTGCCAACAGGGGAAACAGACTGGCGGGAGAAAGCATGCTTCACCCCAATGACCATGTAAATATGTCTCAGAGCTCCAATGACGTATTTCCATCTGCCATGCATCTGGCCGCAGTTATGTCTATGGAGGACCGGCTTCTGCCTGCGCTGTCAGGGCTTACCGGGACGCTGAGGAGACTGGAAGAAGAAAACCGGGGAATCGTAAAAACCGGCAGAACTCATCTTCAGGACGCGACACCTATTGGATTTTCCCAGGAGATAAGCGGATGGAGGGAAATGACAGAAAAGGGGAAGTCTATGATAGAAGCATCCCTGCCCGGACTAAGGGAGCTGGCTCTGGGAGGCACGGCAGTGGGAACAGGGCTGAATACGCCCCGGGGATTTTCGGAGGAAGCAATAAAAATATTGTCTGAACTTACCGATAAACCCTTTATACCGGAAAAGAACAAATTCCACGGACTTTCCTCCAGGGATGCCCTGGTATTTGCCCATGGGGCCCTGAAGGCACTGGCGGCTAATATGATGAAGATGGCTAACGACATACGGTGGCTTGCCAGCGGGCCCCGCTGCGGCCTGGGAGAGATTACAATTCCGGAAAATGAACCGGGAAGCTCCATTATGCCGGGCAAGGTAAACCCTACCCAATGCGAGGCCATGACCATGATAGCGGTACAGGTCATGGGAAATGATACGGCCGTGGGGCTGGCAGCCTCTCAGGGGAATTTTGAACTCAATGTGTTTATGCCGGTGTGTATTTACAATTTTCTGCAGTCAGTAAATCTGCTTGCAGATGGAACAGACTCCTTTTGCAAAAACTGCGTGTCCGGAATAAAGGCCAACCGGGAACGGATGGACTGGAATCTTCACAATTCGCTGATGCTGGTCACTGCACTGAATCCATATATAGGATATGACAATGGGGCTAAGACAGCAAAGAAAGCGTACAGGGAGAATATATCCCTGAGGGATGCCTGCGCAGAGCTGGGTTTTATGAGCAGGGAACAGTTTGCTCAGGTCATTCGTCCTGAAGCCATGATTTGATATTATTTTATCAGGATAGATAGGAACTATGGTTCCATTAATCATTGATATTGTACAGATTCCGGTACAATAGATATAATAAATATAACTTATCCGGCCGGGTAACAGAGAAACAGATAAAAGAATGAGGGGAAAACATGACAGAATCAAAGCGGGATTATGCAGCGGAAAGTTTAAAAATGCATTATGAGAAGAGAGGCAAAATAGCGGTGGTTTCTACGGTTCCGGTCAGGACACGGGAGGACCTGTCACTGGCGTACACACCCGGCGTGGCGCAGCCCTGTCTGGAAATTCAGAAGGATGTGGAAAAATCGTTTGATCTGACTAGAAGATGGAACATGTGCCTGGTGGTTACGGACGGAACAGCTGTACTCGGGCTCGGCGATATAGGACCGGAGGCGGGAATGCCTGTGATGGAGGGCAAATGCGTTCTGTTTAAAACATTCGGGGATGTAGATGCCTTTCCACTCTGTATTAAAAGTAAGGATGTGGATGAAATCGTAAAAACCATCCATCTGATTTCAGGAAGCTTCGGCGGAGTTAACCTGGAGGATATCTCGGCACCCAGATGCTTTGAGATAGAGAGACGGTTGAAGGAAATCTGTGATATTCCTATTTTCCACGACGACCAGCATGGAACGGCAGTGGTCACTCTGGCAGGGCTTGCCAATGCTCTGAGGCTGGTGGGAAAAAGGCCGGATCAGGTCAGGGTGGTTTTGAACGGAGCAGGAGCGGCAGCCATATCCATCACAAAGCTTCTGCTTACATATGGAATAAAGGACGTGACATTATGCGACCGCACCGGAGCTGTGTACAAGGGGCGGGAACAGGGCATGAATGCCGTCAAGGCGGAGATAGCAGAAATCACCAACCGGGAATGCCGCAGAGGCACTTTAAAAGAAGTAATCGCAGGAGCCGATGTGTTTATTGGTGTCAGCGCCCCAGGTACCCTGACAGAGGAGATGGTGGCCTCCATGGCGGGGGATGCGATTATATTTGCCTGCGCCAATCCTACGCCGGAGATTTATCCGGAGCAGGCAAAAGCAGCAGGGGCAAGGGTTGTGGCAACCGGCCGCAGTGATTATCCCAACCAGGTAAATAACGTCCTGGCCTTTCCTGGCATTTTCCGCGGTACATTTGACGTCAGGGCAAGAGACATCAATGACGACATGAAGATAGCGGCAGCAAAAGCCATTGCCGGTCTGATATCAGAGGAAGAGCTGACGGAGGAATATGTGATTCCCGCTGCTTTTGATGAGCGGGTGGGAAAAGCAGTGGCAGAGGCGGTTGCAAAGGCGGCAAGGAAAAGCGGAGTTGCGGGAAAATAGAGAAAAACAGAACAGGAGAGATTAGGATGGCATCATTTGTTATAGATTCAGATATGTTTAAGGACCAATATGGAACACCGGAAATGAGGGCGGTATTTTCAGATGAACAGCTTATGCAGAACTGGCTGAATGCATGGGTGGCGCTGGCAGAGGCGGAAACGGAGCTGGGAATTGTGCCGAAGGAGGCAGCTGAGCATATCCGGGAGTGCGCAAAATGGGAAAATATGAATATGGATGAGGTGCGAAAGGGTTTCTTTACAACGTCGCATCCGCTGATGCCCCAGATACGCGGATTTGAAAAGGTGTGCGGAAAGAAGGCCGGAGGATACATCCACTGGGGGGCAACAACCCAGGATATCATGGATACGGCCGTAGTACTGCAGATCAAGGACGCTCACAGGATACTGACATCCCAGGTAAAGGAGCTGCTGGGGCTCTGTCTGAAACGGGCAAAGGAGAACCAGAATCTGGTTATGGCAGGCAGGACCCACGGACAGCACGCAGTCCCCATTACATTGGGATATAAAATAGCCATCTGGGCCGATGAATTCGGAAGGCATTTGGAACGCCTGGAGGAGGGAAAGTCCAGGTACCTGGTGGGCCAGCTGGCAGGGGCGGCAGGCACGCTGGCATCACTGGGAGACCAGGGCTTTGACGTACAGGAAAGATATTGTAAAAACCTGGGACTTAGTGTGCCGGTCACAACATGGCATGTGGCAAGAGATGGCTTTGCAGAGTTCGCCTCAACGGTTGCAATGATTGCGGGAACAGTGGGAAAGATTTCCAATGAATTCATAAACCTGGAGCGCACGGAAATATGTGAATTGGAGGAGAGCTTTGCCATGGGAAAGGTGGGCTCCAGCACCATGCCTCATAAAAGGAATCCCATGGTATGTGAAAATATATTGGCCACGGTCCGCATCGTGCAGGCCAATGCTGCCTTAAGCTTTGGAGCCATGATTCAGGAGCATGAGAGGGATATGTCGTTTTGGCAGACAGAATGGAGTTATATTCCACAGATATGTATTATGTTGGATGGAGCGATTGCCATGCTGAAAATCATTCTGGAAAATATGATTGTGCATGAGGACAGGATCCGAAAGAATCTCTATATGACAAAGGGCCTGATTGTATCAGAGAGGGCTATGTTAAACCTGGGCCATTATCTGGGGAGGCAGAATGCACATGATGTCATTTACGACGGCTCCATGAAAGCGTTTGAGGAGGACAGGATGCTTTTGGATGTTTTGCTGGAGGATTGCCGTGTCACCAGTAAGATTAACAGGGAGACACTGGAGGAACTGCTGGAGCCTGCAAATTATGCGGGCAGCTGCGCGGCCTTTGTGGACCGTGCCATGGAACGATGGGGAGATGTGGGGTAATCTATGAATATTGGGATTGTAGCATTATTGATACTGGTTGCGGTGATCGCCATTGGTTTTTTCAGAAAGCTGAACGTAGGGGTATTGGCCATGGCTGCCGCGGTTATTCTGGGATATGTCAGCGGGGATTATACCACAAAGGAGATTGTGGCTGGTTACAGTTCCTCGCTTTTCATCACGTTGTTCGGCCTGACCCTGTTGTTTGGAATCATTACCACTAACGGCTGCCTGGAACAGGTTATGCGCCGGCTGATCAATGTATTCGGAAAGATGGTGTGGATGGTGCCTGTCATTCTGTTTTTGTCAGCATGGTGTGTTTCGGCTTTGGCAGGAGGCTTTGCAGGCCTGGCATTTATATGCGGTATTACGATTCCTGTTATCCATGCCACTGGTTATGATCCGCTAATGCTTATGATCATAGGAAATGCAGGAGCGCAGGCCGGAAGGTATACCAGGGTGTCACCGGATGGAAATATTGTATTAAATCTGCTGGCAAAACAGGGAATAGACGGGGGCCTCATGTCTCTTACAATCAATATGACCATTGCCATGTTTATCATTGCATCCCTGGCATTTGTCTTTTTCAGGGGCTACAGGACAAAGAAAACAGGGACTGTACGTCTGGAGATAGAGCCGCTGTCCCCAAAGCAGTGGGTGGCCCTGGGAGGACTTGTGGTAATGATAATCTGCATCATGGCTCTGGGACTGGATTCCGGTCTGGTGGCATTGACCGTCTCCGTTTGTCTGATTGCGGCAGGTGTGATTGATGAAAAGACAGCGTTCCACTCGGTTCCCTGGAATACCATCATCATGGTAACAGGCGTGGGCGTACTAATGAATATGGTTATAACATCCGGAGGAATCGAGATACTGACTAAGGTTATCGCGGCCTTCACGAACTCCGTGACAGCGTCCGGGGCGTCCTGCATGACAGCAGGCGTTATGTCCTGGTTTTCCTCCACACTGGGAGTGGTGGTGCCGACCCTGACTCCAACGGTGGGGGAACTGGTGGAGGAGATAGGCGGAGGTCTTACCCAGATAGGCCTGTTAAGCGCTATGCTAATCGGTTCCAGTAGCGCGTGTTTCAGCCCGGCATCCAGCGTGGGAGGGTTGATTATCTCATCCATAGCAGGCGATCCTATTCTGCGGGATGGGTTTGATAATGAAAAGGCATTTGCCACCATGTTCCTGTGGTCGGTGGCAATGGTGGCGGTTTCCTCTTTGCTGGCATTGGCCGGTATTTATAATATCTTTCATTGATTGGATATAAGATGGTTTAAATAAGAATTGAAGACAGGATGTGAAACGAAAGACGGATGGAACGAGGAGAGGTCCATCCGTCTTTCATATCATTTTTTATTCTCTGGGCTTTTTATCGTCTGTTTCTATGCTTTGCTTACAGCCTGCCTATATAGCCACAGGAATCTTCCCGCTAAAGGTGTGATACTGATAATGTTCCAGCCGGAAGCTGTCAGTGGTGAACTGATAGAAATTCTGGATGGAAGTGTCCATGGACAGGGTTGGACCTGGGTAAGGCTCCCGTTTCAGCAGCTCCTCCACCATCGGTATATGCCGGTCGTAGATATGGGCGTCTGCAATAACATGGACCAATTCGCCGGGTTTCAGGCCGCTTACCTGCGCCAGCATGTGGAGCAGGACCGCGTACTGGCATACGTTCCAGCTGTTGGCTGTCAGCATGTCCTGGGAGCGCTGGTTTAAGATACCGTTCAGGGTATTACCGGAGACATTGAAGGTCATGCTGTAGGCGCAGGGATAGAGGTTCATTTCGCATAGATCATGGTGGTTGTAGATATTGGACATGATCCGGCGGCTTAAGGGATTGTGCTTCAGGTCATACAGGATGCGGTCTACCTGGTCAAAATCCCCTTCCTTATAATGGTGCTTTACACCCAGCTGGTAGCCGTAGGCCTTGCCTATGCTGCCGTTCGCATCTGCCCATGAATCCCAGATGTGGCTGTTCAGGTCATGGATATTGTTGGATTTTTTCTGCCATATCCACAGAAGCTCGTCCACTGCCGACTTAAAGGCAGTGCGCCGCAGGGTGATGACGGGAAATTCCCTGGTAAGATCGTAGCGGTTCACGATGCCGAAGCGCTTGATGGTGTGGGCCGGGGTGCCGTCCTCCCATACCGGACGCACGTCATAGTCTGTATCCCAGACGCCGTGTTCTAATATATCGTTGCAGTTTTGTATGAATATCTGGTCTGCGTAGCTCATGTTCATTGTCCTCCATTTTAAATATGGAATCATTATAACAGAGGACACCTTTTCTTTCAAAGGGTTTCATGATATAATCGGTCAAGACCGGTGATCGGGACAGGGATAAACAGATACCTGGAAGAAAATGGGAGGTATTCACATATGAATCTGATTGTTGCAGTGGATGAGAAATGGGGAATAGGTAAGGACGGCGGTCTCCTTGCGCATCTCCCGGAGGATATGAAGTATTTCAGAGAGACCACCAGTGGCAGGACCGTGGTCATGGGACGCAGGACCCTGGAGAGCTTTCCCGGTGGAAAGCCCCTGAAGAACCGCGTAAATATGGTTTTGTCCAGAAATGAATCGTATTCTCCTGAGGGTGTGCAGGTGTACCACAGGGCGGAGGATGTGCTGGAGGCATTAAAGGACTGTAATGAGGATGATGTGTTCATTATCGGCGGAGGCATGATATACAGGGAGTTTCTTCCCTACTGCAATAAGGCATATGTGACCTACATCCACAGGACCTTTGATGTGGACACGGATTTTGAAAATCTGGATCAGGATGAAAACTGGAAACTGGAGTCGGTCAGCGATGGCAGGGAGCATGAGGGCATTTCCTTTGAATTCAGAATATACAGAAGGGTAAGGTGAGGGAATATTGAATCTTTGCGTGACAGCGGACAGGCATTGGGCCATCGGCAAGGACGGCAGGCCACTGGTGACGATTCCGGCCGACCGGCAGATGTTTCTTAAGGAGACGGCCGGCAAGGTGGTGGTCATGGGGCGCAGGACCCTGGAGGGACTGCCGGGAGGACAGCCCTTTGGAAACCGGGTAAATATTGTCCTGACCCATGATATGCAGTATAAGGTAAAGGGCGCAGTGGTCTGCCACAGCCTGGAGGAGGCGCTTAAGGCGCTTAAGGATTACGATGAAGATGATATCTATATCATAGGAGGGGAGAGCATTTACCGGCAGTTCCTTCCCTATTGCACAACGGCCCATGTGACCAGTATTGATTATACCTATGACGGGGATGCATACTTTCCTGATTTGGAAGAGGAAGAGGGATGGTATCTGGCGGAAGAGGGGGACGAACAGACCTATTTTGACCTCTGTTATACCTTCCGGAGGTTCCGGAGAAAAAAGTAATAAAAAAATTGTTCAACACGCTGAAAAAAAGAAAATAATTTTTGAAAAAATTTAAAAACCGGTTGTAACATGAAGCAGAAAATGTTAATATAAAGCTTGTGCGAGGGTAAATTCTCACAAGCTTCTTAAAAAACAGGAGAACGGGGGAATATATAGTGAAACAGGATGGAACATTATTTACACTTGAAAATGATGAGCTTCTAGTTACTGTTGCCCGCCGCGGTGCAGAACTTACCAGGATTTATGACAAGAAAGCGGACCGCGAAGTGCTTTGGTGCGCTGAACCGTCTGTGTGGAACAGACACGCCCCTGTGCTTTTTCCGTTTGTGGGAAAATGTTATGAGGGAGCGTATGTCCATGATGGGAAAGAATACGGCATGACGCCCCACGGCTTTGCAAGGGATATGGATTTTGAACCCCTTCTATGCGATATGGACGAATGCTGGTTCCGTTTGAAGGACACGCCGGAGACATATAAAAAGTATCCGTTCCATTTCGAGGTGGAGATTGGTCACAGGCTGGAAGGCAGAACCATCGAGGTTATGTGGAAGGTTGCCAATACGGATTCAGGCGAGATGCTGTTCATGATGGGCGGACATCCTGCTTTTCAGGTGCCGGAAGGGAAAAACATATACGATTTCACCTTTGAATTTAACCGGAGAGGGTGCAGGGAGGGACAGTTTACGGATTGTCTCCATTATCTTGCGCCTAATGCAAACGGCTATGAGAAGGAAGAACTTCAGGGAAATTTGAAGCTGTCAGAGGGCCGGGTGCCGCTGACAAAAGGATTTTTCGATACAGCTCTTACATATATGTTTGATGAAGCACAGGTCAGCAGCGTGAGCCTGATGGTGGATGGAAGCCCCTATGTGACGTTGGAATGCAGCGATTTCCCATATTTGGGAATATGGACAATGGAGGCCACCCATCCCTTTGTATGTCTGGAACCATGGTACGGTATCTGCGCATCAGATGGATATAAGGGGGAATTGAAGGACAGAAGGGGAATCATATCGTTGCCCGGATGGGAAAACTGGCAGAAGAGCTACCAGATCCGGGTGGAATAACAATGAATGTCACGTCCGGATGCGCGGCGAAATCCAGCTGAGGACGCGAGTATATATTACTAGGAGGAGAACCATGTATAAGATTGTAAAATCAGAATGCCTGGCAGATAAGATATATCTGATGGACGTGGAAGCACCGCGTATAGCCAGGGCCTGTCAACCAGGCGAATTTGTAATTGTCAAGATGGACGAAGTAGGAGAGAGAATCCCGTTAACCATCTGTGACTACGACCGTGAGAAGGGCCTGGTAACCATCGTGTTCCAGATTGTGGGAGCATCCACAGAGCGTATGGCCGGACTGAAGGCCGGAGACAGCTTCGCAGATTTCGTAGGTCCCCTGGGACAGCCTTCCGAATTCGTGAAGGATGACCTGGAGGAAGTAAAGAAGAGACGTTATCTCTTTGTAGCCGGCGGCGTGGGAAGCGCGCCTGTTTACCCACAGGTAAAATGGCTGAAAGAGCGCGGCATTGACGTGGATGTGGTGGAAGGCGCCAAGACCAAGGACATGCTGATTTTGGAAGAGGAAATGAGATCTGTTGCAGGAAACCTCTACATTACCACAGATGACGGTTCCTATGTGCGCAAGGGCATGGTAACCGATGTTGTCAAGGATTTGGTGGAGAACCAGGGCAAGAAGTACGATGTCTGTGTTGCCATCGGACCTATGATTATGATGAAATTTGTCTGCAAGCTCACCAAGGAGCTGGGAATCCCAACCATCGTCAGCATGAACCCAATCATGGTGGACGGCACAGGAATGTGCGGCGCCTGCCGTGTAAGCGTTGGCGGGGAAGTGAAGTTCGCATGTGTGGACGGACCTGAGTTTGACGGCCATCTGGTAGATTTCGACCAGGCCATGAAGCGCCAGCAGATGTACAAGACAGAAGAGGGCAGAGCCATCTTAAGGCTGCGTGAGGGTGCTACCCATCACGGCGGATGCGGAAACTGCGGAGGTGAGGAATAATGGACGTATTAAAGAAGATACCCGTAAGGGAACAGGACCCAAAGGAGAGGGCAACGAATTTTAAGGAAGTATGTCTGGGATATAACCAGGAAGAAGCCCAGGAAGAAGCTTCCCGCTGCATTAACTGTAAGAATGCAAAATGTATCCAGGGATGCCCGGTTGCCATCAATATACCAAAGTTCATTGCAGAAGTAAAAGAAGGAAAATTTGAGGATGCAGCAAATACCATAGCAGAATCCAGCGCCCTTCCCGCAGTATGCGGACGTGTATGCCCTCAGGAGAGCCAGTGCGAAGGCAAATGTATCCGCGGCATCAAAGGCGAGCCTATTTCCATCGGAAAGCTGGAGCGTTTCGTGGCAGACTGGTCCAGGGAAAATGGATTCGTACCGGCTAAGCCAGAGAAAACCAACGGCATCAAGGTAGCTGTAATCGGTTCCGGTCCTGCAGGACTTACCTGCGCAGGCGACCTTGCAAAGATGGGATATGAAGTAACTATTTTTGAAGCCCTTCATGAGCCAGGCGGCGTGCTTACATATGGAATTCCTGAATTCCGTCTTCCAAAGTCCGGCGTGGTACAGCCTGAAATCGACAACGTAAGGAAACTGGGCGTTAAGATTGAGACCAATGTTATCATCGGTAAATCCGTGACCATAGACGAGCTGATGGATGAGGAAGGCTTTAAGGCCGTATTCATCGGTTCCGGCGCAGGACTTCCCAAGTTCATGGGAATTCCAGGTGAGAACGCCAACGGTGTATTCTCTGCCAACGAGTATCTGACCAGAAGCAACCTGATGAAGGCCTTCCGTGATGATTACGATACGCCAATCTACCTGGGCAAGAAGGTAGCAGTTGTAGGCGGCGGAAACGTTGCCATGGATGCTGCCAGAACAGCACTCCGTCTGGGCGCAGAGGTGCATGTGGTGTACAGAAGAAGCGAAGCTGAGCTGCCTGCCCGTGTGGAGGAAGTACATCATGCAAAAGAAGAGGGAATTATCTTCAATCTGCTGACCAATCCGGTAGAGATTCTGACCGACGACAACGGCTGGGTTAAGGGAATGGTAGTGCGCAAGATGGAATTGGGCGAGCCGGATGCATCAGGCCGCCGCAGACCAGTAGAGGTTGCCGGATCGGATTACACCATTGATGTGGACGCTGTCATCATGTCCCTTGGAACCTCTCCAAACCCACTGATTTCTTCTACCACAGAAGGCCTTGAGACCAACAAGTGGAAATGTATCATTGCAGATGAGAGCAACGGCAAGACCACCAAGGAAGGCGTATATGCAGGCGGCGATGCCGTAACAGGCGCTGCTACCGTAATCCTTGCCATGGAGGCAGGCCGCGCAGGTGCAAGAGGAATTGATGAGTACCTTCATGGAAATAAATAGGTAAATATGGTATCTGAAATATAGAAAGCCGGTATCCGGGGTATGTCTGTTGTGGACAGAAGAGCCTGGATGCCGGTTTTTTTGTAGTGGGGGATTGGGCGATGGTGTGTGTGGTTTATAGAGTTTGGTATGTGTGGTGTTGGGGCGGGGTGGCTGTGTTTTTTTTTGTGGTGGCATTGTTGGTGGAGTGTGGTGACGGCAGCGGTAGCAGGAGTGGAAGACAACGGATTTTACTTTTACATTTCTCCCGCGAAAACAGAAGAGAAATAATTCTGCGGAGAGAAATAAAAACGAGTTGTGGAGAGAAATAAAAATGAGTTGGGTATTGACGCTTTAAGGGTATATATGATATTCTATATAAAATCGCACGGAAGTCTCTGTGCAGGATTCTTATTAGCAGTTTCATGATCGTTTGGCTGGTTCAGCCGTTTTTCACGTAGGGATGATTAAAAAAGGTGGTGATGCGTGTTTTATTGCCTTATTCAGTATGCAGCGGTGTGTTTGGATTATATCTGTAAATTTTCTTAAAATCAGTACTGTTTATCAGTAGTCAGTTGTGTTCGTTAATCAATATTCTTGAAAAATCAGAGGGATTGTTTGTACTTGAAAATTGAATCATATTATTTTGCGCGCCTTGAAACTTCATTTTAGCTAAAAAAGGTGAAGATTCCCTGCCTTTACAGGTGGTGTATGCGGATGGTGACGGGGGAGAACCGCCAGAAATAAACTTAACAGCAGTAGCGGGCGGAGAAAAACCGGTATCTTTGCTGATATGAGGTCAAACCATGGGCCTTTATAAGATGTGGCGGTGCGTTGTTTAATAACCGGGCGTGGATTGAAATATCTGCTGATAATAAATGGGGAATGGATCCGCATTTATGTATTGTCAGGCTCGGTTTGCTGTTATTGCGGGTTTGGTGTGGATTGCAGGCAAGATGATGAAAAAGGGAGATGAAATTTCAGATGGATTTGGGAGAGGAAAAATGTTTAGTACTGTTTTCTGTGAAGAAAAATGTAGATGTGAGTAAAAGAGCGGGATTTTTTGGGAGGAGGAGAGCAGAATAGCAGAAAGAAATGTGGCCTGGAAAAAATGACCGGGAGAGGAAAGGATGAAAGTGAAAGGGCTGAAAAAGAATAGGCTGAAAAAGGAATGACTGGACAGGCCATGACGAAAGGGTAATTAAGAGATGGGGAAAAGACCGGGGGAAAATAATTGGAGGAGAGATAGCGGGGAGTGAAATAGCAGGGGGTGAAATAGCGGGGAGTGAAATAGTGGGGAGTGAAATAGCAGAGGGTGAAATAGCGGGGAGTGAAATAACGGGAGTGAAATAGGGGGAAGTAACATAATGGTCAGAGAAACAATCGAAAAGAAAACAGTTAAAAAGAAAACCACCAAGAGAATTGATATCAACCGAAAATTGAGACAGAGTACCACAGTACCCGTCCTGTCAGTCCTGTTATCAATCATGGCAGCAATGCCGGTTTATGCCGGTCAGTGGTTGCAGGATGGCAATGGGTGGCGTTGGAAGAATGACAATGGAAGCTATCCTGAGAACTGCTGGCAGTGGCTGGACGGCAATCAGGACGGAATGGCGGAACATTATTATTTTGGCCCGGACGGATACATGATTTCAGATACCACGGCGCCGGATGGACAGCAGGTAAATGAAGAAGGAGCCTGGATAATGGATGGGGTGATCCAGAGGGAGGAGATGGCCGGAGCAGATAACAGAACATGGCAGATAAATATGTCGGAAACAGAGTACATACAGTTTACGGATATGGCAAACCGGATAAATGGTAAAAACAGAACATGGGACGGAGAAGAACCGGAACATCAGAGAACTAACTCAACCTCAACAAAAGATATTTCAACAGATGAATCAGCATACCGTATTATTGAATTAGTCAATGCCGAGAGACAAAAAAGAGGGGGAAACGTATTATCTGTTAATCAGGAATTAATGGAAAATGCTACTACCAGGGCAGAGGAGGCATGTATATATTACAGTCACACGCGTCCCGATAAAAGTAAGTTTGATACGGCAATAACCGTAAAACGTTATTCCTCCGCAGAAAACCTGGCAAAGCTGTATTCCAGGGACAGTATGGAAATGATTACAGAGGCGGCGGTCGAAAAATGGATGGATTCGGAGAGCCATAAGAAGCAAATGCTGGATGACAGATGGACGGAGACAGGAGCAGGTGTCTGTGAGAGCGGCGGATATATTTATATTTCGCAGATATTCGTCAAAGGCGTGTAGTATAAAGTTTTTACCGGAGGAGAAAAAATGAGGATAATGAAGACACTGAAACGCATGATGGCATTGTTCCTTGCAACAGTATTGGTATGTACAGCAATACGGACTACCAGCGGAACCGGTGATTTGATTAATTTAAATCCATACCGCCAGGTGTTCCGGGGGAAGAATCTGAATGCATTCGGAAGGACACACCGGGATATGAACATTTACCAGGTGGGTGAAGGGGCTGGGGCGCTGCCTGCATTATGTATACAGGAAGGCCACAAACTGCCGGACGGAAGTCCGGCCAAATACGAGCAATATTATGTGGAGCCGGGGAAGCCGGTTCCTGTCATCGGGCCATTTGAACGTTATCTGTCCATGGTACTTGCCTATGAATGGCTGGTATCGGACAACTATTATGTTCCGGCGCGCTACGGGGTAGTCCAGGTTTATTACTGGGGATGCATGAATGGATATGAACATAACTGGACATTGCAGAAGCAGGCTATGGAAAAATTCCAGGCAGTAATGGATGGGGATCCCATGGTTATGGTTTATTATGAGGAAATGAAGGCCCACATACTGGAGGGGGAAGCCCAGTTTAATGGGACGGGCAGTTCTTCCCTTCCTGCGTGGACTGGTTCTGTCCAAAAAATGACTTTGAAAGACGGGCATTATGAGCTTACATTGGATATCAGCAGCTGTCCGCAGCTCCAGGACACTTCCTGGTCCTTTCCGGATAATCAGTGGTCATATAAACTTGCGCCGGATGGCAGAAGTGTGACATTTCAGTATAATGGAAACCAGGAGCCCCAGGGAACAATTGTGTCCGCTCAGATCCAGGGCATCGAAAACCGTTTTTATGCTTATATTTTTACCCCTGCTGCATCTGAAAACCTTCAAAAGCAGTTGGGATGGCTGGATTTTAACCGGCCCATGGCATCTGTCTCCTTTTCGGTTGGAACAGATGCGGTTCTGCCAGGCAGCAGTGATTTGGAATTATACCGCCATTCTGAAACATTTCAGAGCAATTACAACATTGATTTGGAGAAATATTGTGCTGAGACGAATCAACCGTTGGAGGGAATGGTGTTTAACGTGTGGGAGGATTTTGATTTTTCTCAGGTAAATGAACAGGGATATGAGGAAGGTGAACCGGATGGGACCAGCGGGCAGGTGTACTTAAACTGCATGTCGCCGGAACCGGAAAACGATTATATCTGTGATATATTGACCACGGATTCGGATGGATATGCAAGGCATAGCGATACCAGATATTATAATTACAGCAAAACATACTGTATGGGCCATCCTGCACCGGAATGGATTGAGTGCGACCATGAGGAGGATGAGGATTGCAGCTGTGACGAAGAAAATGACCGGCTTCGCGGACAGTGGAGGGCAGAACAGGAATTGTGTGCAGCCACTTGTGATTTCCATGCCCTGAACAATGATGAGGACAACCGAGAACAGGACACTTCGGCTATGGAAGCCATGCTGGCGGATCGGGATGAGACGTATGAACGGTTTATAGAATTGGAATACAGTTACCATTTACAGGAAAAGACAGCCCGGACAGGATATATTCTCCATGGACTGCACAACGATGACAAGGAGATAGAAACAGTTGTACTGTCAGCCGCCCAGGCGGGAGGAAGCGCGCGGCCAGCTGTATACAGGCCAGGCTCTTTTGTGGGAAAGGCAGTGGAGCCTGTGTACACTTACGTGGCGGCAATGAGGGAAAGAAGAGCTTACAAATATCCGGTTCCGGATGCCCAGGAGATGGAGCTTGGGGAACAGCGCAGCATATTCAGTTTATGGGGAGATGAGAAGGAAAAAAAGAAACCGGCGATTCCTGCGGACGGAGCAGCTGCCGGCGGCATTTTCGGGGACCAGGAAAATACTTCCGGCAGTGCGGGAGAGCAGGAGGCTGGAGATGGAACACAGGGAGAGGAAGAAGATACATCCGGAGACGGAGGACAAGATGAGGACGGCAATGGAAATCCGGAAGGTGAGGAGGAGAAAGATGGAGAGCTGACGGAAAAAAATCCGGAGGATGGCAACAAAGAGGATGAGGAAAGCGGAGGAACAGAGACCGGGAACTCCGCAAGTGGAGGCGCAGGGCCAGAAACAGGAAACTCCGAAGGGGGAGAAACAGAGACAGAGAACTCTGGGAATGGAGGAGCAGGGCCAGAGGCCGGAAATTCCGGAAGTGAAGGAACGGGACCAGAGAGCACCGGGAGTGGAGACGCAGGGTCAGAGGCCGGTGACTCCGGAAGTGAAGGAGCGGGGCCAGAGAGCACCGGGAGTGAAGGCGCAGGGTCAGAGACCGGGAACTCCGGAAGTGAAGGAGCGGGGCCAGAGAGCACCGGGAATG
>ERZ773260.894-NODE-894-length-41521-cov-9.965032_pt1 | contig 41521 bp, 58 predicted proteins | sample MGYA00511387_ERZ773260 | MGnify/ENA primary metagenome ERZ773260 (study PRJEB29015, sample SAMEA2737745) | human gut metagenome | biome: human gut; feature: human-associated habitat; material: faeces | place: China | collected 2012 ...
CTCAGCTGGTTAGAGCGCCTGCTTCACACGCAGGAGGTCACTGGTTCGAGTCCAGTAGTCTCCACCAAGAAGAAATCCCTGGAACCGTTGCGGTTCCAGGGATTTTCTCTTTCCTCCCGGCGGAGTTTACCCTTTATTTACCCTTTAGAGTAGTTTTTCAATAAAGCTCTCCATTCGCTGGGCGCTCTCGCTGCGCATCTCGTCGGTGACATGGCCGTAGACATCCAGTGTAAAGACCGCCGAGGCGTGGCCCAGGTTTTCCTGCACGGTCTTGATGTCGTCCCCGCTCTTGATCGCGGCCACGGCGTAGCTGTGGCGCAAATCGTGGAGCCGGGTCTCCGGGCTGCCGATGGCAGCCACCAACTTCTTGAAATCCTTGTAGACGGTCTCGGGGATCAGATAGCCGCCCAGCTCGTTGGTAAACACCAGGTCCTGATCCTCCCAGGCGGGACCGGCCCGCAGGCGCCACTCTGCCTGACGGCTCTTCTGCCGGCGCAGCAGCTGCATGACATAGGGCGCCGGCGTGATCTTCCGTACTTTCCCGCTTTTCGTGGAGGTCAGCGTGTAGCGGTCACTCCCCTTCCTGCCGGGCACCCGCTGCAGCTGCTTGTCGATCAGCAGCGTCCCTTTGCCGAAATCCACGCTGGACCAGGTGAGGCCCATCACCTCCCCTTTCCGCAGCCCGGTAAACAGGTCCACCAGGTAGATGATCTCGAACCGGTGTCCCTGGATGGCTGCCAGGAACCGCTTGATCGTCTCGTCATCCAGCGGGGCCAGGGGCCTCCTGGTGACCCGCGGGAGGATGCAGCCGGTGGATGGATTGGTCCGGATGTATCCCAGTGTCACAGCCTGCTCCAGCGCCTTGTGAAGCACCCCATGGATCGTCTTGACCGTCTTCGGCGCAAGGCCGCCGCGGAGCAGGCCGTTGCAAAAGTGCTGCACGATATGCGGGCGCAGGTCCTCCAGCTTGTACTTTCCCAGCTCCGGCCGGAGATGGTTTTCGATCTGGCACCGGTAAGACTCCGCTGTGCGCGGCTTCAGGTGGACGTTATACTCCGCCATCCAGATATCCAGCCACTCCCCCACCGTCAGCAGGCACGGCTCCTGATACGTCCCCATGTCCAGCTCCACCAGCTTCTGCCGCAGCTTCTGGGCAACTTCGGACTTGGTCTTTCCGGTGATGGTCCGCTGGATCTGCCTCCCGGTGTTGGGGTTATACCCTGCGGTGTAGCGGGCCTCCCAGTATGTATAGGACTTCCCTGCCCGATTCAGCGTCTTTTGCCGGATAGACCCGCCTCCGGAGGCGCCCCGGCCAGTCTGTTTCATGTGTGCCATTACCGTCCCTCCTTTTGCCCGTCCATCTTAGAGGGAGCGGCAGCGCCGGACAAGGGCGCCTCTGTACGAGTCTCCCGGAGGGAGGCGAGATAGATTTTCGTCACATCGTCCCGCCCATGCCCCAGGAGCCGGGAGACCGCCTTGCGGGCCTCGTAGGGCGTGGCTCCGGCAGCGATCCGCTCCTGATACCACTCCGCTGCGCAGACATGGCGGAGGCCGTGGAAGGTCATGGGACGCGCCGAGCCGGCGTCCTGGATGTAGGGCCTGTAGGTCCGAATAAACGCCTGCAGGTGCTGGATCGCCGTATGAGTTTCCATGTCATCCGGCACAAAGAGCTTATGGCCGCGGGGCGTGGTCTGCAGATGCAGCTCTAGGCGGCTCACCAGCAGGGGATGCAGCGGGACCGTCCGGACGAGGCCGCCTTTGCCCTTGATGGTGATGGCCCCCTCCCGGACCGCCCGGGCCGCGATGGCCGTGTCGATCCGGAAGCACTCATGAATGCGCAGGCCCGCATACCGGGCCAGATAGAGGATCGTCACATAGTCCTCCCTGCCCAGGCGCAGCGCCTCCGCCAGCATCCGGGAGAACTCCTCCCGGCTCCAGGTGCGGTCGACGCCGCCGAAGGTGCGCCGCCGCAGCGCGACCTTCAGCTCCTCATTGTCGGGCAGCTTGTATTTGGCGTCCATCAGGTCATGAAAAAACCGGATGGCGGCCAGGTCTGTTTTGATGGTGCTGGGGGCCTTCCCATCGTCCTGCAGCTTCAGGATATAGGCGGTCAGATGCTTCCCGCTGACGTTGGACAGCTTTTGCAGGCGGAAGGCATCGGCCAGGAAGGCGCAGAACCGCTTCATGGCCTCGTAATACCGCTCCTTGGTGCGGAAGCTCCCCTGGCGGTTATGACGGGCCAGCTTGTCCAGCTGGGCGAGCAGGCCGAGGTAAATACCGATATTCAAAATCTGGTTTGCCATATATGTACGTCTCCTTATTCTGTAAAATAAGGTTCAGATGGGCGCAGTCCGGCCAGTGGCAGATCTGTACGTTTCCGGCAGATCTCCGGCGTGTCAGCGGGGCCCGATGGCTCTTCCCGGATCACAAACCCTTGCCGCACAACGCTCCTGTGTTCAGGGCGTCAGCAAACCAGAGACCTGTCTCTATTTTCTTTTCACGGGGTCAGTACGATTGCCGCATGGAGATCCTGAATCTCTGTCCTGGCGGACGGCGGCGGACACCAAGCCGCTGAACTCGGCTGCAGCCGCATGGCTGCGGGTGTCCTGGGGCCTTCCGGCGTCGGCCCTGCGATGGGGGGATTCCGTATTGCCGGATACGGATGCCAGTGCCTGGCAGGGGCACCAGCCGGAACGGGTGAAGCGTCCGCTCTGCCAGCAGCGGACGTGGGCGGCCATAGAGACCGGCCCGGGAAATAACTGTGATTTCATGGTCTGTTTCATTCTCTTCTCCTTAGCGGCAAAGCCTGATTTTGCCCTGAAGATGCAAAAAGGCCCGAAAACAAACCATACTTGTTTTCGGACCCAATTCAGGATCAGTCATTCAATTTATCGATCAGGCCCGCAGTCTGATCTCATTCCTAAAAAACGGATCTGGGCACAGTTGCCCCTTTCCCCAATACGTTACAAACAAAACGTACAAACCTAACAACGTGTGCAATGCGTCAACCGCGAACGGATCGGGAACCCGGTCCGCCCCCCGCATTTCAGCAGAGTACGCACAAAAATCAATCTACCTCTTTTTTACCACATCTTCCGGATTTTGGCAAGCGCAAAACACTGCCAATTTCATGTCAAAACACTGTCAATTTTATCGGACTGTCCGGATCCGGCAGGGCCAGGGGCGCACTTGTCCCTTGTCTCATGCCATTCCTCCCTAGTTTACTCCGCCCTAACTTACTCCGCCCTATCGCCCTTCGGCGCAAAAAACAAATGAAGCCAGATACTATGCCTGTTTTACACAGAGCTCTGATACTTCCTCAATACTTCATCAGTGTATCATACATTTTAGAAAAAGGCAAATTGTAGAATTTACGATTTGCCTTTCTCCCCATCCAATCATGATGCAAGTTCACGGTCAATGTACCCAAATCCTTCCGCTTTAAAGTCTTCAAGCGAAGTGAATTGCTTATCTGCCGTGTTTGTAATCTGATTCCGATAGAATGTCGATAAAGATTCGAAGTCCTCATGAATAATGAGGCTCCGAAACGGAATATGCTGTTTTTGAAAATTTAAGCAACTAATTACAGTTTTCGATGCTTTCGTATTTTCGTTAATGCCAAACACAAATAGGGGTCTTGCTGAATGATCGCCAGTTAACCTGTAATCAACAATCAATTGCCTATCTCTAGTTGGTGTGAAATTAGATTCAACTGCATACTTTTTTGCGTTTGAAAGGATGCAATCCGCAAGGTTTTCAAAGAAAAGTGATTTAACTGTTTCACGACGAAGGATATCTATATTTGATACCTTTGCAACCAATTGTGTAAATTGGAAAATACTTTGTACTAAATTTTCCATGGTCGCAGAAATAAGCAATTCTCCATTTTCCAGCCGCCCATAATTGCTTTTAACAATCCCATTAAGAATATCTAGCTTATTTTTTGATTCCATATCAAAAGTATAAGAGACACGCATAAGTGTATTGCCAAAATCCCGGATCACCCAAGAGTCTCCTGTTTGCTCAAGGTACATGGAGATCATATCTCCGTCTTCGTGGAAAAACGGTGCATAGATCCTTCGAACGTTTGGAGCCACTTCTTCAAGAGATACCAATGAGCCAAAATTTTTCTGTAGAAGGGTTTCCACTTCCAAAGTTCACACCTCCCTACGATCCCAAATCAAAATAGCGACAATTGAGCAATATCAAAATACTTTTCAGCATCCAAAATATTACACCGATTGAAAAAATAGGCTTCAGCTGTTAACAGGTTCATATAATTTCCAGACATATCCTCAATATTAGACGGCTTTTTCCCACGCCCACTCTCTATATCTCTCATAGTCAAAAGATGTGCATGCGGATATGCATGATGGTTGGTATTATTATAATATCCGATTCTTGTAGTGCCATGATAACCATTACACCGCAACAAAAGAAAACCGTTATACATGAGACCAATGGAGAAATCCTGAGGCAATCGAGCTGAATACGCAATAAAAACATTAAATTTTAAATCTTTTTCCTTCGAATAAACCTCAAATCTCTGCGTGATATCCCGATCCGAATAGACAGGCCGTTTGGGAGGAGCAGTAAATCTTTTTTCGCAAGTAATGAGATACTGAATATCCTCATCGCTTGTGAGGTGAAAATCTCCCATAAAGATACCTACTTTCTATTGATTATACCACATATAACCACGGTTTTTCATAAATGTGCCCGAATCGGACACATTTTTTTACCCTCTTCAGCCACCAGATACTCCAAGAAGATCAAAAGCTTGTCCTGGTAGCCATAGTCTCCCGCCTAAAACCGGGCACTTTTTCATCCATTAACTACGCGATGACCTGCAGATCTCTTTCGTCTGGCAAGGAAACTCTCCTTTCCAAATAATTTTATAGATATCGTTTCAGAACTTCTTCTAGCTGGGAGCCATATTGGCGAATATCATAGATGTCCTGAAGCGCATACTTCGTCTCCTTTTTGTTTTCATCAGGGACGATGAGATACTTGACACTATCAGTCAGACGCAGACGACAAATCCATTTTCGGGTATTGCCCTTGTAGAGGACGTTCATATAAGACTCTGTATCCTTATATGTAATATCATGGACATCCGCCAGTTCCACCAGCAGATTTTTCACAATAAAGTAGGCTTCCAGTTCCTCCTCCGTGGTGACAATATTCGGCTCCCGCTTTGTCTCCTCCTCCGGAGCAGCGTCATCTGCCGCAGGCAGTGCAGTGCTGGTATCAGAAACAGATACACTTCCACCAGAGCCACCCAAGGCGGTCTTGATCTTATCATTCATAGTCTCGCTGATATAATCGTTCAGCGCCTTCCGCAATACAGGCCGGAACTTCTCTAACACGTTCTGGGTTTTCGGTCCAGAATAGCACCCCTGAAGGAAAAAGCGGATAAAATCATCAGACGGGTCAGACAGTTGCTTTGTAAATACATCTTTGAATTCGTGAACGTATTTTAGTTCCGAGGCCGTGCTAAAAATGGAATCCACATCAAACTGTGATTTAGAGAATTTTTTCAGTTCCGGGACCTGATTGTCCCGAATGTCCAGAATATTGATGGTGAGGAACGGATCCTCGTCCATCTTATTGGGATTGTCCAAATCAGTATAAAACCTGTAATACTGCCCATTTGTCAAAATGGCAAACTTTGCGGTTGTTGTCCCGAAGTAACGGAAGAGCTGGGAGTCGTGCCGATCCAGATTTTCCGTGATAGACTTGCACTCCACCAAGATCACAGGCTCTCCATCTTTCAAGATGGCATAGTCCACCTTCTCCCCTTTTTTAATGCCCACGTCGGCCGTAAATTCCGGGACAAATTCTTGGGGATTGAATACATCATAGCCCAGCATGGAAAAAAACGGCATTATGAGAGCGGTTTTAGTAGCCTCCTCGGTCTGGAGAGAGTCTTTCATAGACTCGACACGCTTGGCAAACTGTTTCAACTGATCGACAAAATCCATATTCACACACTCCTATCTCTCTATTATGTGTCCGAATCGGACACATTTTTTTTACTCTCTTCGGCCACCAGATACTCCAGGAAGGTCATGAGCTTGTCCTGGCTCGCCGGGGACAGGCTGTTATAGCGCATCACCAAGTAAGGCTGCGCCGGGCCTTCCCCGTGGGGATCTTCCTCGCCCAGCAGTTCGCTGGTGGTTACTCCAAGATACTGGGCAAGGAGCTGAACCTTCTCAACAGACGGGATACTTCCTCGGCTTTCCATTTTGTTTATCAAGTTTATGCCAGCGCCGCTTTCACGGCACGCAATCGTCGGCCTCACACCTTTTGCCACACAGAATTTTTTGATATTTTGCACAAAAATCTCTTTGTCCAAAGGAAGTATCACCTCTTTTGTAATTGTGGAGATTTACAAAATAATCCTATTGCCGAATTATATTATTGACAATCACCAATAGGTGATTTATTATTTACCCATAGGCAAGAAACCGCAGGGCAACAGAGGCGCCAAAATATAACGGGAGCCAAATCCCTGCCGCCTCCGTGGAAAATCAAATAAACTACAAGGCAATTTTATCACGGAGAGGTTCATGTTTCAAGCATTTCAGGAAGGAGGTTTCAAATGGCAAACAACATCAAGCAGCTGCGAGAGGCCGCCGGTATGACCCAGGCGGAACTTGCCGCCAAGATGCGGCTCACCACGCCCTCGATCACCAAATGGGAACTGGGCCGCGCCAATCCCACTTACGACAACCTGATCCAGCTGGCGGAGATCTTCGGCGTCTCCCTGGACGAGGTTGCCGGACGAAAAACCAGCGCCTAGAAAGGAGGTTTTTCACATGGAGAAAAAACAGCTCACGTCGTTTGACGACCTGCCCCTGATTATGACCGTGGAGGAGCTGGCTCCCATCCTGGGCGTCGGCAAGGGCACCGTGTACGAGCTGGTCCGCTGCGGCCGCATCAAGAGCCTGCGGATCGGCACACAGATCCGCATTCTCAAGCCGGAGCTGATTCAGTTTCTGGAGTCTTCAACTCCCCAAGTCAGCTAAATCATACCGCGAAAAGGAGGAAAACACCATGCCGGAGGACTACAGCAATATTTACAAAATTGCTCGCCGGGCGGCTGGTTACACGCAAGAATCCGCAGCCGAGCAACTGGATATCTCTGTCGATAGTGTGCGGGCGTATGAGACCTACCAGCGCACACCGCCCAATGAAATCGTGGAGCGGATGGTTGTCTGCTTTCACGCTCCTCAGCTTGCCTATCAGCACTTGCATGAGACAACCAAGCTCGTGTCGCAGATCATTCCGAAACTGGAGGCCCGGAGCATCCTGGAAGTGGCTGTTCGGATTTACAACCAGATGCGCAGTTTCTCCCAAGGAGCCTGCCTGGAACGCCTGATGGCCATTGCCGAAGACGGGCGGGTCGACGACACCGAGCAGCCGGAATTCGACGCGATTGTCAAGATACTGCGGAGCATCATTCAATCGAGTCTGGAGCTGGAAATCTTCTGCTCGCCTGATTCCGCCATAAAAAAAGAACGCCCTGAGGGTGGAGCCTCAAGGCGTTCGGTTCAGGGACTTGCGTCCGAGAACGATTGCAAGACCATTGTAACACAATCAGCTCAAAATGCAAGCCCCAATTTAACTGGGAAGGAGGTGCCCTTTCCGTGATTACCTGGGGTTTTGTGCTGATCGGCATTTGTACGCTCACCAGCGGACTGTTCCGGCTGGTGGATCGGATTGAAGGGAGGCGGTGAGGATGACCGCATGGAAAACGCTGGATCTGCGGCAGCGAAAGACCTACGGCCCCCATGACGGGGAACTGATCGTGCTGCACATGATCCCGAAATCCGCCTGGGGACGGTCTGAGCGGTATCTCACCGGCCGTTTACAGACTGTGGCAGGCAGGACCTGGATGAACAGCGGCGGGAATGTGGTCTCCCCTGCTGAGCTGCGGAAACATTATGACTTCCGGTGGTTGCGGCTGCCGGAGGACACCATCTGAGAGGAGGTCGGGCCGATGCCCCGAGAACAACGGGCTCCAGCATATTGGGCGGTGGTGCCGGCTCCCGTCCGCCACGACAAGACCTTGCGCCCCAATGCCAAACTGCTTTATGCGGAGATCCAGGCGCTGGCAGATAGCTGCGGCTACTGCTGGGCAACCAACGAGTATCTGGCGGAGCTGTTTGACATTGCAGCCCGTACAGTGAGCGACTTGATCTCCACCCTGGCAAAGCGGGGTTACATCACTGTCGAAGTCCTCCGGGACCCCAAAACCAATGAAGTGATGGAGCGGCGCATCTGGGTGGACAAGCCGGCCACGGCGGAGACACCCCCTCCCGCAAAAAATGGCGATACCCCTCTAGCAGATTTTTGCGGGACCCCTCCCGCCAAAAATGGCGAGGAGAATGATTATAGTAGTCTAAGTAATAATACCCCCCTTACCCCCCAGCGGGGGGATGCGGGTAAACAGCCGCAGAAGAGGCCCAGGCGGAAGCTCAAGGCAGAACCGGACTGGAAGCCAGAACGATTCAAGGCATTTTGGGAGTACTATTCCCATCACGCTCGCGGCGAAAACAAGCAGGGGGCGATCCGGGCGTGGGACAGGCTGCAGCCAAATGATGAACTGATCCGGGTTATGGGCATGGCCCTCCAGCAGCAGGTTGCCAGCGATGACTGGCAACGGGGCATCGGAATTCCCTATGCCTCCACCTGGCTGAACAATGCTCGGTGGCAGGATGCACCCCGCCAGCCGGCCCAGGAAGACAGCGACGAGGAGGGTATTGATGGAATTTGAAAAAGCAATGCAGGCAGCGACGGCCTATCTGACGTTCACGCCACGCTTCATGGACCCGAAGCAGCCGCAGGGTCTCTGGTTCTGCAATACGGTTGCCGAAGTATCTGCAATCCAGATTAATGCGGTCTGCCTGGGCGGCGGCTGTGAGTGGGATGACGTAGTTAAAACAGAACCATTCTTGAAGTTCTTCCCCTTTGTGGTCATCGTCACGCCCAACGCCATTGCCCGCGAGGAGATGGTGAAGCAGCTGCGGCCACGACTGCCGGCTGCCTGTATCTATGTCATCACGGACGCAGGCTTTCGCAACTGCAAGACCTTGGATGAGTTTGTGTCGGCCTATGGCTCCGCTCATCTGCTTGATATATTGGCGGGAGCAGAGGAGCTGCCGGCTTATGGCATCCTCAATCTGGCCCAGGTGGCTCGGAGAGACCTCCGCAAAGTCCCCAGAGTCCTTTCCCGCTTCCCCGTGCTGGACAGAGGCATCGGTGGATTCTTCTCGGGAGAATTGTCTGTCTGGACCGGCAAGCGAGGCGTGGGAAAGAGCACGATCCTTGGCCAGCTGCTCTTAGAGGCAATCGATCAGGGGCATACCGTGTGCGCATACTCCGGTGAGCTCCCCAAGGAACAATTCCGCGAGTGGATTTATCTACAGGCGGCAGGACCGGAACATATCTCGTATGAGACAGACGAGGCCACCGGCAAGCGACTTGCCATGGCAAATCCCATGACGGATCGGATGATCTCCGAGTGGCTGGACGAGCGGTTCTGGCTCTTTGACTTGGAGCGGAACACACGTCACGATCCAGAGACGATTCTGAAGCAGTTCGAGTATGCAAAGATGCGGTACAACGCGGATGTGTTTTTGGTGGATAACATCATGTCCGTCGACTTTGACGGGTTCTCGGACCGGGATTTTAACCGTGTGCAGTCCAAGTTTACGCAAATGCTGGTGACATTTTCCAAGCGCAGAGGGGTCCATACCCACTTAGTGGTCCATCCCAGAAAATCTACCAGTGACACAAACAGCAAGGTCAGCTCCGATGATGTCAGCGGAAGCGGAGACATCACCAACCGGGCCGACAACGTGTTTTTCCTTACAACCCATGCCGCCTCAGACGCAAAGGGGCAACCTGAAACAAAACCCATGCTTCAAATCTTGAAAAATCGGGACTTTGGAGCCAGAGGGCAACAGTGGCTCGATTTTGACCGAAAATCACGACGCTTTTTCCCAGACCGGACCGGTGACGCCAAACGGCCCTATGGTTGGGATATGGCAGCGAGACAGATCTCTCTGATCGATGATCGTGCTGATATTGACAAGATCTTCCCAGAGGGGGGCAAGGTATGATAGTGGGAGACATCCTGACCATCAAACCTAACTTTTACACGGAGTACATGGGCGCCAATGACCAACCCCGCCAAGCCCAAGTGATCTACATACACCCCGAAGGCCGATTTTTCGTCGTCGAATTCCGGAGCGACCTGGACGCACCATGGCGGGAGACGTTCTTCCCCTACACACGGCGGATCGAGGGCATCGTGGACCGGTCTGCGCCGTATTTGCCAAACGAAAAGGAGTTATTTACATGAGAACGATTGCGATTATGAACAACAAAGGCGGCGTCGGCAAGACCGTCACCGCCATCAACCTGGCGGACATCCTGGTCAGGGACTATAAAAAGCGGGTGCTTTTAGCGGACTGCGATGGCCAATGCAATTTGACGGATTTCTTCTTCCCTGCACTGGATGAAGGACTGTCTGTCGCGGAGGTACTGACGGGGACCTGTGAGCCGCTTTGGAGCGATAATATCATGCCGATCCGTGATGGGTTGGACCTGTTGCCAGGTTCGGAGGACCTGTATACGCTGGACCTGCAGGCGCTCCTTTACGGCAGCGACTATGGCGCCAGGTGCCGGATGCGGGATTTTATCAATGCCGTGCAAACTGATGGCGAGGTGGACTATCTAATTTTCGACTGCGCCCCAGGGTATACCTGCGCCACGGTAGCGGCTCTGATGTCCTCGGATGATGTGGTAATCCCAGTGACCGTGGACGGCTTCTCTTTCCGGGGACTGGACACGATGGTACGGCAGATCTCGGGGCTTCGCCGCAATGGGCTGCCGGCTAAAGTGGCGGGCGTACTGATTACCCAGTGGCGGAACACAGATGTGGTGGCGCAGGCGGATGCTCTGCTCCGACAGGGGGAGATCCCTGTTTTCATGACACCCATCCGCCGGACCGACAAAGTCCCGGAGAGCACCTTCGAGCGGGTTCCGCTGGAGGCGTACAGTCCGCGGAGCGCCGCGGGCAGGGACTACCGGATGTGGGTGGAAGAATATCTGGGAGGTGAGCTCCATGGCGTTTGATATCTCCAAATATACGGAGGCTTCGCGGGAGCCTGCCGCCGTGCGGGACATTGGGATCATTACTACCGAGATCTTGCGGTTGAAGCAGGATGCCGGCAACGCTATCTTGAGTATCGGCCAGAGGCTGATCGAGGCCAAGGCCATGCTTCCGCATGGGGAGTGGCTGCCCTGGCTGACGGAGCAGGTCGAGTTTTCTGAGCGTACCGCCCGCAACTTCATGCGGTTGGCGCGGGAATGGACAAATCGGCAAGCGCTTGCCGATTTGGGAGCCGCAAAAGCATTGACGCTGCTGGCTTTACCGCCGGAGGAGCGGGAACGCTTTATGGAGGAAAACCATGTCGTGGACGGTGAGGAGAAGTCAGTCATCGACATGACTTCCCGGGAGCTGGAAAAGGCCGTGAAGGAGCGGGACGAGGCCCTGCACGCGGCGGAGGCGGCCCGGGCGGCCGCGGAGACGGCGGATCAGAGCCGGGCCAAAATGGAAGCGGACATGACGGCCCTCAAGCAACTGCACCAGGCGGCACAGGCCGGGGAGACCCAGGCCCGGGAGGCTCTAGCCAAAGCCCAGGCCGAATTGAAGGCCCTGCGTGAGAAACCGGTGGAGGTTGCTGTAGAGGTAGACCAGAAAGCTCTGCAAGAGGCCCGCCGGGAAGCGGAGACCCGGATGCAGGCCAAAGTGGACAAAGCTGCGGAGGCCCAGAAAAAGGCAGAGGAGCAGCGGAAGAAAGCGGAAGAAGATTTGGCCGCAGTCCGGCAGCAGCTGGAGGCAGCCCGGCAGACGGAACGTCAGGCCGCGATTGCGGGCGACAAGGACCTAGCCCTGTTTGAACTGCTGTTCTCCCAGGGCAACGAGGCCGTGAACAAGCTCCACGGGCTGCTGCTCAAAGTCCGAGGACGGGGAGATATCGAACTTGCCGGAAAGCTCCAGAAGGCCCTGCTGGCTCTGGCGGATGTGACGAGGAGGTGCGCGGAGGAATGACGGACCGGGCAATCGAGCTGTTGGAAGAGCAGCAGCGAAAAGTGAAGGAGCGTTCCGCACCTTGGCTGGTGGCGGAGCAGCTGAAAGATATCTGCCGCCGGGAGTCGCACAGCGCGGAAATCCTGGCGCAGGACCTGGAAAACGCCTCCATGTCCATTACGGAGGCGGAGAAGAAAATCAAGGCTTTTGCAGATGGGCACAGGAGCGGCGGCTTTGCCTGCGTGACGCCCGGGGAGGCTGACGCCATCCTGCGAGAGTTCTACGGTCTTGGCACCCCTGGGGCCGCGGCTGCGGAAAGCGGCTCTCCGAAGATCCTTAATCTGGCGGATTTCCTGTGAGGTGCTGGATATGGACAAGGACTGGAAGACAATCGCGGAGAAATTGCCGCTGCAGCCCAGCGATGACCTGGTGAGCTATGTTGTCAGTGATATCTGCGACGGCGACACGCTGGGAACAGGCATGCTTTTGTTTCACCGCGAACCTGTCACGCTTGCAGAACCGCTCGACGAGATCATGTGCCCGGAGGACTGGGAACTGCGCCGGCGGACGGCAAAGCACCGCTGGGGTGCCTGGTGTACCTGCACCAACTGCGGAGAGGACTTCGAGGCAGGGTATTCCGACGGCGGGATCGTGCTGGAGGAAGGCCCGGATGGCACAACCTACTCCGGCTATGCGGAGCCGGGGCCGGTCTCCACCGTGTATCTGGAGGGCGAGACAGTCCTCTGCCCCAAGTGCTGGACCGCTATTGAGGTGACACGCCGGGCGGCCCTGCGCCGGGGGCGCACCTATCAGGTGCTTCAGGCGGAGGCGGTCAACGTAGACGCCTATACTGTCGTCTTATATTGGCTGGTCAGCCGACATTTTGACGACACCGGAGGCGATCACGTCCTGTTCCTGCCCCACGCCGCTCTGCTGATTGACGGCGACGGGCGGCTGCGGCGGTTTCGCGCCAAGCGGACCGGAAATGATGTACGAGATGTGGTCTGGCTGCCGTGCAGCTCCACCCGGGACCCCATGCAGATGCCGTACTATTCCTGGGAGGCGGCCAACCACCGCAAGATCGGCGGGTGGACACTGGTCCATGTCCCGGGTCTGTACCGGCACACTGGCGAGAAGACGGCGCTGAAGGAATACATAGCTGCCGGCGGCTGCTGGCCCGGAGCGTACCTCCACGTATGGGAGCGGCATCCGCAGGTGGAGAACCTGATGCGGCAGGGGTTCGCCGAAGCGGTAGCCCGCACAATTGATGACACGTTGGACCTTGCCGCCAATGTCCACGACCTCTGCGACGCGCCGCCCATCCCGTGGGTGGACTGGAGGGAAGTCAAGCCACACCGGATGCTGCACATGAGCAAACCGGCGTTCCGGGAAATCTCTAAAAAGCACTGGGGAGCCGCAGATGCGGAGTGCTGGGACAGATACCGGCGTCAGCTCCCCAGTGCTGACGCCATGGACTTCGAATACTGCCGTCAGCGTATCGGCAGCAAGGCCGTAGGGCAGCTCCTGGAGATGGTGGCCGCCGGATGGGAAGATTTGCTCCCCCTGCCTGTGGTCCGGTATCTGGAGAGACGGGGAGCCGTTAAAGATGGTGTACAGATGCTGATCGACTACCGCAAAATGCTGCGGGACGCGGAGATGGCGGAAACGGAAGAGACACTTTGGCCGCGCGATTTGCTGGCCGCCCATGAGCGGATCACCCAATTCTGGGCCGACCATTTCAAGGCATCGTATCAGCTGGGATTCACCAGCACATTCATCCGGTTTCGGGAGCTGGAATGGACGGACGGAGATCTGTGCATCGTCCTTCCCCGTGTGGAGGAGGACTTGGTCTCTGAAGGAAAGGTCCTGCGCCACTGTGTCGGCACCTACGGCAGTGCTCACTGCTCTGGCAAACCCGTGTTTTTCGTGCGGCACCGCCGCAGGCCGGAGCGGAGCTATTATACCCTGCAGATCAACATGAACGGGACGATCCCAAAGGAACTCCAGCTCCACGGATACGGCAATGAGCGCCACGGAGACCACAAGCAGTATGCCCACAAAATCCCGCGGAAGGTCCGGGAGTTCTGTGACCGCTGGGAGCGGGAGGTCCTGACACCCTGGTTTGCGGCACAACGTACAGGGGCAGAGCGGCCAGCCAAGAAAAAACAGAAAGCAGGGAGGATCGCCTGATGCGGATCATCAAAACCGGAGACCCCTGTCCGCTCTGCGGCCGCCCGGTGACCGCAGAGGACCGGGAAACGTTGGACCAGTTGACGGCCATCGCACAGATGCTGGAGCGCCTTGGCATTGATATCGCTGCGGGTGCGGCGGAGAAAGGAGAAGAATATGAGTGAGCAGGGATATGAGCGGAAAAAGGACTTTGTGAACCATGCTTTAAGCCGCTGCGTGGCGTCCATGTACCCCAACGTGTGCCGGGTGGCCTACCACACCCGGGACACCGACGAGGGTCTGCGGGAGACCGCCATGATCTACCTGGCCGGGGGCTACTCCCGGCGGGTAGACGTGACGGGGCTGGACCTGCCGGCCACCCTGGACGCCGTGCTGGCGGTGTTCCGGGAGGCGGCGTGAGATGGGCCGCTATACGGGCCGGGAGCGCCGCCAGCGGGCGCTGTACCGGCTGGCCATCGTCGTTTGGATCATCGTGCTGGCCCTAGTGCTGTGCATGGACACGGCAGGATAGGAGGCGGCTATGGAGACAGTTGACTTGATCAATGCCCTGCGGCGGATGGCTCCAGAGACCGGAGGCCTGCCCTGTCTTGGATGCGGGCATGAGCACGGCTGCAGTGTCCACGGCTGTGCTGTCCTCAAAGAGGCGGCGGACCGGTTGGAAAAACGCTATCGAGGTGCTAGGGGCCATTGTAAGCCGGTGATTGCTGTAGCACCAGACGGCAGCTGGACCCGCTATGTGTCCATCAAGGAGGCGGCCCGGATCGTGGGCGTCAACCCGGCCCAGATCAGTACGGCGTGCGTTACAGGACAGCGGTGCGCCGGCCAGTATTGGAAAAAAGAGGAGGGATAAGGTGAGACCGATTGATGGTGATTACATAAGCGATGCCCTAGAGGCAGAGCTTTGCCGGGAGGGCGATGATCTTGAGGATCGGCAATGGGCCTATGGCTATGCCGCGGGAGTGAGTTTTGCAGTCCGTAAACTCGCGGAAGCCCCCACCCTCACCCCGCCGAACGGGTGGGTGAGCGTGGAGGAGATGCTGCCACCAGAGCATGAGCCGGTACTGTGTATTGTGAACGGGAAGCCGAAGCCGAACATCACACTGGAGGAGGCGTATCAGCTTGGATCATGGAATAAAGCTGACGGCTGGATCATTGATGAATACCTGGACTGGGAAGATGCTGATGTCTCGTGGTGGATGCCCCTTCCGGAGCCGCCGGGAAAGGAGACAAGCATGAGGCTGATTGATGCTGATGAATTATTAGTATTTCCGTACTCTGAAAGCGCAGGAACGGATGAGCAAATAGAGGACTGGATCGAAGAATGCGGTCTTTCTGATGAAGAGGTTATAGACAGGGCCAAAAAGCTATGTTGGATGGTTATTGAGGGATTTGTAAATGTAATAAAAACCGCGCCCACCCTCACCCCGCCGAACGAGACCCCACCCTGCTATCAGCCGGACGGTGACGGATGCGCCTATCAGTGTTACGACGGGGACGACGAGCCAATCGACAAATGCAAAGAGTGCCCATTGTGCTACTCCGATAAACAGAGGCACCTTACCCCGCCGAACGAGCCGCTGACGCAAGCGGACCTTGATAGCATGGACTATGACAAGGTATGGCTTGACTATGGTGCTGACGGAGAGTGGGCGCTGGTGGTAAGCGGCCGAATCTATTCCCTGGCGGTCCTGGAGGGGGCCGGGTTCGAGGACATCTTGCGGGACGAGGTAGACGGTGAGACCATGGATCGCCCCAGTGGAGACTATGCCGTCTACCGCCGCCCGCCGGAGGGAGAGGAGGACACCTGATGAAGTGCAGAGATTGTGAGAAATGGGGATGGGGAGACGATGAAGGGACCCCTGTTTGGGGGTGGTGCTGGAAATATACATCTTGCCCAGATCCGGATATTGATAGGAGTTGTCCGGATTTCTCCCCTAAAAAGCCGGATATCTCCACAACACTCTCCACACTCCAGGCCGAAAACAAGAAGCTGCGGGCCGAGCTGGAAAACTACCGCAAAGGCCATCGCGAAGAAGCAATCTCCGCCCTGTCCCCGCCGAACGAGTGGGTAAATCGAGCGAGAGAGCTTGATGAGCTTTACACAAAGCTCCAGATCATAACAGGCTTTACAGTGGAGCAACTGCTAGAAATGTTCGCCGCCGGATACACGCTGGAAAAGCCGGATTACTCAAAATCATTTGAAGAGATGGCGAGTTTGGCCGAAACCACCCCGCCGAACGAGGCGCTGACGCAGGCAGACCTTGATAGCATGGACTATGACAAGGTATGGATTGACTATGGAGACAACGGAGAGTGGGCACTGGTGGTAAGTGGCCGGATCTATTCCCTGGCGGTCCTGGAGGGGGCCGGGTTCGAGGACATCTTGCGGGACGAGGTAGACGGTGAGACCATGGATCGCCCCAGTGGAGACTATGCCGTCTACCGCCGCCCGCTGGAGGGAGAAGTATGAAGCCGATTTTATTCAATACCGAAATGGTACGGGCTATTCTGGATGGCCGGAAAACCGTAACCCGGCGGCCGGTAAAATTTGGGAGAGGGCGAAACCCAAAATGGTCGGGGTATGTCCCGGACGGGGGCGTATTGTACGGAAGTAATAACATCCCAGCGGCGAAAGCACCATACCAGGCCGGTGACATTCTGTGGGTGCGGGAGACGTGGACGTCTGTGCCAGGCGGGAGCTATATCTACAAAGTGTCCGTGGAGTGCCCTGATGCTTGGCGTGGGACCTGGCACCCCTCCATTCACATGCCGAAAGAGGCCGCCCGGCTGTTCCTGCGGGTGGTAGCAGTGTGGGTGGAGCGCCTGAAGGATATAACCCCGGAGCAGATAGACGCCGAAGGGTGCAAGGAATGGACGTACAGTGCGATGACTGGAGAGCCTCTACCGAGTGGCCCATCCTGGTTTAGGATTGCGTGGGACCGCACCATCAAGCCTTCGGACCTCCCTGCTTACGGCTGGGAGGCAAATCCCTGGGTATGGGTCATTAAGTTTGAGCGGATCAGCCGCCCGCCGGAGGGAGCAGAGGACGGTAATGTCTAAAAAAACGGTTCGGTTCCCAAGTTTCAACGTATCTCTTTCGGACGCAATCGAGATTGCGAAGTATCACCTGAACGATCCAGATATCGCCATGCAGTCAAAAGTAATGGCAATCGAGAGGGTGGCAGAGATGGAAACACACAACAGCATCACGAAGAATGATCTTGTCGGTGCGCTCCGATGGATTTATGAGCACTATGATCTTTTATCGGTTTTGTGAGGTGACGGCAATGTTTACGGTTGATGACGGCCTTTACTTCCCGTGGGAGGGATTTGTCTGCTGCTAAGTAACAACGATTTGAATACCATCCAAGCTGCCTTAGATACTGGGATGGAGACCGTAATGACCCGAACTCTTGGAGATTTCCGCATCACGGTCTCCACATCCAGAGCCCCGCCTGTTTGGCATCCGTTTCTTATGCTTGCCCGTCTGGAGATTTGGGATGGGCACATATATTCTACAAAGTGGTGTGTCAGTGCGGAGGAGGTGCAGCAGTTTGCGGGGAGATAATCAGTCCTTGTGGTATTGTGTACGCCAGCGGGCAGGCCCTCTTGTCAAGGAGTGCCGGGCACTGCGGCCACGGCTGAGTGCAAATGATACGCCATACCAGCGGAATGAAAAAAATAAAATTCTTCGGCCACCCAGAGACAGCAGTGTCTGCCGAACGCGTGTAGACCGACTGGAGCTGCGGCTGGCGCTGTTTTGCTTTGTAGGGATCGTGTACACACTGACCTTTGATCCATATCACCTGCCGGATCGCTTCTCTGATGTCCGAAAACGGTGGAGATCGTTCCTGCGGCTTCTCAACCTGTGGAAGCCAAACTGGTCCCGGGATTATATCTATCTGATTGAGGGCAGGCATGGAGACCACCGCTATCATATCCACTTGGTCCTCCGGAACAGCGATTTTTCTCCGGCCGAGATCCGCTATCTTTGGAAATACGGCGAGGTAGATGACGAGCCTCTGCTGTTGGGACCATACGATACCTACAGGCGCACCGCCAAGTATTGGAACAAGGAGGCGTCAGACGGAATTACGGTTCCCGTGGGTGCCAGGACCTGGGTTGCCAGCAGAAGTCTGAATGCCAAGCTGCCGCCTTTGGAAATGTGGCGGAGTACAAGCGGTGAAATCGAGTCCCCACAAAATGTACGGGTGCAGGGAGGCAATCAGACAGCCAACGAATTCGGGGTGTATCTCTACAAGTGGTGGATCTCAAACAGTGCTTTTATTTTAAATAAATGACTCTTATCTTGAAATATAGTTGAATAACTCACAAATCTAAACGAAAGTGAGGGAGACCCGTTGCAAACGTGCAATGAACGTGTTAAACTGTCCATAAAGAAGGGACGGTATGTCTGCCCCAACTGCAACTGCATCACGAACCAGAAGGCCAGCTCTGAGACCAGCGCCAGCCGCTTGATTCTCTGGTGCCGTAATTGCAAGGCAGAATATCTCGTGAATATCGAACATGGCCAGTGCTTTCTGATAAGCCGGTGCCGATGATCTTCCTGTGGAGAAGACGTCGGTGCCGGCTTTTTGTTTTGCCCGGAGGTGATAGCCCATGGCACAAAAGCCGTTGCGTCCATGCCGACATCCTGGGTGTACGACCCTGGTCACTGGCGGCTATTGTGATCTCCACCGCCCCAAGGACAGCCGCAGCGATGCGGCCAAGTCCTGGCACTGGATGTACCTGACTCCAGAGTGGACGGAGGACCTGCGGCCCGGACAGCTCCTTCGCGAGCCCTTTTGCCGGGAATGTGCCCGGCGCGGAGACCGGACGCCGGCCACGGAAGTGGACCACATCCAGCCGCACCGCGGAGACTGGGCAGTGTTCACGGACCGCAGCAATCTCCAGAGCCTTTGCCATTCCTGCCATAGTCGCAAGACGATGGCCGAAATGCAGCAAAAGCGAGGCGCTTTGCGTGCCCGCTGGCAGCGATGACCAGCGGAACGCTTGGGCGCACGGGCGGGGCGGGTGCGTGTGCGCGGTGTTTCCTTGCACCCCTCCCCCCGGCAAAAAAAGTTTGGGCGGCCGGCCGCAAGACCGCACGCCCCCCTTCGTGCAAGATTTTTTCCCCATGGGGATACATGGCGTGTCAGATTCGGACACGCCGGCCAGAAAGAGAGGGAGTGTATGGTTCGGCTGGAGTGTGGCCTGCGGGGCGCCCGGAAGTATTGCGCCTCGCATCCAGGCTGGTGCTGTGGCGATTGTCCGGCACGAGACCTCTGCGACCGGGCCTGCCGGAATACGCCAAAGCGATGCGGGTACGCTGTGCCGCGGGAAACGTGCCATTTTTATAAGCCTTCAAAAATTATGGGAAAGGAAGGGATCCGCAATGGCGGGTAAGCGGCAACCGCTGGCCGTTCTGCAGGCCAACGGAAGGAAGCATCTGACAAAGGCAGAGATCGCGGAGCGGTCCGCAGCGGAAGTCCATCTGAAAAAGCCGAAGCGGATCTCCGTTCCCGCATGGCTGCCGGAGGACCTAAAGGGAGATTTCCGAAAAATCTCCAAGGAGCTGTTGGACGCGGACCTGGGCGCATCGCAGCTGGACCGGGACACCATTGGCAGGCTGGTCGTGGCGCAGGCGCAGTACGCGGCAGCCACTCGCATGGTGCGGGACTCGCTGGATCAGGAAAACACGGAAACCTGCTCCTCCTGGTCCACTCTGCAGGAAAAGTATTTCAAGCAGGCCCGGGCCTGCGCAAATGATCTGGGCCTGACCATCACCAGCCGGTGCCGTCTGATCGTCCCCCAGGGAGGCGGACAGGCAGAACAAGAAAATCCGTTCCTGGAGCTGATCTCCGGAGGAGCTGAGCGCCGTGCCTGAGCTGGTATGGCTGACACCGTTCATCCATGTCCCTGCTCCGGAGGATGGCGCGGAGCTGCGGTACAGCCAGGATGCTGCAGACCAGGTTCTGCGGTTCTTTGGGCTTCTGGTATTCGGGCAAAACGACTGGGCGGGCAAGCCATTCCAGCTGCTTCCCTGGGAGGAGCAGCTGATCCGGGAATTTTACGGCGTTCAGGTGCGGGACGATGACGGCACTTGGGTGCGGTATCGGCGGTACCTGTACAACGAGATCCCCAAGAAAAACGGCAAAAGCGAACTGGCGGCAGGGCTTGGACTTTATCACCTGTTGGCGGATGGGGAGCAGCTGCCGAACGTTGGAATCTTCGCGGTGGATAAGGAGAACGCCGATATTATCTATAAATGCGCCAAGTACATGGTGGAGCACACCGCCCTGAGCCAGCCGGCCCACCGGCCCCTGGCCTGGTGCCGGGACAGCGTGCGGGAGATCCGCACCCGGTTCGGCGGGGTGATGAAGGTCTACTCCGGCGACGTTGACAACAAGCACGGGCCTTCCTTTTCCGCCATCCTCTGTGATGAGCTGCACGCCTGGAGCGGCCGTGCGGGCCGGGATCGGTGGAACGTGCTGACCACCGGCTCTGATGCCGCCCGCCGGCAGCAGACCGTGCTCGTACTGACTACGGCGGGCAATGACCCGGACCGCACCTCCATCGGTTGGGAAATCCACGAGAAATGCCGGCGGATTCTGGCGTGGCGCCGGGGAGAGCCGGAGCGCCCTCTGGACGTGGACGACACGGAATGGCTGCCGGTGATGTATGGCGTCTCGGTGCTGACCGGGGATGACCCGGACCGGATCGCGGCCCTGGATATCTACGACGAGGCTCTGTGGAAAACCTGCAACCCCTCCTATGGCGTGACCATGCGGGCGCGCAAGTTCCGGGCGGAGGCCCGGGCGGCCAGGCAGAGCGAGGCGGCGGAACGGAATTTCCGGTGGCTGCGGCTGAATCAGTGGATCTCCACGAAGGACGTGGGCTGGCTGCCGTTGACGCTGTATGACAAGACGCAGATCGGCCCCTCCGCCAAGGCGGAGCGGGATGCGTGGATACAGGAGCACCTGATCGGGAAGACCTGCTATGGCGGCCTGGACCTGTCCGCCACCACGGATCTGACGGCCTTTGTTCTGACATTCCCGCCCCAGGAAGGGTTAGATACCTGGGTGATGCTGCCCCGGGCCTGGCGCCCTCTGGACGGCGTGCTGGAGGCGGAAACACGCGACCATGTCCAATACCGGGACTGGGAGCGGGCCGGCTTCCTGACGCTCTGTCCCGGGGACATGATCGACTACACCATGGTGGAGCAGGCCGTCTATGAGGCCGTGGAGCTGTACGACCTGCGGTGCGTGGGCGTTGACCCGTTTATGAGCCGGACCCTGGTGTCCCGGCTGACGTCCCCGGTCAATGACGCCGGCGAGGAAAAGCCGTGCGTCAGGTGCATTGACGTCCCGCAGGATATCCGGAGGATGTCACCGCCCACCAAGGAACTGGAGCGGCTGATCCGGGGGCACAAGATGCTCCACATCCACAACACCTGCGCCCGGTGGTGCTTTGGCAATGCCCGGTGCTATGTGGACGCCAACGAAAACCAGAAGCTCATGAAGGACCGCAGCATCGGCCGCATCGACATTGTGGTGGCGTGGGTGATTTCCCTGGCTACAGCCATCATCATGCGGGGGCAGAAGGACTATGACACGCGACATTTGAGAGAGGACTGGGGCTTATGACAAACGAGGAGCGCCGGGAACGGCGCGAGGCGCGGCGGAGAAAGGCCGCAAATCTGCTGGGGCTGTATCTGGAGGATCTGCTGCTCCTGGCCGGAAGCGGCTGTTTTACGGCCGCCGCGGCGCTGGCCGCCGGCTGCGCGGCTGCCCTGGCCACGGCGGGCGCGTGCCTGACGGTCTACGCGCTTGTGGTGGCCCGGTCCGCCGGAAGGAGGTGAGGGAATGCTGCTGCGCAATGCCATGCGCCGCCCGCGGGCGGTGGAGTACGGCAGCCTGTCGTGGGAGGACCTTAACCGGCAATTCCGGAAGATCTTCCTCTCCGGCGGGCCGTATGACACCGGTATCCGGGGCGCGGAGCGGCTGAGCCCCGTGGCGGCGGCCCACCGCATCCTGTGCAACGACTTCGGCATGATCCCCTTCTCCCTCTACCGCAAGAACGGAGACGCCCGGGAGCCGGTCCAGGATCCTGACTTGGACCTTGTTTTCAAGCTCCGCCCAAGCGTGGACCGGACGCCCTACATGCTGGGGCGCACAGTCATGTCTAATGCTTTCTGGCATGGCTTCGGCGCCGTATGGAACCGGCGCGGACCGGACGGACGGATTTTGGAGCGCATCCCCCTCCCTTCGGACTGCTGCTCCATCCGGCAGGACCAGACAACGGGGCAGTATTACTACGATTACAGCGTGGACGGAGAGTTCCGGACCTTCACGGGGTATGAGCTGAGCTTCCTGTTTTTTGAGAGCTATGACGGCATCCGGGGCCGGGGCTTCCTGAATCTGGCCCGGGAGACCATCGGCGCGGAGGGCGCCGCCCAGCAGTACGGCCGGAAGTTCTACCAGAACGGGGCGATGATCTCCGGGATCGTGGAGGTGGACACGGACCTGGGAAAGGAAGAGCGCGACCGGGTCCGAAACGAGTTTGCCAAATACAACCCCTACGGCGACGATGCCTTCAAGGTGGCGGTGCTTGGCCGTGGATACAAGTACACGCCCATCGGACTGAACCAGAAGGACAGCCAGTACATCGAGAGCCGGACCTTCAGCGTGGAGGAGGTGGCCCGCTTCTCCGGAGTGCCCAAGTCCATGCTGCAGAGCGGCAAAGAGAGCTTTGAGAGCAACCAGCAGCAGCGCATTGTATTCGTTACGGATGTGCTCATGCCCTACATCGTGCAATGGGAACAGGAGAATTCTTACAAGTGCCTGTTCCGGCAGCAGCGGACGGACGGCCTTTACTTCAAGGGGAACCCGGCGGTGCTGTTGCGCGGGGACGACAAGAGCCGGGCGGAGTTCCTGACCACGATGATCCAGAACGGTATGCTGAACCCGGACGAGGCCCGGGCCCTTGAGGAGCGGGCGCCTATCCCCGGAGGCTGGGGGCAGACGTTCTTCATCACAAAAAACCTGGGCTCCATGGAGTCCGTGGCGAAAGGAGAGCCTACAAATGGTTGATATTTCAATTCGTGGAGAGCTTTGGGACGATGACAGCGCCGACGTCCTGCGCTGGTGGGGGTTCCGGGACATCACGGCCCCCATGGACATCCGGACGGCGCTGGAGTCCGCCGGCGGGGACGAGGTGACCGTCCTGGTCAACTCACCGGGCGGAGACATGACGGTGGGCGCGGAGATCCGCTCCATACTGCGGCGGTATCAGGGTAAGACCACGGCCCTGTTCCAGGGCTACGGCGCCAGCGCGGCCACCCTGGCGGTGTCCGCCTGCTCCGTCATTCAGAGCGAGCCGGGGGCGCTGTTATGCTACCACAACCCCAGCGGGACCACAGATGGAGACTTCCACGAGATGCGGCGCAGCGCGGAGGCCCTGCGGAATGCCCGGGACTGCATCCTGGAGATGTACACCGCCCGAAGCGGCAGCCGCTCCCGGGAGGAGCTGATCTCCCTGATGGATAAAAATATCTGGATCACCCCCACCCAGGCAAAAGAATACGGCCTGATCGACGGGATCGTGGCGCTGGAAGGCGTCACAGAGCCGGAGGGGGACCCGGCGGCATTCGTGGCGGCGGCCGGCCGCATCCGGCTGACGGCGGCCATGCGGGAACGGTACCGGCGCCATGTGGCGGAGGACCGGGAGGCCGCCGCGCGAGACTGTGAGGCAAAGCGCATCCTGGCCCGGCTGGGGACGCTTGCAAAATACTGAGAATACGGAGGACGATTATGGACTACATGGAGAAGATCACGGAGCTGCGGGCCAGCAAGGCCAAGCTCAACAAACAGGCCCAGGCCCTGGTGACCGAGGGCAAGTTCGAGGACGCCAATAAACTGGCGGACCAGATGGAGGGCATCAACAAGCAGATTCAGGCGGTGGAGCGGCTGCTGGACGAGAGCCGGAAGCACGCCGTCCCCCTGGACGGCAAGTATGACGGCATCCTCCACGACGAGGGGACCGGAACGCCCAAGGATGGGAAAAAGGATGCCGTGAAGCCCTTTGCCACCCTGGGCGAGCAGCTGAAGGCCGTCTATGACCTGCGAAAGGGCCTGGTGGCGGACGAGCGACTGGAGAAAGTCAACAACGCCGCCGGCGTCACCGGCACCAACGGCCCGGACGGCGGCTTCGCCCTCCAGGAGGACTTCGCCGGGGCGATCCTGGAGAGCGCCGTGCGGCAGAGCCCCCTGCTGAACCGCCTGGACCGGTACACCTGCTCCAGCGCGGCCAACGCCATGCGGTGGCTGCACGCAGACGAGACGGATATCTCCACCAGCGTGTTCGGCGGCATTCAGATGTTCTGGGCGGCGGAGGGTGCCACGGTGGCGGCCAGCAAGCCCCAGTTCCGGGAGATGAAGCTGGATCTGGAGAAGATGATGGGCTTCTGCTACTGCACGGACGAGATGCTGCAGGACGCCGCTTTCCTGACCGGCTTTGTGGGCAACGGCTTCACCCTGGCGGCGGACCGGCTGCTGACGGAGAGCGTCATTTCCGGCGACGGCGTGGGCAAGCCCCTGGGCCTCCTGAACTCCGGGGCCGTGATCGTGGTGGACAAGGAGTCCAGCCAGGCCGCCGGAACGTTCCAGGGCGCCAACGTCATCAAGATGCAGGCCCGGGCCATGCCCCGGGGCCGGGACCGCATGGTGTGGCTGATGCATCCGGACCTGGAGGAGCAGCTGCCGTATCTGGCCATCCAGAGCGGCGAAGCGGCTAAGTTCCTTTGGAACCCGGAGGGGGGCCTGGGCAACTTCGACACCCAGCGGGTGCTGAACAAGCCGGTGCTGTTTGAGGACAGCTGCCCCGCTCTGGGCAGCAAAGGCGACGTCATGCTGGTGGACCCGATGCAGTACATCCTGCTGAGCAAGGGCACCGCAAAGCAGGACTGGTCCATCCATGTGGAGTTCCTGACGGACCAGAACTGCTTCCGCATGGTGTTCCGCTGCAACGGCGCCCCCAAGGTGAACAAGCCCCTGAAGATCAAGAACAGCTCCAAGACCCGCAGCCCCTTTGTGGCGCTGGCCGCCCGTACATAAGGAGGACAGTATGAATCGGATTTGTGAAGAAGTGCAGTACCTGGACGTATTCGCGCCCCAGGCGGTGGCTACGGCCACGAAAAAGACCAGTACCTTTGTGGACACCACCGGCGCGGACAGCGTGGAATTCCTGATCTACACCGGCTCCCTCGCCAGCGGGAAGAAGCTGACGGTGGGCGTCCAGACCTCCGCGAACGCCGGCGGCTCCAGCCCGGAGGAGGCGGAAAAGATGGTATTTACCGCATCCGGCTCCACCCCCGGCCTCGCCGTGGTGAGCTACAGGGTCCGGGGAGACCGTGGCCGCTATGTGGGCGTCACCTTCCAGCACGACGCCGGCTCGGAGGTGGACTGCGCCGTGCTGGCCGCTGTGCGGCCGATGTACCGGCCGCCGGAGAACAGCTGGCAGCTGGTGGTGTAAGTCATGACATCCTGGAGCGAGGCGATCAAGGCCCGGCTTATGGCCTACTGCCGGATCGACGTGCCGGAGGATGGAGAAGAGGACCTGCTCAAGACCCTGTATCTCTCCGCTGTCGCGTATCTGGCGGGCGCGGACATCTCTGAGCCGGAGGCGGGCACGCCCAGGCGGGCCCAGTACGACCTGTGCGTGAACGCCCTGGTCCTGGACGCCTATGACAAGCGGGGCACCACCGTCAGCGGCTCGGCGCTGACCGACAACCGGGAATACCGGGGGACCTTCCTGCAGCTGCAGGCCACGGAGCCGGTGTCCGAATCGGAAACATGAAAAGGGCCGCCCCGGCGGAGGCCGGGGCGGCGGGGCAATCATACGGGATCGCCGTGGTGCCAGAGATATACAATGGGACTCACCGGTCTGTGACGCCGAGGCGCTGCTTCAGGGCATCCTGGAGGACCTGAGAGAAGTTGACACCGGCTTTTTCGGCCAGGTCATTGAGCCAGCTTTGAAGCGTGACGTTCTTGCGGACGGTTCGCATGTCGTTGGCCCGGCGGTAGGCATCAAAGTCCACCAGGGCATAGGACGCCGTCTGAGGCGGCGCACAGGCGGGAAGCGCCGCAGACGGCGCCGGGATTTCACGGCCCAGATCCTGGGCGGAGATCCCCCAGAGACCGATAGCGTCCGCGGCCATGTCGATGGCGTCGGCGAGATTCTTCCCCTCCGTATTGATATCCAGATCCGGCACGTAGACCACATAGCCGTTTTCGGACGGCGTCAGGATGATGGGATAGGCTTGTTTCATGAGAATTCCTCCTTTTGCGGAGCGGCGGGGCTGTTTTACAGCCCGCACCGCTTGATGATGGCTTTCGCCAGCTGTTCATCAATTTCTTTGTGTCTGGGGACCGGCTCGATCCGGGTCCCGTCTGTCATGATGATATGGTTCCCGCCCTGACGGAATACCCACCACTTTTGGGCGTAGAACCGTTTCAGCAAATCTTTCTGTTTCATTTCCGCCTCCTGCTCTTTATTTGTATTATACGCATTTGACGCGCATAATTCAAGGGGCGGTAAGAAAAAAAGGAGAAAATTATGGCGGTTGTCAGTGCCGGGGAGCTGCGGAACCGGGTGGAGGTGCTTCGCCGGACCGGGCGGATCAACCCGCTGGGGGAGCAGACATACGACTATGAGGCGGAGCGCCGGGTGTGGGCCAAAATCGTGCCCACGGCCGGGCGGGGCGAGGCTGTTGAGGGAGACATGGAGCGGGCGGAGGTGACCCACCGGATCACCGTGCGCCGGGCCTCCATCCCGAACCTGACGACGGACCTGCGGCTTCGCTTCCGGGGGCAGGTCTACGAGGTCCAGTATTTTTACCCCAACTACCGGGACAGCGGTTTCCTGGATCTTTACGTAAAGCTGGTGATTGAAGATGGCATCCACGGGTTTTGATACGGCCTCGCTCCAAAGGCTGGGCCGGGACCTTCTGCGGTGCGGAGAGGCGTATTCCAAGAAGGAGAAAAAATTTCTCCGCCAGGAGGGCTCCAAACTGCTGAGAAAAACCAAAAAAGAAGCCAAGCGGGTCGGCAAAAAGACCGGCAATTATCAGAAATCCATCAAGCGCGGCAAGCCCTATTCCTATCGCAGATCAAATGCCATCCGGGTGTATTCCTACGCCCCGCACGCACATCTGATCGAGGAAGGTCACCGGATGGTGACGCACGATGGACAGGAAGTCGGGTTCGTGCAGGGGCATCATGTCTTTGAGACTGCCGCACGGGACTTTGAACCGCAGTTCCAGTCGGACTTGGACGATTTTTTAGAAGGGACGGTGCGGCTGTGATCTCCTTACAAGCGGTCAATCGGGCAATCTGCGCACTGTATCAAAAGGCCCTGAACGCCGCCGGCACCGGCGCCGAGCTGGTGGCGGAGGACGTGTCCAAGCCCATCATCCGGCCCAGCGGCAAGGTGGAGCTGGAGGACGGATCGGACACCCGGCTCCTGGCTTCCGGCCGGGAGCGGACGGTGACCTTCCGGCTGTACTACTTCGCCAAGGACCGGGACCGGCCCAAGCTGGAGAACCTGGCGGTGCGCGGCGCCATCGGGGAGGCGTTTCTGGATGGGATCACGGTGGAGGACACCTATCTGGGCATTGACGAGGGCGTGTCCTTTACCGTGACGGACGGCGTGCTGGTGGCCTCGCTGGAGCTGACGCTGACGGAGCCGGTGCCGGAGGCGGACGCAGAACCCATGGAAGAGCTGAATTTGGATTTGGAGGTAACATGAAATGGCTGTAACACTGCCGAAAATTCTGGTCACATTTACACAGCTGGCCACATCGTTCATCCAGCGGTCCGCCCGGGGGATCGCGGTGCTGATCGTGCGGGACGACACCGCCGGGACCGGAAAGACGTTTTTCCAGTACGGAGACGCCACCCAGGTGAGTGACACGGAGTTCACCCCCGCCAACCAGCAGTATATCAAGGACGCGCTGTCCTTCGGCCCGCTGCGGGTGAGCGTGGTGAAAATCAAGACCGCGGACGATCTGGCGGCCGCGGCGGCGATCTTCACCCAGTATGAAAAGACAGGCTGGGTGACCTTTGCGGAGGGGAGCAGCGACGACTGGTCGGACCTTACCAGCTGGATCAAGGCCCAGGAAGCGGCGTACAAGAGCTGGAAGGCCGTCTGCTTCAAGGCCACGGCGCCGGACTCCATGCACATTGTCAACCTCAGCAACGAGAAGGTGACCTTTGCCGATACCCGGGGAGAGGTGAGCGGAGAGAAATACTGCGCCTCTCTGGCGGGCCTGCTGGCATCCTGCAATGTGGAGCAGGGCGCCACCAACAAGCTGTGTCCGAATCTGACACGGGTGGCGGTGCCGGAGGATCCGGATACCGCGGTGGGGGCGGGAAAATTCCTGCTGATCAACGACGATGACGAGGTCCGGGTGGGCGTGGATGTGAACGCCCTGACCACCACCAACGGCACAACCCTGACGGAGGACATGAAGTACATCGAGACCGTGGAGGCCATGGACATGCTGCGGGACGACATCACCGCCACATTCCGGGACGAGTACCTGGGCAAGTACCGCAACAGCAAGGCCAACCAGATGCTGTTCATTTCCGCCGTGAACTACTACTTCGACACGCTGGCGGCTGCCGCCAGCAACTACGTGCTGAACCCGGACCACGACAACAAGGCCGGCATTGACGTGACCGCCCAGCGGAACGCCTGGATCGGGTCCGGGAAGGCGGAGGCCGCGGACTGGGACGACGCCACAGTGATGGCGACGCCGTTCAAGCGGATGGTCTATCTGGCGGGAGACGTACAGATCCTGGGCTGCATGGGCGGCCTGGAGTTTGCCGTCACCCTGATGTAAGGAGGACGTATGAGCAAGAGGACAGAGAAAATGCTGCACGGGTCCTGCAGCGAGGTGTATATCAACGGCGTCCGGGATGATCTTGCCACCAAGATCGAAGTGAAGGTCACCGGCGATTTCGAGGACGGCGCGTTCTGCGGGGATTACGGGACCTTCCCCATCTACAACGGATACGCCATCGAGGGAACCATCACCGACAAGAAGCAGGACAGCTCGCTGGAGACCGCCATCACGGAGGGGTACCGCACCGGCATCATGCCGGACATCGTGCTGATTACCGCCCTCACCAACCCGGTGAGCAAACAGACGGAGCGGTGGAGCATTTCCGGCGTGGTGTTCACCGAGGTGGCCCTGGCCAATATTGAGGCCAAAAAACCCGTGGACCGGGAGCTCCCCTTTAAGGCGGAGCGGTGGAAGAACCTGGAGGCGATCTCATGAGCAGGAAAATCACATTTGACGAGCTGGTGGCCCGGCGGGAGCAGCGGGAGAACGACAAGCTGAAGGTGGGGATGCTCACCATTCCCGGAACCAGCGTGGGCCTGGAGGCCCGGATGCCGCCCCAGAAGGCGGTGCTGGAGCTCTATGGCGAGCTGGGCAGCGCCAAGGACGCCCTGGAGGCGCTGTGCTGCGGCAACCATGCCCTGTATGTATGCTGTCCCCAGCTGCAGGACCGGGCCCTGCAGAAGGAACTGGGCGTGGACGAAAATCCCATGGGTATTCTGGATGTCCTGTTCACACCGGTGGAGCAGGACCAGCTGGGCGGCGAGGCCCTGCGGTTCCTGGGACTGCTCCCTCCGCTGCCGAAAAGCGCCAAGGATACCAGCTCCGACGGGGAGCCGGCTGCGGACCCGGGGCTTGAGACGGTAAAAAACTGATTGCCCGCGACCCCATGCTGGAGCTGATGGCATTTTACGCCGTGCGGGGCGTGCCGCTGGACGTGCTGGCGGCCGCCACACCGGCGGAGCGGGGCTTTCTGCAGGGGGCGCGGGCATTGTACTACGAAGAGCAGGCGGCGCTGCTGCAGGCGGCGGTGGCGCGGACGCTGACGGGAGGCGGGCGGCATGGCGAATAGAGTCATCAACACCATCCTGAACCTGCGGGACAATATGTCCGGCGGCCTGATCCGGGCGGCCAGGAACACGGCGGGTGTTACGAGGGAGATGGAGAGCGCCACCCGGAGCGTGGTGGCCTTCAAAAACCGGGCCGGATCTGCGATTAACAGTGCGGCCAAGAGCTTTGTCAAGTTCGGGACCTCTGCGGCCGGTGTTACAGCCGCGCTGGCGGCCAAGACCGGACTGAGCGAAGCCATGGACCTGGAAGGATACCGGCTGCAGCTGGAGACCGCCACCAAGGACACCCAAAAAGCGTCGGAGATCATGCAGTATGCCATCAATCTGGCCAATAAGACACCCTTTGAGGGCGGCGAGCTGGTGGAGGGGGCGGCCAAGTTCGAGGCCATGGGCATGGCAGCGCAGAAATGGCTGCCTTTGGCCGGCGACATGGCAGCAGCCACCAACAAGAGCTTTGACCAGGCCACGGAGGCCCTGATCGACGCCCAGAACGGCGAATTGGAACGGCTCAAGGAGTTTGGCATCACCAAGGCCAAGATCGTGGAGCAGGGCGAAAAAATGTTTGCCGGGGTGCAGCTGGTAAACAACAAGGGGCAGATTGTAAACCAGGAGAAGTTCAATGAGGCGTTGATCTCCCTGATGCAGGAACGTTTTGTCGGCGGCATGGAAAAGCAGGCCACCACCATGAAGGGCCTGTGGTCTACCGTCACCGGCGTCACCAAGTCTGCTCTGGCCACCATCACCGGCATCGCCACGGATGGGTCCATCCGTTCCGGCTCCGCCCTGGACATGCTCAAGGACAAGGTGCAGCTGCTTGCAGGCAAACTGGAGGAGTGGCAGCAAAACGGGACACTGGATCGCATTGCCCAGCAGTTTGATCAGGGGCTGGCCCGGGGCGCGGAGCTGGCGAGCCAGGGCTTCCAATGGCTACGGGAGAACGGAGACACGCTGCTGGCAGTCTTGAAGCCGCTGGCAGGGGCCATCGTCGGGCTGAAACTGATGAAGCTGACAACCGACACAGTCAAAGTCATCCGGGATTTCGGCCTTTTTGCACAGACGGTCGGACTGGTGACAAAGCGGGTGCTGACAAACGGAACTGCCTGGATCCACAACACTGCGGACATGGCGCTGAACAAGGCTGGGCTGCTGGCCCACACTGTGGCCACGAAGGCCGCGGCGGCCGGCACCACCCTGCTGGCTGGAGCTCAGAAACTGCTGAATCTGGCCTTTGTGCAGACACCTGTGGGTTGGGTCGTGCTGGGCATCATGACCCTGGTGGCCGCCGGCGTGGCCCTCTACAAAAACTGGGACAAGGTCAAAGCCAAGGCCGGAGAGCTGTGGGACGGGATCAAGACCGTGTTCGGTGGGATCAAGGACAGCATCGTGGGGGCGTTCAACTCCGCAAAGGAGGCGGTGGGCAGCTTCTTCTCCTGGATTGGGGACAAGCTGTCCGCCCTGGACGGCGCCATCGAGAGCGTGCCGGTCATCGGCAGCATCTACCGGGGGATCAAGGGCGCGGGCAGCTGGGTGATCGACAAGGTCACCGGCCACGCCACCGGCACCAGCTACTTCCCCGGCGGCTGGACCCGGGTAAACGAGCGGGGCGGCGAGATCATGCGCCTGCCCGGCGGCACCCAGATCATCCCCCACGACGTATCCCGCCGCATGGCGGGCGGCACGACGGTGCAGGTCTATGTGACGGTTCAGGGCAATGTGATCGGCAATCAGGCTTACGCGGAGAGCTTGGGCGAGACGATTGCCCAAAAGCTCCTGCGGGCGCTGCGGAACAGCTGAGGAGGCTCCATGTACCAGGTGATCCTATCCATCAACAACAACGAGGAGGTGGCGGTGCTGCCCGCGGTCCCGACGGATCTCGGTCCCCAGCTCCCCCAGAACAACGGGACCTATGAGGGCCTTTCCGGGGATTACAACACCCTGGGGCCTATGGGCCTTTGGGAGATGTCCATTGCCAGCTTCTTCCCCGTCGGCCGGCGTTACAGCTTCATGCCGGCAGACGCCTGGACAGACGGGTGGAAGTATGTAGACTTCTTCGAGCGGAACCGCCCCAGGATGCTGCCGTTCCGGATCATCATTCTGGACGGGAACGGCGTTTGCCGCATGAACAGCCCCTGCTCGGTGGACCAATTCGAGTGGCATGTCAAGCGGAACGGGGATATCTCTTACAGCCTGACGCTGCGGGAATACCGCTTCATTTCCGGCGCGAAGTGAGGAGGGGCCATGGGAACGCAGTACGTGGACGACCACCGCTTCCTGCTGTGCAAGGGCAGCACAGTGACGGACATCACCAGGGCGGTCAGCCAGCCGGAGGCCCGGGACGAGCTGGACGCCCTCAGCGTGGAGCTGACCTTCACGGCGGTGCGGAACAACAACCGGGACAAGTATATGCACTGGTACGGCATCGAGCCGGGAGACAAGCTGCGGGTGGTGAACCACGGCCGGGAGGTCTTTTCAGGCGTGATCCTCACCGTGGGGCTGGACGGCACGGTGACCGCCAACGACATGGGGTGGTATCTGACAAAATCAGAGATCATCCTGCAGCTGGCGGACGCGGCGGCGCCGGACGCGGTGCGGCGGATGTGCGCCAAGGCGGGGATCGCCGCCGGAACCATCGACCTGCCGCCCACCCGGATCTCCCAGGTGTGGGTAGGGGCCACCCCGGAGCAGATCCTGGAGGACATCCTGGCCATCTGCTCCGCGGAGACGGGGCTCACCTACCGCCGGCGGGTCCGGGAAGGCGCTCTGCAGGTGGGGCCGCTGCCGACCGTCCCCATCATTGCCTACCACAAGCCGGCGGAAAATCTGGGGGCCTTTGATATCACCCTGGCAAAGGGCAGCGTCAGCGGATCGGACTCCATGGCCGAGCTGACCAACAGCGTGGTGCTGGCCGCCGGAGGAGAGTCCGCTGAGACGCTGGGACGGGCGTACAACAGCGCCAGCATTGCCAAATACGGCCTGCTGCAGGCGGTGGAGACCCTTTCCGGAGACGAGAACACCGCCCAGGCCAGACAGCGGCTCCAAACGCTGCTTGCCCAAGGCGACAGGATCGCCCGGGAGCGGTCTGTGGATGAAATCTGGGGGGCGGACGAGGTGGAGAGCGGTATCCTCCTGCAATTCCGGCAAAACAGCTATGGCGTGACCGGGGTGCAGCGGGTCACCGGCGTCACCCACCGCTATGGGCACCCCCACCTGATGAGCCTGACGGTGGAGGACCCCCAATCCCCCCGGGCCGCCGGCGGTGGGGACGCCATTACCGTTTGAGGAGGACAGCATGGGCGCATGGGACTATGAGCTGGCCCGCGAGCTGCGGGGCCTGGGGCGTGGAGCGGGCAGGACGGAGATCCTGGAGGGGACGGTGGTATCCGTCAGTCCCCTGACCGTCTCCATGTTCGGCGGAGAGGTGATGGCGCCGCCGGCGCCGCTGCAAACGCTGTTCTGCGCCCAGGGATTTTACCGGGACGCGGACAGCGGACATCTGGAGCTGGAGTCCTGGAAGTCCGGGGACCGGGTGTGCTGCTGCTGGATGGGCAAGACCGTGGTGGTTTTAGGCCGGCTGTCCGAGCCGGACGAAGCGTTGGATGTGAGGTGATCTGTGATGGCGGAGATGTTTCCGACGGTGCCGGGGCGCATTCCGGCCCAGGCAGCGGAGGAGATCGGTCGGGTACCGGCCTTCGACAGCGGAACCAGCCGGTTCCTGCTGGTGGACGGCGCCCTGATGGAGCGCACCGGCCGGGAGGCGGTGCGGCAGTGGTTTGACCTGATGCTGCGGCAGCAGCCGGACCGGGTGCCCATCTATAGGACGGAGGCCGGCGCGGCGGGGATCGGCGTGGACCGGCAGATGATCGGCAGCAAGCTGCCCTCCGGCCTGATCGCGGCGGAGATCGAGCGCAATGTGCGGGAGACGGCTTCCTATTGCCCGGCGGTGCGGGCGGTACGGGATTTTGAGGTGACGCGGCAGGGGCGCCGCTGCCATGTGGCTTTTACGGCGGTGCTGTACGACGCAGAGACGGTGGAGGTGAGCGCGGATGTCTGAGACCCTGGAGACCATGCTGGAGGCGATGCCGGACAGCTACCAGAAAACCGTAGGGTTCCCCACCTATGACCTGCTGGCGGCGGCCGCAATCCCGATGGAGGAGCTGGAGGCACAGCTGCAGGAGACGGCGGCCAAGCTGGACCCCGCCAACCTCACCGGGGAGGATCTGGAGCGTTACGTCAAGAGCCGGTCCGGCCTTGTGCGCAACCCGCCCACCTGCGCATCCGGCATCCTCCAGGTGACGGGCAACGGCACTGTCAATGAGGGGGATCTCTTTGAGTCCGCCGGAGGCATCCAGTTTGCCGCCACGGCCACCGTGGACATCACCGGCAGCGGAGAGGTTGCCATCCGCTGCACCACGCCGGGGGCGGCTGGTAATCTGCCTGCCGGGAGCGTCACCATGATGCCGGTGCAGATCGCCGGTATCGTGTCGGTGTCCAATTCGAATGCACTCACCGGAGGTTATGACGCCGAGACAGACGAGGCCTATTATGAGCGTTATCTCCTGCGGCTGCAGACACCGCCCACCAGCGGAAACCAGTACCACTACCGGCTCTGGGCCCTGGAGGTCACCGGCGTGGGCGGCGTGCAGATCTATCCCCTGGGCCACGGGGACAATACCGTGGACGTGGTGCTCATTGATGTGGACGGACAGCCGGCAGACGGGGAGCTGGTGGAACGGGTCCAGACCCATATCGACCCCGGCAGCAAGGGCTTGGGAGAGGGAGAGGCCCCCATCGGCGCTTACTGCTATGTGAGCGGGGCGGAGGCTGTGGAACTGACCCTCTCCATGACGGTGCAGATGCTGCCCGACGCGGTGCAGGAGACGGTGACGGCGTCCGTTAAGGCGGCGGTGTCGGACTATCTCAAGAGCATTGCCTTTACCCAGAACTATGTGAGCTACGCCCGGATCAACGCAGCCATTCTGGAGGCGGACGGTGTGCAGGATGTATCTGGACTGACGGTCAATGGCGCCACCGCCAATGTGGCCATCAGGGAGCGGCAGGCGGCCGTTTTGGGGGAGGTGAGCATCCAGTATGGAGCTGGTGCGTAATCTTCCCCAGCAGTACCGCCAGGACCCTTGGGTGCTGGCTCTGGCAGACGCCATCCTGGGCGTCCTGGAGGATCAGAGCCGGCAGTCCCTGGAAATCCGGGCGCAGCTGTCCCTGGAGACCATCACCTGGGCGCTGGCCATTGAAGAGCGGGCGGCGGGGATCGTGCCGCCTGCCGGCGCCACTCTGGAGAGCCGGCGCAGCGTATTGGCTGCCCGATACCGCTCCAGCGGTAAGGTGAGCATTGAGACCATCCAGGCCGTGGCGGACGCCTGGCGCAACGGCGAGGTGGAAGTGGGCTTTGCAGGCGGCAGGATCCAGGTGACCTTTGTGGGGGACTATGGGGTCCCGGAGGACCTGCAGGCGCTGCAGGAGGCCATCGGCCGCACCATCCCGGCCCATCTGCCCATGGATTACTTCTTCCGGTATCTCCTGATCAGGGAGATCCACCAGGTTAAAACACTGACCCAGATGCAGCAGCTGACGCTCAAACAATTTGCGGGAGGGAGAGAGTAATGGCGAGCTATACGCCCAATCTGAACCTTTTGATGAAGGACCCTGTAGCGGACGGAGCCGACACCTTTAATATTGAAACCATGCTCAACCAAAACTGGGAGAAGATCGACCGGCAGGTGCTGCTGGCTATGGCGGCCGCCGCCGCGTATGACGCCGGGACGACCTACCGAAAGGGAGATTTCTGCTCCCAGGGCGGGCTGCTGCACCGGGCCAATCAGGACATTGCGCAGCCGGAGGCATGGACCGCCGGACACTGGGCGGCCATTTCCATCACGGACGTGATCCGGGGCCTGGCAGCGGCAGATGTTGGGGCGGCGCCTGGTGGGTATGGCTTCGGGGATGCGATACAGGAAATTGCGGCCGCCAGCGCGGAGGAATCCTATGAGACATACTGCGCCAAGGTAGACGCCGTACTGGACGGGATGCCGGACAAGACCGCAAAACTGGTGCGGGCCTATCCGCCGGCAATGTACGGCAATGCAGGTACTACGATATCGCTCTTATACAAGAGCGACGCCAACTATGCGGTACTATCCAATATCGGCAGTGCAGACATGTGGCTGTGTGGATGGCGAATGTTCAAGCAACGGTATCCCTCATCGTCAGACCCGTCAGTGTGGCTACCGTTTGAGTGGGAGCATCCCCCCATGCGAATCGGCGTCGAGTACCGCACCGTGGAGCGATACAACGGAAAGCCTGTGTATGCCAAAGCAATCAATTTCGGTCAGGCACCAAATGCCACATACAAAGAAGTCTCTCATGGGATAGAAGATTTCAGCCAGCTCGTCTCATATACAGGGATGATGGGAGGCGCCAATCTGATCGAAGCCCCTGCGCTTGACAATATTCTGATCAATGCCTCAATTATCCGGATCACGACAAATACGGATGCGTCCGGAAGCTATGTATATCTTGTCTTGCGTTACATAAAAACAACCGATTGAGGAGGGCGCCATGAAGATCATCAAATACCAGCTGGCGACAGAGATCAACCACGGCACCCCTGAGGAGCCGGACATCGAGACGGTGCTCTCCGGTGTTACGATGCCCTACACGGAGGCATCTTACGCCATCGCACAAGCTGAAGCCTATCAAGGGCAGATTACCGTGGAGGATGATGGACAGCCGGAGCCGGGACCGGGAGCCGAGGACATTACTCTTGATATGCTGGCAGACCATGAGGAACGCCTGTGTATGCTGGAACTCACCACAACCACTGTATGACAAGAAAGGAGCAGGACCATGACAACTGTATACAATCTTTGCAAGCTGCTGATTGACCGGGGCCGCACTGACGGCCTTCAGGAGAAGATGGACGTGTATCTCGCCGCCGACAGGCTGACCCCGGAGGAATACAGCGCCCTCAGTAAGATGCTGACTGCGGAGGCGGCAGAGTAAGGAGGTCCCAATGGACGAGAAGTGTATTCTGGACCCGCAAAGGGACTGCCTGGGCCTCCAGAAAGCCAACATGCTGGAAAAGCAGATGTCGGAATGGCGGGAGGCATCCCGCAGCACCCACAAAGAACTCTTTGACCGGATGCGGGAACTGGAAAAGGCGGAGGCCGCCCGGAATGAGCAGTACGACAATATCATGGAGAAGCTGGACCGGCTGATCGCATGGCAGGAGGCCGAGCAGGCCAAGCCGAAAAAGCGGTGGGAAGCTATCGTGGACAAGTCCGTGTGGGCGGTTCTGGCGGCTGTGATTGCGTTTATTTTGGCCCGCATTGGGCTGTAATTTGAAAGGAGCTTACTTATGACTACCAACGAAATTCTGAACAAGTACACCACTGGCGAAATGACCCTGCCTGAGGCGAATGAGGCGATGAGGGAGGCGGAGGCGGGCTTTACCCTGGACCCCAACCGCAATGTCATCACTCAGGAGGAGTTCGTGGCGACCACGGCAGGGGAGACCCCCGACACCGTCAACGGCTATGGCCTGATGGACCACGGAGTAGGCTGCATGGAGAAGGTCCATGTGGTGGACGGCCGCACCGTGGACGTGGACATGGGGCAGGAGACGGCCTATGTGTACATCGGCGGCCGGCGCTACCGCCTGCGGGGCGATGTGCTGACGGAGGAGGACTGAGATGGAACTGCTGAAAAAGCGGGCAGCCAACCTGCTAGCAGTCAAGAGCATTGTGACGATTGTGCTCACATGCGTCTTTGCTTATCTGGCCGTCACCGGCCACGTGACCACAGATCAGTTCTTGACTGTGTTTACTGTGGTGATCGCCTTCTACTTCGGTACCCAAGCGGAGAAGCGGAGCTTCCACGCAGAGGGTATTGCTGAACTGCAGAGTGGAGCGATTGCCCTGCCGGAGCCGGCAGCGGTTCAAGACGAGGAAAAGCAGACATAATATTGGAGCGGCAGGCGGGGCGATCCTGCCTGCCGTTGTCGATAAGGAGGCAATCTATGCAGTTTGCGGCAACCTACCCGCTGGCGCAGATCCGGCGGGTGCAGATCTACAACAACATCAAACGGTACCGGGAGACGGAGCTGAGCAAGATCCTGCAGGAGACCGGCGGCAGCTTCGTGTTCGGCGGGCCGATCTTCCTCAGTGACCTGTCCACCTGCTGCCACCTGAAGGGAGACGGCGTGGTGTACGGCGCGCCGAACTACCAGGTGTGGGGCATGGCCTGGGGACAGGATGCCCAGGACTACGCCATGCAGCGGCTGCCCTGCGAGACGGACAACTATGTGGAGTGCGTGGCCCTCATCGTGGAGGGGGAGCCGCTGGTGGCGCCCCACTATCAGCCGGACATGGGCGGCAGGCGGCCACGCCAGGCCATCGGCACCAAGGAGGGGCGGTTTGCCTATCTCGTCACCCAGACGCCCTACACCCCGGAGGAGCTGCGGGACGTGCTGGCGGCCGCCGGCTGGGACAGTGCGGTGATGCTGGACGGCGGCGGGTCCGTGTGCTACCGGGACCGGGCGGGCAATGGCTTTGTTTGTGACGCGGATCGAGTGATCCCTTACTATCTCGTGGTCCACTTGGCGGACGATGTGTCCGAATCTGACACCACCGGCGGGCAGTATGTGGTGACGGCCCAAAGCGGCCTTAATATCCGCAAGGGGCCGGGCACATCCTTTGACAAGCTGGGAGGCTATTCCTACGGCGCCGTGGTGGCCGTCCAGGCCGTCCGGGACGGCTGGGGGCAGACGGACCGGGGCTGGGTGTCCATGGACCACCTGCGGCCCGTGGAGGCCGCAGAGGAGGGCCTGGTGACCGATACGGGACTGCGGATCATTCAGGAGTTCCTGCCGGCCGGAGCCGACAACCGGCCGGGCGGAAGCAATCCGGACACCTATATCACCATCCACGAGACCGGGAACTTTGCTAAGGGCGCCGATGCGGTGGCCCACGCGGCATATCTGCGGGGCAGCTCCGCCCAGGCGGCTCCCGTGAGCTGGCACTATACCGTGGACGACCACAGCATCTACCAACACCTGCCGGATGACGAGCGGGCCTACCACGCCGGGGACGGCGGCAGCGGCCCGGGCAATGCCGCCAGCATCGGCATCGAGATCTGCGTGGATGCCGGCGGGGATTTTGAACAGGCCAAGGCCAACGCAGCGGCGCTGGTGCGGCTGCTGATGGAGCGGCACGACATCCCGCTGGACCGGGTGGTCCAGCACAACCGCTGGAATGGTAAGGACTGCCCAAAGACCATTCGGGCCACAGCGGGCGCCTGGGAGGCGTTTCTGGCCCTCTGCGGCGGCCAGGGGTCCCAGGACACGGGCCAGGAGCTGGAGGCCGCTGTGGACGCGCTGGCGGCCGCCGGGATCATTGATAGTCCGGAGCGTTGGATGGCGCTGGACTTCACCGCGAACTCGGTCCGGCTGCTGCTGATCAAGATGGGGCGGTATGTGACGCAATAAACCGCAAAAGCCGGTGGGAGCTTAGCACTCCCCCGGCTTTTTGCGGCGCTTTGCATTACGAGCTGGATAGTATGTGTCTTTGTGTTCCTGGTTCCACTTCCGGGACATGGGACGATCCGCTTCACGGATGCCCTCATAGGCGCAGTCCGGGCAGTATTTCTGCCGGGCGGATCGCACAGTGTATTCTTTCCCGCAGCGGACGCACTTGTCCGTGCTGCCAAGGGGCCGATCTGCAACGCGGCCCTTGGCTCGATGCCGGCGGTTTGCCTCCTTTGCCCGCTCACGCCGGCAGGTGGGACAGTACCAGGCCCGCGGGCCGCCGTCAAAGACGGCGCCGCACTGGCGGCAGGTACGGGGCAGCATGACAACGGCCATACGATCACCCAAGCAGTTCTTTCAGCTTTGCCAGGTTCTCGGCGTTGGGGCTGACCTTGCCGCTCTCCCAGCGAGAGATCACCGCCTGATCTACGCCCATAGCGTCCGCAAGCTGCGCCTGCGTCAGTTTTTTGGCTTTGCGGGCTGCGGCAATGTCAAATCCAGCATCGGCCAGCAGACGCTTCCCTTTGCCCGCATAATAGCCGAGCTGCCAGGAGCCTTGTATCTCCAATGGCTGGACCTTTTCGGAGCCACCGTCCATCTCCGGCTCAATGCAATTGATTTCGGACAGCGCCTCCCCGATCTGCTGGTCCAAGTCTCCAGACAGGAGGCCCTTTTCATGAGCGGCGGAAATCACCTGTGCGCTACAGGTATATGGCCTCATGCACGCTTCCCAAGGATCAGGACCAATATCATCCGGGAAAACCTCTGCGTTAATCCGGCCGAATACCCAACCGAAAATATAGGCATCTCGATTTGTCATATCAAATCCCTCCTAACAAGGACTGGTAGAGAGCATCAGCCTCTTTGCATTTCTGTTTGTACTCGTCGCTGGCAAGCCACTCAGATGTCTTTTGACCTCTAACCTCTTCAAGATCACCCCAAAGCTGGCGGGCGCATGTATCCATGATGCTTTCCGTTGGAGGATAGAGATAGCACATCACTTCGCGGATGGCATCCAGTTGGTCAAGAGTCATATTCTCAAAACGTTCTTTCATGGTGTTCCTCTCCTTTTTATGCGGCAATAAATTCGCCGGTCATGTTATCGACATAGCCGATCTGCTCGTTGCGCTTGCGGTTCCAAGCGTTGGTGTAGACAGCAACCTCAACATAGGTGCGGCTCTTGCCGGCCTTGGCCCAATTATTTACACGGACCTTGGTGTTCCAGTCGATATGGGCGGCGACTTCCTCGGCAGTGTTGATAGCCTTAGCGAGGGCCCAGGCGGCGCGGAGAGCAGTGCTCATGCTGACGTTATTGGTGCGGCGGATGTTCCAGGCATTCGCCATGATCTCGTGCATGTTGTACTTTTTCATCTCGTTTACCTCCTGGGGTGTCCCCCTTGTTCTTTATGACTTTATTATATCATAAAATATGATATTGTCAATACATATTTCAATATTTCTTTTTCCTAAATACGTTGTCTGCTAATCAAGGCGGCCCCGGTTGGCTCATGACAGGAGCTGGCAGTTACCCTTATTTTACCCTTTAACCACGGATATCCCAACGTGCTAGGCAATGCTATTTGGTACAGAAATCCACCCAAATTTGCACTGTTAGTACAGAAAAACATACATAAATAGCAAAGAAAAAGGTCTATCAAAAGTTCGAGTCCAGTAGTCTCCGTCGAAAAGTTCCTGATTTATGTAAAATCAGGGAC
>ERZ773260.896-NODE-896-length-41412-cov-5.661533_pt1 | contig 41412 bp, 36 predicted proteins | sample MGYA00511387_ERZ773260 | MGnify/ENA primary metagenome ERZ773260 (study PRJEB29015, sample SAMEA2737745) | human gut metagenome | biome: human gut; feature: human-associated habitat; material: faeces | place: China | collected 2012 ...
TTGCATATTTTCCGCCATCTTGCACAAATTTCGCTTGACAGGCGCCAGCCTGCCTGCGTTCAATTTATACAATCTGACGAAAAATCTGACTGCGCAATCGCACAGCAATAATTATGCGGTATTGCCTTAAAGCAGACGCTTTAAAATAATGGATTATATACAGTGAAACGGATTTCAACGCTTTTTTGACATACAGAAAGGAGTTTTTTGCATGGCATTTTTAAGTTCGCTTAATATAGCCGCATCGGGCATGGCAGCGGAAAGACTGCGTCTTGATGTAATTTCGCAGAACGTTGCGAACGCAAAAACCACCAGAACGGAAGACGGTACGCCGTACAGAAGGCAGGTCGTACTGTTCAGTGAAAACAAGGGTTTCAACTCTGTGCTTGAGGAAACTATAGCAAAGAGAAAAGAAAAAATAGCAGGTGGAGTGCCTGCGAATACTGTTTCTGCGACAAAAAACAAGGGTGTTCTTGTTACTGAGATAGTCGAGGACGAAACACCGCTCACACCGGTCTATGACCCGACCCACCCTGATGCAGACGAGAACGGCTATTACTATCTGCCAAACGTTGACGTGGCGGAGGAGGAAATGGACGCTATGGCGGCTACACGCTCGTATGAAGCTAACCTTGCTGTGCTGAACGCTGTGAAATCAATGGCGCAGACGGCACTCAGCATAGGAAACAACTAACGATACCCGAAAGGAACTGATATAAATGTTTATAGTACCGCTTACAAGCAGTATCACCCCTATGGAAACGATGAGTCAGAAAAAGCAGACCGAAAGCACAGATGACGGCGAAGCAACGTTCTTTGATGTTTTTGAGTCGCTTGTAAAGAACGTCAAGGAAACCGACGCACAGGTACAGAAGGATTCTGTCAATCTTATGCTCGGCGATGTGGACGATCTTGCACAGATACAGGTAAATCTCGAAAAGGCGGCTACCGCTGTGGATCTGCTTGTTACTGTCAAGAACAAGGCTGTTGACGCATACAACGAGATAATGCGTATGACCGTCTGATCAATACTGATCTACACTTCAAGGGAAGGATACATATATAGATGAAGGATAAGCTCTCCGCTTTCTGGAGCGGATTCAAAGATAAATGGAGCTCGCTTGCGAAAAATCTGCGGATATTCATAATAACTGCGGTATCGGTAGTAATAGTTGCCGCAATAGTGCTTGCGATAGTGCTTAATCAGAAGGGATATACGGCTATTTATACCGGACTTGACAGCGAGGAAAGCTCGCAGGTCGTTTCGGCTATAAACGAGCTTGGAATAACGGACGTAAAAATGGGTACGGACGGCAGTATCTCTGTACCGAGCGACCAGGCGGACAATGTAAGAATGCAGCTTAGTATACAGGGATACCCCAAGTCAACGTTCAACTTTGACGTATGGAACAGCGGCATAGGCATATGGTCGACCGACACCGAAAAGAAGGTACTTCAGATACAGCAGTTACAGACGCATCTTATGAAAGCCATCAACACAATAAGTGCGGTCAAGAACTCTTATGTTATAATCACAATGCCGGAGAACAGCAATTATGTTATCTCCACGGACAGTGAAGAACCGAGAGTCAGCGTAAAGCTCGATCTGAAGAACGGCGCACAGCTTACGAGCGATCAGGTTGAAGGTATCTATGCACTGGTGCTGAACTCTTTGCCGGGTCTTGAGCGTGAAAACATATCAATACTCGACTCGGACGGCAAGCTGCTCAGCGGTGAGAACACGACCGTTGAGGAGGACGTGCTGTACCAGTCAAGGCTGAACTTCCAGGAGCAGATGCAGAGCCTGCTCAAGAGCCAGCTCAACGACACGCTGAAAAAGCTGTACAAGGACTACACGATAAACGTAAACGTAAAGCTCAATTACGATAACTCAAAGTCGGAATATACCATCTACACACCGTCTGTAGCAGAGGACGGTACATCCGGCGGTATGATAGAAAGCTCAACAAAGAACGAGGGCTGGGGCGGAATAGGCTCGCTGTCGGGCGTTGTTGGTACAACAAGCAACAGCGACATTTCACCGAACTATCCGACTATCAAGGGCGACGACGATAACCAATATTACTATCAGAACAGCATTACCGTAAAGCGTCTTGTAAACACCGAGATAAGACAGCTTGAAAAGAACGGCTATTCGGTAGATAAAATAACGGCGGCTGTAACGGTAGATCAGATCAATATGCTTGAAGCGGACAAGGAACAGCTCCGTGAAGTAATTGCGTTTGCTATCGGCGCAGACGTTGCAAATGTTACGGTTGCAAACTACCCGTTTGTTATAAACGGCAACAACGGCACTAACGGCAACGGCAATACGATAAACAGAGGCGGAAGCGTTGACTGGACGGTTTATATCATACTCCTGCTCGGACTTCTTGTGCTTGCACTGCTTATCGTAGCTATCCTTACAAGCAACGCAAAGAAGAAGAAACGTGCAAAAGCAAGAGCCAAGGCGGCGGCCGCACAGGCAGCGGCGGCACAGGCGGCGCAGGAATCTGCCGCTCTCAGCTTTGAGCCTCAGCCTCAGCCGGACGAAGAATTCAACATACAGCACCTTGACGAATATGACGACGAGTCAAAGAGTGCGGTTCTCAAGAAGGAAATCAAGGATTTCTCACGCACAAATCCCGATGTCGTTGCCCAGCTCATACGTTCTATGATGAAAAACGGCGAATGATATTGACAGCATAAAGGAAGGATATATATGGAGGCACTCACCAGCGCACAAAAGGCGGCGATAATCATAAGCTCTATCGGTACGGAAAATGCGTCCGAGGTATTCAAGCACTTCTCCGACGAGGAGGTAGAGCAGATCACGCTTGAAATAGCAAGAATGAACTACTACCCTATGGAAGTGGTGGACAGCGTTCTTAACGAGTTCTATGAGCTTTGCCTTACCCAGAAGGTAATATCCGAGGGTGGTGTGGAGTATGCCCGTGACATACTTGAAAAGGCATTCGGTCCGCAGACGGCACAGGCGCTGTTTGAAAAGATAACAAAGCAGTTCCAGACAAAAGCGTTTGCGTTTGTCCGCAAGGCAGACTATAAAAACCTGCTTGCAATGGTACAAAACGAGCATCCGCAGACAATTGCACTGATACTTTCTTACGCAAGGAGCGATCAGGCATCGGCTATTTTAAGCGAACTGCCCAAGAAAACAAGGATAGATGTAGTCGAGCGTATGGCTAAGATGGACAGGGCATCGCCCGATGTCGTAAAGTCTATAGAGCGCACGCTTGAAAAGAAGTTTGACAATCTTGTTACCGCCGACACCACAGAGGTCGGAGGTATAGACTATGTTGCGGAGGTCATGAACAACGTAGACCGTGCAACAGAAAAATACATATTCGACGAGCTGACGCTGAGAGATCCGAAGTTAGCGGACGATATACGCTCAAAGATGTTCGTATTCGAGGATATAGTAACTCTCGACAATATGGCTATACAGGCATTTATACCGGAGGTCGATTCAAAGGATCTTGCGGTTGCTATCAAGGGCTCTACTCCCGAGGTTGCAGAGTGCATCTATGCAAATATGTCTACCCGTATGCGTGAAAGCGTACAGACAGACGTTGAGTATCTTCACAATGTCCGTATGCGTGATGTTGAGGAGGCTCAGCAGAGAATCGTATCCATCATACGCAGACTTGAGGACGAGGGTACTCTCGTTATCTCAAAGGGCAACAAGGAAGACGAAATCATCGCATAATACGAAAGCGAGGAATATATTTTGGCAGGCGTATTCAAGGCGGGTCGTGGCGCTTATTATCCCGTACAGCCTACAACAGATACAGTTGTTATCGACAACTCAATAAAGGTAAAGCCTGTCGCACCGCAAGCTCCATTGCAGGAAACAGTGACGGCCGGCACCGCAGAAAATACGGCGGTCACCGATGAAGCATCGGCAAAGCACAGGCAGGAGCTTGAGCAGGAAAAAGAGAAGATAACAAGCTATTATCGTGAGCAGGGTGAAAAGGCACTTGCCGATGCTCGTGAAAAAGCACAGAAAATACTCAGCGAAACCGAACAGCAGGCGCAGGATTATGCCGCACAAGCAAAGGCACAGGCTGAGGCAATCTTTGAAAAAAGCAGGTCGGACGGCTTTGCGAAGGGTCACGAGGACGGATATGCCGCAGGACTTGACAAATGCCGTGATATGCTCTCGGAGATTAAAAGGCTCAGCGAGCAGATGGTAAGCGACAAGGCTGAGCTTTTTGACAGCTACGAGGTCGAGATATTCGACACGGTAATGGAGATAGTAAACCGCATAACGCTGAATTCTCTCGGTCAGAAGGACAAGGCGGTAGTCAAGAAAACGATAAAGGAAGCGGGAAAGAGCTTCCGTGGCAGTGAATATGTAAAGCTGACCTTATCAAAGACCGATGTCAGCGAGGAGATGGCGGCGGATACCGACTATTTCAAAAAACTGTTCACAAATGTAAAGAACGTGGAGGTCGAGGTGCTTAAGGACGCACCGAGCGGTACTGTTATAATTGACAACGGCAGTGAAATCACCGATGCCGGAATACAGACACAGCTCAAGATGATAGAGGAGCTGGGCAGAGGAAAGTACCGCAGAGCGCCGTCAAGGAAAAAGGCCGGGAAGCAGGAGAAACCTGCGGCACAGGCAGAAACCGACAATGACGGCGGCGAAGAACAAAGCGAATAACCCCCTTATTTGAAAGGACTTTAACATGGATCTCGGCGGATTTCTGACAGAACTCAGAACTACCGATACATATAAGTATCTGGGTAAAATTGAAAAGATAGTCGGAATGACGATCGAGGCGAGCGGACCGCTGTGCAGTATAGGCGATGTGTGCCGTATCTACACAAAGGATATGAAGTCGCATATCCCTGCCGAAGTGGTGGGATTCAACGAGCATAAGGTACTCCTTATGCCGTATACCGACCTTGAGGGCATAGGTCCCGGCAGTATAGTTGACAACACAGGCGACAAACTGAACGTAAGAGTCGGCGACAAGCTGATAGGAAGAATAATCGACGCACTGGGAAATCCGCTTGACGACGGAGAGCCGATTGAATATACAGACACCGTGCCTATAGCTGGCATTCCTGTAAATCCGCTCACCAGACCGAAAATACACGAGCCTATAGAGCTTGGCGTAAAGGCGATCGACGGACTTCTCACAATGGGCAAGGGGCAAAGAATGGGTATCTTTGCAGGCTCAGGCGTAGGTAAGTCAACGCTTATGGGTATGATCGCACGAAAGGTAAAGGCCGATCTCAACGTTATTGCGCTTGTAGGCGAGCGTGGCAGAGAGGTAAGAGAATTTATAGAAAACGACCTCGGAGAAGAAGGTATGGCAAGGTCGGTCGTTGTTGTCGCAACATCGGATCAGCCTGCGATGATGAGAAATAAATGTCCTATGACGGCTACGGCTATAGCGGAATATTTCTGCTCTCAAGGCAAGGACGTTCTGCTGATGATGGATAATCTTACACGTTTTGCTATGGCACAGCGTGAGATAGGTCTTTCGACAGGCGAGCCTCCCGTTGCAAGAGGCTATACCCCGTCAATATACGCCGCAATGCCGAAGCTGCTCGAAAGGGCGGGAAACTTCGAAAAGGGCAGTATAACGGGAATTTATGCTGTGCTTGTTGAGGGTGACGATACAAACGAGCCTATATCGGATACCGTAAGAGGTATAATTGACGGACATATAGTGCTAAGCCGTAAGATAGCGGCGCAGAACCATTATCCTGCAATTGACATACTGCCGAGCATCTCACGTCTTATGTCGGCAATTGCAGATCCGGAGCATAATAAAGCGGCAGGAAAGCTGAGAAATCTGCTTGCGCTTTACAACAACAACGCAGACCTTATCTCGATAGGAGCGTACAAGAAGGGTACAAACCCGGCTCTTGACGAGGCGATAAAGAAGATAGACAAGATAAACGATTTTCTGATGCAGGGAATGTATGAATCATTCTCGATGGAGGATACCATAAAGCTGTTAAAGGCGGCGGTTTCCTGATATTAATGCGGTATGAAGAAGTTTAATTTTACATTGCAATCGCTGAAAAAGTACGACGATCAGGTGCTTGACAGCGAGAAATCAATACTCGGCAGACTAAGGGCGGAGCTTGCGGAAATGCAAAGCGAGCTTGATGCAAAGGTGGCTGAGTACGAACAGAGCATAGACAAGCTGAACGAGCTTGTGCGGGGCGGCACTACGGCTATGAGATTGTCGCTGCACAAGAAATATGTTTCCTCTTTGCAACAGGACATATATCGCATAAAGGGACTTATGGCGCACAAGCGTGAGGAAATCGAGAATCAGCTTCAGAAGGTCATAGACGCTACCAAAGAGGTTTCGAAGCTCGAAAAGCTGGAGGAAAAACAGCTTGAGGAGTACAGATATGCCTCTCAGAAGGAGCAGGAGCAGATCATAGAGGAATTTGTGACAAACGGCTCCTCAAACGGAGGTAATACGCCGTAAATTGTTGACATATAGTTCGGAATGTGGTACAATACAAGGTGGAAAGCTGTGCAATTTTCATAAATTTTAACGGTTCAAACCTGTTAAATATATAAAAGTTGTTAAAAAGCATATATTGTTTTTGGCAATGAATAGCACTGAAAGGGGGTGAGATATGATGAATGGGGCAGCAGTATTGCCTGCCGTTGTTACAACGTTTGCAGGCAATGCCGCCACAATCTCGGCAGGCAGCGTACAAAACGGCTCAGCAAGCGGTACTGCCGGAGGCTTCTCCGATACGCTCGGTGCTATGGTAACAAGCGGTCAGCAGAGCAATATGAACTCGGCTGTGCGAATGAATGCCGATAATAAGGCTGTTATGAACGGCGAGATATTAAGCGGACTGAACGAGCTTGAGCAGAATGCAAAAGAGCTGAAGGAACTGCTTAAAACAACCGAGCTTGCAGGATATCTGCAAGGCGGTACGATGCAGTTTTACGCCGATGTAATGCAGACGGACAACAGCGAGCTTATGCAGATCATGACCGGTCTTGAGGTCAGCGGTCCGATAGGCGATGTATTATCCGAAGAAGGTGCTTTCAGCAAAATTTCAGACGGAAATGACGTTAATACGGCTCTCGGTTTACAAAACGGAGAGATTTCCGCCGTAAATGATTTTGCGAGTGAAATTCAGATGAATAACGGCGACTCTGCGGATACTGTAAACCAAACGAACGTCAAAGCGGAAATCGCTTCAGACAGCATTGCCGGTGAAAATGCTGTGGCTGTAACGGCTGACAAGTCAGACGCTTTTGCAAGCGTGACTGTCGGAAATGCGGGAAAGTCTTCAGATGCGGATAATGTACGTTCTGAGGCGGATATGATTTCTACCGATAAAACCGACAATATCGGAAGTCGGGAAACAGCCGTTATAAAAGCGGACGGTGTAAAAGCAGATAGTTCTGAGGCTGTTAAGGCTGAATTTACGGTAACGTCATACGAAAAATACGGCGACAACAGCGTAAAGCAGGATATGCAGACGCAGGATGACAGCACGCAGAGAATTGCGTTTGCCAAGAGGAACATTGAAAGCAAGAGCGACGAGCTGAGGGCGATAGCCAAAGGAAACGTGGTTACTAAGTCTGACAGCGACCTTGATGCAGAGCAGAAGGTTACCGACAAGAATGCGGTAAGCGATATGCTTGCAAAGGGCAGTGATGTATTTGCAAGAACAGAAAGCCGTTATGACGAAAACGGGCAGGAGATCCGCACTCTCAGAGTACCGATAAGCGATATGGCTGAGTTTGTAAGCGAACACGCACCTAAGGCAAACGGCAGAAGCACGCTTACAGTTGTGCTTACACCCGAAACACTGGGCAAAATCACGGTTCGTATGGCAAATGAGGGCGGAAAGCTCACAGTTGAGATACTGACGGAAACTCAGGCGGCGAAGGAGCTTTTACAGGCAAAGTCACAGCAGCTTGCGTATGCGCTGAAGAATGACGATGTGGAGCTTACCTCGTACAAGGTGGAAACCTCGCAGGCGGAACTTTTCCAGAGAGATTTTGACGGCAGCAGTAAGAACCCTTACAGACAGCAGTCACACGGTCAGCAGAAGAATGACACGGATGACTTTGAGGAGCTGTTGGGGGAGATTCAGACGATGGACTGATTTTTTATCGGTCGGACTGACATGAAAGGATAACAGATGGCAGACATTTCAAGTCTTCAGAGTGTACAGTCAAATCACGAAAAGTATAAGGACCTTTTCAAGAATTCGGGCAAGAACGATACGATAAGCACAGATACGTTCTTCAGTCTGCTTATGGCGGAAATGAGCAACCAGGATCCGCTTGAGCCTACGTCCAATACCGAGTTCGTGTCGCAGATGGCACAGTTCACGGCATTACAGGCACAGCAGGACAATCTGAAGTACAGTATGTCAAACTATGCGGCAGGTCTTGTAGGAAAGACGCTTACAATGAATGCGCAGAGCGACGACGGAACGCTTTTATCGGGCGTATGCACCGGAGTAAACATCAGCGGAAGCGATGTTAAGGTAGTAGTTGACGGCAAGCAGTACGATTTATCGGCGGTAAAGGCGATAAGCGATACGGTAAGCAAGGGTACGTTACATACGATGACCGAGGCACTGGGATATGTGGGCAAGGAAGTAACGGTAAAGGTACTCGGCGACGACGGCAAATTCTACTACGCAAAGGGCAAGGTCGAGTCGGCAGAAATGCAGGACGGCGACGCTAAGATCGTGATAGACAATTATCTCTACTCTATTGACGAGATAGTACACGTCAGCGAGGGTACGGGAAGTACGGCTGACAAGAACACGGAAGCTCCGGCAGGAAGTGCCGAGGGCAACAAGTAAATAAAAAGGCGGCAGTGTTATGTTGATAAATGAACTCAAGCTGCGGAATCTGCAGATTTCGACAGGCAACGTTAACACCGCAAAAGCAGGGAATGCTGAAAAGGCCGCACAACAGTCGGGAGGAACATTTGCGCAGGCTCTGCAAAGCGAGCTTGATGCAAGAAACTCGGCAGTAGGCTTTTCGAAACACGCAATGAAGCGTATAGAAAGCAGAAATATCGAGATACTTGACTCGGATATGCTGCAAAGACTTAATGACGGCATTGAGATAGCCGCAGAAAAGGGCAGTAACGAAACACTGGTACTCGTAGACAGGACTGCTTTTGTGGTGAGTGTGAAAAACCGCACGGTAATCACAACTATGTCACAGGAAGATTTAAAAGGTAATATTTTTACGAACATCGACTCGACCGTAATTATGTAATACCGGACCGAAAGGAAGTATTCCTTACCCCGAATGACAGACGGGTAAGAGCGGTCGGCACGATGGAGAAAGGAACAGATCATGGTTAGATCTTTATTCTCGGGCGTGTCAGGATTAAAGACACATCAGCAGAAGATGGACGTTATAGGCAACAATATTGCGAACGTCAACACTACAGGCTTCAAGACAAGCGTAACTACCTTCCAGGAGGTATATTACCAGACCAAGAAGAACGGCTCGGCAGGCTCTAACCTCCAGGGTGGTGTAAATCCCTCTCAGGTAGGTTACGGTACTAAGCTGGGCGCTATCGGACAGGTAATGGGACAGTCGGGCTTCACATATTCTGACAGCGTTTATGACTGTGCTTTATCGGGCGACGGATTTTTCCAGGTAATGGACGAAGCCGGCAACATCTTCTATTCAAGAGCAGGCGTTTTCAACGTTGATAACGCAGGAAACCTCGTAGACTCAAACGGTAATATGGTACTCGGTGTAAGCGGTGACGCAACAGGCGTTGACGCATCGTCCAACAGAATTACATTCGTAGTTCCCGAAGTGCTTGACAACGAAGCCAGCTACTCAAAGACAATTACATACAAGGGCGGTACATATCCGCTTACAGTATCGGCAGATACAGCGACACCCGACGGCAACATATCGGTAGGCTTTACGGTAGGCAACAGCGATTACGCTTATATGAGCGGAAACAAGCTCGTTGTACAGCTGAACGAAAAGAATGATTATACAAACCTCAACGATCTTGAGGACGCTGTTACCCGTGCTTGTGAAAACGGCGGTGTAAGCATTGACGGCGTACTTCCGCTCCACTTTGAGCTTGATACGGTGCCCCCTGCGGCAGACATTCCCGCAACGACAGCTACCAACACAATGAAGCTGGACGACGGAACAACAAAGGCTTCTCTTACATTTACGACAGTAAACGCAGGAGAATACGCAAACAACTACACGATAAACTTAAGATATTCCAAGAATGCCGCAGACACAACGGCAAAGTGGTCGGACAACGGTCTTACGATAAGCGTTTGCCCCGGTGCTACGGTAGCCGACATACAGGCGGCTGTAGACAAGGCGGCAGGCAGTAACGAAAAGTATCAGCTTAAGGTTACAAGTACGGACTGGGACGCTGCAAACGGCTCACTTGAAACGCTTCTTGCCACAGACGGCAAGGTAGGTCTTGCAGGCGGCTCGAACAACTTCTACTCTGATATGGTCCAGCTTCTGGGCAATATCAAGATGACAGACGGACGTGTTGCGGCTACGCAGACGGTAAAGGATCTTGACAGCGTATATATCAACGAGGACGGCACTATTTACGGTGTACACAGCGTACACGGTATCATAATGCTCGGCAGAATTGATATTGTTACATTCGATAACCCCAACGGTCTTGAGCAGGTGGGAAGCTCCTACTGGAGAGAAACTCTTTCATCGGGTCAGCCTCAGGTAAACATTGCAGGCGAAAACGGTTCTGCTTCTGTAGTATCGGGTGCGCTCGAAATGTCTAACGTTGACTTGTCGCAGGAATTCTCCGATATGATCATCACACAGAGAGGCTTCCAGGCAAACTCAAGAATCATCACCACTTCGGACACGATGCTCGAAGAAATAGTAAACCTCAAGCGCTAATTCCCGTGGGGCATAGCAAATTCCGCCGTTGCGGCTGTGAGCCGTAGCAAATTCCGCCGTTCTAAAGGTTTGACAGCGGCGTAACCTCCGTTGTCGGCGGGGCGGCAATGTGACGTGGTAATTTTGCCTTTGCGGCTGTGAGCCGCAGAAAATTCCGCCGTTGAAAATGTTGCAATTTAGCGACGGATAGCGAAACGGCGGGGTTCCGTTGTTGATGTAAATTACGACTTTGGTTTCATTGCAAAGCTAACAGAGCGTTCATCAAAAGCCAAGAGCTTGGCGGAAATTGCAGGTTTCTGCGATATAAATTCAAGTTTATAAGGGCAGGCGGAGCGTCAGCTCCGCCGGAATGCCCGTTATATTATGCCTGAACGGTTATGATAAACGGCTGTATCTGCGTATTCATACCGACGGAATCAATTACAGTGCGGACGATACTGCAAAGGAAGGAAATATATGATAATACTTACAAAGCTCAACGGGGAAAAGTTTATGCTTAATCCCGATCTTATCGAAATAGTGACTGAAAACCCGGATACCGTCATCACAACAAGCACGGGACATTCATACATAGTTGAGCAGTCGATGAACGAGATACTTTCTCTCATCAAGGAATACAGGCTGTCTGTAAGACGTCAGCGTCTCGAGAGAAGCATATAAATTGTGAATATTACAGCCGTTGGCTGTGCTATATAAACCCTTACAGGAGGAAGTTATTTTGAATATTACGATCATCATAGGCTGGGTAGTATCATTCGGTCTGGTTACATTCGGTATATTTAACGGCGGTCAGCTTGACTGGTTCATAGATGTACCTTCGCTTGCTATCACCGTCGGAGGTACTATAGGCTGTCTTTTCGCCTCGTTCCCGCTCTCATACCTTAAAAATCTGCCGAAGTATCTGAAGCTGGCATTGTTCCCTAAAAAATTCAATCCGCAAAGCTACATAGAACAGATAGTTGAATTCGCAAAGATCGCCAGAACAAAAGGTCTTATCTCGCTTGAAGACAGTGCGAACAAGTGTGAGGATCCGTTCCTCAAGGAAAGCCTTATGCTGATAGTAGACGCAAACGACCTTGATAAAGTAAAAAGTATGCTTGACGACGCAACAGACTTTATGTGTGAGCGTCACGAAAGAGGCAGACTTTTCTTTGAAAAAGGTATGTCTGTATTCCCCGCATTCGGAATGCTGGGTACTCTTGTCGGCCTTGTAAATATGCTTAAGGGTATGGGTGCTGACTCAAGCAATCTGTCAAGCGGTATGGCGGTTGCGCTTATCACGACCTTCTACGGCTCGCTGTTCTCAAACGTATTGTTTGCGCCGATTGCATCATCGCTGAAGAACAGCCACGAGCAGGAGCTTCTTTGTATGCAGATAATCGAAGAAGGCGTGCTGTCGATTGCGGCCGGCTCAAACCCCAGACTTATTCAGGAAAAGCTCGAATTTATGCTTGCACAGACTGATATAAAGAAGAAGGGCGGCAAGTAACAATATCCGCCTGTTTCCGACAGGACGGGAATTACGGCTGAAGCAAAAGGAATTTAGTGTTGAAATAATCGCTGAAATGTGATACAATATATTGGTTAAGCGTCAGAAGAAAGGCGGTGGAGAAAAATGGCAAAAAGAAGAGCCGGAGGCGGCGAAGAAAAAGGTAACTGGCTTGATACCTATGCCGATATGGTTACGCTTCTGTTGTGCTTTTTCGTATTGCTGTACTCTGCATCATCGGTAGACGAAACGAAATGGCAGTACATATATCAATCCTTTACGTCAAGCGGAAGCTATATAAACCCCTTCGTAATGGACGAACAGCCGAAGAATAACGCTGCCGATACAAACGGTAATGCCGAGGCTCCTCCGAACACTCAGAACGGCGGTACTACAAGCGAACAGACAGAGGGTCTTCCCTCCGACTTCAATCAGCTTTACAGCTTCTTAAAGACAACAACGGATAAAAACGATCTTGGTCAGTATGTGTATATTGAACAGACCCCGACAAGAATCTTTATCCGATTCAACAATACGATAATGTTTGACGGCAACAGTGCGGTGCTGAAGGAAGAAGGCAAGCAGGTACTCAACAAGTTCATGCCCGGTATAAAGGCGGTCAACAAGTATATAAAATCCTGCGAAGTATCCGGTCATACTGCAAAGGCGGTATCGGATGTCAACGACTGGGATCTGTCGGCGGCAAGAGCGTCAAGCGTTGTAAAATATATGGACTACAACCGCTGTGTTGACAGCGAGAAGTTCACTGTAGAAGGAAAAGCGTGCTATACGCCTATTGCCGACAACTCAACAGCTGAGGGCAGAGCGGCGAACAGACGTGTAGAGATTATGATAGTGAGAGCACAGCTTGACACTACCTCACAGGCTGTCATAGACGATATTCTGAAATACGAATACAGGCTGAACGGTGCGAACACCGATCCTTATGAGCGTAATGACAGCAACAGCTCGGACGTCAACAGTGACGTTGTAAACGAAATAATCGACAATATGGAAAGCAAGTATGACAGCAACCCGGGCGACGGCAACAACAGCACAAACGCCGCAGGACCGAAATATGAGCCGTCATATACGGGCATTCCTACAGATATACTGACATCGGCACCGACCGAAACGTCAGAATAAGAGAAAACAGAAAGGGGGGCGAATTTTTGGCTGATACCCTTACGCAAGAACAAATAGACGCAATGCTGTCAAGCGTACTTTCAGGCGGAGATACCGCATCGCTTGACACGCACGAAGAAAAGGAAGAAATCAAGGAGTATGACTTCCGTACTCCGAAGAAGTTCACTAAGGAACAGATAAAGATACTTGAGAGGATATTCGAGAATTATTCAAGGCATCTTTCATCTTACATAACAGGTCTGTTAAGGCTGTACTGCAAGGTTTCGCTTGCAAGCATAGAGGAACAGAAGTATTTTGAGTTCAGCAACGCTCTTCCGGATTATACGATAATGGGTATTGTCGATCTCGGCATAGAGGACGATGATATTGAGGAAAGCAATGCGATTTTACAGCTGTCAAACTCGCTCACCTTTACAATGATCGACCGTATGCTCGGCGGCAGAGGAACATATCAGGATACCGACAGAGATTTTACGGAAATAGAGATAAACGTAATGCGTGGCATTGTTGAACGCTTTACCTCGATTATGTCGCAGGCGTGGGACGGATATGTTGATACCAAGCCGAAGCTGGAATCAATAGAAACAAACTCAAGAGTAATATCCGCCGCAGACGCCGACGAAACAATGATTATCGTTGCGATGGAGGTAACGGTAAACGATTCAAAATCCATAGTGTCGTTCTGTATGTCGGCAATTACTATGGATCAGATAATGAAGAAATTCTCGGCTAAGTTCAGCTCGGGCAAAAGGGCAGGAAGTCCCACTAAGGAAACGGAGCGTAAGGAAAACCTTATGTCAACGCTTTCGCAGTCGGAGCTTACTGTTACGGCGGTGCTTGACAATACAGTGCTCACGCTCCGTGACGTTCTGAATCTGCAGGTAAATGACATAATACCGCTGAACAAGCCGATTACCGACAACGTACAGCTTAAAGTGGGAAGCACCTGCTGGTTTGACGGAAAGCTCGGTACACTGAACGGAAAGAAAGCGTTCAGGATTGATAATATATTAAAGAATTGAGGTAAGGCAAATGGGAAAACTGACCACTCTGTCGGAGATGCAGCTTGACGCTATCGGCGAGATAATGAATATCAGTATGGGAAGTGCGGCTACCGCAGTTTCCGAGCTGCTCAACGCCAAAGTGTGGATCACTACGCCGAAGGTAACCATAGTTCAGGCATCAGAGCTTAACTACGACAGACTTGAACCTGCGATATGCGTAAAGATCGAGTACATAAAAGGGCTTTCCGGCTCAAACCTGATGATCTTAAAGCAGGACGATGTACAGCTGATACTTAATCAGCTTATGGGCAAACCGCCCGTTATATCTCCTGATTTTGAGTTTGATGAGCTGAACATCAGTGCGGTAAGCGAAGTAATGAATCAGATGATGGGAGCTTCTTCGACGGCTCTGTCGGAATTTCTGGGTATGGGTATTGATATATCGACACCTACTCCGTACATTCTCAGCGAGATAAATATTGCCGACCTGCAGAATTATGAGCAGACGGATATGGTTGCCGCTATCAATTTTGACCTTACCATTGACGGTGTTATAAAATCGGAATTTATATCGGTGCTTGATATAGACCTTGCGGCAACGCTTGCCGACAGAATGATCGGCGGCGCGACATCTTCCGAACCGATCGTGACAGAACCTGCACCTGCTCCGGCACCTCAGCCTGTTCCGCAGGCAGAACCTGTTCAGCAGGCGGCACCCGTTCAGCAGGCGGCACCCGTTCAGCAGGCGGCTCCTGTTCAGCAGGCGGCTCCTGTTCAGCAATCGGCACCCGTTCAGCAGGCGGCACCCGTTCAGCAGGCGGCTCCTGTTCAGCAATCGGCACCCGTTCAGCAGGCGGCTCCCGTTCAGCAGGCGGCACCTGTACCACAGGCGGCTCCTATGCCGCAGACGGATATGTATGCACAGCAGGGATACTACGGATACCCGAATCCTGCAATGAATCCGGCCATGTACGGTCAGCCGGTACAGCCTGTTATGCAGCCTCAGCCGGCAGTAAACTACCGTAATGCTCAGCTTGCACAGTTTGAGAGCTTTGAAGCTCCGCTCGGCTCGGAGCAGAAAGAAAACTTACAGCTCCTTATGGACGTACCGCTTCAGATTTCTGTCGAGATAGGCTCGACAAAGAAGAAAATCAAGGATATACTTGAATTCTCGCAAGGTACTATCATAGAGCTTGAAAGACAGGCAGGCGCACCCGTTGACGTTATGGTAAACGGAAACCTCATCGCAAGGGGTGACGTTGTTGTTATAGACGATAACTTTGCGGTAAGAATAACGGAAATAGTAAAATCGAAATTTATGGACAGCCTCGGTAAAGGCGAATAACATATAATAAAACAGGGATACGAAAGGAAACCTTACACTTATGGATAAGAAGATATTACTTGTAGACGATGCGGCATTCATGCGTATGCTTATCCGCAACACACTTACGACAAACGGCTACACAAATATACTTGAGGCGGCTGACGGCGAAATAGCGGTTTCGACATATTCTGCAGAGAAGCCCGACCTTGTTATAATGGACATAACAATGCCCAACAAGACCGGTATCGAGGCACTCAAGGAAATCAAGGCTATGGATCCCGGCGCAAAGGTCGTAATGTGCAGTGCTATGGGTCAGGAGGCTATGGTAGTAGAGGCTATCAAGCTCGGCGCACTTGACTTCATCGTAAAGCCGTTTAAGGCTGAAAGAATACTTCAGACCGTTAAGAAAATACTTGACTGATGGAATACGTACAGCTTGTATGCGCGCTTATCGGCGTACTTGCACTGATTTTTCTGTTCTTCTGGATACTGAGAAAGGTAAACAAGGGGATACTGAGCGTAAGCGGAAAACGGCTCAAGGTGCTTGACCGTGCCTCGCTCGGCGGTGAAAAATCGGTGGTTGTCGTGAGCGTTGCAGGAAAGTGTATGGTGCTTGGCGTAACTGCCGGCAGGATAGACAAGATCGAGGATCTGTCGATTACGGAAGAAGAATATATGTCTGAGCTTTATCCTGAGGGAAGCGGAAAGCAGGATAACTTCTTCGCCGCCTTCAGTGATGCAATGGCTAAAAACATAAAGAATATGAGAGGGAAGAAAGCCAGCCGTGACGAAGAACCGGATTGCGGCGATGAGCTTCCCGATGTTCGCAAAACCGATGACGGAACAAATTCCGATGACAAAAAATTCTGACGAGAGGAACACGGAGTCGAAATGACAAGAGCTTTTGGTCTTACGATTAGAAAAATGTTTATCGACAACAAGCGGATTTTTATCCGCTTTATCGTGTCTTTAACGGTATGTATCGCACTTATCGGTGTGCTGTGCAGTGTAACGGCATTTGCGGCGGATAACAATGCGTCAGGCAACGCAGGTACGGCAACAAGTATCAGCGATACGGCTTCGGCAAACACCTCGGGCGGTACGCAGTCGGCGGATTCGTCGGTGATGAAGGATCTTATCGGGGTAGACGGCTCGCAGTCACTTGAGGTAATACTGCTTGTGACCGTGCTTTCGCTTGCACCGTCACTGCTTGTGATGATGACCTCGTTTGCGAGGATCATTATCTGCTTCAGCTTTCTGAGAACGGCAATGCAGACGCAGTCCACGCCGCCTAATATGGTGCTTACGGGATTGTCGCTTTTTCTTACGATATTCATAATGTGGCCTGTTTTCTCGGAGATAAACGAAACGGCATATCAGCCGTATGCGGCAGGCGAGATGACAATGGAACAGGCTATTGACGCCGCAGGAAAGCCGCTCAAGACTTTTATGCTCAAGCAGACCACGAATGACGATATGAAGTTTTTCCTTGATTTAAAGGGTCAGAGCATGAGCGATGTCACAGGCGGTGCGACAGACAATATAACACTTGAAAACTACAGCGAGAAGCTGGGCTTTGAAACAGTAATTCCCGCTTTTATAGTAAGCGAGCTGAAACGTGCGTTCCAGATGGGCTTTCTGATATTCATCCCGTTCCTTGTTATCGACCTTGTAGTATCGTCGACGCTTATGGCAATGGGTATGATGATGCTGCCGCCGGCGATGATTTCGCTGCCGTTCAAGATAATACTTTTCGTGCTTGTAGACGGCTGGCAGCTGATGGTCGGAACGATTGTCAACTCGTATAATTTGTAGCATAATATTCCTTGAAGGGAGGGCTTGATCTGACACAGGATATAGCAATGGAGGTCTTTACCGCCGCACTTGTTCTTGCGCTTAAATTAGGCCTCCCTGTTTTAATAGCCGCAGTTGTGATAGGTCTTATCATAGCGATATTACAGGCGGCAACGCAGGTACACGAGCAGACGCTCTCGTTTGCTCCCAAAGCCATAGTGGTGGCAATCGTACTGCTGTTGTTCGGTCCGTGGATGATGAACAGCTGTATAGAGTTCTTCAACTACATATTCGATCTTATGGCAACGGTTGGTGCAACATGACGCTAAGCGATGTGTGGGATATGATTCTGAATAATTTTCTCGGCTTTCTGCTGATAATGTGCAGGGTGTCGGGAATATTCAGCTTTAACCCTATATTCAGCCGTTCAAATTTTCCCGTAAGGCTGAGAGCAGGCACAACGATAGCGCTTGCTGTACTGTTTGCCTCGTCCATGGGGAATATAAAATATGAGCCGACCGGCATATTCATGATGCTGTTCGATATGATGAAGGAGCTGGGGCTGGGGCTTATACTCGGCTTTATGGTGAATCTCATACTGGCGGTGACTATTTCCGCAGGTGAGCTTATCGACTATCAGACGGGTCTGTCTATGGCAAGAACGATGGATCCTTCGACCGGTGTGTCGATGCCCCTTTTTGCAAACGTTTATTACTATATGTTCATTCTGTATTTCTTTCTGACGAATGGACACTTGTCATATATAAAGCTGTTTCATATATCGTATGAAACGCTTCCGATAGGATTTTCGGGATTCACTGCGGACGTGCCGTGGGCGTTGGTGACGTACTTTTCAACCGTGCTTACGCTGGCGGTAAAGCTCGCCGCACCGATTATCGCTATCGAGTTTATCACCGAAATATGTCTTGGCGTGCTGATGAAGGCTGTACCGTCAATTCATATCTTTGCGCTGAACATTCAGCTTAAGGTGCTTATCGGTCTTGCGGCGGTGCTGATAATGGCTCAGCCTATGTCGGACTTCATCGAAAAGCTGATGGGCATTATGTGGCAGAACCTCTACGGTCTGCTCGGCATGATGGGTTCTTAGGAGGGTAAATGGCAGGCGAAGAAAAAACCGAAAAAGCCACCCCGAAAAAGCGTAAGGATACCAGAAAAAAGGGCGAGGTACTGCAGAGCAAGGAAGTTGCGGTTGCGGTTTTCGTGGTGGGAATATTCGCATTTCTTGCGATATTCGGAAACTATATGTTCCAGATGCTTTTAAACTTTATGGAGCAGTCGATGTCATCTATTGACAAGACGGGCAATACCGTAGAGTTTGCGATGAGCGTATTCTGGAAGGTGGCTATAATCTGCGTCTGTACCGTAGGTCCGATACTTGCGGTGGGGGTCGTACTGAGCGTACTGCCCGTAATCGTTCAGACAAAGGGACTTTTCAGTATGGAGGCGATGAAGCCGAAATTCAGCAGATTGAATCCGTTTACGGGTATCAAGCGGTTGTTTTCGATGCAGGCGCTTGTAGGGCTTGTGAAGGGACTTATCGAGATAATCGTAGTAGTCGCTATACTGTACTTTCAGGTAATGGACAGGATAAACGAGTTCAAAAAGCTGATAGATACAGATGTAATAAAGATAGTTGCATATATAAGCGAAACGGCGATGAGCCTTATTGTAACGATATTCGTTATGCTTGTATTTGTGGCGGCGGCAGACTATGTTTTCCAGTGGTGGTCATTTGAGAAAAAGCTCAAGATGTCAAAGCAGGAGGTCAAGGACGAGTACAAACAGCTCGAAGGTGACCCGCAGATAAAGGGCAAGATAAAGCGTAAACAGCAGGAAATGGCACAACAGCGTATGATGCAGGAAGTGCCGTCCGCAGATGTGGTTGTCCGTAACCCTACTCACTATGCGGTTGCTCTTAAATATGACCGCAAGACAGCCTACAGAGCGCCTGTTGTCGTGGCAAAGGGTACAGATTCACTGGCGCTGAGGATAGTTGCAGTGGCGCAGGAGCATAATGTATATATCACTGAAAACCGTCCGCTCGCAAGAGGGCTTTATGAGGCGGTAGACATAGGTCAGGAGATACCGAGAGAGTTTTACACTGCGGTGGCAGAGGTGCTGGCGATGGTATATGAGGAGCAACATAAGACGTTGCCGCCGAGAGAACGATAGGCAAACAGCGGAGCTGTTTGCGGCTGTGAGCCGCAACAAATTCCGCCTTTGCGGCTGTGAGCCGCAACAAATTCCGCCTTTGGAAATGTTGCGATTTGGCGACAGGTGGCGAAACGGCGGGGTTGCCGTTGTTGCCTTAATGAATACTGCACGATAAATAATTGTGTGACTGTTGTAATCATCCATAATTTTCCTATGTAGGTTATTGTAACTATGGTTGTGAGTATAACATGACAATAACAGAAATTAATATCATATATATTTTTTGTAGGGGAGGGGCTTGCCCCTCCCGAAAAGGAATTTCTCTTCAGAAATGATATTAAAAATACACAGTGCGAGTTTTGCGAGGGCGGTAGTAATAAGCTAAGGTTCTGCTACTTTTGCAAGGTTTGTGAGATTGGCAAGGCTTGATGCAACGGGCGGAGCAAGCGCCGCCCCTACGAAAAGCGGAATATGTCAGCGAAAAGTTTTTTGACAAGCGAAACCAACAAAGCGTTCATCGAAAGGCAAGGGCGGTAGTTTTAAGGTTCTGCTACTTTTGCAAGGTTTGTGAGAATTATAGGTTGGGTGCAACGGGAGGGGCGAGCAAGGCAAGGATGCCTTAGCGTATGCGCCCAAGGGCTTTGCAAGGACGCAAAGCCAACTAAGCACACACAGACCCTCACCCTACGAAAGCTATGAAATGTTGTGCCGGATTTGCAGAATGCAAAACCAAAAATGCACACAGAACCTCACCCTACGAAAAGTGGGAAATGTCAGTGTAAAAAATGCACAATTGATATAAAAACGGACAAGCAAAGTCCGGACAGAAAAAGAGAAAGAGAAAGAACAAGAAAGGAGCGGTGCGAATGGTTAAAAAGATGATGACGAATGTTTTTGCGGTATTCGTTATTTTTATCGTGCTTGCGATTATCATTCCTCTGCCGACTCCGATACTGGACTTTCTTCTGATAATAAATATAGGACTTTCTCTCGTCATACTCCTTATGACGATGTACATAAAAAAAGCGCTTGAATTTTCGATATTCCCGACTGTACTTCTTCTGACAACGGTTTTCCGACTGTCGCTGAACGTATCGACTACACGAGGAATACTTTCAAAAGGCTATGCCGGCGAGGTCGTAAAGACGTTCGGTGAATTCGTAATGGGCGGTGACGCTATTGTCGGATTTATCATATTCGTAATCATAGTAATAGTAAACTTCCTTGTTATCACCAAGGGTTCTGAGCGTGTATCTGAAGTAGCGGCAAGATTTACCCTTGACGCTATGCCCGGTAAGCAGATGGCTATTGACGCAGACCTTAACACAGGCGCAATAACAGATGAAGAGGCAAAGATACGCCGTGCGGAAGTACAGCGTGAAAGCGACTTCTTCGGCGCAATGGACGGTGCTACGAAGTTTGTAAAGGGCGATGCGATAATTTCTATCATCACGGCGCTCATAAACCTTATCGGCGGTGCGGTACTGGGTATTATGCACGGACAGGATATAAACTCTGTGCTTTCCACCTACTCGCTGGCAACAGTCGGTGACGGCCTTTGCTCGCAGATTCCTGCACTTATGATCTCTGTTGCTACAGGTATGGTAGTTACCCGTGCGGCAAGCACTGACAGCTTCAATGCCGATATTAAAAGGCAGTTCACCTCTCAGCCTAACGTAATGATGATAGCGGGCATTGTTATTGCCGCTCTTATGGTTATCCCCGGCTTTCCGAAGCTGATACTTCTCGGCGTCGGTGCGGCACTGTTTATATTCGGCTGGAGATTATCAAAATCGAAGGCGAAGAAAGAGGCGGCTCTCGCCGCTCAGGCAGAACGTGAAACGCTTGCAAAGATGCAGGATCAGCCGACCTCTGACAATGACTACTACAGGGATATTGACAATGTATTCAAGCTGCTGAATGTTGAACAGATAGAGATGGAGTTCGGCTACAGCCTTCTGCATCTTGTAGACGAAAAGAGCGGCGGTCATTTTATCGACCGTGTGGTAATGTTCCGTAAGCAGTTTGCGATGGATATGGGTATGGTAATACCGTCGGTACGAATGACGGACAACCCCGAAATAAACCCGAACCAGTATGTTATAAAGATAAAGGGCGAGGAGGTCGCAAGAGGAGAAATTCTTTCCGACCACTATTTAGCGCTTGACAACGGAGATGTGGTAAACCCTGTTGACGGCATAGACACCGTTGAGCCTGCGTTCGGTATCCCTGCAAAGTGGATAAGCGCAGACAAGAAGGTAATGGCTGACGTTGCGGGATATACGCTTATCGACCCGGTTTCCGTAATGATAACTCATCTGTCAGAGGTCATCAAGCAGCACTGCAGTGAGCTTTTGTCACGTCAGGACGTAAAGACGATGGTGGACAACATAAAGCAGACCAACCCAACTCTTATCGACGACCTTATACCCGGCACTATTTCTCTCGGTTATCTCGAAAAGGTGCTTTGCCTGCTTTTGCGTGAGGGCGTTCCGATAAGGGATATGGAAACTATCCTCGAAACGCTTGGCGACCACGCAGGTGCGCTTAAGGACATTGACATTGTAACGGAATATGTAAGACAGGCGCTCAAGCGTACCATAACAAGACGCTTTGCGGAGGCAAACTCGCTGAGAGTAATTACCGTTGACCCGAAGGTCGAGGATACGATAGTGGCAAGCGTAAAGAAATCCGAAGCAGGAAGCTATCTTGCGATGGATCCCGACCTTATACAAAAAATCGTCAACATAACAAGCGGAGAAATAGACAAGGTAAAGGATGTTATACCGAATATAATCATACTGACCTCTCCGATAGTAAGAATATATTTCAAGAAACTGATAGACCAGTTCATACCGAATATAACGGTGCTGTCCTACAGCGAAATCGACAATACGGCGCAGATACAGGCTATAGGCAATATAGCTATGTAAACGCCGCACGGTCGGAAATATCCGGGAAAGGAGTGTTCTATGGCAGTGCAGAGCAAGGAGCGGCTGAACGAGCTTCTTGAAAAATACAGGCTGACAGGCGATATGAACGTCAGGAACGAAATCGTACTGATGTATATGGATCTTGTCAAAATGATAGCGGTATCAATGCGTAATATCTACACCGGATATGCGGAAAGCGACGATATTATAAATGAAGGCGTTATTGCGCTTATGGCGGCTATAGACGGCTTCGATCCCGAGAAGAATGTAAAATTCGAAACATACGCAGGTATCAGGATAAAGGGCGCTGTTATTGATTATCTGCGAAAGCTGGACAGAGTTCCGAGAACGCTCAGAAAGCTGTCGAAACAGCTTGACGATAATTTTGCAAGACTTAATTCCGAGCTGTGCCGTACTCCGACAGACGAGGAGCTTGCAGAAAGTATGAATATGACCACCGCACAGCTTTCAAAGCTGATGGCGAATACGGCAGGAATGATAACGCTGTCGTTTGAGGAGCTTTTATACGAGGATAATCTTGACGAAAATATTTCGGCATCAAGCGAAACCGCCGACGCAAAAATGTATGAGCGTGAAAAAAAGCAGGTGATAGCCGACGCTGTCGCCACGCTTCCCGAAAAGGAAAAGCAGGTAGTGACAATGTATTACTACGAAAGGCTGAAATACTCGGAAATTGCCAAGGTTATGAGCATTACGCAGTCAAGAGTATGCCAGATACATTCAAAGGCTATGCTGACGCTCAAAAACAAGCTGGAAAGCTATATAAACGGCTGAAAGGCTTGCATATTTATGTGAAAACTGATATGATATAATCAAGGGGTCGGAGGTTTACCGGCTCGCTTATAATACGGAAAAACACGCTTTACGAAAGGAGGTGAAAAAACTTGCAGAGAGCATTTTACAATCTGACGCAATCCATGCTTAACCACCAGAGGTCGCTTGACGCTATCTCGAACAATCTTACGAATATCAACACGGCGGGCTACAAGAAGGACGAGATAAGAATGAACACCTTTCAGGAGGAGCTTATACTTGTCAGCAACCGCAGAAAGACAAGCGGCAAATTCGTGCAGACGTATGTTGATACAAGCAAGAGCAACCTTGAGCAGAGCAGTTTTGAATTTACCGAAAGCCCGTTTGATATAGGTATTCAGGGAAACGTGTATTTCAATATACAGGGTACTAACGGAAATGTATATCAGACAAGGTGCGGTCAGTTTGAGCTTGACGGAGAAGGCTATTTATGCCTTAACGACAGCGGACGTGTACTCGGTCAAAACGGTGAGATATATATCGGAAACGATGATTTCATTGTTGACAACGAGGGCAATATCCTGAACGAAAACGGCGAGGTAATAGAAAGGCTGAGGCTCAGCTACATACCAGAAAACGCAGACGTTACAAAGGTAGGAAACAACCTGTTTTCTTATGACGGGGATATGACGATACCCGAAGGCGAGAAGTATGATATTATCCAGGGCTGTTTTGAAAAGTCAAACGTTGACGCAAACAAGGAGATTACTTCTCTTATGGAAACGCAGAGATTATTTGAAGCAAGCAGTGCTGTGCTGAAGTATATGGATACTATCAACGGCAGAGCGGCAAGCGAGATAATCAAGCTGTAAAATGACCGGATGTGAGGATATGTCATGAACATTGCATTCTACACGGGTAAGACGGGCCTTATTGCACAGCAGGAAGGACTTAACGTTTACTCAAACAACATTGCAAACGTGAATACGGTGGGCTTCAAGGCTTCCCGTCCGAGCTTTGCGGACTGTATCTACACGGTACAGAGAAATACGGAGCCTGACTGGCAGACAGGTCACGGCGAATATGTGCACAGCACTCAGCTTATGTACAGCGAGGGCGTATTTACATATACCGATAACGACCTTGACTTTGCCATACCGACAGAAGAAGGCTTCTTTGCGGTAATGGATAAGTACGGCGATGTAAACTACACAAGAGCGGGCGATTTTCAGATGTCGCAGATAGGCGACCACTGGGAGCTTGTAAGCGCAAACGGAGAATTTGTGCTTGACTATGAGGGAAACCACATTACAGTTCCCTTTATAGAAGGTACGAGCAAGCCGGACTATGAGGCACTTACAAAAATGATAGGTGTGTACACATTCGACAACAACTTTGGACTCGAACTTCTCGGCAGTAACAAGATGACTGCTACAGAGAGGTCGGGAGAGGCGGTTGCCGACAGGAGTATCGACAAGATAAGAATGGCACTCGAACGCAGCAATACGGATATTGCAGGCGATATGGTACGCATTATCGAAACACAGCGTTCATACCAGATGAGCGCAAGGGTCGTACAGACAGCCGATGAGCTGGAGCGTATAACCAATAACTTAAGGGGATAAAGCACGATGCTTCGATCCTGAATTTTAACCGTGGGTCTGTCGGTAGATATACCGGCAGGCTGTGCGGTTATATACAGCTATAAGATTAATAATTTCAGAGGTCTATTATGATAAACAGTTACGATGATTTAAGCCCGGTACAGCTTGATGTGCTTAAGGAAATAGGAAATATCGGCTCGGGTAATGCCGCAACGGCGCTGTCACAGCTTCTTGGCAGGAGCATAGATATGCAGGTGCCGCAGGTAAGGCTTATGGACGTAGCTGACGCAATAGAGTCGCTCGGCTCTCCCGACAAGCTTGTGGTAGGAATACTGATACGGCTTAAGGGCGACGCAGACGGAATGATAATGTTCCTGCTTGAAGAAGCGTTTGCGAAAACTATCGTAACGGGTCTTATGGGCGAACGCTCGTTTTCGCTGTATGAGCTTAACGCCGATGATATATCGGTACTGAGCGAAATAGGAAATATAATGGGTGGAAGTTATGTCAATGCTATCGCAAATCTCAGCGGTATGACCATTGATATGTCGGTACCTGCGCTTACAACGGATATGCTCGGAGCTATAATGACGGTTCCTGCAACGGAGCTTTCCGAGGCGTATGAAAGGGTACTCATGATAAGCGAACAATTTCTGATTGATTCAGTTGAGATACAATCCGATATGCTTCTTATACCTACGGTAGAGTCGCTGAGAACTCTGCTTGGGAAACTGGGGGTTGAAGACCAGTGAACAAGATAATCGTGGGGATCTCCGACCAGAAGCTGTGCAAGTCGCCGGATGTACTGGTGACTTATGCTCTTGGCAGCTGTGTCGGGATATGTATGATAGACAAAGTGCTCGGCATAGCGGGACTGGCGCATATAATGCTGCCTGACAGCAGCGCTATACCGAATGACAAGAACAAATTCAAGTTTGCCGATACGGGCATACAGCTTCTATATGAAAGCATGATAAAAAACGGTGCGGCGGCATCGAGAATAACCGCAAAAATAGCAGGCGGAGCGAATATGTTTGCTACCACAACACCTGCTATGTCTATAGGCGACCGTAACGTTGAGGCCACCAAAAAAGCGCTGGCAAAGCTCGGAGTGCCTATAATCGCATCCGACACGGGACTTAACTACGGCAGAACGGTATCGTTCAATGCGTCGGACGGCTCGCTTGAGATAATGTCAAGTCTTAAGGGAAACAAGACTATATGACACGACAGACACGATTGACACGATAGATTTACGGCAGGGAGGTACACCGATGGAAAAGACGGAAAGACAAAAAATGGCGGATATATCCATGTCGGAGCTTATAGAACTTGAAAAAGAAGCTACTGCGTCGCTTGACGGCATCGAGCTTAACAATAAGACTATGCAACGCCCGCAGGAAAACAATCCTACGCTGAATGTAGACGCATCGGTAAAGGTGGTTGTAAGCGACAACCACCTGGAAGCGAATATGTGCGTATTTTCACCGCAGTTTTCCGGCAAGGATATAACAGTGGAAGCTATGCAGCAGGCACTCAAGGACGAACACGTTGTATACGGAATAGACGAGGAACTTCTTGAGGAAATAGCGGCAAATAAGTTATACGACAAGATCTTCACGGTAGCGAGCGGATATGCGGCGGTTGACGGCGAAAACGGCAGGGTAAAAAATCTTTTTGATACAGACAAGAAGCTGGTGCCGAGAAAGCTGGAGGACGGCAGTGTTGACTATCGTGACCTCGGGCTTATAGTAAACGTAAGAGTAAATGACCTTATATGCGAAATAGTACCCGAAACGCAGGGCGAGGAGGGTATGAACGTATACGGTCAGGTGATTGCTCCACGTCCGGGCAGACCTCCGCTTGTACCGCAGGGTTCGAACACGGTGCTTTCGGCAGATGGCACCAAGCTGTTCGCCGCAGAAAGCGGAAACCTTGTATATATGGGCGGAAGGTTCAATGTTGTAACCACGTTCCAGATTTCATCCGACATAGATGTAAAGACGGGCAATATAAACTTCCTGGGCGATGTTGTCATCAAGGGCAGTGTGCAGGAGGGATTTTCGGTAACGGCAGGAAAAACCATAACCGTATCGGGAATGGTGACCGGTGCTACACTTACCGCACAGGGCGATATAACCGTCAAGAACGGAGTTTTTGCAAGCACCATACAGTCGCAGTACGGCAATATCAATATTGCTTTCGGAGAAAACGATACCATAACCACAAGAGGAAACCTTACCAGCACGTCGCTTGTCGGCTGTCGGATAAAGATAGAGGGCGACCTTGACTGCACCAAGAACCCCGGTGCGCTTGTGGGCGGAGATTGCAGTGTAATGGGAAAATTTGCGGTGGCACAGCTCGGTAACAAGAGCTATACGCCTACTATAATATCGGTAGGAAGCACCACAAACCTCCTGCTTGAGATGGATTCGCTCGAAAAGCAGTGTACCGCAATCGATGAGTACATAGAAAAAATAAACACGTCTATCGAATTCCTGCAGGAAAAGAAGAGGAACGGCGAACATCTTGACGCAGATAAGGAAGCGTATATTTCATCTGCGATAAGGCTCAAGGTGCAAAAGGGAATGGATAAGAAGCCTCTGAGAACGAGGATAGAAGAAATACAGAAAATAATCAATGCTAAGGAAACGCTGTCGGTACAGGTGACAAAGTGCGTTTATCCTAACGTAAGGATAAATCTCAACAGCTTTACCACCACAACATCGGCGGAGTACGGCAAATGCAACATAGTCTGCGGTCCGAATGACATCGAATTCAGATAACAGACACTGAGAAAGGCAAATATCATGGCGGCAACGGCAAAAAGCAGATATATAACGGCGGTAAAATGGTTTACGGCATTTGTATGCGCTCTGCTTTGTGCGGCTGCCGTCTGCTGTTTTACGGGAAGCTGTGCAGACGCTGCGGCGGTAACAAACTGCAAGGTTTCGGGGCTGACGACAAAGACCTATACGGGTAAAGCGCAGACGCAGTCGATCACGGTAAAATACAGGAATAAAACGCTGAAAAACGGTAAAGATTACACGGTAAGCTATCAGAATAATATAAACGCAGGAACGGCTTATGTTATTATAAAAGGCAAGGGCAGTTACAGCGGAACAGTAAAGCGTTCGTTCACAATCAAGCCTGCCATAATATACAAGCAGTGTACTTTTTATAAAATCGCCTCGCAGTATTACACAGGCTCGCAGATAAAGCCTGTTCCGAAAATCAAGAACGGAACAACGACACTGAAAAACGGAACGAACTTCACGCTTACATATCAGAATAACGTAAACAAGGGTACTGCGAAGGTATATATCAAAGGAAAAGGCAACTACAGCGGAAGCTGTTCGCTGACATTCAGCATAACGGCAAGGCCTGTTTCTACGCTGAAAATCACCGTACCGTCAGTGACTTATAACGGAAAGGCACAAAAACCTGCCGTTACGGTAAAATATAATAACTATAAGTTTAAAAACGGTACTGATTATACGCTGAGTTATAAAAATAACACGAAAATCGGTACGGCAACTGTTACGGTTAAGGGCAAGGGAAAGCTCAGCGGAACAAGAAGCGTTACATTCAAAATAAACGCTAAGCCGATAAAAAACGCAGTTATTACATATAACAATTCGCTCACATACAACGGCTCGAAGCTAAGCCCAGCGGTTACGGTAAAATACGGAAACACAACGCTTAAAAAGAATACCGACTATACCGTTGCCTACTCGAATAACGTAAACGCAGGCACGGGAACAATCACGATAACAGGAAAAGGCATATACGGCGGAAGCGTAAAAAAGACCTTTACAATAAAGAAGCTCGGAATATCGGCCACAGCCGTATCGGGAACAGGAAACAAGATTTATACGGGAAGTGCGATAAAGCCTGTGCCTGCGGTTAAAGTCGGCGGCAGGACGCTGAAAAACGGAACGGACTTTACCGTAAGCTACAAAAACAACACCGAGCCGGGAACGGCAACTCTCAAAGTGACAGGCAAGGGAAACTATTCGGGCAGTGTATCAAAGACATTCAGAATCACCGCAAGAGCGATAAATGACGTTGAGGTAACCGTACCCGATACGGTATTTACAGGTGTACAGGTAAGACCCGACGTTGTTGTAAGCTACGGCAACTATCAATTTATAAATAACAGCGACTATACCCTGTCATTCAAGGACAACGTCAATATCGGAACGGCAAGCGTGGTGGTCACGGGCAAAAACCATCTCAGCGGAAGCAGGACGGTAACATTCCCTATAGAAAAGGCGGATATTTCAAGTACGGAAATAGCCGTGAAGAACGCAACGTTTACGGGAAGTGCGGTAAAATCCGCCGTTGATGTAAGGCTCGGTAATGTGACGCTTAAGGAAGGCACTCACTACACGCTTTCCTATAAAAACAACGTCAATGCAGGTACGGCTCAGGTGACAGTCAGCGGCAAGGGAAGCCTTGAGGGCGCTGTAACAAAGAACTTCACCATATCAAAGGCGGATATTTCGAAAGCCTCGATTTCTGCAAGCGGAACGTATGCTCCGGACGATGTAAAGATCGGCATAAACGCTAAATTCGGCAATTACACGCTTAAAAGTAGCGACTACAGTTTTGCCGCTCCGACCGCTGCGGGAGAGCAGACGCTCACAATAAGCGGAAACGGCAACTTCAGCGGCAAGGCGACGGTAAAATGCAATGTGGCAAAGGCGGATATAGCAAATGCCAAATCGTCTTTATCGCTGTCAACCGACGGCAAGGGCTATACCGTAACGATAATTTATGACGGTGTGCTTTTAACGCAGGACAAAGATTATAAGGTAGCTGTAACAGAATCAGCCACAGGCGTCAGCGCAGTTATTACAGGTATCGGCAATTACGGCGGAACAGCGACTATCAGCGGCATAAGCAACGAGCTTGAAGCGTTTGAAAATGCTGTTGTCACAATAGGTAAAGTCACATACAACGGCACAGCACAGCTTCCTTCGGTGACAGTGAAGATAGGCTCTGTCACGCTGAAAAGCGGAACGGACTATATTCTGAGCGCTTATGATAACACTAATGCAGGATCAGCTACGGCAGTTATCACAGGCAAGGGAAAATATGCCGGTGCGGAAAAGAAAACGCAGTTCACGATAGCGCCTGCCGCCATATCATCTGCAAGCATAAGCTGTGAGGATCAGATATATACGGGACAGGGTGTCACCGCACAGCCCGTTGTTACATTCAACGGCAAAACGCTTGCTCTCGGTATTGACTACTATATATCGGGATATTCAAACATAGTGAATGTCGGAACAGCTACCGTTACTGTAAAGGGCAAAGGCAATTTCACAGGCACTGCAAAAGGTACTTTCAGAATCGTCAAGCAGGACAATATGGAAACGCTTGTCAAGAAGCGGCTTGATGAGATGATGGAAGGCAAGTGGGACAGGAAGATATATGACTTCTGGCACAGCTATCAGCTTGGCAAGTATTACAACACGCTCCTTACCTCTCCTTGTACCTGCCACTCCTACTGTGAAACGGGCAACGAGGCAGGCTGTACCTGTCTTATAGGAAGAAGTCACGTTCTGAATAATTCCGGCATACAGTGTGCGGGATTTACTATCGAGGTGTTCGAGTATCTTTTCGGTGAAACAAACGGAACGGGCGAAAATACCCTCACGATAAAGAATCGTTCCGACGGAAACTGGACAGAGGCGGCGCTGAAGAAGTGGATGACCGATACATTCCGTCCGGGCGACTATCTCGCATATGACAACATAAAGTACGGCTATCCGCACTATGTCACGATATACTCTGTTGATACCGACGGTATATGGGTGTACGAGGCAAATTACGGCGGAAGGTGCAAAATCAATTTCCGTAAGTTTACGTTTAAGGAGATTTACGAAGAAACGGACGGTTTATGGCACAGGACACCGAACAATTATGAGTTGTCGGAGTATTGATCTGAATTTAAAGCGGCATGGCGGAGGCTGTGCCGCTTTTTGCTGTGATTGCTTATTTTGACAAGCCGTAAGTGCGTCACACCTGCTTTTACCGTAACAGCCTGTCCGATGCTTGACTTTTGATATACAATATGATATTATGATAATAAACAAGCAAGCAACTCATATTAAAAATAATTTTAAAAAATCGGAGGTAATTTTATGTCAAAGTTTCAAAAAATCATCATAGCACTATGCGTTATAATCATTGTTATTCTGGGGGCGGCAACGGTAGTTCTGTTTACCGGCACATCGGAAGCTATCAAAATTAACGGCACGTTTGCCGATATAAGTCTGGTAAACAGCGATAATCCCGATTTTGACAAGCTGTCGCACAAAGAAATCAGCATAGACGCAACTTTAACCGGAAACATTTTTGGTGTGACAGGCGCAAGCGGAAAAATTGCAGTAGGCGATACAGAATATGCTCTTGATTCCGCAAGCTCACGAGGCTCTGTGATAAATATCCATTCGCTTAACAACGAAGGCTCATTTGATGTAAATGTTAAGCTGGAAAAGGGAACAGGCAGTGCAATCATTACCGTATTGCAGTCGCAAAACTCCTCTGACAGTTCAATGTGGGCAGGACCTGCAACCGACAGCGAGAGTCTGAAAAATGTTCTTAAAGAACAGAATATCATCAACTACAGTAACACGGAAGTGGTAAAAGAAATAAGCTGTACGGGAGATTTTGTTGATATTAACGATAATTACAGCGTTGATATGTACGAACAATTACCACACAAGACCGTAAGCGTAAACGCAAAAATCCTACGCAACATATACGGCAGGGAATATGCGGACGGAACCTTGACGCTTGACGGCAAGGAATACAGGATTCAAGGCTTCAACCGTGATAACAGCTTCGGGAAAAACAGGATTTTTATATCCGTAATAACAAGCGACGGAAAAAATGCCGCACCGGGCATTACTATATGCTATACGGAAGGCTCGGATTACATTACCGTCAATTCAAGACTTCAGAACAACACCTGTTATCTGATAGGAACTGTAAAGGATAAGAATGAATTTGAAACAGCTTTAAAGGAACTCGGATATATAGAATAAGACGCAATCAAAACATCGGGAACAGAAATACGCACCTCGAAATGAGGTGCGTATTGCAGTTTGTAGAAAAAATCTTGTAGTTGATGTGGTTCTATTATATCCTTTTAACATTTATCTATCGTGGCAAGCTACCAATAGTTCTTTTTGTCGGACAGCACTTCTCGGGTTCGCTATTCCATTTAATAACGTTGCTGCTATTCACGCGGGAGACAACCAAAGGGACTAGGGTGAGGGACTGCCGCCCCTAACCCTATCCCTTAGGTTTTCTCCCTCGTGGCTCCCTCTTTCCTTACCCACACCCGTACCCCGCTGGGGTGTTAGCGGAACTCGAATAACCACCGGAACATTGTATATCCTGTCAATGCAGGAACGCTTAACGCTACACGTCCGCATATTAGTACATATATCTTAGGTTAGTAGCGTTTTTTTGAAGAGCAATGTCAGTGCAGTTGCACTGATACACTCACGAAAATATTAATACCCTGTCGGTACGGAAGTATTTTATGCAGTGTTGGCGATACATTTCATTATAGTGTTTTATTTGAATAATCGGTTTATCGACAGTCTGAACTGCGAACTATATTTGTTCGCAGCTGATGAATATTCATACCTCTCCGCACGCCATCTGCTCTTCCAGTCTTTCCTTTATCAATCCGACAAAGCTATCAGGGCTTATAACTTTAACGCAAGGTCCGAAGGACAACACACGGATAACGATCTCCGTTTCATCGGTTGCGTAATATTTCAGATGAAGCAGATACTTATTATCGTCAACACGCTCCGCCTGCTTTTCAAAGTGTGCAAAGTGGAGCATTACACGCTCGAGTGCATTCCGCTCGTCATTTATCTGCAGGGTAAGCTCTCTTATCTGCATTGTTTCCGGCTTTTCGTTCCACGGACCTGTGCCTGCGTACAGCTGACAGTTTATAATTCTGCCGAGGTTTAACTGTCTGTACTTACAGCCGTCCATTATTACTCTTATCTTATCGTCCTTTTCCGAATATTCAAACCCTTTGGGGAAAAATCTCAGCGTTGCTTCCTTGCCATAGCGGTTATTCAGCCTTGCGATTATCGGCAGATCGTTCTTTACGGCATAATATATCAGCCTGAACCTACCGATATAGCCCTCATCGCCAAAATCATCACCGTCCGAGTATTTATCGTATACTTTATAATCGTCCTCGGTGAAAAGCGGCTCAACATCGGATAAGTCGGGGAACTGTACATCAAACAGCCTCACCCTTTTATCAAGTGATACAGCTTTCAGCCAGCGTTTCTGAAGCAATGTCAGCGGCATTGTCGGCTCGTGCTTTAAAAGCGGTTTTAAATTGCCGTCAAGCAGCTTCCACTTTCCGCTTTTAAGCGACGGCATTATAGTCAGCACGCTTTCGGAAAATGCGTTTTCGCTCACGATACGGTCAAGGTCCTTCTCTGTCGTATTCTTATCGAATGCGGCGGTGATTATCCTTGCGACCGTGTTATAATATGCCGAGTAAAGCTCACTGAATATCATCGCTTTCACCTCCGCTGTCAGCCGTGTTATCTTCTATACCGTATATTTCATACATTTTCTTTATATCGGCTTTAAATTTATTTTCAGCTGTTCTGTCCGAAAAATTGAGCCTTGTTATACGGCAGATAAACGTGCGTATCCACGGTATCATTTCGGTAGTGTCGAATACATCGGCGGAGTATCTGTAATGGTTATCGTCGATTTTTTCAACTGTACCGCACCGCTTTTCACGCTCAAGGCGGTTTACGATATACTGCTCATCATCGGCTATTCTTATATCAAACTCAACGTGTTCCGTGCTGTCGGTATCAAGCCTGCCGTTTACGCCCCACATACAGCTTTCAGCCGCATTCAGCTTCTCCCTCAGCTCGTCAAACCTTTCGCACGGCTCGCCGATTTTCACATCCGATATGTAATCAAGCCGATACGAAAACAGCCTGTTCAGCTTTATATTATAGGCTATAAGGTGCTGTCTGCCGTTTTGTGCGCTGATATAAATTCTAAGCGGTACAAGCCCTACAGACATCGGCTTGTCGCTGTGTCTGCCGAGATTTTCCACAGTGACACAGCTTTTCTTCTGCATTGCGTCAAACAGCATAGCCGCTATATCGCTGTCAAGCGCCTGCGTGATATAGTGGTGCTTGAATGTGAAAAGTTCATTGTGCGGCGGTAATTTGTCCGAGATAAACGAGCCGATAACACCGCACGGTGCGGTTTCTCCGAAAAAGTCAACAACATCGCATAGCTGTGACACATCAACATCGGGTGAACGGCTGTAAAGCACCTTTCTGCCCTGCTTTTCGGTTATGATAATGCCCTCTGCGGTGTATTCCTTGAGCTTTTTTCTGAGGGTCGATTCGTCAAACGTAAAATCCCCCGACAACAATGAATCAATCTCATCTACAAGCTCCGACAGCGTCAGCTTTATTTCGGGAGTGCAAAGTATATCGAACACTGCGAAGTGCAGAGTTATATCCCCGTCAGTAAAGCTCTTTGCTTTCCACGCCTTGTAGAAAGGGTTTTTACAGGCGGTACGGCTGTCTACCGACAGAAATACATTCTTGCCCTCGTTGGTTTTTGCAAAGCGCATATAATCCCCGAGCCAGCTTTCTACCCTGCGGCGTTCATCGTCATACGAGCGTGCGCTTTTCCTGTCGTACCCGCTCCTGCTCTTGAAGCCGAATACATAGAATTCACGCATATATGAACGTATTTTCTCAAAGTTCTTTATAAGCTCGCTGTAAGCCATTTCCCCCTCCTTTTTGCCGGTAGTCAAGATATGCCCGACTGCATTCACAATCGGGCATATATTCAGCTTTTAAATTCCGAGATCAAGCATCGGTGCGGTACCTATCGTATATCCGTCCGCACTTACGCCTGCCTGTGTGCCGTCCCAACGGTACTTTGTAATCTCATCGCCGTTTTCATCGACCCAGGCGACAGTTGTACCGAACTGCGGAACATCGTTTATATCCGCTATATCGGTCGTATCGGGCGTATACCACACTGACACGCATACACCTTTTATGCAGTTTGCTCTTATTACACCGTTTCTGAGCTCGGGGAAGCAGTTTTTCAGATACATTCCGAGCAATTCTTCTCCGTACTGCGATGATGTGGTGGTTGTGCTTTCGTCAACGTATGCGGCATTCCCCCACGTTACCGTGTCCGGAGAAAATGCAGAGGGATTCTGTGCCGCATCTATATGCCAATTACCATCACTTACAGTTAGAGTAAACACCTCTCGACAATCTTCCCCCATAAGCATATAGTTCTTGCGGTTTGCGTCCGCCATTGTCAGAAAGTAGCCTATCTGCTTTTTCAGTTCCGATGCTGTGGTATTCGCAGAACCCACAGTCGCTCTTATTGTTATTCCGAGCAATGTAGGAATAAGTATTGCGGCAAGTACACCGAGTATCGCTACAACCACTATAAGCTCTACCATTGTAAAACCACAGTTCTTCATTCTTTTCTTTGCTTTGATTTTCAAATTATGTGTTAACTTTCTCATACTCCCTCCGATTTTAAGTTATTAGTTTAATAATACCATACCTTTACATAAAAATCAATAGTATTTAAGAAAGTTTTACCGCATGAACTTTATACAGTATACAAAAATCCCCCGACTCAAAGCCGGGGGATAATATGTACTTTTAGTTAATCAGAAGATTAGCCAAGTGAAAGAACAGGAGCTGTACCTACTGTGAAGCCGTCTGTTGTGATACCTGCTGTGCTGTTATCCCAAGCAAAAGGATCTGTAGCCCAAGCGTGCTGAGCGTCAGCGCCGAATCCGGGAGCACCTGTAACTGCTGCTACTGTAGAAGCATCTGCTGTGTACCAAACTGCTGTGCAGCTACCGCTGATTACATTAGCGTTGATAGCACCGTTAGATACTGAGGGGAATAAGTCAGCAAGGTTGATAGCTAACAGATCTGTAGCGTTTGTAACGCCAACCTTTGTAGCACCTGCTGTACCTGTACCTGAAGCTGTCCATGTGATAGCGTTGCCAGTCTTAAATGCTGTAGGATCGCTTACTGTAACGCTCCATGTACCGCTTGAAATTTCGATCTGAATTGTTGTAGAAGCTGTACCCTTCAGAGGACCGTAACCTGCTGTATCAGAATCAGTTAAGAACTGGTTGATCTGCTTCTGAACTTCAGATGCAGTTGTGTTAGCAGATGTTACTCTTGAAGAAGTAACGAAGCCCAGCATTGTGGGGATCAGAATAGCTGCGAGTACGCCGATGATAGCGATAACAACGATCAGCTCGACCAGTGTGAAGCCTTTCTTGGCTTTCAGTTTCTGTAATTTCTTTATCATGGGAAATTACCTCCTTGAAAAATGTAAAAGTTTTTTATGTTTAACGGTCTGCGCCGTTAAATCCAAAATTCCCCGTGGGTCTTCAGAATAAATATATGCCGAAGAATTTCTTCTCAGCACCTTTTCTGTTGCCCTTGGTGTTTTCTGTATTCTTAGGATACCACAACGCATTCAAAAAAGCAATAGCCAAATTGCTAAATTTTGTGCTAATCTTCAATTTTAGTGAATTTTATATATAAGCGATTTCTTTTTGTGGTACATTTTGCACAAGTATTGTGTAACGAAGTTACACAATCAAGTCATAACACTCATATTATGCTGTCATCAAGCAGAAAATCCACTATTCCTATATTAAGAATACCGCTTTCGTTATACCAACGCTTAGTTATATCATGACGTACTATTATCTTCGGGAAATAATCGCCTGTGAGCGAAAACGGCTTGTTTTCCTGTACTGCTTTTTCTTCATCAGGCAACGCAAAAGCCGACTGGATATACAGTTTTTTCTCTCCGTCATTTGCTATAAAATCAATTTCCCTTGCGACCTGCTTTGGTTTTCCGTTGTCGTCCTTTTCGCTCGAATACACCACTCCCACATCTACCATGCAATCACGGATAATCAGCTCATTATATATGATATTTTCCATTATGTGCGTCATTTCCTGCTGTCTGAAGCCTATCCGTGCATTTCTCAGCCCTATATCCTCGCAATAATATTTGTTCGGGTAATCAAAATAACCTTTACCTCTGACATCATACCGCCTGCACTCACTGAAAAGATATGCGTCGGTCAGATTATCAATATACTGCTTTACCGTATTATTAGCGACAGCACCTTCGCCCTTCAGCTTCTGCTTTGAATTAAGGCTGTTTGCAATGTTGGTCGGATTCGTAAGAGAACCTACCGATGAACACAATAAATCAAGCACTGCCGACAGAATATCCTCACGCTTTATTCTCCTGCGTTCAACTATATCTTTAATGTATACCTCCGAAAACAGTGTGGTAAGATAGTTCATCTTTGCTTTATCGGTAGGTCTTGACAGTACGAGCGGCATACCGCCGTAAAACGCATAATTGTCAAACGCTTCGTATTTATCACCACCCACAGCTGAATAATACTCTGCAAAGCTAAGCGGGTGAACCCTTATTTCGTCGCTCCTGCCTCTGAACTGAGTGAGTATATCCGCCGACAGCATTTTTGAATTGCTTCCGGTGACGTATATATCAAGGTTCGGCATTGAACGCAGATCATTCAGAGCGTCATAGAACGTAATCTTTTTACCGTCCTTATTGTATGGATTCGGCACTTCGTCAGACATCTGTATTTCGTCCACAAAAAGATAATACTGCTCACCGTCCGTCCTTACTCTTTCACGGACGTCTTTAACAAGCTCCAGCGGATTTCTGTACCGTATATCGCTTGCAAGGTCAAATGCGTAGAAAAAGATATTATCCGGCTTTGTTCCGTTTTCAAGCAGATATTTTCTGAACAGAGTACCGAGAAGATATGATTTACCGCAGCGGCGTATTCCCGTTATTACTTTCACCTGTCCGTCCCACATATATGAAATTATTTTTTCAAGATACTTGTCACGTTTTATTTCCATATTGCCCTCCGTTGAAAACTTACTGCGAAAATTATGCTACTTTTCAATAAAATTATACACTGTTTTTAACACAAAAGCAAGCCGTTTGTCATAATTTCACTGAAAACTTACTACAAAATCAGACCAAGTTTTCAGTGAAACCGCTCTTATAAAGCAAGAACCCCCTCCGGCTCTCGCCTGAGGGGGTTCTCTATATTAGTTTAAAACATTATGGAGCTTGCGATTAAACTGTTTCGTCAACGCCGTAGTAAGCATTGAGGTACATCTGCTTGATCTCGCTCATCAGCGGGTATCTGGGGTTAGCGCCTGTGCACTGGTCGTCGAATGCCTGCTCTGTCATAGCGTCAAGTCTGTCTAAGAAGTCCTTCTCATCAATACCGTAGTCCTTGATTGTCTTCTTGATGCCTACAGTTTCCTTGAGCTGTTCGATCTTAGCGATGAACTTCTCGAACTTCTCTTCGTTGTTCTTGCCTGTTACGCCGCAGAATTCAGCAACTTCAACGTATCTCTCAAGAGTATGGGGGTGATCATACTGTGAGAATGTACCCATCTTTGTGGGGTTGGGAACTGCGTTGAAACGCATAACGTGTGTGATAAGCAGAGCGTTTGCAATACCGTGAGGCAGGTGGTGGAAAGCACCGAGCTTGTGAGCCATTGAGTGGCAGACACCGAGGAATGCGTTAGCGAATGCAATACCTGCCATAGCAGAAGCATTAGCCATCTTCTCTCTTGCTTCAACATCTGTCTGACCTTCAGCGTAAGCTCTGGGCAGATACTCGAAGATGTTTCTTGCAGCCTTGAGAGCAAGACCGTCTGTGTAGTCTGTAGCCATGATTGATGCGTAAGCCTCGAGGCAGTGTGTGAGTGCGTCAACACCTGAAGCACTTGTCAGACCCTTAGGCTGTGTCATCATGTTGTCTGTATCAATGATTGCCATGTTGGGCAGTAACTGATAGTCAGCAAGAGGATACTTAACGCCTGTCTTTTCGTCAGTAATAACTGCGAAAGGAGTACACTCTGAACCTGTACCTGAAGATGTGGGGATAGCTACGAAGTAAGCCTTTTCGCCCATCTTGGGGAATGTGTAAACTCTCTTACGGATATCCATATATCTCATAGCCATATCGAGGAAGTCAACATCGGGATGCTCGTAAAGTACCCACATGATCTTACCTGCGTCCATAGCAGAACCGCCGCCGAGTGCGATGATAACATCGGGCTGGAACTGCTTCATCAGCTCTGCACCTTCCTTAGCGCAAGCAAGCGTAGGATCGGGAGCAACGTTGAAGAATACTGTATGAGAAATGCCCATCTGATCGAGCTTATCTGTGATAGCCTTTGTGTTGCCGTTATGATATAAGAAGGAGTCTGTTACGATGAATGCCTTCTTCTTGTGCATTATTGTGCCCAGCTCATCAAGAGCAACAGGCATAGAACCCTTCTTGAAGTAAACCTTCTCAGGAAGTCTCAGCCACAGCATATTCTCTCTCCTCTCAGCGACTGTCTTGATGTTGATGAGGTGCTTAACACCAACGTTTTCGGATACGGAGTTACCGCCCCATGAGCCGCAGCCCAGTGTTAATGAGGGGAGGAGCTTGAAGTTGTAAAGGTCACCGATACCGCCGTGTGAAGAAGGTGTGTTAACGAGGATACGGCAGGTCTTCATTCTGTTGGCGAATTCGTTGATCTTCTCACGCTCTGTAACAGCGTTGCAGTACAGAGATGATGTATGACCGTAACCGCCGTCAGCAACGAGCCTTTCAGCCTTTGCAACTGCGTCTTCAAAATCCTTAGCCTTGTACATAGCGAGTACGGGAGAGAGCTTTTCGTGTGCAAACTCTTCTTCGATGTCTACGCTTTCAACTTCACCGATAAGAACCTTAGTCTTGGGGTCAACCTTAACGCCTGCAAGCTCAGCTATAGTAGCGGCCTTCTGACCAACTATCTTTGCGTTGAGTGCGCCGTTGATAAGGATTGTCTTTCTTACCTTTTCTGTTTCTTCGGGATTTAAGAAGTAGCAGCCGAGTGATGCAAATTCCTTCTTAACCTTGTCATATATCTTGTCGAGTACGATTACTGACTGCTCAGAAGCACAGATCATACCGTTATCAAATGTCTTTGAGTGAACGATTGAAGCAACAGCGAGCTTGATGTCTGCTGTAGTATCAATGATTGCGGGTGTGTTACCTGCACCAACGCCGAGAGCGGGCTTGCCTGATGAGTAAGCAGCCTTAACCATTCCGGGACCGCCTGTAGCGAGGATTATATCAGCGCTTCTCATAACTTCGTTTGTGAGGTCGAGCGAAGGAACGTCGATCCAGGCGATAATACCCTTAGGTGCGCCTGCAGCAACTGCAGCGTCCAGAACTACCTTAGCGGCAGCGATTGTGCTCTTCTTAGCTCTGGGGTGGGGGCTGATTATGATACCGTTTCTTGTCTTAAGACAGATAAGTGTCTTGAATATAGCTGTTGATGTGGGGTTTGTTGTAGGAATAACTGCGGCAACAACACCGATAGGCTCTGCAACCTTCATTGTACCGAAAGCCTTGTCTTCTTCGATAATGTCGCAGGTCTTTGTGTTCTTGTAAGCGTTGTAGATGTACTCGGCTGCGTAGTTGTTCTTGATAACCTTATCTTCAACAACACCCATGCCTGTTTCTTCTACTGCCATCTTAGCGAGCGGGATTCTCATCTGGTTAGCGGCGATTGCTGCTGCCTGGAAGATCTTATCAACCTGCTCCTGTGTAAAGGTTGCGAATTCCTGCTGTGCAGCTCTTACTTCTGCCATACGAGCCTTGAGAGCGTCAACATTGTCAACGATCAGCGGGCTTACGGGAGCAGATTCAGCTGTCTTGTTGCTTACGATTTGCTTCTTAGCCATTTTGTCCTCCTGAATGTTTTAAACTGTTCTTTCTTATTGTACCGTTTTTGCGGTCTGCTATTATAGTTTACCGCAGGGTCGGCGGTTTACCCATTTGTTATTTTTTTAACAATATCATTATATCAATTTGAAGCGCATTTTGTCAATCTTTTTTTCTATGAAAATGGCTAAAATAAGACCGTTGCTTTTGTGCATATTGTATAATTGAAGGTGAAGAGGGGCGGATATGAGGAAAAAAGCGGTATCACTCAGTCTGTTGTGCAAAAACAGCCGTGACTTCACCGCCACGGCTGTGCATTATTTAATTGTAATCAGCTTTTGAAATGCTCCCCGTACTTTTCTTTAAGTATCTTCCACTGATAACGGTAT